>Ga0209253_10001256_pt1 | contig 22248 bp, 21 predicted proteins | sample FrelakmetBRP12BR_FD_187145 | JGI IMG/M metagenome (GOLD analysis project Ga0209253, IMG submission 187145) | Freshwater lake sediment microbial communities from the University of Notre Dame, USA, for methane emissions studies - BRP12 BR (SPAdes)... | ecosystem: Environmental > Aquatic >...
CTTGAGCGCCGCTAAGGCCACCTTGGCCTTGAACGCCGCACCATGATTCCTTCTCTTTCCAGTCATGTTCCGCTCCTTTCACACGTCATGATAATGGAGCGACTCACCACTCAACCATGTGTCCGAATTTCTGGGGCCACCTCACCCAGCCTGTCGGACAACCTCAGGTCGAATCTGGCCTCAGACGACTCACCGCTCCTCCCACCCCGGAATCCAGTCCGTGCCCGCCAGCGGCACCCGCGCCATGGCCGCGGCCTCCACCGTCAGCGCGACGAGATCTTCGCGCTCCAGGTGATGCACGTTCTGTTTGCCGCAGGCCCGCGCGATGGTGGTGAGCTCCATGTTGAGCGTCTTCAAATAGTTCTTGACGTGCTTCGCGCCGACGGCGGGCTCGAGCCGCTGCTCGAGCACCTCGTCCTGGGTGGTGATGCCAACCGGGCATAAGCCCGTATGGCAGTGGTGGCAGAAGCCGGGTGCGGTCCCGAGCTTCTCGTAGTCTTCGATCGCCGAGTGGTGCTGTCCGTTCTGAATGTACGCGTCGTGGTTGCAACCCATCGCGAACATGACGCCCTGGCCAATCGCGACCGCGTCCGCGCCCATCGCCATCGCTTTCGCCACGTCAGCACCGGTGCGAATGCCGCCGGACACAATGAGGTGCACTTTCCCCGTCATGCTCAGCTCCTCCAGCGCCGTGACCGCCTGCCGCACCGCCGCGAGCGTGGGAATCCCCACATGCTCGATGAATACCGTCTGTGTCGCGGCGGTCCCGCCCTGCATCCCATCCACGACAATCACATCCGCGCCGGAGTGGACCGCGAGCTTCACGTCGTGGTACGTGCGCGTCGCACCGATCTTCACGTAGATGGGTTTCTCCCAGTCGGTCAGCTCGCGCAGCTCCTGGATCTTGATCGTGAGATCGTCGGGACCGGTCCAGTCCGGATGACGGCATGCCGAGCGCTGGTCGATGCCCTCCGGCAGCGTGCGCATCCCCGCCACGCGCGGACTGATCTTCTGCCCGAGCAGCATGCCGCCACCGCCGGGCTTCGCGCCCTGCCCAATTACGACCTCGATCGCATCCGCGCGGCGGGCGTCGTCCGGGTTGAATCCGTAGCGGGACGGCAGGCACTGGTAGACGAGCGTCTTCGACGACAGCCGCTCTTCCTGCGTCATGCCGCCGTCACCAGTGGTCGTCGACGTGCCCATCTCGGTCGCCGCGCGCCCGAGCGCTTCCTTCACGTTGGCGGAGAGCGCGCCGAAGCTCATCCCCGCGATGGTGATCGGGATGGCGAGCTCGATCGGCTTCTTCGCGAAACGTGTTCCCAGCACGGTCTTCGTGTCGCAGCGCTCCCGGTACCCTTCGAGCGCATAACGAGTGAGGGAGGCGCCGAGAAAGACCAGATCGTCGAAATGCGGGACCTTTCGCTTGGCACCAAGGCCGCGGATCTCATAGAGCCCATGGGCGGCCGCGTTGTGGATGTAGTCGATGATCCTGCGATCGAAGCTCCAGCTCTCTTCGCGCTGGATGCGTTTGTGGGGATCTAGCGGTTTGTTCATGTCCGAATCTCGTGGGGGTGAGGCGTGAGGCGTGAAGCGAGAAGCGGGGGGCGGGAGGCGTGAGAAATGAGCCGCAAGAGGAGAAGGGTCCGCGTTCACTCATTCACCCCTTCACTCATTCACGCTCTGGCTTTCCCCTTCCCTCCTCCCGGTTTCAGTATTCCTGATTCGCGTCCGCGTTCCAGTGATAGAGGCTGCGCATGGATGCGATGCGCTTGAATTCGTGGGGATCGTGCTTGAATCCCGCTTGTTCGAGCAGCTCCCTTACCGATGTCACATCGGCCTCGGTCATCGGCTCCTCGTGGGCATCGGCGCCGAAGGACTTGACGCGGCCACGGACATAGAGCACGGCCTCATAGATCGAGTCGCCGAGCCCGTCCCCGGCGTCGCCGCAAACAACCAGCCGCCCGGCCTGGGCCATGAATGCGGAATAGTCGCCAACGGATCCTCCGACGACGATGTCGATCCCCTTCATGGATATGCCGCAGCGAAGCGACGCGTCGCCGTCGATCACGAGCAGCCCGCCGTGCCCCGACGCCCCGGCCGACACGGACGCGAAACCCCTTACGTGCACGCGGCCCGACATCATGTTTTCCGCAACACCGGGACCCGCGTTGCCGTGCACCGTAATTCGCGCTTGCTTGTTCATCCCGGCAGCGTAGTAGCCGACATGCCCCTCGACGTCGATGTCGAAGGGTGCGTCCGCCCCGACCGCGACGCTGTGAGCGCCATCCGGGTTCAACACGGTAATGTGCCGCATGCTGGTGGCCGCAAGATCCTGGTGCAAAAACCGGTTCAGCTCGCGCGGCGACTGCCGGGCGAGATCGAACGTGATGGTTTGGTCGGTGTTCCCCGCCTTCGCCTCGGGGCGCCCGGTCATCAGACTCGCCATACGTACATCTCCTCGGGCTTGGGCTCGAAGATGGTCGCGTGCTTCACGTCCGGCAGCTTCGCGAGCGATCGGAACTCGGAGGCAATGGCGACGTACTCATCGGTCTCCGCAACGACCGCTGGCTTGCAGGCAAAGGCGTCGCGGATAATCGCGAGCTCATCCGTTGTTCCCATCAGAAAGGTGTAGAAGCCATCGAGCTCGTCGAAGCTCTTCTGCAGGGCCGTTTCGAGGTCGTCCCCCTCGCGCATCCGCCATTCGAGAAAGCGGCAGGCGGCCTCCGTATCGTTGTCGGTCTGAAACGAGATGCCCAGGGGCTCAAGCTGCCGGCGGATGGAGTTCGGGTTGGAAAGCGACCCGTTATGGACCAGGCAAAAATCCTCGCCCGCGGTAAATGGATGCGCACGATCGGGGGTCACCGCCGACTCGGTCGCCATTCGAGTATGGCCGACCACGTGCGTCCCGGTGAGCGAGCCGAAGTTGTAACGGCTCGCCACCTCGCCCGGCCTGCCAGTGTCCTTGTAGAGATCGATCGAGCGTCCGGTGGACAGGATGTGCAGCTTGGGATGGTGTTCCTGGATCCAGCGCTTGACCGGCTCGGGCGCGAGCCCAAACGACAGCACCGCATGATTGCCAATGGCATCGATCTTCGCCTCGATACCGAGGTGCGTTGCAAGCTCGTGAGCGAGCCCATGCCAGTTGAAATCCGCCCCGTCTTCTGTCAGACCGGAGTAGAGGTTTATCTTGCGTTCGTTTTCCGGCAACGGTTCCGTGAAGACCGCGAGCCCAGCAGAGTCCGGTCCCCGCTCCGTCATGCCGATCAGCATCGGCACGGTCAACTCACCCAGCTGCGCGCGCAGCGCCGGATTCTTGACCAGTAAACCGACAATCCCACACATACGCCTGCTCCTTTTGTGACACGATGGGCACCGTGAGCTCGGATCTCAGAAAAACTCCAGGTAGCGCTCGACCTCCCACGCGGAGATATGGCGCTGATACTCCACCCACTCCATGCGCTTCAGCCGGACAAACTCTTTCGCAAGGTCAACCCCGAGTGCTTCGCAAAGCACTTCATCCGCCTCCAGCGCGGCGAGGGCCTCGTTCAGGTTTTGCGGCAGGATGCCAATGCCGGCGTTCTTGAGGTCAGTAGCGCTCCACTCGTAGAGGTCAGTGTTGTTCGGCTGACCCGGATCCATTTTCTTCTCGACGCCGTCCAGTCCCGCCGCGATGATGGCTATGGTGGCGAGATACGGATTACACGACCCGTCCGGCAGACGCATCTCGAGGCGCCCGTATGGGACGCGCACCATGCACGTCCGGTTGTTGTCGCCGTAGGTGATGTACGCCGGCGCCCAGGTGGCCCCAGAAAGCGCGCGCCCGACCACCAGGCGCTTGTAGCTATTTACCGTTGGCGCGCATACTGCAGTGAGGGCGGCAGCGTGATGCAGCAGCCCGCCCAGGAAGTGATAGCCCATCTCCGACAGCCCCAGCCGCTGCGGATCGTTATCGTCGTGGAACAGATTTGGATTCTCGTCGGCTCCGAGCGAGACGTGAAAGTGGGCCCCCGTACCGGTCCGGTTCGAGAAGGGCTTCGGCATGAAGCTGCACACCATGCCCATCTGATTGGCGATCTCCGAGGCAGCCATCTTGAAGAAGATCAGACGGTCTGCGGACGTGAGACAGTCGCTGTACATGAAGTTGATCTCGAACTGCCCGTTCGCATCTTCGTGATCGATCTGGTAGACGTCGATGCCAACGGCCTGTAGCGAATCAACCAGCCGCTCCAGGAAGGCCGCCCCGCGCGAGAGACCCTTGTAGTCGTAGCAGGGCTTCTCGAGCGTGTCGGTCCCGTCGAACGGCACTACGGTCCCGTCCGGGCCGCGCCTCAACAGCATGAACTCGGGTTCGATGCCGGAGTACAAAGTCATACCCTTGCGCGCGAGCTTGTCGACCTGGCGCTTCAAGGCCACGCGCGGATCGTACGCGTACGGCTTACCATGGACGTGCCCGTAGCAAGCGATCCGCGCGTAGCCCGGCATCCAGGAAAGCGGCATCAGGGTGGTGAGGTCTCCCACCGCCATGTAGTCCGGGCCGTGGGGCCCCATGCCGAGACCCCAGATCGCGAATCCGGCGAACCCGGCACCTGAACTCAGCAAGTCGTCCAGGTGGGAAACCGGAACCGCCTTTGCCTTGGCCGAGCCATGGATGTCCACGAACTGTGCGAGGATGAACTTGATGTTCCTTTCCTGGAGCCACTTCCGGGCTTCGTCGGGGGTCATCGTTCTCTCCCTGTTGTGGTGGTGGCCTGTCAGCCGGCGACGAGGCTTTGCGCTTCCGGAATGAGGTCGCATATGCCGGCAGCGCCGCCCTGCAGTTCTCTCGCGATCTCGAGCAGCGTCTCGAAGAAATAGGAGCCGAACGTCCCGTCGCACCAGATTCGAAAACCGGCGCGGCCACCGCATTCCGCTTGCACGACCGTGACGGAGACACCGATCATCGTGGTCATGACAACGAGCCCGGGCGTCAGGGCGAACTCTCGGAGATCGAAGCTGCACGTCTGATCCCAGAGTGCCTGCACCTGTGAACCCACCAGAGCGAGCGCTAGATCCTGCCGCGGCATGGGATACACCCCGGGTGCGCCGTCCGCGAGCGATTCCCGAACCCGATGCACGCTGCCGCCGCCGATGCCGTCTTCGAGCAGGAACTCGCTGCGACCGAGCCGCGCAACGAGTCCACCCCCGTCGACTGCAACCCAGCGATTCGGCTCCGCGGGCAACGCGACCCCGAGCAACTTCAGCGCAGACTCCGCGCCGGGGCCCTTCAGACCGAAGCGGGCAAGAGAGGACAGATCGACGAGACCGACCGACTCCATCGCGCGCAGACCATGGGCGACGGCTGCGGCGGTGAGCATTCCTGCGACAGGCCGCATCTCAGCGTTCAACTGCGACAGTTGCGGCGCGACCGGACTCGACCTGATGACGTTCAACTTCTCCATCTCCGAGCGTCTGGCGACTGCCATCGGGATCATAGAACGGGGTCCTGGCTACCCGGGCCGTTAGCAGCACTCCGCCATCGGCGCGGATCCGGATCTCGCGGCTAGGCTGAGCGAGGTCGGGCGCGACGTACGCCAGCCCCACCGTGCGGCCGAGGGTCCCGGACCAGGCAACGCTCGTCACGCGACCTGCGATCGCACCGCCCTCGATGACCAGGTGACCCTCTTTCGGCATCGGTTCCCGCGTCTCGCGCATGAAGCCGGCTAGGACGTGCTTCGGAGGTCTCTCCTTCAGGATCGCGAGGCTGCGCTGACCGACGAAAAATGGCTTTTGCATCCTGACTGCCCAGCCGAGACCAGCGTCGAACGGCTGCGTGAGACCATCCGTATCCTGGCCGACGATAAGGTGGCCCTTCTCGAGCCGCAAGACACGCTGGGCTTCCACGCCGAATGGCCGTATGCCATACGTGTGACCAGCCTGCAGAAGCGCGTCCCAAACGGCAGGCGCATGATCCGCCGCTACATGCACCTCGAACCCCACCTCTCCCACGAAGCCGACGCGCATCACGCGGACCTCGACCCCCGCCACTATCCCCACCCTGGCTGCCAGGAAGGGAAACGCGGCGGCCGAGACATCCATACCCGTTACGGCCCGGAACACGGCGCGCGCGCACGGACCGGCAACATTGATACCGTTCAAGGCGCCGGTCAGATTGACAAGCCCACAGTCAAGCCCCCACAACACGTGCCATCGCGAAAGCTCGCGATAAATGCTTGGCGCATTGCCGGTCGTGGTAGTGAAGTAGAAGACCTCAGGGGCCAGACGGGCGACAACACCATCGTCCAGGACGACGCCCGACTCCTCGACCATGAGCGCATAGCGCGTCGCACCAACCTGCATGTCGGCGAAGCATCCGGCGTAGACCTGCTCCAGGAACTTGGCTGCGTCCGGCCCACGAACTTCCAGCTTACCGAGCGTACCGACGTCGATCAGACCCACCGCCGTCCGCACGGCCAGGGCTTCTTCTTGGATCAGTTCGGCCCGGGATTTCCGAGGCTGCCGGTAGTACTCCGGCCGGAGCCAGTTTCCCGCCATCATGAACACCGCACCGAGCGCCTCGTGGCGGGAATGCAGCGGCGTGCGGCGAACGGGGCTAAAACCGCGGCCGGCGAGCATCCCGAGCGACACCGGATGGTAAAGCGGCCGCGCCGTCGTGCTTCCCACCGCGCCGCAGGGCTCGCCACGGATCCGGGCCAGGATGCGTATGGCATTCAAGTTTGAATGCTTGCCTTGCGAGGGCCCCATGCCGACCGTGGAGTACCGCTTCAGGAGCTCGATATTGTCGAACCCTTCCTGCGCCGCGTTGAAGAAGTCCTTGAGCTGCAGATCCTCGTCGAAGTCGACGAAGTTCTTGCCCTTCGGATGCTCGAAGATGGGATAGGCGTGGCTCGGCCGCGGGCCGTCTCGCAACACCGGGCGCGCCCTCGTCTGCGACGTCCGTCCCAGATGGGCGAGCGCTTCCCATGCCGCGAAACGTCCGTCTGCGATCTTCTGCGCGACCGGGTACACGCCGTTGACGCGTCCGGCTGCGAAAACGCCGTCCGGCAAGCGCTCGGGGACGAACTGCTGCAACGCTTCGTCGAAGCGCATCGCGGCGCCCGCCTGGTAGAGCAGCGCTGCAGCGGGCGCCCATCCGACGCTCATCACGAGGCCGTCGCACCGGAGCGTCCGGCTTGAGCTGGTGCGCGCGACGCCGTTTGCCTCCATTGCGCAAACGACGGCGGACTGCAGCCGGTCGCCGCCTCCGAGCCCCTCGTAGACGCAGTATCCCTTCAGCACTTCGATGCCGGCTTCCGAGACCGCCGCCCCGGCCTCCGAGGCCTCGCCCTCCGCACGCAAGTCGACAATTGCTGCCACCTCCACACCGTTGGCCGCGAGGTCGAGGGCCGCCAGATAGCCGTCGCGATTGGCGGCCAGCACCACGGCGCGGTCCATCGGCTGCACGCGGTAGCGATAGACGAGGCGCTGCGCTGCCGAGGCGAGCATGACGCCGGGGAGGTCGTTGTTGCGGAACACCGCTGGCTGCTCCTGGGCGCCCGTCGCGACGATGAGCGCGCGGCTGCGCGCCTTGGTGAGTCCCATCGCGCTCACGAGCGGCACCCAGAAGTCCGCGTAGTAGCCGGCCGCAAAGGTGCCGAGGCAGAGGTCAAGATTGGGCAGGCTCGCGGCCCGCGACAACAGGTCGTCCAGCAAAGCCGTGTCAGTGACCTGGCCACCGCGCTGATAACCAAGGCTGCCTCCAGGCGCCGCATTCTCGTCGACCAGCACTACCTGCGCGCCGGATTCAGCCGCCGCGATGGCAGCGCACAGCCCTGCGCAGCCGGCTCCGACGACGAGCACATCCGTATGCAGATAACGTTTCGACATCGGCCGGCGGGGCGTACCGAAGTCGACTCGGCCGAGACCTGTCGTTGAACGGAACAGGCGTTCCCAGCGGGGGAACAGCGACTTCGGCTTATGGAACGCCTTGTAATAGAACCCGACGGGAAGAAACGCCCCCATGTGGTCGAGCAGCGCAGCCCGATCGGCGTCGAGCCCGCCCACCGTATTGACAGCGGTGAGGATCATGTCCTCTTCGAGAGGAGTCACGTCGCCGCGGACGTTGAGCCTCGGTCCCCACTGAAACATGGCATTGACATCGTGATTGGCGAGCGACAGCACGCCACGCGGGCGATGGTACTTGAAGCTGCGGCCGAGGAGGCGCTCGCCCGCACCCCACAGCGCACTCGTGACGCAGTCCCCCGCCAGTCCCTCAAAGCGGCGCCCCTCGAACGTGAACGGGATCGGCTTCGTGCGATCGATCCACTCGTGCGGGACGGCGGGAAGGCGTGCGATCACTGCGCAGCCTCGCCGTAAGCCCAAGTTCGGAGCACGCGGTCGGCTGCCGTGTCGCGTTCGGCGATGAACCACGTATTGCTGGGAATGTGGCACCACCACTCGCGCTTGATGCCGGGCGACCCGGTGCGATTGAACACGTAGTCCGCCCACTCAGCATCGGTACAGCTCGCAGGGTCCGGCATCTCGCGCACCTCGCCGCGATACTGGAACTCCGAGACGGGACGCCAGCCGTTGATCGGGCAGGGCATGAGCTTCATTCACCTCCCTCCCTCAATGCCCCACCGATGCCGCACCCTTCTCTCCTGTGAGCTCGTAGTTCGCGAACCGTGCCAGATTGAAAGACGTGATAAGCGGGTGGTTGCGGTCGTTCGCGAGCGTGTACGACATGGTCTTACCGCAGACCGGCGTCGCCTTGAATCCCCACGTACCCCAGCCCGCGTCGACGTAGAAGCCCTCCACCGGCGTCGTGCCCATGATCGGCGCGAAGTCGGGCGTCATGTCCGCCATGCCCGCCCACTGGCGGTTTGCCTTCACCTCCGACAGGAAGGGAAAGAGCTCGAGCATGTGCATCGCGAGGCCCTCGAGAAAGTCGAGGGTGGAGCGCGTCGAGTGCACTTCATACGGGTCAAGGGACGCGCCCATCACCAGCTCGCCCCGCGCCGACTGGCTCACGTAGATGTGCAGGCTGCCGGACACGATGATGGGGTCGAGCCACGCCTTCATCGGCTCCGTGACCAGCGCCTGCAGGGGATGTACACAGATCGGCGACCGCAGGCCGACCATGTCGAGCAGCCGGGGCGTGTAACCGGCTGCCGCGGAGAGGACCTTGCGGGTAAAGATGTAGCCGCGGCTGGTCATGACCCCCTTGACCTTACCGCTCTCCACGTCGATGCCTAGCACCTCGGTTTGCTGATGGATCTCGACGCCGCGCTGATCGGCGCCGCGGCCGTAACCCCAGGCCACCGCGTCGTGACGCGCGATCGCGCCCGGTTTGTGATAGAGGGCCCCCAGCACGGGGGTATGGCCGCCGCAGTTGAGGTCCATCTCCGGACACGCCGCTTGGATCTCGTCGGGACTCACGAGCTCGCTCTCGACGCCGAAGTGCTTATTCACCTCAGCCCGCAGCCGCATGGTGCGGACGGAGGCGTCCGTGTGCGCGAGGGTGAAGTGCCCGCGCGCCGAGTAGAACAGGTTGAGATCGAAGTCGACCGCGAGATCCTGCCAGAGCTTCACGCTCTCGTCGTAAAAGGCGACCCCCTCCGGCGTGAGGTAGTTGGAGCGGATGATCGCCGTGTTGCGCCCGGTGTTCCCCCCACCGATGTAGCTGCGGTCGAGCACCGCCACGTTGGTCATCCTGTAGTCCCGGGCCAGGTAGTATGCAGCCGCCAACCCATGCCCCCCCGCCCCGATGATCACCGCATCGTAGGACGGCTTGAGCTCGCCGTGACGCCGAAACATCCGCGGCTCAGGGTAGACTTTGGAGATCGCGAAGCGCAGCAGACGCAGGGGCATGAAGCGAACGACTCGCGCGGGGAAGCCGACGGCTTGATGATGAGGCCTGGTCTGCTCGATGTCAATCCACAAGAACTATTGTTGCCTGTTATGCAACACCGACAGCGCTGGGGCAGTGCCCGTTAGCCTCGGATAGAATCTTGGCTGCGCCATCGCCCGCCCCGGATTGCCTCCATGAAGCTTGCGTTCATCCTCGATCCTCTCGAATCCATCAAGACCTACAAGGACTCCACCTACGCCATGATGCGCGAGGCAGCAGCCCGCGGCCACGAACTCTTCGCGCTCCATCAGGAAGATCTCGCCTGGCGCAGCGGCCGAGTGGTGGGGCAGGCACGCGCCCTCGCGCTGACGGGCGACGAGCACGGCTGGTACCGGTCAGAGGCGCCCCAGGACATCCCGCTCCCGGACTTCGACGCGGTCGTCATGCGGAAGGATCCGCCGTTTGACATGGAGTACATCTACTCCACCTACCTGCTGGAGCTCGCGGAGCAGGCAGGCGCGCGGGTCTACAACCGTCCCGGCGCGATCCGCGACTGCAACGAGAAGCTGGCGATCGCGCGATTCCCCGAGTTCGCACCACCCACCATCGTCACGCGCAAAGAATCCCTCCTGCGCGCCTTTCTGGCCGAGCACGGCGACATCATCCTGAAGCCGCTCGATGGAATGGGAGGCGCGTCGGTCTTTCGCCTGCATGCGCAGGACCCGAATATCGGCGTCATCATCGAGACCCTCACCCACTTCGGGCGGCGGACGATCATGGCGCAGCGCTTCATCCCGGAGATCGCGCAGGGCGACAAACGCATTCTCCTGATCGCAGGCAAGGCGGTGCCGTTTTCCCTCGCCCGCATCCCGAAAGAGGGCGAGACCCGGGGCAACCTGGCCGCGGGCGGTACCGGGGTCGCCCAGCCGTTGACCGCACGAGACCGCGAGATCGCAGAGCGCCTGGGGCCGCGATTGTGGGAGCTGGGGCTCATGCTCGTCGGCCTGGATGTCATCGGCAACTACCTCACCGAGGTGAATGTCACAAGCCCGACCTGCATGCAGGAGATCCAGCAGCAGACCGGCTTCAACGCCGCCGCGATGATGATCGAAGCCATTGAGCGCGCGGCGTGATGTTGCAGTGCGAAAGGACAACGACGGTAGTAAAATTCAATATTGCCTATCGGCGCGCCGACACCGGGACGGTGCACCAAAATGATTGGAATCTTGATTGTCGCGCACGAGACGCTGGGTGAATCTCTCATCCGCTGCGCGACTCATGTGCTAGGCAGCACGCCCCCGTGTCTCAGGCAACTCGGCGTCAGCGCACACGATGACCCCCAGTTCCTCCTGCCCGAGGCGAAGCGTCTCGTAGGAAGCCTGGATCTCGGCGAAGGCGTGCTCATACTGTCTGATATCTACGGGGCAACGCCCTGCAACTTGGCCTGCCAACTGGTCGTGCCGGGGCGTATCGAAGGTGTGGCCGGGGCAAGTCTTCCTATGTTAATGAGAGCGCTGACTTACCGCGACGAGCCCCTGGAGCGGCTTGTGCAGAGAGCGGTCTCGGGCGGCCGCGACGGCGTCGCACGTTTGCCCTGTCCCGATACGGAAAATGCAACATCGAGAAACTGAAATCGTCAATAGGCTCGGGCTACACGCCAGGGCCTCGGCAAAAATCACCCAGCTTGCCGCCCAATTCAAGAGCGAGATCTGGCTTTCCCGCAGCGGTCGGCGGGTGAACGCCAAGAGCATCATGGGGGTCATGATGCTCGCAGCGGCCAAGGGCTCGACCGTCGCCATCGAAACCGACGGCCCCGACGAAGAGCAGGCGATGACTGCGCTCATGCAGCTCATCGCAAGCCGGTTCGGCGAAGCAGAGTGAAGAATTGCTGGGCGGAGCGCGGGAGCACGCCGCCGTGCCCGCACAGTGGGGGGGCCGATCCTCCCCCGCAGCCGTGGACTGCGGGCAAGACGGGTTAACGAACCTTTCTCCTCCCCCTTTCGCCTTCTCGCTGCAGCGATTACGCTTGACCCATGAGCTTCACAGTCCACGGTATAGGCGTTTCCGGTGGTATCGCCATCGGGTACGCCCACCTCGTCTCCCACGCCCGACTGGAGGTCGCTCACTACGTCGTACCGAAATCTCGCCTGCGCGACGAGGTCGCGCGGTTCGATAGCGCCATTTCCAAGGTCCGCGAAGAGGTGTCGATCCTGCGGGGTCACATTCCCCCGAATGCCCCTCCGGAGCTCGATGCGTTTATCAATGTGCATCAGATGATCCTCGAGGACGCAACGATTTCCGAAGAGCCGCGACGGCTGATCGAGGTTCAGCAGTGCAACGCCGAGTGGGCGCTCAGGCTGAAAGCCGAAGCCCTGATCAACCAGTTCGGAAAGATGGAGGACAGCTACCTGCGTGAGCGCAAGGACGATGTCTTGCACGTCGTCGAGCGGGTAATGAAGGCACTGATCGGGCAGCCGGGATACATACCGAGCAGCATCGGTGGTGCCGAACAGAGCTCCATCCTCGTGGCACATGATGTGTCCCCGGCGGACATGCTGATCTTCAAGCAGCACCAGTTCGCGGGGTTCATCACGGACGTCGGCGGCGCGACGTCGCACACGGCAATTGTCGCGCGGAGCCTCGGCATCCCTTGCGTGGCGGCCCTCCATCACGCGCGTGCGCTGGTACACGAGGGAGAGCTGTTGGTAGTCGACGGGACGCAGGGTGTGGTCATTGTCAACCCTGACAAACAGATCCTCTCGGAATACCGGCTGCGGCAGAACCAGTGGGAGCTCGAGCGCCTCAAGTTGAAGCGCCTGCGCACAACGTTCGCGACCACTCTCGACGGCACGCCGATCGAGTTGCACGCCAACATCGAGATTCCCGAAGACGTGGAACAGGTGAAGGAGAGCGGCGCGATGGGCATTGGTCTTTTCCGGTCCGAGTTCCTCTTCATGAACCGGCCGGCGTTGCCGGACGAGGAGGAGCAGTTCGAGGCCTATCAGCGGGTTGCCCGCGAAATGCGCGGCCTGCCGGTTACCATTCGCACCCTCGATCTGGGCGCCGACAAGCGCGTCGATAGGGATGTGCATGTGTCTGCTAACCCCGCCATGGGGCTGCGCGCCATTCGCTGGTGCCTCGCCGAGCCCCAGATGTTCCAGGTCCAGTTGCGGGCCATCCTGCGCGCGTCCCATTACGGCAATGTCCGCTTGTTGATCCCAATGCTCTCAGGGCTGGCCGAGTTGCAGCAGACCCTGCATCTCATCGAACAAGCCAAGAAAAGCCTCGACGCGGACGGCATACCCTACGACCGGTCCATTCAGGTGGGCGGCATGATCGAGATCCCCGCGGCGGCGCTTGCGCTGAACCTGTTCACGCGGAAGCTCGATTTTCTCTCGATCGGCACGAATGACCTGATCCAGTACACGCTCGCAATCGATCGCGCCGACGATGCCGTGGCGCACCTCTACGATCCGCTGCACCCGGCCGTCCTCCTGCTGCTGTCGGGCATCATCCGAACTGCCACCAAGGCCGGCGTGCCGGTAGCCGTCTGTGGCGAGATCGCCGGCGATGCCAAGCTCACCCGGTTGCTCCTCGGCTTCGGGCTGCGCATCTTCTCCATGCATCCGGCGCACCTCTTGGCCGTGAAGCAGCAGGTGTTGAAGACCGACCTCGAAGTGTGCACACCCATCGCCAACAAGATGCTGCGCGCCGAGGAGCCGGACCGCATTCGCGAGCTCGTTCAGCGACTGAACGCCTAGCGCGGTCGCAGGTTCTATCGCCGTGCGTCTGACCACGGAACAGCTGCCGCGCGACCTCGAGAAGCGCCTGCGGCCCCTCTATACCGTCTATGGGCCGGAGCAGCTGCTGGCGCTCGAGGCCGCGGACCACATCCGCGCCGCCGCGCGCAAAGCCGGATACGCGGAACGCGAGGTGCTGACGGTCGAGCCCGGCTTCAACTGGACCGACCTGCGGGTCGCCAGCCAAAGCCTGTCGCTCTTCAGCAGCCGGCGATTGCTGGAACTGCGCATCCCGACCGGTAAACCCGGAACGGAGGGCGGCGCGGCGATCGAAGCTTGCGTGCGCGACCTGCCGCCGGACACTGTGATGCTGGTGACACTCCCGGACATGGACTGGCGCGCGCTGAAGGCGGGGTGGTTCGCGGCACTCGAAGCGGAAGGTGTCCTGGTCGCGGCGAATCGGGTCGCGCGTGCAGACCTGCCACAGTGGGTCGCTGGGCGGCTCGCCGCCCAGGGGCAGAGCGCGGACGAGGCCGCGCTTCAATTCATCGCCGATCGCGTGGAAGGCAACCTCATGGCGGCGCGACAGGAGGTGCAGAAGCTCGCGCTCCTCTGCCCGCCAGGCGAGCTGTCGTTCGCCGACGTCGAGCAGGCCGTGCTCGATGTCGCGCGCTACGACCCTTTCACGCTCGGTGAGGCCGTTCTATCCGGAGACATCGCCTACTTGGTGCGGATGCTGCGCGGCCTCGAGGGTGAAGGGGTCGCACCGACAATCGCCCTGTGGTCTGTCGCAGACGAGCTGCGCGCGGTATCTCGTGTCGCGGCGCGCCTCGCGGCGGGCGAGAGCGAGCAGACAGCCCTCAAGGCGGCACGGGTGTGGGGTCCGCGCCAGGCGCGGACCGCGCGGGCGGCGCGGCGTATTCCCCGCGCGAAGCTCGAAGATGCGCTGCTTGCGGCGGCCGAGATCGACCTCATCGTGAAAGGACTCCAGCGGGGCGACGCGTGGCGGGAACTGGGGCGCCTCGCTTTTTCGGTCGCCGGAGTGGTGGGCGAGGACGCAGACGCTTCGTCCCGTGCCCGTCGCTCACGCTAGAATCGGAGGGGAGTCGGATCGGGGAGTCACCCCGACGGGCGCTGGTGGAGAGCGTCATCGCCGAGTCCCGCATGCCGATGATCAAGCACCTCCAGAACCACACGAGAAAGAGATCTGTCTGCTGCAAGACCGGGCGACCTCATTATCGCCAGTACGCTCGGCCATGCTGATCGAGACGAAGCACGCGCTGAAGACGGAAGCGGGCCGCACCGCTTATGCGCTGCGCAAGCAGACGGCGGAACCAGTGCCGCCGCGGCGGCTAGTCGGCCGCCTGCAACTTGAAGATGCGGTTGCGGGCCGACTGCGTGATCGCGAGCACGCACGGGTGGGTGAGCCGGCGCTCGACGGAAATGGCAAAGTACTCCGCTGTCACCTCCTGCGTCTCTCCCAGCGCGACCACCCCGTGCCGGGTCCGCATCTCTTCCTCCAGGATCGTGGGCGCGACGAAAACGCCGACGCCGGCCTCGCCGAACGCCGTCATCAAGGCGCTGCCGTCAAACTCTCCAACGAAGGTTGGACGCAGCTTGCGCCGACTCAGCCAGCGCACGAGCCTGCTGCGCAGCGCCGAGTCCTCGCCCGGCAGCAGCATCGGCATGCTGTTGAGACACGCCGGAAAAGGACCCCGACAGCGCTTTGCCAGCTCCTGGCTCGCAAAGAACGTGACGGGTGATTCGCCGAGGCGATGGTTGTAGGCACGCACGTCGACTGACGGCGGGATGGGCGTGTCCGCGAGCACGAGATCGAGACGGTGGACCGCGAGCTCGGACAGCAGGCTGTCGAGCTTCCACTCCGGGCAGACGATTCGCACCGGTTCGGGCATGTGCGTGGCGGGTTCCAAGAGCCGGTAGGCAAGGGACTCGGGCATGGCGTCCGAGACGCCCACCCGGAACTGCATCGGCCGTCCCTCCGGGCGCAGGCGAATCAGCTCCTCCAGTTCGGACTTGAGGGAGAAGATCTCCTTCGCGTAGGCGACCGCCAAGCGCCCCGCCTCCGTCAACTCGAGCCCCCGCCCGCTGCGGGCAAAGAGCTCGGTCTTGAGTTCCTGCTCCAGGAGCTGGATCTGGCCGCTAATGGTCTGCGGCGTCAGATGCAGCTCCTCGCTGGCGCGCACCACACTGCCGCTGCTCGCGACCTTCCAGAAGTAGAACAGGTGCTTGAGATTCATCCCCGGCATTTCCGAAACGGTTCGATAAAGTCGAATGGTCGTACCAGAATAATCGACTTTACCTGATGCAGTGGGTTCCGTACATTGGCGCTCTTGGGGGCGCCAACCGCAAGGAGGAAAGGCGATGATCAATATCGAGATTCAGACACGCCGCTTCTCGTTGACCGAGGGTCTGCGACAGCACGTCGCGCGTCGCATCGAGTACGCGCTGCGCTCGCACCGGGTGTGGGTGGACCGAGTGGAGGTGCACTTAGGTGACGTCAACGGCCCGCGCGGCGGTGCAGACAAGGTCTGTCGTGTCATTGTCCGTCTGCAGCATCTGCGCGCGCTCGTGATCAGCGACCTAGGCGGCGATCTCTACGCCGTCATCAGTTCGGCAGCCGAACGGGCAGGGCGAAGCGTGGGCCGCCGCATGGCGCATCGCATTCGGACCAAGCGGCGGCTCGGCATGAGGTTCGAGTCGCGAATTCAGTTCGCGGGCGCCTGAGCGCCTTCGACCGTCGATTGCAGGGGAAACAAGGAGACCACATGACCACACCGCGTCTAGTTGCTGTAAGCCGGCCGGCCGACTCGCTCGCCGCGACGCTAGGAGCCAATCGCGTCATCCGCAACACCTACTGGCTGCTCGCGCTCACGCTCGCTTTCAGCGCGGTGATTGCGGGCGTCTCGGCGGGGCTCAAGCTGCCTCACCCGGGTTTGGTGCTGACACTGGTTGGTTACTTCGGACTGCTCTATCTGACCTCGCGCTTCCGCGACCAGGCGCTCGGTCTCGTGTTCGTGTTCGCGCTCACGGGCTTCATGGGCTACACGCTCGGGCCTATCGTCAGCGCCTATCTGTCGCTGCCGAACGGGCACCAGATCGTCATGACCGCCATGGCTGCCACTGCGGCGACATTCTTCGGCCTCTCCGCCTACGCGCTTGTCAGCCGCAGGGATTTCAGCTTTCTCGGCGGCTTTCTCTTCGCGGGCATCCTGGTGGCGTTCCTGGGCGGCCTTGCCGCCATCTTCCTGGAGCTGCCGGCGCTGTCGCTCGCCGTGTCAGCGGCTTTCGTGCTGTTGATGGCGGGCCTCATCCTGTTCGAGACGAGCCGCCTCGTGCAGGGGGGCGAGACCAACTACATCATGGCCACGGTGAGCCTCTACGTGGCGATCTACAACCTCTTCCTCAGCCTCCTGCACTTGCTTGGATTCGGCGGCGGGGGTGACTGAGGCGCCGCTTCCAACTCGGCCACGGCGTGTAGGGAGAATGACTCGTCTCGCATAAGCAACTCCAGAGCGCCGCCCGCCGCGAATCAAGGAGGTCGCGGCGGGCCATGAGCATCATCGCCCGCAGTATGGGGCGAATCACGACAAGGGGAGTCGAGTGAAACGCGAACCCTTGGGTGCTCCTCAGGGGCGGCATGACTGGCACGCCCGGACGCGCGAAGAGTCGCTGGCAGACCTCAACACGCTGGTAGCGATGGAGGTGTTCTACCTGTTCAGCGTCCGCTACCTGCGCGCGCCCTCGTTCACCTTCCAGGGAGTGAAGGGTACGCGCCCGGTGCTCATCGCAGTCGGCGCGGTGTTCGCGCTGCAGCTCGTCTTTACCTACGCGCCCTTCATGACGCCCTTCTTTCATTCGCGCCCGCTCTCCGTGCCGGTGGGGCTGCAGATCGTCGGCGTCGGCGTCGCGTTGCTGTTAGTGCTGGAGGTGGAAAAGCTCGTGCGCCGGGCGTGGTTCAAGCGTCCGTAACGACAGCGCGGCGTGCGGATCGTGAACGAGCCGCTCGGTGAGATCCTGCTGCTGTTGGGAACGGCCCTGGCAGCCGTGCTCCTGCTGCGGCGCCTGCACGTGCCTTCGATCCTCGCCTACCTGCTGGTCGGCGTGCTGGTGGGGCCGCACACACCGGGCCCGATTGTGGATGCGGCCGCGCTGCGACCGCTCGCCGAGTTCGGCATTGTCTTCCTCCTCTTTACCATCGGTCTCAGCTTCTCGATTCCGCAACTGCACGCCCTGCGGCATCTGGTTCTCGGGCTCGGGACGGCACAGGTAGCGCTCACCACAGCGGGCGTGGCACTGATCACCTGGTTGGCCGGATTGCCGGGGACCGCCGCATTCGTCGTCGGCGCCGTGTTTGCCCAGTCGTCCACGACCGTCATTGGTCGCCAGCTCGCCGAACAGGGTGAAGAGCAGACCCGCCACGGTCGCCTGTCGCTGGCGCTGTCAGTGTTTCACGACGTGACAGCGGTCCCGTTCGTGGTGGTGATTCCGGTGCTCGCCCGTGCCATCGCACCGCGCGCGGAGCTGGTCCTCCTGCACGCCTTCAACGTCCCGTTCGAGGGCAAGCTCCGCTTTGCAGGCGTGGAAGAGGAGAGCATCAATCGGTACCGCGTCGAGGCGAAGCAGGCTGCCCTTCAGCAGCTTACGTGGCTCGCCGCCGACGCCGGTCTCGATCCAGGCGCCACGCGCTTCTCGGTTCTGCAGGGCGACGCATCGCGTCACGTCGTGGAACAGGAGCAGGAACAGGACTGCGACCTGATCGTGCTGGGCAAGCACGGCCGGAACGCCATCGAGGAGCTGCTGCTCGGCAGCGTCACCAAACACGTGCTGGCCGAATCGAGCGGCGACGTGGCGGTGTCTTCGCAGTCGGCGAATTCAAACCTGGAACGCCTGCTCAGTGACGCGTCGGCGCCGGCCGCGGTCGGCACCCCGTGCGCAGCCCGGGAAGCCCGGGCACACAGAGGTGCGAGGCGCGCCCGTCCGCGAGCGTCGCGGTCACCACCTCCACCTCGACGCCATAGAGGAGCTTGACGTTGTCGCGGGTCTGCCCCGCGGCGTCGAGGGCGATGCGTGGCGGGCGAGGACGCAGACGCTTCGTCCCGTGCCCGTCGCTCACGCTAGAATCGGAGGGGAGTCGGATCGGGGAGTCACCATGGACGTGCAAAGTTATATGCGGGGCGTCGGCAAAGCGGCGCGGTCGGCCTCGCGGTCAATGGCGAAGGCGGATACGAAGGCAAAGAATCGCGCACTGCGCGCGATGGCAGATGCGATTGAGCGCGACGAGGCGCAGCTTCTCGCAGCGAATGCCGAAGATGTGGCGGCCGCTCGCGAGAAGGGGCTTGAGACGGCGATGATCGATCGCCTGACCTTGACCGCCAAGGGTGTGCTCGGCATGGCCGACGGGCTGCGCCAGATCGCGGCCCTGCCCGATCCGGTGGGCGAGATCACCCACCTGAACTTCCGCCCGTCCGGCATCCAGGTCGGCCGCATGCGCGTACCCCTCGGCGTGATCGGCATCATTTACGAAGCACGCCCGAACGTGACCGCTGATGCCGCGGGGCTGTGCCTCAAGGCGGGCAACGCGACGATCTTGCGCGGCGGGTCCGAAGCGATCCGTTCCAACCGCGCGATTGCCGCAAGCGTCCACGAGGGCCTTCGGGTAGCCGAGCTCCCGGAGACTGCAGCACAAGTCATCGCGACCCCAGACCGGGCGGCAGTGGGCGAACTGCTGCGCTTGAGCGAGTACGTCGACGTCATCGTCCCGCGCGGCGGCAAGGGACTGGTGGAGCGCGTCATCGCCGAGTCCCGCATTCCGATGATCAAGCACCTGCACGGGGTTTGCCACGTTTACATCGATGAGCGCGCCGACGTCGAGAAGGCAGTGCGCGTCGCCGACAATGCCAAGACGCAGCGCTACGGCACGTGCAACACGATGGAGACGCTGCTGGTGCATCGGGTCATCGCCCCGGTCGTCCTGCCGCGACTCGCAGCGATCTACCTGGCCAAGGGAGTCGAGCTCAGGGGCTGTGAGGCATCGCGCGCGCTGGTGCCAGAAATGACATCCGCAACCGAGGACGACTGGTACACCGAGTACCTCGCACCGATTCTGGCCGTGCGCGTGGTCGACGATCTCGATCAGGCGATGCGACATATCGCCGTCTATGGGTCCCAGCACACCGACGCCATCGTCACCGAGGACTTGGGCCGCGCCCGGCGCTTCCTGCGCGAAGTCGACTCGAGCTCGGTGATGGTGAACGCCTCCACCCGTTTCGCCGACGGCTTCGAGTACGGCCTCGGCGCCGAGATCGGCATCTCCACCGACAAGCTCCATGCGCGCGGACCAGTGGGGCTGGAAGGGCTCACGTCGCTCAAGTTCGTCGTGATCGGAGACGGTCAGGTCAGGGAGTAGCGAAGGGGCAGGTGCCGCTCGTCCAGCGCGAACTTTTTTTCGTGCGATCCGGTCGCACTCTGGCTCTTTGCCGGAGGCCACGATGGGTCGACTGAGCTGGATCACCCTGCTTGCAATGATGCCCGTTACGCCGCACGCCGCTACCGATGACCATGATGCGAACTACATCGCGCGCATCTCGCTGTTCGTCGTGAAAGTCCACGCGCACTCGGCGCAGGGGAAGACCGCACTCGGTTCGGGGGTAATGGTCGGACCCAGCGAAGTGGCCACGAACTGCCACGTCACGCGCAACGCGGATTCGATCGTTGTGCGTAAAGGGGGCATCTGGCTCACGGTGCAGTCACAGCGCGCTAACATGGCCCGCGATCTGTGTCTCATAACGGTGCCTGCGGTGTCGGCGATTCCCTACGCGTCGCTGCGCAGCGTTAACGAGGTGGCACCCGGTCAGTCCGTATACTCGGTGGGGTTCCCGGGCGGCGCCGGCTCCATGTTCGCGAACGGCAGGATCCACGGCCTGCACAGCTTCGACAGCGCCAAGGTGATCGAGACCACGACCGGCTTCAACCTGGGTGCGAGCGGCGGCGCGCTCTTCGACAATGACGGGAATCTTCTCGGGCTCACCACATTCCGTGCACGAGGCAGCCGGGAGAGTCACTTCTATGCAATCCCCACTGACTGGCTAGACGATCTGCGCAAGCAGCCACCGCAGGCGGTGGCCCCCCTCGCTACCGATGTTCAACCCTTCTGGGCGGAGCCCTTACCGCGCCAGCCGCTCTTTCTGCAGGCGGCCCCGCTCGACTCGGAACAGGACTGGGAGGGCCTTCGTCGCGTCGCGGAGCGGTGGTCTGAAGAGGATCCGCGCGATGCGGACGCCTGGTACTTTCTGGGGCGAGCCAACGCCAAGCTGAACCGTGTCGACAACGCAGTGGCGGGCTTGCACCGCGCCGTCGCGATCAACCCGGAGTTCGCGCGCGCTTGGATGGAGCTCGGATTGCTGTACGCCCGGCTCGGCCGCGCCGAGGACGTCGAGCGCGTGCGCGTCTCGCTGTTGTCGCTTGACGAGGAGCTCGAACGGGAGTTTCTCGGCGCGCTCAGCGGAATCTGATGCCTTTCCAGAGCAGAGTCTGCTTCCCCGCGTAGGCTAGGAAGGCAGAGTCTGAAAGTCAGTCGTTCAGGCTGATCTGTTCGGCGATACGGAGCACCCGCGGTGTGCGCTTGATCGAGCACTGCGCGTTGGCGACCCGGGGTCAGCGGGGCATGATGCTGTGATGGGCTGCGGTATCGGGCGTGGGGCCTTAGCGAAGGCGCAGATAATCCTCGACGCTAAAGCCTGCATCCTTAAGGAATCGCACTGCCAAACCGCGACCAATATCCCGCCGGTGAAGGGGAATAGTCACGGCGACGGTGCGCTACTCGTACCACATAGTCAGATGACTTCCTGACTGACGGTCCTCGATGAAACCTTGTGTCTTGAGGAAGCGAACAAGCTCACGCGCCGTGAGCTGCGGTAACCTTGTCACGCGGGCACGCCGACGGTCAGCTTCTCTACGTGAACGAGATGTTCGTTTTGTTCTTTCTCGATCAGGATCTCAAAACTGTAGTACTTCATCGAGTGAATAACGCCCCCGCAAAAAGTGGATTGTTCAGCAACATTGCTCATTAGCACGTGAGCATGCCATAGCAGGTCGCCGACAGCAAATCAAATGGGGTTCCAAAAGATAACCGGGGGCAGGGGCTGCGCGCCAAGGTGATCGAGACCACGACCAGCTTCAACCTGGGTGCAAGCGGCGGCGCGCTCTTCGACGAAGACGGGCGGCTGTTGGGACTTACGGGGAGGGCCCTCGTCGCGTCGCGGAGCGGTGGTCTGATGAGGACCCGCGCGATGCGGACGCCTGGCACTTTCTGGGGCGTGCCAACGCCAAGCTAAACCGGCGACGGTCACGCTAGAGACTGAAGTCGCTAGGCGTCGAACAAGGGCGCCTCGGCTCCGCGCCCGCGCTGTCGCCTCCTCGTGGCCTCCTCGTGGCTTGCGGGTGCCGTGCATTGAGGATAGCATTCGGCCTCAGAATGAAGTGCCGGCGAGGAAGCCGTCGGCCGATCAAGACTCGACATGAATAAGAAGCGGGATACGACGTGCCAGGCAGTCATGAATCGGGATCCGCTGGTGTTGCGGACCGGCGATCCGGTTGCGCGGGCGCTCGATCTCCTGATCGACAACCGTCTGCTCGCTTTGCCGATCGTGGATGGCGAGCATC
>Ga0209253_10001257_pt1 | contig 22245 bp, 19 predicted proteins | sample FrelakmetBRP12BR_FD_187145 | JGI IMG/M metagenome (GOLD analysis project Ga0209253, IMG submission 187145) | Freshwater lake sediment microbial communities from the University of Notre Dame, USA, for methane emissions studies - BRP12 BR (SPAdes)... | ecosystem: Environmental > Aquatic >...
TGCTCGTCCGGCACCCGGAAGTGGGTCGTCGAAGCGGGGTGGATCACCAGCGACTTCGCGTCGCCGACGTTGGCGAGGTGCGAGAACACCTGCAGCGACTCGACGAAGGCGCGGCCGGCGGCGCGGCTGCCTTTGATGTCGAAGCTGAACACCGCGCCGCATCCGCGGGGCAGCAGGCGCTGCGCGAGCGCGTGGTCCGGATGCGAGGACAGTTCGGGGTACGCGACCGACTCGACCGCGGCGTGGCTCGCCAGGAACGCGACCACCTTGCGAGCGTTGTCGACGTGGCGCCGCATCCGCAGCGGCAGCGTCTCGATGCCCTGCAGCAGGAAGAACGCGGTGTGCGGGCTCATGCAGGCGCCGAAGTCGCGCAATCCCTCGCGCCGGGCGCGCAGCAGGAACGGCGCGACGGTGCTCTCCTCGGCGAAGTTCATCCCGTGAAACCCGACGTAAGGCTCGGTGAGCGTCGGGAATTTGCCGCTGGCGAGCCAGTCGAACGTGCCGCCGTCGACGAGCACGCCGCCGATCGCCACGCCGTGGCCGCCGATGAACTTGGTCGCGGAGTGATAGACGAGGTCGGCGCCGTGATCGAACGGCGTCATCAGGAACGGCGTGGTGAACGTCGAGTCGACCATCAGCGGCAGCCCCTGTCGGTGCGCGATGTCCGCGACCGCCGGGATGTCGAGCACGTCGAGCCCGGGGTTGCCGAGCGTCTCGCCGAACAGCAACCGCGTGTTCGGCCGGATCGACCGCTCCCAGGCGCCGAGGTCGCGCGGGTCGATGAAGGTCGTGTCGATGCCGAAGCGCGCGAGCGTGTAGCCGAGCAGGTTGTGCGATCCCCCGTACAGCGAGCGGCTGGCCACGATGTGCGCGCCGGCGCCCATCAGCGTGACGATCGCAAGGTGCAGCGCCGCCTGCCCGCTGGCCGTCGCGATCGCGCCGACGCCTTTCTCGAGTGCCGCCATGCGTTCCTCGAAGACCGCGACCGTCGGGTTCGAGATGCGCGAATACACGTGGCCGGAGCGCTCCATGTTGAAGAGCGCGGCCGCGTGGTCGGAGTCGTCGAAGACATACGACGCGGTGGCGTAGATGGGCACTGCGCGGCTGCCCGTGGTCGGGTCGGGCGGCTGGCCCGCGTGGAGCGCGAGCGTGTCGAAGCCTGGGTAGCGAACGGTCATGGCGGCGGGCCTGGTGCGTGGGAACCCTGATGATGCCAAAACGCGCTCGGCCATATTGCACCTGCACAACGAATATCGCGCGCCTTTGCCATTGCGCACGAGGCGATCGAGGACTAGGGTGAGGACGCGCTCAACGACGGACGGAGGAGACGATGACGACAGTGACCGTGGCCGATGTGGATATCGCACTCCGCCGGCAGCCCTTGATGCGTGAGTTCACGCCGGCGCAGTTCGACCAGTTGATGAACATTGCCGAGTTGGTCGAGTTCGCGCCGAACGAGGTCATCCACCGCGAGGGCGACGAGAGCGACAAGCTCTTCCTGGTCGTCCGCGGGCACGTGGCGATTGAACTTGCCGGGCGCCTCGAGGTGCTGCGGGTCGAGACCGTCGGTCCGGGCGGCGAGTTCGGGTGGTCGTCGATGCTGCACGGCGCGGGCCGCTACTTCCAGTCGCGTGCGCTGGACGGCGTCCAGGCCCTTGCGTTCGACGCCGCCGACCTGCGCCAGATGTGCGAGGAAGACCCGCGGTTCGGATATGCCCTGATGACGCGGCTGCTGGCCGTCGTCGCCGAGCGCCTGCAGGCCACGCGGCTGCAGATCGTCGACATGCACTGGACGCCCGCGAAGCGCGCCGGCGCGTAGATCGAGCACGTCGACGGCCGAGCAGATCGCGGACGGCCATCGTCCGCTCCTCGGCCCGGCGGCCGCGGAGCGGCCGCTTAAACTCCGCGGATGGACACGCGGCGTGCCTTGCATCCCCCGATCGAGCCGTTCGACGGCGGCATGCTGCCGCTCGACGACGTGCACACGATGTACTGGGAGGCATCGGGCAATCCGGACGGCGTTCCGGTGCTGCTCCTGCACGGCGGCCCTGGTGGCGGATCGTCTCCCGAGCACAGGCGCTTCTTCGACCCGGCCTTCTTTCGCGCGGTGCTGTTCGACCAGCGGGGTGCGGGAGCGTCGACGCCGGTGGGCGAGACGAGCGGAAACACCACGCAGCAGTTGATCGACGACATCGAGCGCCTGCGGGAATACCTCGGCATCGAGCGCTGGCTCGTCTTCGGCGGATCGTGGGGCAGCACGCTCGGCCTGGCGTACGGGCAGGCGCATCCTTCGCGCTGCCTGGGATTCCTGCTGCGCGGCATCTTTCTCGGTCGGCCCGGCGAAATCGACTGGTTCCTGCATGGCTTGAAGAACGTCTTCCCGGAGGCGTGGCACAAGTTCGCCGGGATGCTGCCGCAGGACGAGCGCCGGGATCTGCTGCGTGGCTACCTGAAACGGCTGTTCGATCCGGACCCGCGGGTGCACCTGCCGTTCGCGCGCGCGTGGAGCGAGTACGAAGGCACCTGCTCGACGCTGCTGCCGAATCCGGACCTCGTCCGTCACTTCACCGACGAGGCGCTCGGGCTGGCGAGGCTGGAGGCGCACTACTTCGCGCACGAGTGCTTCCTCGGCCCGAACGAACTGCTGGGCCGGATCGACCGCATCCGCCACCTGCCGGCGTCCATCGTCCAGGCGCGCTACGACATGGTGTGCCCGATCGTGAACGCGGACGAACTCGCGCGCGCGTGGCCCTCGGCCCGCTACGTGATCGTTCCCGACGCCGGGCACTCGGTGTGGGAGCCGCCGGTGCGCGCGGCGGTGATCGCCGAACTCGAACGCCTGAAACTCCGCCTGATGGAGGCCTGATGCCACGCTTTGCCGCGAACATCAGCACGCTGTATTCCGAACATCCGCTGCTCGATCGCATCGGGGCCGCGGCCCGTGACGGCTTCGCCGCGATCGAGGTTCAATCCCCCTATGCGGCCAGGGCGAGCGAGTTGCGGCGCGCGCTGACCGAAGCCCGGACGCAATTGGTCCTGATGAATGCCCCGCAGGGCGACGTGGACGCCGGGGAACGCGGCCTTGCCGCGCTGCCGGGCCGCGAAGCGGACTTCGAGGCGTCGATCGCCGAGGCCGTCGACTACGCTCGGTCCGTCGAGGCGCCGCGCGTGCACGTGATGGCGGGCAAGCCCGCAGCGGAAACGATCCCGACCGAGGCGGAACGCGTCTTCGCGCGGAACCTGCGGCACGCCTGCGCGGCCTTCGAGCCGCACGGCATTCGCGTGATGATCGAGCCGATCAACACGCGCGACATGCCGGGCTACTTCCTGACGACCCCCGAGCAGGCCGAGGCGATGATCGTGCGCGTCGGTGCGGCCAACCTGGCGCTGCAGTTCGATGTCTATCACGCGCAGATCATGGTCGGCGACGTGTCGAAGCGCATCGAGCGCCTGTTCCCGCGGATCGGCCATGTCCAGGTTGCGGGTGTGCCCGAGCGGCACGAACCGGACACCGGGGAGGTCAACTACCCGGCGGTGTTCCGCTTGCTGGATCGACTCGGCTACGCCGGCTGGGTTGGGTGCGAGTACCGCCCGGCGCGCGGGGCGTCGCCCGGCGGGACGTCGGCCGGACTGGGCTGGCTGCGCCACTGCTGATCCGCTCGGCTGTCACGCGTAACGGGCGCTTGTTGCCGCCTCGGGGCGCGGCTACGATGCCTGTCACCACTTCAACTGCCGCGCAGCCCCTCTCGTTCCCCCCGCGCGCGGCCAGGAGACACCGATGAAGGTCGCCGACATCCTGCGAGTCAAGGGCAACACCCTGTTCACGGTGACGCCGGATGCGCCGCTTTCGCACGCGGTGGCGATGATGGCCGAGCAGGACATCGGCTCGGTGGTCGTGATGGAGTACGGAGAACTGGTTGGCATGCTGACATTTCGCGAGGTCATCAACCGCGTTCACGCGAACAACGGCGCGGTCGGCGACATCCGCGTGCGCAAGGTGATGGACGATGCGCCGCTGACCATCACGCCGGCGACCGACGTGATGGAGGTGCGGCGGCTGATGCTCGAGCGGCATGCGCGCTACCTGCCGGTGCTCGACGGCCGCACGCTGGCCGGTGTCATTTCCTTCTATGACGTCGCCCGGGCGGTGCTCGAGGAGCAGAGCTTCGAGAACCGCATGCTGAAGGCGTACATCCGCGACTGGCCCGAGCCCGAGGAGGCGCGGTCCTAGTGCGCCTCGGTTCCGCCGGGCCGCTGCCCGACGGCTTCCGGGTTGCTGTCGTCGGCGCCGGCGTTTCCGGCCTCATCTGCGCGAGCACGCTGCAGGCGCGGGGCGCACACGTCGTCGTCTTCGAATCCGCCCGTCGCCCCGGCGGCCGCGCCGCCAGCGAGATCACGCCGGCCGGCAGCTTCGACCACGGTACCCAGTTCTTCACGGCGAACAGCGCCGATTTCGACAGCCTCGTATCGGAGTGGTGCGGCGATGGGCTGGTCCAGCCGTGGACGGCGCAGGTGATCGCGGTCGAGGGCGAAGGTGCGGTGGACAAGACAGCATCGGCCCGACGCTACATCGTCCGCGAGGGCATGCAGGCGCTCGGCCGCAGGCTGGCGTCCGATGTCGACGTGCGGTTCGACGTCACGGTCGCGTCCGTGACGAAGCGCGGCAATTCGTGGCATCTGCTCGATGCGCACGGCAGGAGCCTCTCGCATGGCGGCTACGACGCGGTCGTGCTGGCGATTCCGCAGCCGGCCTCACTGCTCGGCGCGGCCCCCGAACTGGCCCGGCGCGCGAAGCGGATCGTCTGGGAGCCTTGCTGGGCGGCGCTGCTGGCGATCGAGCCGGCGAGCGGTTTCGATTTCGGCGGCGCCTTCGTCAACGATCATCCGGCACTCGCGTGGGTCACGCGCGAGGAGTCGAAGCTCTCGCCGCGGTCGGAGATCGGCGAGCGCTGGGTGTTGCATGCGACGCCCCGGTGGTCGGCGCTGCATCTGAATCACTCTGTCGACGACGTCGCCGCCACGCTCGCCGGCGCTTTCGCGAGCCGCTTCAACTTCGGTTTCCGGCCAGCGTTCCTGACCGCCAGGCGCTGGCTCACGGCCTCGCCTGCGAATCCCCTGAAGCAGTCCTTCCTGTGGGACCCGGTCCAGCGCATCGGCGCGGTCGGCGACTGGTGCGGCGGCCCGCGGCTCGAAGGTGCCTTCATGTCGGGGCGCTCGCTTGCACAGACCATCAGCGCATAGCCGCTCGCGCCGCGAACCCCGATAATCACGCTGCGCCCCGGGGAGGGCGGGGAGTGGAGTTGAGCGCGGGAAGCCAGTTCGACCTGTTGCGGCAGCGGCGATTTGCGCCGCTGTTCTGGGTGCAGTTCCTCGGCGCCGCCAACGACAACGTCTTCAAGTTCGCGTTCACGCTGCTCGCCACCTATGGCGCATCGAGCTGGGGCGGGGTCGACCCGAGGCTGGCGGGATTCCTGATCGGGGGCCTCTTCATCGCACCCTTCGTGCTCTTCTCCGCGACGAGCGGCCAGCTGGCGGATCGCCTCGAGAAGTCCTGGTTCATCCGGCGGGTGAAGGAAGCGGAAATCGTGATCATGCTGATCGCGGCGGCCGGGTTCCTGCTGCAGGTGCCTGCGCTGCTGTACCTCACGGTCTTCCTGATGGGGCTGCACTCGACCGTGTTCGGCCCGGTCAAGTACTCCTACCTGCCGCAGCACCTCGACACGCACGAGATCACGGGCGGCAACGGGCTGGTGGAGATGGGTACTTTCGTCGCGATCCTCTTCGGGACGATCGGTGGCGGCCTGCTGATCAACCAGTTCGGGCCGAACGGTGCCGCGGCCACTGCTGCGGTGGTCCTCGTCATCGCGGCGCTCGGCCGTGCCGCGGCTCGGTTCGTTCCGCTGTCGCCTGCCGCGGACCCGGACCTGCGGATCAACTGGAATCCGATCACCGAGACCGCAGCCAACCTGCGGATCGCGCACGCGAGCCCCGCGGTCTTCAACTCGATCCTCGGCATTTCGTGGCTCTGGTTCTTCGGCTCCATCTTCCTGACCAGCTTCACTCCGTTCGCGCGCGAGAACCTCGGCGGCGACGAGGGCGTCGTCACGTTGCTGCTCGCGGTGTTCTCGTTTGGCATCGGCACCGGCTCGCTGGTGACCGAGCGGCTGTCGGGCCGCAAGGTGGAGATCGGCCTCGTGCCGCTGGGATCGATCGGCATGACCGTGTTTGCCGTCGACCTCTATCTCGCATCGCGCGGCTTTGCGACGATGCAGGGCGGGACGCTCGGTGAGTTCCTGCGCCACGACGGCGCCTGGCGCATCGTGTTCGACCTCGCCGCGCTGTCGTTCTTCGGCGGCCTGTACTCGGTGCCGCTCTACGCCCTGATCCAGAGCCGCGCCGAGAAGACGCACGTCGCGCGCATCGTCGCCGCCAACAACATCCTGAACGCGTTGTTCATGGTGACGGCGTCACTGATGGCGGCGGCGCTGCTCTCCGCGGGCCTGACGATCCCGCAGTTGTTCCTGGTCACCGCCGTCCTGAACGCCGCCGTGGCGGCCTATATCTACCGCCTCGTGCCGGAGTTCCTGCTGCGCTTCGTCGCCTGGGTCCTTGCCCACACGCTGTACCGGGTGCGGTCGATCGAGACGGACCGCATCCCGGACCAGGGCGCGGCCGTGCTGGTGTGCAACCACGTCAGCTTCGTCGACGCGATCGTCATCATGGGCGAGAGCCCGCGGCCGATCCGCTTCGTGATGGACCACCGGATCTTCAGGGTTCCGTTGATGAACTGGTTCTTCCGGAGCGCCAAGGCGATCGCGATCGCGCCCGCGAAGGAAGATCCGACGATGCTGGAGAAGGCCAACGTGCGCATCGACGCGGCGCTCGCCGACGGCGACCTCGTCTGCATCTTTCCGGAAGGACGGATCACCGACACCGGCGAGATGTACCCGTTCAAGCAGGGCGTCGCGCGGATCATCGAACGGAATCCCGTGCCCGTGATCCCGATGGCGCTGCGCGGCTTGTGGGGCTCGTTCTTCTCGCGCTTCGGCGGTACCGCGTTCTCGCGTCCGATCGATGCGCGCCTGCGCCGCGGACTGCGGTCCAGGGTCGAGTTCATCGTCGGCGAGCCGGTTCCGGCGGCCCGGGCTTCGCCCGAGCTCTTGATGCAGCGAGTCGCGGAACTCCGGGGCAGCGAACGCTGATGGCCACGCGAACCCGGCTCAACGGCGGCAACGGCGGCAACGGCGCGCGCCGCAACGGCGAAGGCAACGGCACCCCGGTCGTGAACCTCGCGCTGCAGGGCGGCGGCTCGCACGGCGCCTTCACGTGGGGCGTGCTGGACGCGCTCCTCGAGGACGGTCGCGTCGGCTTCGAAGGAATCTCGGGCGCCAGCGCCGGGGCGATGAACGCCGTGGTGCTTGCGGAAGGCTGGCGGCGCGCGCTGGAGAAGGGCACCGACCCGCGCGCCATGGCACGCGAGCACCTCTCGAAGTTCTGGACCGCGATCGGCGACCGGCCGTCGGGGTTTGCGCTGCCGACGCCGGTGCCGTGGTTCGCGCCTCCGTACGGCACCCAGCAGGCCGCGCTGATGTTCGACCTCGTCTCGCGGGTCTTCTCGCCGTACCAACTCAACCCGTTCGACGTCAACCCGCTGCGCAACGTGCTCAAGCCGCTGGTCGACTTCGAAGCCCTGCGCGCAAAGCCGCCGTTCCGCCTGTTCGTCTGCGCGACCAACGTCCGCACCGGCCGGCCGCGCGTGTTTCGCGAACACGAACTGGAACTCGACATGCTGCTGGCGTCGGCGGCCCTGCCGTTCGCGTTCCACGCGGTCGAGGTCGACAAGGAATTCTTCTGGGACGGCGGCTACGTCGGCAACCCGTCCCTGTACCCGCTGTTCTATGCGACCAGGACGTCGGACCTGCTCCTCGTGCAGATCAACCCGCTGGTGCGCGACGACGTGCCCGACACCGCGCAGGAGATCATCGAGCGCGTCAACGAGATCAGCTTCAACACCGCGCTGCTGCACGAACTGCGCGCGATCGCGTTCGTCGAGCGCCTGTTGATGGACCGCAAGCTCGACCCGGGCAGGTACAAGCGGATCAACATGCACATGATCCAGGCCGAGGAACAGTTGCGGAAGTACGGCGCGAGCAGCAAGTCCGACACGAGCCCGGGCTTCCTGAAGGAGTTGTTCGAACTGGGCCGCAGGACGACGATCGACTGGCTCGATTCCAGCCTGGCCTATGTCGGCCACGCATCGAGCGTCCCGATCGCCGAGCGCTTCCTCTAGCGGGCGGCGCAGCACGACCCTCGTACAATCCCGCGCCATGTCCTCCACGTTCGGCCATCTGTTCCGCGTCACCAACTTCGGCGAGTCGCACGGCCCCGCGATCGGCTGCGTGATCGACGGCTGCCCGCCGGGGCTGCCCCTGTCGGCCGCCGACCTGCAGCCCGATCTCGACCGGCGCAGGCCGGGCACGTCGCGGCATGTGACGCAGCGGCGCGAGTCCGACGAGGTCGAGATCCTCTCGGGCGTCTACGAAGGCGTGACGACCGGCACGCCCATCGCGCTGCTCATTCGCAACGCGGACCAGCGCAGCAAGGACTACGAGAACCTGCTCGACACGTTCCGGCCCGGTCACGCCGACTACACCTACTGGCGCAAGTACGGCCTGCGCGATCCGCGCGGCGGCGGTCGCTCGTCGGCGCGACTCACTGCGCCGATGGTCGCCGCCGGCGCGGTGGCGAAGAAGTGGCTGCAGTCGACGCACGGCACGCGCATTCGCGGCTGCATGGAGCAGATCGGCGAGGTCGTCATTCCCTTCATGAGCTGGGACGATGTCGAAGCCAACCCGTTCTTCGCGCCGGATGCGGGGTCGGTCGCCGAACTCGAGGCGTACATGGATGCGCTGCGCCGGAGCGGCGACTCGGTCGGCGCGCGGCTGCGCGTCACCGCGAGCGGAGTTCCGGTCGGACTCGGGACTCCGCTCTACGACAAGCTCGATGCCGACATCGCGTACGCGATGATGGGCATCAACGCGGTCAAGGGCGTCGAGATCGGCGCCGGCTTCAACGCGGTGACACAGAAGGGTTCCGAGCACGGCGACGAACTGCTGCCCGACGGCTTCGCCACCAATCACGCCGGCGGCGTGCTCGGCGGCATCTCGACCGGGCAGGACATCGAGGTCTCGATCGCGATCAAGCCGACGTCGAGCATTCGCCTGCCGCGTCGCTCCATCGATCGCGCGGGCGCACCGACCGTCGTCGAAACGCACGGTCGCCACGATCCCTGCGTCGGCATCCGCGCCACGCCGATTGCCGAGGCCATGCTCGCGCTGGTGCTGATCGACCACGCGCTGCTGCATCGCGCGCAGAACGCCGACGTGCGGCTCGACGTCCCGCCGATCCCGGCGGCCTCGCCCTCGCGCTGATGTCCAACCGCGCGGCGGCTCCCGACCGCGCCGGTCGGCGGCTGGGGATGTTCTTCGGAGCGTATTTCGCGCTGGTCGGGATCCTCGCGCCGTACATGCCGCTGTACTTCGAGCACCGCGGCCTGACGGCCGTGCAGATCGGCCTGCTGGTGGCGATGGCGCAGGCGATGCGGATGGTGGGGCCGAACCTGTGGGGCTGGCTCGCCGACCGCTCGGGGCGCCGCACGCGCATCCTGCGCACCACCTCGCTCGCGCTCGTCGTGTCGTTCGCGCTGCTCTTCTTTCCCGGCGGCTTCGGCTTCGTGTTCGCCGCGATGGCGCTGGTGAACTTCTTCCAGACCGCGCAGATGCCGGTGGCCGAGGCGCTGGCGTCGGCGCAGTTGCGAGGGCAGGCCGACGCGGCGACCCGTTACGGCCGGCTGCGCGTGATGGGTTCGATGGCGTTCGTTGCGGTCGTGCTTGCCTCGGGCCCATTGTTCGACCGCGTCGGGATGGAGGCCGCGCTGTGGGTGTGCATCGGGCTCGCGCTGCTGCTGCTCGGAGCGTCGTTCGGCGTGGTCGAGCAGCACGCCGTCGAATTGCCGCACGAGCGCGTGTCGGTGAGGGCGCGCCTGAGGGAGCCGCGCGTCCGCTGGTTCTTCGCGTCCGCCGCCCTGATGGTGTTCGCGCACGGTGCGCTTTACACCTATCTTTCGCTGTACCTCGCGCAGCTCGGCTACAGCAAGACCGCGATCGGAGCGTTCTGGGTGGTCAGCGTCGTGCTCGAGATCGCGTTCTTCCTCACGCAGGGCAAGTGGTTCGCGCGCTTCGGCGTGTTCCCGCTGATGACCTTTGCGTTCGGCGTCGCCGCGGTCCGGTTCCTGCTGATTGCGGAACTGGCGACGGTCTGGTGGATCCTGGTGCTGGCGCAGGCGATGCACGCGGTAACGTTCGCGGTGCACCACAGCGCTTCGGTGTTGACGATCCAGCGCTGGTTTCCAGGACAGGCGGCGGCGCGCGGCCAGGCCCTTTACATCAGCATGGCGTACGGACTCGGCGGCACGGTTGGGAGCCTGGTCGCCGCGTGGCTGTGGTCGGCCCTCGGTCCGTCCTGGGCCTTCGTTGCCGGCAGCGCGGGCGCGGTCCTCGGATTCTGGGCGGTGGTGCGGATGCGGCGAGCCGATCGCGACCGCACGCAGCCGCACAGCGTGAACCTCGAACTCGACAGGAGCGTGAACAGATGAATCGGATCAGGGTGGCCGTCGCGGCCGGCGCGTTGTCGGTGCTCGCCATTGGGTGCCAGTCGGAACAGACGACCCAGGGCGGCGTCGTGGGCGTCGATCGCAAGCAGTCGATGACGTCGCTGGTGAGCGCGAAGGAAATCGAGCAGCAGGCGTCGCAGGAGTATTCGCAGCTGATCGCGCAGGCGCAGAAGAAGGGCCTGCTGAACCAGAATCCGCAGCACGTCCAGCGGGTGCGGACGACGGCGCAGCGCCTGGTCCCGCACGTCAGCGCGTTCCGGCCGGACGCGCTGAACTGGAAGTGGGAAACCAACGTGCTGACGTCGAAGGACGTCAACGCGTGGTGCATGCCGGGCGGCAAGATCGCGGTCTACACCGGCCTGATCGAGCGCCTGGACCTCACCGATGCCGAACTCGCGGCGGTGATGGGCCACGAGATCGCGCATGCGCTGCGCGAACACGCGCGCGAGCGGATCAGCCGCCAGATGGCGACGCAAACCGGCACGGCGATCGGCGCCGTCGCGCTCGAGATCTTCACCGGCATCCGCATCGACCCGAGCCTCGCGGGCACGGTGTCAGAGGCGGCGTTCGTGCTGCCGAACAGCCGCGAGGCCGAGCAGGAGGCCGACCGTATCGGGGTCGAACTCGCCGCGCGCGCGGGGTACGACCCGCGCGCCGCCGTGACCCTGTGGCAGAAGATGGCCAAGCTCGGCGGCAGCGCTCCGCCGCAGTGGCTCTCGACGCACCCGAGCAACGAAACGCGCCTGCAGGACCTCGAGGTCTACACGCAGAAGGTGATGCCGCTCTATCGGGCGGCGGCGCGTTAGGCGATCAAGAGCTAGGCGATGACGAGGTCGGCGCGCGCCGTCTGCCGGGTGGCGCGGGCGAGCGGGTGCGCGTCCGGCGTGGCGGGACCGAAGCGCAACGTCAGCGCGGCCTGCTCGTCGGCGTTCAGGCGCGCAAACAGGAAGTCGGTCCGATTGCCCGGATCGTCCGGCAGGTAGAGCTGCGTGGCGAGCACGCGCCCGTCGGCGGCCTGCACGCGGACGTGGATGTGCGGCGTGCGTCCGGGGTAGGCGACCGGACGAATCGTGCGGAAGTGAAAGGAGCCGCCGGCGTCCGTCGCGGCCACTCCGTAACCCTGGAAGTCGGGATCGCGCTGGGATTCGGCGCCGCCGTCCGGATGGTGATAGACGGCGAAGGCGTCGCACTGCCAGATCTCGACCGCGGCGCTGGCCAGCGGGCCGCCGCGCCGGTCGAGGACCCGTCCGGTGAGGTAAAGCGGAATGCCCTGCGTCCGCACGCGATCTCCGTCCAGGCGCAGCAGGTCCGCATCGGTTTCGCGCGGCCGTTCGGACGCGCGGCGGGGATAAAAGGGGCCGAGCGTCTGCGCCGGCGTGACACCGGCGGTCGACCGGGCGCGCGCGAGCGGAAGCGCGACGGCACCGGCGATGCCGGCGACGAACAGGCGGCGCTCCATCGTGCTTCGATTGTTCCGGCGCTCGCCCACTGGGCTACCCTCCACGCTGCGCACTCATGTGGACCCCTCGCTCATCCTGCTGCCTGAGACATGTTCGCGGGGCGCTGCGTTCCGATTCGGCCGCGTCCGGGTGGCATAATCGCCTCTGACGCCGGGCTTTTTCCCGGCGCGACTATTTCTGGCATGGCCGCCGCGCGCACACTGTACGACAAGCTGTGGGACGATCACGTCGTTCACGTCGAGGAAGACGGGACGACGGTCCTGTACATCGATCGGCACCTCGTCCACGAAGTGACGAGCCCGCAGGCGTTCGAAGGACTGCGTCTCGCGGGCCGCAGGCCGTGGCGCATCAGTTCGGTCGTTGCGACGGCCGACCACAACACGCCGACGACCGACTGGGACCGCGGCTACGAGGGCATCGCCGATCCGGTCTCGAAGGAGCAGATCGTCGAGCTCGACAGCAACATCCGGCAGTTCGGGGCGGCGGCTTACTTCCCGTTCCTCGACAAGCGCCAGGGCATCGTCCATGTGATGGGGCCGGAGCAGGGCGCGACGCTGCCGGGCATGACTGTGGTCTGCGGCGACTCGCACACGAGCACACATGGGGCGTTCGGCGCGCTGGCCTTCGGCATCGGCACCAGCGAAGTCGAGCACGTGCTCGCCACGCAGACGCTGTTGATGAAGAAGGCGAAGAACATGCTGGTGCGCGTCGAAGGCAGGCTGCCGGCGGGCTGCACCGCGAAGGACATCGTGCTCGCGATCATCGGCCGCATCGGCACGGCGGGTGGCACCGGTTACGCGATCGAATTCGCCGGCGGCGCCATCGAGGGGCTGTCGATGGAAGGCCGCATGACCGTCTGCAACATGGCGATCGAGGCCGGTGCCCGTTCGGGCATGGTCGCGGTGGACGAGAAGACGATCGAGTACGTGCGCGGTCGGCCGTTCTCGCCCGACGGCGCGATGTTCGAGGCGGCGGCGGCCGCGTGGCGCCAGTTGCGTTCGGACCCCGGCGCGCGCTTCGACCACGTCGTCGAACTGCGCGCGGAGGAGATCGAGCCTCAGGTGACCTGGGGCACGTCGCCGGAGATGGTGACGTCGGTGAGGGGCCAGGTTCCCGACCCCGAGGCGGAGAAGGATCCCGTGAAGCGCGAAGGCATCGAGCGCGCGCTCAAGTACATGGGCCTCACGCCGAAGACGCCGATCACCGCCATCCGCGTCGACAAGGTCTTCATAGGCTCGTGCACGAACTCGCGCATCGAGGACCTGCGCGAGGCGGCCTGGGTCGTGAAGCGGCTGGGCAAGCGCGTCGCTTCGAGCGTGAAGCTGGCGATGGTCGTGCCGGGCTCGGGCCTCGTCAAGGCACAGGCCGAGAAGGAAGGGCTGCACGAGGTCTTCAGGGCGGCCGGCTTCGAGTGGCGCGAGCCGGGCTGCTCGATGTGCCTCGCGATGAACGCCGATCGTCTCGAGCCGGGCGAGCGCTGCGCTTCGACCAGCAACCGCAATTTCGAGGGCCGCCAGGGAGCGGGCGGCCGCACGCATCTGGTTTCGCCCGCGATGGCCGCGGCAGCGGCGATCGAGGGGCATTTCGCTGACGTAAGGAGACTCCAATGAAACATCTGCTTGTCGTTCTGATCGCTGCTCTCGTCGCTGCATCCGCGACCACGGGCTGCAACACGGTGGCTGGCATGGGCAAGGACATCGAGGCCGCCGGCGGGGCCGTCGACAAGGCCGCGACGGACACCAAGAAGAAGATGTAAGGAGCGGTCCTGGACGCCTTCACCGTTCATCAGGGACTGGTCGCGCCGCTGGATCGCGCGAACGTCGATACGGACGCGATCATCCCGAAGCAGTTCCTGAAATCGATCAGGCGGACCGGCTTCGGCCCGAACCTGTTCGACGAGTGGCGTTACCTGGACCATGGCGAGCCGGGCATGGATCACTCGAAGCGGCCGCTGAACCCGGACTTCGTGCTGAACCAGCCGCGCTACCAGGGGGCGACCATCCTGCTCGCGCGCAAGAACTTCGGCTGCGGCTCTTCGCGCGAGCACGCGCCGTGGGCATTGCAGCAGTACGGCTTCCGGGCGGTGATCGCGCCGAGCTTCGCCGACATCTTCTTCAACAACTGCACGAAGAACGGCCTGCTGCCGGTGGTCCTGCCCGAAATCGTGATCGACCGCCTGTTCCACGAGGTCGCGGCGCATCCGGGCTACCGGCTCACGGTCGACCTGCCGCGGCAGAAGATGGTGGAGGCCGACGGCCGCGAGCACGACTTCGACGTCGCGCCGTTCCGCAAGTACTGCCTGGTCAACGGCCTGGACGACATCGGGCTGACGCTGCGCCACAAGGACAAGATCGCGGCGTTCGAGAAGGAACGGCTGATGAAACAGCCGTGGCTCGCGAAGACGAGCTGATCACTCCACTTCGTTCCGGTGCGGGCAGGGGCGGGGTGAACAACAACCGGTCCGCGCGGGGATCAGCATGAAAGTCGCAGTCCTGCCGGGCGACGGCATCGGCAAGGAGATCGTGGCCGAGGCCGTCAAGGTGCTGCAGGCGCTGGGTGAGCGCTTCGAGCTCGAGTTCGCCGACGTCGGCGGCACGGCGTATGAAGCGTACGGGCATCCCCTGCCGGACGCGACGCTGAGGCTCGCGCAGGCGGCCGACGCGGTGCTGTTCGGCGCCGTCGGCGACTGGAAGTACGACAAGCTCGAGCGCGCCTTGCGCCCGGAGCAGGCGATCCTCGGACTGCGCAGGAACCTCGGCCTGTTCGCGAACTTCCGGCCGGCGCTCTGCTATGCGGAGCTCACGCACGCCTCCAGCCTGAAGCCCGAGCTCGTCGCCGGGCTGGACATCCTGATCGTGCGCGAGCTGACCGGCGACATCTACTTCGGCCAGCCGCGCGGGCGGCGCCTGGCTCCGGACGGCCCGTTCGCCGGGCAGCCGGAGGCGTTCGACACGATGCGCTACAGCCGCCCGGAAATCGAGCGGATCGCGCACGTTGCATTCCATGCCGCGCGTCGGCGCAATCGAAAGGTCACCAGCGTGGACAAGGCCAACGTGCTCGAGACCTTCCAGTTCTGGAAGGACGTCGTGACCGAGGTCCACGGCCAGTATCCCGACGTCGAACTCGAGCACATGTACGTCGACAACGCCGCCATGCAGCTCGTCCGCGCGCCGAAGAAGTTTGACGTGATCGTCACCGGGAACATGTTCGGCGACATACTCTCCGACGAAGCGGCGATGCTGACCGGATCGATCGGCATGCTCCCGTCGGCGTCGCTCAATGAGCGGAACCAGGGGCTGTACGAGCCGTCGCACGGCAGCGCGCCGGACATCGCCGGCAAGGGCGTCGCCAATCCGTTGGCGACGATCCTTTCGGCAGCGATGATGCTGCGCTACTCGCTGAACCGGGCCGAGCAGGCCGACCGGATCGAGGCCGCTGTGAAGAAGGTCCTGGGCCAGGGGCTGCGGACCGCGGACATCTGGAGCGCGGGCACGAAGAAGGTCGGGACGAAGGACATGGGCGACGCGGTGGTCGCGGCGCTGAACGGATAGACGACAGGCAGACAGCCGGCAGGGGCGAGGGAAATGAAAGTAGGCATCGTGGGTTGGCGCGGCATGGTGGGCTCCGTACTGATGGAGCGCATGACCGCGGAGCGGGACTTCGAACTCTTCGACTCGGTGTTCTTCAGCACCTCGAACGCCGGCGGCGCGGCGCCCAAAGTGGCCCGGGCCGCTTTGGCGCTGAAGGACGCGTCAGACATCGACGCGCTGAAGGCGTGCGACACGATCGTCACCTGCCAGGGCGGCGATTACACCAACGACGTCTTCCCGAAGCTGCGGGCTGCCGGCTGGAACGGTTACTGGGTCGACGCCGCCTCGGCCCTTCGGATGAAGGACGACGCGGTCATCATCCTCGATCCGGTGAACCTGCCGGTGATCAAGGGCGCCCTTGCGAAGGGCGTCAAGAACTACATCGGCGGCAACTGCACGGTCAGCCTGATGCTGATGGCGCTCGACGGCCTGCTCGAGGAGAACCTGGTCGAGTGGGTCACCGCGATGACCTACCAGGCGGCTTCCGGCGCCGGGGCGCCCAACATGCGCGAGTTGCTGGACCAGATGGGTGCCGCGCACGGCAGCGTGAAGGAGCTGCTGGCGGACCCGAAGTCGGCAATCCTCGACATCGACCGCACGGTGTCGCAGGTGCTGATGTCCGACCACTTGCCGAAGGAGAACTTCGGCGTCGCGCTGGCCGGGAGCCTGATCGCCTGGATCGACAAGGACCTGGGCAACGGTGTCAGCCGGGAAGAGTGGAAGGGCGGGGCCGAGGCGAACAAGATCCTGGGCAAGCCGGCCATGGGTCAGCCGGGATCGCTGATCGTCGAAGGCCTGTGTGTGCGCATCGGCGCGATGCGGTGCCACAGCCAGGCGCTCACCATCAAGCTCAAGCAGGATCTGCCGCTGGCCGAGGTCGAGCGACTGTTGGCGCGCGGCAACGAATGGGTCAAGGTGATCCCGAACAACCGCGAAGCCAGCATCCGCGAACTGTCTCCGGCCCGGATCAGCGGAACGATGGCCGTGCCGATTGGTCGGTTGCGCAAGCTGGCGATGGGTCCGGAGTACCTGTCGGCCTTCACGGTCGGCGACCAGCTGTTGTGGGGTGCGGCCGAGCCGCTGCGCCGGATGGTCCGCCTGCTGCTCAACAAACTCTGATAGCTGCCGATCATTTCTCCCGGGTACTGCGTTTTTCGCGGCACCCGCGTCCGGCATTTCTCACATAAAGGCGGGACTTACGGCTATTTCTAAGCTTGCCGTCCTAAGTGCATGAATGTTATGTTCGAACGACGTTGCATCCTACTGCCAGGGGTCGGAATGCCATCCCAAAAATTCGCTCGCGCGCCCCTTTGGTGCGCGGTTTCGGTTGCCTTCGGACTTGCCATCGCGAGTCCCTACGCGGACGCCGCGGGTCTGGGTCGGCTGACCGTTCAGTCCGGGCTGGGGCAGCCCCTCAAGGCTGAACTCGAGGTCACCGCGGTCGGCCGGGACGAAATGCCGACGCTGCAGGTCAAGCTGGCGCCCCCAGCGGCTTTCCGGGCCGCGAACCTGGAATTCAATCCCGCCCTGAGCAACTTGCGGTTTGCACTCGAACAGCGGGCCGACGGCAACTACTTCGTTCGCATCAATTCGCCGCAGCCGGTGAATGAGCCCTATCTCGACCTGATGGTCGAGCTCACCTGGGCCACGGGCCGGGTCATCCGCGAGTACACCGTCCTGCTCGATCCGCCGTCGTTGCGGCAGCAGGCCGAAGTCGTGACGCCCGTCGCGCCGCCTGCTCCGGTTGCCGCACCGGTTCCGGCGCGGCCGGCTCCTGCTGCATCGGCACCATCGACCCCGACCGTGGCGCCGCCGGCTGCACAGGCGCCGGCGCCTCGGCCCGCCGCGCCCGCACCGGAAAGCAGCTACACGGTCAAGTCCGGCGACACGCTGGGCAGGATCGCCTCGCAGAACCGGCCCGCCGGCGTGTCGCTCGACCAGATGCTGGTCGCGATGTTCCGCCAGAACCCGGAGGCGTTTGCCGGAAGCAACATGAACCGCCTGAAGGCGGGCGCCAAGCTGAACATTCCGACCGCGTCCGATGCCGCCGCCGTCACGGCCGGCGACGCGCGTCGGGAAGTGGTGGCCCAGAGCGCCGACTTTGCGCAGTACAAGAGCCGGCTCGCGCAGGCTGTCACCGGAACTCCGGCCGCGGCGGCGACACCGTCGACGACCGCTGCGGGCGGTGGCCAGGTCACGACCCGGGTCGAGGACAAGGGCGCCGCGGCGCAGCCCGCCGGCGACCAGCTGAAGATCGCGAAGGCTGACGACAAGGGCGCCGCGGCTGCGGCGGCCGCGAAAGCGGACGAGGCCGCCGCGAAGGCGCGCGCGCTGAAGGAAGAAGAGGAGAAGGCAGAACAGCTCCGGCGCACCAACGAGGCGCTGAAGAAGGCGCTCGAGGTCCAGAGCAAGGCCGGCGCCCAGGTGCAGCAGCAGGCCGAGCAGAAGGCGGCTCCGGCACCCGCTCCGGCGGCGGCTCCGACCGAAGCGCCGAAGGCGGAACCGGCGAAGTCCGCAGCGCCGCCGCCCGCCCCGGCGACGAAGGCGGCGCCCCCGGCGACGCCGCCGCAGGAAGCTCCGAACGCGTTCGTCGACATGCTGGGCAACACGACGACGCAACTCGGGCTCGTGGGCATCGTTGCGCTGCTGGCCGGCCTGTTCGGCTGGAGCGCGTACCGCAAGCGCAAGACCGAAGGCACCGAGCGCTTCAAGGAAACAAGCGAAGGCCTGCAGGCGAACTCGCTCTTCGGTGCGACCGGCGGCCAGAGCGTCGACACCGGAACGAGCACGTTCAACTCGAGCTTCATCCCGGCGGCGTCACAGCTCGACTCCAACGAAGTCGATCCGGTCGCGGAAGCGGACGTGTACATCGCGTACGGTCGCGAAGAGCAGGCCGAGGACATCCTCAAGGAAGCTCTCCGCCTGCAACCCGATCGCCACGCCGTGCGACTGAAGCTGCTCGAGATCCACGCGCGCCGCGGCGACAAGGCGGCGTTCATGGCCATCGCGGAGGACCTGAAGGAGCGCACCGGCGAAACCGGCGAAGACTGGGCCAAGGCGCTTCGCCTTGGCCGCACGATGGACCCGGACAATCCGATGTTCGCCGGCGCCCCGATGACGGAACTGGCACGCGGCCCGGCAACGGCGTTCCGCCTCGACCCGGACACCGCGATGGGTCGTCCGTCGACCCTGTCCGGTGCGCCGACGGCCGGACTCGACCTGTCCGGCCTCACCGCGAACTCGGCCATGACGTCGGACACGGCATCGAGTGCGCCTCCGCTGACGCGCATGGTCGTCGACACGCGGATGAGCGACACGGAGATGAGAAGCCTGGACACGAAGATGCCGGACACGATGCCCGTGCCTGCACCGGCGCCGGTGGCCGCACCGACCGCGCATGCGCCGACGACGCAGTTCCGGGCAACGCTGACGGACGGGGAGAGCAAGAACACGATCTCGGCGCCGACCGCCCAGAACGCCGACTTCGGCTCGCTCGACTTCGACCTCGGGCCGACGAAGATGAACTTCGGCCCGACGACGCAAGGGCCGTACACGACGATGGACGGGCTGCAGGACGCGGCCTTCGCGCCGACGGCTCCGAAGCAGCCCGCCGTCGGGGCCCCGGTCGAGCCGCCGGTGATGGCAACCGCGGTGGCGACCGCCATCGGCCAGATCCCGGACCTGGACCTGAACATTCCGCCGTCGAAGCCTGCGTCATTTGCGCCTGCACCGGTGCCGACACCCGCTCCGGCCGTCAAGCCGGCCGAACAGGAGGAAGCGCTTTCGCGCCCCACCGTCATCGGCCTGATGAAGGCGCCGGGCGTGAACACGATGATGCTCTCCGGCCTGCCGGAGGACGCCGCCGCGCGCCTGACATCGAACACCGAGCAGGCCACGGTGCCGCTGATCGACTTCGACCTGTCGGCAATCAGCATCGACGCGGCCACCAGGCGTGGCGAAACGGAACCCGGCAGCGCGCTCGCGCAGCAGATGGCCACCAAGCTCGACCTTGCGCGGGGTTACATCGACCTCGGCGTGAAGGACGGCGCGCGCGAGTTGCTGGATGAAGTGATGCGCGACGGCACGCGCGAGCAGCGGTCCGCCGCTGTCGACCTCATCAAGCAGATCGAGAACTGAGTCCCGCGGGTCGGCAGCGACCCGCGGCGCTTCCCCGTGCGCATCGCACTCGGACTCGAGTACGACGGCGCCGCCTTCACGGGCTGGCAGACCCAACCAGACGGGCGCGGAGTCCAGGACGCGCTCGAGCGCGCCCTGGCGGCGGTCGCCGCGAAGCCGACTCCCACGATCTGCGCCGGTCGCACCGACACCGGGGTGCACGCGCTCGACCAGGTCGTCCACTTCGACACGGACGCCGTCCGCCCGCTCAATGCCTGGGTGCGCGGAGTCAACCGCTTCCTCCCGCACTCCATGGCCGTGCGATGGGCGCGGGACGTGCCGGATGTGTTCCACGCGCGCTTCGGTGCCGTGCGCCGCATCTACGACTACTGGATCCTGAACGACCCCGTGCGATCTCCGCTCGCGCATGCGCGAGCGGGCTGGGTCTTTCGTCCGCTCGATGCGGCCGCGATGCACGCAGCGGCCGCGCGCCTCGTCGGCCGTCACGACTTCACGTCGTTCCGGTCAGCCGAGTGCCAGGCGGCGTCGCCGGTGCGCGAACTGCGCGAACTGAGCGTGGCAAGGCGAGGGCGCCTGATCCGCGTGCGCGCGAGCGCGAACGCCTTCCTGCACCACATGATCCGCAACATCGTCGGCACGCTCGTCTACGTGGGGCTCGGGCGCCATGACCCGGCGTGGGCGGCCGAGGTGCTGGAAGCGCGCGACCGGTCACGTGCCGCGCCGACCTTTTCGTCGGCCGGGCTCTATCTCGTGCGGGTCGAGTACGATCCTGCGTTTCAACTGCCGGCGCCTTCGGCGACGGTGCCCGCCTGGCTGGATGCGTACCCGGATCAAGATCTGTGGACTGACCCGTGAAGCGGACGTAGCGACCGCCTGTGCGGCGGGCGCCGATGCGGTCGGTTTCGTCTGCTATCCGAGCAGCCCGCGCCACGTCGCTCCGCACCGACTGCGCGCGCTCGCGCGCGAACTCGGACCGTTCGCCGTTCCCGTCCTCTTGTTCGTGAATGCCGCGCCGGACCTCGTGCAGGCCGCGCGCGACGCGGTGCCGACGGCGGTGCTGCAGTTTCACGGCGACGAACAGGAGCCCGAGTGCGCGCGCTACGGTGCGCCATACGTGCGTGCCGTTCGCATGGCCGAGGGGGTCGATTTGCTAGACTGCGAGCGCCTTTTCCCCTCTGCGGCAGCGCTGCTCCTCGATACGCCGTCCGAGGCCTATGGCGGCAGCGGCCGCGCGTTCGACTGGTCACGGATTCCAGCCCGCCGCTCCAGGCGCGTGATACTGGCCGGCGGGCTCGACAGCGACAACGTGATGCGTGCCGTGCAGGCGGTGCGGCCGTACGCGGTGGATGTCAGCAGCGGCGTCGAGGAGGCCCCGGGCATCAAGAGCGCGACACGCATCAAGGACTTCGTCGACGCGGTCCGGCGGGCGGACCAGCGCGATCCACAGTGAGACAAGTGATGGCTGCAACGATCTTCCGGAAGGCCGCATGAAGGTGTACGACCTGCCCGACCAGCGCGGGCACTTCGGCCCCTATGGTGGCGTGTTCGTCGCCGAGACGCTGATGCACGCGCTCGACGAACTGCGCGAGGCGTACGAGCGCTACCGCGCGGATCCCGAGTTCGTCGCCGAGTTCAAGGACGAGCTCGCGCACTTCGTCGGCCGTCCGAGCCCGATCTACCACGCGCGGCGCTGGAGCGAGCTGCTCGGCGGCGCGCAGGTCTACCTGAAGCGCGAGGACCTCAATCACACGGGCGCGCACAAGATCAACAACACGATCGGCCAGGCGCTGCTCGCGCGGCGGATGGGAAAGCCGCGCGTGATCGCCGAGACGGGCGCGGGACAGCACGGCGTGGCGACGGCCACGGTGGCGGCACGCTTCGGCATGGAGTGCATCGTGTACATGGGCAGCGAGGACGTCGGGCGGCAGGCCGCGAACGTCTATCGGATGAAGCTGCTCGGCGCGACGGTCGTGCCGGTGGACAGCGGCAGCCGCACGCTGAAGGACGCGCTGAACGAGGCGATGCGCGATTGGGTGACGAACGTCGAGAACACTTTCTACATCATCGGCACCGTCGCGGGCCCGCATCCGTATCCGATGATGGTGCGCGACTTCAATTCGGTTGTCGGCAAGGAGTGCATCGAACAGATGCCGCAGATGGCCGGCCGCCAACCGGACGCGGTGATCGCCTGCGTCGGCGGCGGCAGCAACGCGATGGGCATCTTCTATGACTACATCCCGCACGAACGGGTCCGCCTGATCGGCGTGGAAGCGGCGGGCGAGGGCCTGACGACGATGCGCCACGCGGCGAGCCTGCAGATGGGCACGCCGGGGGTGCTGCACGGCAACCGGACTTACCTGCTGCAGGACGAAAACGGCCAGATCAC
>Ga0209253_10001258_pt1 | contig 22241 bp, 20 predicted proteins | sample FrelakmetBRP12BR_FD_187145 | JGI IMG/M metagenome (GOLD analysis project Ga0209253, IMG submission 187145) | Freshwater lake sediment microbial communities from the University of Notre Dame, USA, for methane emissions studies - BRP12 BR (SPAdes)... | ecosystem: Environmental > Aquatic >...
TGAGTACACAGAGAATTGCTTGAAATTAAAAGTCTTTTTAAAGTTTAAAATGCCTCTGTGAACTCTGTGGTTTTATCCAAATGCATTTTTCCGATTAATAACTTATTCCAAAGGGGGAAATGCAGGTGGCAGGAAAGTCCCGGAAAAAGGAAGATGTAGATTCGTATCGGCACGAAGACGAAACCCGCAAGAATCCTGTCCCTGTCAGCCTTGCCTCATACGACACCTCAAAGCCCAAACCTAAGAGATACGACTACGATCCCCACCTCGATCCGCAATTGATTTGGTCAGGGAAAAAAGAGCATACCTCTTTTCAAGACCCCGCAGTATCACTTCACATCCATGAGAGAATAGCCCCTGAAGCCATTGTACTTTTATTTCGAAGAGCGTCTGCTCAACCTGACTTGTTAGCAAAGCCAGATGCGGATATGAGCTGAAATATCTCGACTATCCTTTTAAAGATGAACTATTAAAATATTCAAGGATTGTAAATAGTGCTGAGTCTCCACCTGACGGTTGGAATCATAATCAAATGAAAGGTTTCGCCGGAACAATTACTGGCTACCTGAGTAAAGAGAGCGCTGAGAAAACAAATCAGGAGAAAGATATTGTCAGACATTAATAATTTTACTGAGTCTGACTCTGGCTGCCCCGGCAATGAACATTTCTCTTCGAACTGAATGCACTGCTGGATTCAGACACTGTTTTCTTGAATTTGATAAAAACGTCTCCAACCAGATTCCGCTTTATTTGTTTGAAATGGAAACAAATATGCCTATAGGCTGTGTTTCCTTTCATAATGATTACTGCGCGAGTCGATGCGATTCCTTTCAGTTGTGGCTGTAACAAACGCTATCGGACCTTTTAGGAGGTCGTCTATTTTTAAATAAATTCAACGACGGTTCGTCATTTATCAAAATCTCTCTTTCTAAGTGTTAGACATATTTTTCGGGCATTTAAAGCATTTTCACTTTATGAGCAAAATTTTGTGGAAAATTTCATCTTATGTGCAAAACAAATGTAATCTGAAATGCAAATTGAGACTGAAACTTATTGAAAATAAAGGAAGTTGAATTTCACTTTATGTGCAATCCGACACACATTTATTGCAGAAGGGGATAACGATGCTCTCTGACAAAAATGAGTCGCTGAAAATGATTGATCGTTACAGATTACTTGACAAGTACATACTCAATTGATATTATATGATTAAGTTAAGGAGGAGCGATGGCTACTGATGCGAAAGATTATTATAAAACCCTTGGAGTAGATAAAAATGCTTCGCAGGATGAGATAAAAAAGGCATTCAGGAAACTCGCGCGCAAATACCATCCTGACCTGAACCCTGGTGATAAGGTATCCGAGCAGAAGTTCAAGGAACTGAACGAGGCTTATGAGGTATTGAGTGATACAAAGAAAAGGGCTGAATATGATCAGTTCGGCAGCTCTCCTTTCGGAGCAGGCGGCCCTGGTTTTGAAGGCTTCAGGACCTATGACTCAAGGGATGCTTTTGAGTTTGGCGGGTTTGGCGATATGTTTTCGGATCTTTTCGGCGCTGCAAGGCCGGAGGCGCAGTATGCAAAAGGTCCTGATATGGTTATGGGACTTGAACTTTCCCTGCAGGAGGCATTTTCAGGTGTAACAAAAACTATTGCTTATAACAGAGAGGCAGCCTGCAAACCATGTAGTGGTTCAGGATCTGAGTCTTCACAGGTATGTGATGCATGCAAAGGCACCGGAAGCATTAGAACCTCAAAGGGTTTTTTTAAGATGGCCCAGCCATGTCATGTTTGCGGAGGCAAAGGAAGGAAGATAACAAAGGCCTGTCCTGTCTGTGCCGGAAGGGGAAAAACCCCTCATACAGAAACCCTCAAGGTGAAAATCCCCAGGGGAGCGGATACCGGCTCAAGGGTAAAATTAAAAGGAATGGGAGGTGCTGGCATAGGCGGGGGTTTGTCCGGAGATCTTTTTATAGAAATAACCGTAAGGCCGCATCATGTTTTCAGGAGAAAAGGAGACGACATCTTTCTTGACCTGCCTGTTACGTTTGGTGAGGCTGCCCTCGGAGCAAAGATAGAGGTGCCGACTATTGATGGCATAGCAGCAATGACGCTTCCGCCAGGCACACAGGGAGGCCAGAGGTTAAAGCTTTCAGGGAAAGGTTTTCCTTCAGCTAAAACCGGTGACAGAGGTAACCAGTATGTTGATATAAAAATTGTGGTGCCAAAGGATTTGGATAATAAAGCGAAGGAAAAGATAAAAGAATTAGATGTGTTATATAAGGATGACCCGAGAAGGAGGTTGTTACAGAAATGATAGATGCAGGAGACAAGAAACAACCTTTATTTATGATCAGCGTGGTATCAAGGATGCTGAATGTTCATCCACAGACCCTGCGCTTATATGAGCGGGAGGGCCTGATTACTCCTCACAGGACGAGCAGGTCACGCTTGTATTCACAGGAGGATGTCGAGAGATTGGCCATGATCCTTCGTCTCACAAGGGAGCTTGGCGTTAACAGGTCAGGAGTAGAGATAATCCTGAGACTCAGGCACAGGATGGAGGCATTTCAGAGGGAGATGGAGGAGATGATGCATTTTCTTGAGGATGATACAAGGAAAGATTTCATGAAGAGGTTCAGGAAGATATTTCATGAAGATTAGGGAGGTTATTTATGGATAAATTTACGATGAAGAGCCAGGAGGCGATACAGGAGGCACAGAGATTTGCCGAGAAAAAAGGGAACCAGCAGATTGATGCAGAACATATGCTCTGGGCGCTTCTTGAGGATGAGGAGGGTGTTGCCTCTCAGATACTGAAGCGGATCGGAATCAACACCAAAGCCCTCCAGCAGGATGTTGAAGAGGCTGTGGATAAATTCCCGAAGGTAATAGGCGCAACGCCTTTGGGACAGATTTATATATCTCCAAGACTGAAAGGGGTGTTTGAGAATGCCCATAAGAGCGCTGAGCATCTGAAGGACGAATATGTGAGCGTTGAACATCTGCTCATTTCACTTGTATCGATTGGCGGCACATGTTCTGACCTTCTGAAGAAATATGGCGCGTCTGCAGATAAGGCGCTTGCAGCAATGAGGGAGATACGCGGAGCACAACGGGTGACAGATCCCAATCCTGAAGATAAATATCAGGCGCTGAAGAAGTTCAGCCGTGACCTTACAGAATTTGCAAAAAAAGGAAAGCTCGACCCGGTCATCGGCAGGGATGATGAGATAAGGAGGATCATACAGGTCCTCTCGCGCAGGACAAAGAATAATCCTGTCCTTATCGGCGAGCCGGGCGTTGGTAAGACTGCTATCGCGGAAGGTCTTGCACAGAGGATTGTTGCAGGAGATGTGCCTGAAACACTGAAGGACAAAAAAGTCGCTGCCCTTGACATAGGGGCTATTGTTGCCGGTTCAAAATTCAGGGGAGAGTTTGAGGAGAGACTTAAGGCGGTGCTGAAGGATATTGAGCAGTCAGAAGGCAAGGTCATTCTGTTTATAGATGAACTGCACACCCTTGTTGGTGCAGGAGCAGCAGAGGGAGCGATTGATGCATCAAATATGCTCAAACCTGCTCTTGCAAGGGGAGACCTGAGGTGTATTGGCGCCACTACAATTGATGAATACAGAAAACATATCGAAAAAGACCCTGCATTCGAGAGAAGGTTTCAGCCTATCCTCATCAAAGAGCCGGGCGTTGAAGATACGATTTCCATCCTCCGTGGCCTCAAGGAACGGTATGAGGTTCATCACGGAGTCAAGATTAAAGACTCAGCTCTGATTGCTGCTGCTGTGATGTCAAACAGATATATCACAGACAGATTCCTCCCTGATAAAGCTATCGACCTTATCGATGAATCTGCCTCGAAACTCAGAATGGAGATAGACAGCATGCCGGTAGAACTGGATGAGATCGAGAGGAAACTCCGTCAGTATGAGATAGAAAAACAGGCGGTGATGAGAGAGGATTCGAAGGAATCCAGAGAGAAACTGGATAAGATAAAGAAGGAGATGGCAGAACTCCAGGCGAGACGGGATGAATTCAGGGCCCAGTGGATGAGCGAGAAAGAGATCATTGCAAAGATACGGGAATACAAGGAGCAGATAGAAAAGACCAAGATAGAATCTGAAAGGGCAGAGCGTGAGGGTAACCTGACAAAGGCATCAGAACTGAGATACGGGAAATTGCTTGACCTTCAGAAGGCGCTTGAAGGAGAAAATAAGAAGTTGTTTGAAGCCCAGAAGCAAAGGAAAATGCTCAAAGAGGAAGTGGACGAGGAGGATATCGCAGAGGTCGTTTCCAAGTGGACCGGGATTCCCGTCAGCAGGATGCTCGAAGGCGAGGTGCAGAAACTGCTTCAGATGGACGATCGTCTCAGACTAAGGGTTGTCGGACAGGATGAGGCGATTGAGGCTGTATCGAATGCAGTGAGGAGGGCACGCGCAGGGATTCAGGACCCGAACAGACCTATCGGCTCTTTCATCTTCCTCGGGCCTACCGGTGTTGGAAAGACCGAGCTTGCGAGGGCGCTTGCAGAATTTCTCTTTGACGACGAAAACGCAATGATACGTATAGACATGTCCGAATATCAGGAAAGGCATACGGTCTCAAGGCTTATCGGTGCGCCTCCTGGCTACGTGGGCTATGAAGAAGGCGGACAGCTTACAGAAGCGGTGAGGAGAAAACCGTATTCGGTAATTCTGTTTGATGAGGTAGAAAAAGCCCATCCCGAGGTATTCAATCTCCTGCTGCAATTGCTGGACGATGGAAGGCTCACAGACAGCCACGGCAGAACCGTTGATTTCAGGAATAGCGTGGTTATCATGACATCGAATATCGGGAGTGTGCATATACAGGAGATGCTCAAAGAGAAGGCAAAAAAACCCGGCGCTTACTGGGTCAGCAGCAATGAAGAACTGAAGGAAAAGATCATGGAAGACCTGAAGTCGTTTTTCAGGCCTGAGTTCCTGAACAGGGTTGATGAGATTATAGTCTTTAATCCGTTGACAAAAGAACTCCTCAAGCAAATAGTTGAGATACAGGTCAGCAGGATGAAGAAATATATCAGGGAAAAGAATGTTGATATAAAACTGACTGACAGCGCTAAGGAATATTTTGCAGATATCGGCTTCGACCCTGTCTATGGCGCAAGGCCATTGAAAAGGGCGTTGCAGAAAGAGATACTTAACCTCCTTGCAATGAAGATCCTTGACAGGACATTCCAGGAAGGGGATACGGTTGTCGTTGATTTTGCAGATGATAAAATCGCATTTACGAAAGAGGCGGCTGCAGGGGCAGAGGCATAGTATTTAATTATAAGGAGCGAGATTTTATATTATGAAAATTATTGCAGTGGTGAAAAAAGATTACGTTAGTATTCTTTTTCAGGTCTGAAAAACTTTCAGTTGTGTAATAGATTTGAGGAGTAATTCCTTAGCAGATTCAAGGGTTGATTTTACTTTATAGCCCGCAGCATTTTTATGACCGCCGCCCTTGAACAGTTCTGCAATAAGCGCAACATTCACCTCTCCCCTTGAACGAAGGCTCACCTTCCACTCATTGTCACCTGTTTCCCTGAAGAATGCAGACATCCTGATATCCTGCATCATCCTCGGGAAATTCGAGAAATGCTCGGTATCCTCAGGACCGGTGCCTGTCTTAATATACATTTCTCTTGTAACAGCTGTAAAAGCAACCATATAACGTATTTCAAGGGTGTTCAGCGCCATTATCAGGAGTCTGAATCTCTTTTCAGACCACATTTCATAAAGGCTTTTTGAAATCTCCGCGGGGTTTGCGCCAGCTTGCACAAGCTCGGCAGCAACCCTTAAAACTTCAGCATCTGTGTTGCTGTATCTAAACCCCCCTGTGTCTATAACAACGGCTGTGTAAAGGCTTATCGCGATCTCCCGGGTTATTTCCAGCCCCATTGTTTTCAGAAGAAAGAACACCATCATTCCTGTTGCTGCTGCATCTGGCTTAACCCATTTGATATCTCCGAACTCTTTTTCGGTCTCATGGTGGTCTATGACAGAGGCGAAAGGAAAGCTGACCCCATCAATCCCAACCCGGTCCAAACTGTTACAATCTAACAGGATAAGGTTGTGAGCTGATGGGTTAAGACCGGAGATTGAATGTGTAAATTTTTCATGGCCCGGCAAAAACCTGTAAATCTCAGGGACAGGATCCTTGTCATAGATCAGGGCATTCTTCCCTATTGATTCGAGGGCAAATAAAAGGGCAAGCGATGAACCAATGGCATCTCCGTCAGGATTGATATGGGTGGCGATAAAGAAATTGTCTTTTTCTTTAAGGAATGAGATGAGTTCAGGAGGAACCTTCATCTTTTTTCCTGATCTCATTTATGAGTCTTTCTATTTTGTCACCATACTCAATGGATGTGTCCAGCCTGAACTCTATGCCTGGTATTGATCTCAAGCGGAGTCTCTTTGCCAGGTCGCCACGTATAAAACTTTTTGCAGAATTCAGGATATCGATGGTTGTCTTCTTTTCCTCTTCTTTAAGGATGCTGACGTAAACGAAAGCCATCTTGAGGTCATCGGTGACATCAACACCGGTAACCGTCACAAAACCGATTCTGGGGTCTTTCAGTTTGTGAAAAATTATATCAGAGATCTCTTCTCTCAGAAGATCGCTGACTCTCTGCGAGCGTTTATATGGAAGCATAATAAAAGTTAAGAGTTAAAAGTGAAAAGTTAAAAGTTGAAAGAATATATTCTTTCTGAATTTATAACTCATAACTCTTAACTTTCAACTCTTAACTTTCTTGTAGTTTTCCGGCTATTTTTTCGATTATGAAGTTTTCGATTATATCTCCGACTTTCAAGTCGTTGAAATTCTCTATCATGATGCCGCATTCGTATCCTGTCTGAACCTCTTTGACATCTTCCTTGAATCTCTTCAGGGAACTAATCTTTCCTTCATATGCAACAATGTTATCCCTGATAACCCTGAGGCCGTCACTTGCTCTGCTCATAAAACCATCAAGAACATAGCATCCTGCAACTGTTCCAATCCTTGATATAGGAAATACCTGACGCACTTCGGCTCTTCCAAGTATCTTTTCCTTAAGAGTGGGTTCAAGAAGACCCTCAAGCGCCTTCTTTACGTCTTCGATCGTCTCATATATAACATTGTAGAGCCGTATATCAACACCCTCTTTTTCAGCAACCTGAGAAGCTTTTAATTCAGGTCTCACGTTAAATCCGATGATAATAGCGCTTGAGGCGGTGGCGAGCATAACGTCTGATTCATTGATGCCCCCAACTGACGAGTGGATCACCTTCACCTTTACCTGCGGGTGAGTGATATTCTCAAGGGCGTCTTTCATCGCTTCGACAGATCCCTGAACATCGCCCTTTATAATGATAAAGAGTTCGCGAATTTCTCCCTCTTTTATCTTTGCGTAGATTTCATCAAGGGTAAGTTTTCTTGTCCTCGCGATTTCTGCAAGCTTCTGTTTCTGTTGTCTGGCAAGGGCCACCTGTCTTGCCCTCTTTTCGTCCTTAACGACTGAAAAGATATCCCCTGAGGATGGAACGTCTGAGAACCCGATTACTTCAACAGGCGTTGATGGTCCGGCCTCGGTGATCCGTCTGCCGCTGTCATTGATCAAAGCACGGACTTTTCCTGCATGAATACCGGCGAGAAATGCATCGCTGATGCTGAGGGTGCCTGATTGCACCAGTACGGTTGCGACAGGTCCTCTGCCTTTATCGAGCTTTGCTTCGATGATGGTACCCCGTGCAGGCTTGTCAGGGTTGGCCTTCAGTTCCATCACTTCGGCCTGAAGGAGAATCATCTCGAGAAGTCTTTCTATGCCGATGCGTTTTTTTGCAGAGACTTCCACAAAGATATCCTGACCGCCCCATTCTTCTGAGATAATTCCTTGTTCGGAGAGTTCATTTTTTACTTTCGAAGGATTAGCCTCAGGCTTATCAATTTTATTTATTGCCACAACAATCGGGACATTTGCTGCTTTTGCATGATTTATGGCCTCAATAGTCTGTGGCATTACACCATCATCTGCAGCAACGACAAGGACAACGATATCTGTAACCTTTGCTCCTCTTGCCCTCATTGAAGTGAATGCCTCATGGCCCGGCGTGTCAAGAAATACAATGTCTTTACCCTTAAGGTTCACCTTATATGCACCAATATGCTGTGTAATACCACCCGCCTCAGTCTCTGTAACCTTTGTTTCGCGTATTGCATCAAGAAGGGATGTCTTCCCATGGTCAACATGTCCCATTATGGTGATTACAGGGGGGCGTGGCAATAATGTACTGAGGTCTTCAAGGGCCTCTTCATCAACTGTATCTTCTTCAATTGCAGCAAGCTCAAGTTTCACACCGAAACTCTCTGCGATCAATAAGGCTGCCTCAGAGTCAACAGACTGGTTTATTGTAGGCATATAACCAAGCTCCATAAACTTCTTTATGACATCCGACATTTTGACACTGATAAGCTCGGCAAATTCTTTTACTGTTGAGCCTTCCTGGAGTTTCAGAGTCTTTTTCCTCGGTGCCACAAGCTGTACCTGAGACTTCCGGTCCTCTATGGAAAATGGCCTTAACCTCCCGCCTTTCTTGATCGTTCTCTGGTCCTGCCATTTCTTGGGTTCTATCTTTCTGATTGTCTGAAAAGCCCTCTGCATGCCTGGTTTTACTTTAAATTTTTCTATTTTATCTACCTCGATTTCCTTCCTGAACCTCTCAGGGATGTGCAATTCATCTTCTTCATCCGGACGACCCGGTTTTTTCACTTCTGCTGTTTCAGGTTTTTTCTCATCAGGGGGCAGTCCAGACTCTCTCTGTGGCTCTGGAGCCTGTTCGACAGATGGTGGCTTAACAGATTCTTCAGTAACTTTCTCCTGCTCAGGCGCGAGCCCTTTCATTTTCAGTAAGATGTCTTCTAATTTCCTGGCGAGGTCCGGGTCGATACTTGATGAATGTATCTTGCCTTCCACCCCAAGTTTTGAAAGCTCGCTCAAAACAGTCTTGGTGGGGACCCCGAATCTCTTTGCCAATTCATAAATTCTTATCTTTAGCATGTGTTATTAGCCTTTATATGAAATATTAATGATATTGTTATGTCGGGACAGCATTGTTCCGCCTATTGAAGCCGGCAGGCAGGGTTTTCTACCCCCGCTAAATCAATAACTTGTAACTATAATTGTAACATGTTATCATAATAAACCTTTCTAATGCAATGATTCATGGAGGATAAAGAAAAATGGCAAGTTGTGTTGTGTGTGGAAAACAAAGGGGTATCGGTAATAATGTCAGCCACGCGAATAATAGGACAAAGAAGGTGATTAAGCCAAACCTTCAAAGGATGCGCATACATACAGAAAGTGGTGTTAAGAAGCTGTACGTATGCACAAGGTGTCTCCGCTCAAAGGCAGTTAAAAAAGCTGTTTAGTGAAAAGGGCCGATTCTTTACTCGCATCTGTTATTAAGGATTTAGGTATTGCAGATGGTGTAAAGTTCGCTGAGATTAAAAGGGACTGGAATTCTCTTTTTGACCAGCCCCTTTCATTCCATATGTTTCCATCCATGTTGTCGAACAGTGAACTCCTCATTTTTGTCGATTCACCTGCCTGGCTTCAGGAATTGAGTTTCTTCAGAGAAGATATACGCAGGAAACTTGAATCGTATGGCGTAAAATCAATACGTTTCAGACTCGGCAGGGTAGCGACAAACACAAAGAAAGGGGTCAGAAACCAGAAGACAGGCGTTAAGCAACTCACTAACCTGGAACACGAGATTGTGAAAGAGATGGTTTCAAGGATAGATGACGAGGGATTGAAGGGGGCTATGAAAACCACCATCGAGAAAGCAATTGCTTCAGGCAAGACAAAAGTTACTTAAAAAAGTTAGAAGTTGAAAGTTGATAATTTTATTAGAGTTTTTTAACTCTTCACTTTTAACTATTAACTCTTAACTTTATCAGGCTGTTTCTGCCTGCTTTTCATATATCAGCAGAGGTCTTTCTCTCTTTACAATACTATCTTCTGTTATAAAGCATTCCCTGATCCCTTTTTGTGATGGTATCTCATACATCACATCGAGCATTATTTCTTCAAGGATGGACCTCAATCCACGGGCGCCGGTTTTGCGTTGTATGGCCTTTTTCGCTATTGCTGAGAGTGCGCTATCTGTAAATTTCAGCCTGACATTGTCTAAAGAGAGAAGTTTCTGATACTGCTTCATTAGTGCATTCCTGGGCTCTGTCAGTATCTTTATTAATGCCGGTTCATCAAGCTCGTCAAGTGTCGCAACAACAGGCATCCTTCCGACAAACTCAGGGATAAGGCCATATTTTATGAGATCTTCAGGTTCAACGAGACTGAGTATCTCACCGATCCTTTTTTCTTTTCTTGCTGTAGAGCCGGATATGAACCCGACAATCTTTTGTCCGGTCCTCTGCTCAAGGATCCTGTCGAGGCCGATAAAAGCGCCACCGCATATAAAAAGGATATTCGTTGTATCCACCTGTATATATTCCTGCTGAGGATGCTTCCTCCCGCCCTGAGGTGGAATGTTGGCTGTAGTACCCTCGATCAGTTTCAGAAGCGCCTGCTGCACTCCTTCACCTGATACATCCCTTGTTATGGAAGGACTCTCTGATTTCTTGCTTATCTTGTCAATTTCATCGATATATACGATTCCTCTCTGCGCCCTTTCAACATCATAATCTGATGTCTGCAGCAATTTCAGGATGATGTTTTCAACGTCTTCACCAACATACCCTGCCTCTGTGAGAGTTGTTGCATCAGCTATGGCGAATGGTACGTCGAGGATCTTTGCTAATGTCTGTGCAAAAAGAGTCTTTCCGGTGCCTGTTGGCCCCATGAGCAGTATGTTGCTTTTCTGCAGTTCCACGTCTGTTTCTGCCGGGGAGTAAATCCTCTTATAGTGGTTGTGCACAGCGACTGAAAGGATCTTCTTTGCCATTTCCTGACCGATGACATAGTCGCTCAGGAACTGATGGATTTCCTTCGGTGTCGGGAGCTTGGGGAGAGAAGGGATTTTGGCTTCTTCATGGAGAGTGTCTGCAATGATCTCGTTGCATAGATCAACACACTCGTTGCATATATAAACAGTAGGACCTGCGATAAGCTTTTTTACTTCATTATGTCCCTTACCGCAGAATGAACATTTCAGGGCGCTTTCGTCTTTCTTAGCCATTGGCTTTACTGACCTTAAGACTGCTGATCACCTCATCGACAATCCCGTATTCTTTTGCCTCCTGCCCGGACATGAAAAAATCCCTGTCTGTGTCAGCCTGGATCTTTTCGAGTGATTGACCTGTATGATGTGCGATGATTCCATTCAGAGTGTCTTTCATCTTGAGTATTTCGCGTGCATGGATTTCGATATCAGTAGCCTGGCCGTGAAACCCTCCCATAGGCTGATGTAACATTATCCGCGAATGAGGTAATGCAAACCGTTTGCCCGTGGCCCCTGCTGAAAGCAGAAGGGCGCCCATGCTTGCTGCCTGTCCGATGCAGTATGTTGCGATATCAGGTTTAACGTACTGCATCGTATCGTATATTGCGAGGCCGGAAGATACTATTCCACCGGGCGAGTTGACATAAATATGAATATCTTTGCCGGGATCTTCTGTCTGAAGGAAGAGTAACTGGGCAATGACTATGTTAGCGACATTGTCATCTATTCCTGTGCCTATAAATATGATCCTGTCTTTGAGAAGTCTCGAATAAATGTCATATGCCCTTTCCGAACGTCCTGTCTGTTCTATAACAATTGGGATGATACTCATTAGTTCTCCTTTGTCTCAAAAGCTGCTTTTGAGAGAAGCATATCCATTACTTTCTCTTCATATATTGAGTGCTTCAGTCCGTCAAGGGACCCTTCTTTATACGTGTAAAAGCTTTTAACTGCCTCTGGTGTTGCCGAGAGTTTTTTCGCAAGGACCGACAGTCGTTCATTCACTTCGTTTTCGCTTACAGTAATGCCTTCTTTTTTGCCGATTATGTTAATGATAACAGATGCCTGTATATTTCGCATGGCCTGACGTTTCATTTTAGCGTCAGGATCATCGGCGCCTTCCTCTTTCTTTTCTTCTTTAGTTGCTGTTTCAAGGATATCCGTTATAGAAGTTGTAGAAACGGAATCTTCTTTTGATTCAGAGATGCTTTTCTCCATTACAAGAGATTCAAGCTCCTTATTTATGAGGGATTCCGGCACATCGAAGGTATGGGATTCAATGAGCTTGTTTATAATCTCGGCCTTTTGTAATTTCTGGATCTGCTGTTTCTTTGCTTCATGAATTTTTCCCTGCAATTTTTCTCTCAGCTCGGACATATTTTCGAACCCGAGATCTTTTGCCAACTCATCATCAATTGCAGGAAGCGTCTTTTTCTTTATTTCGTTTATCAATAATTTTATATTGGCTGTTTTGCCGACAAGTTCCTTTTGTTTAAAGGTCTCATCGAATTGTGTCGTAAACTCGATGATATCACCCTTTTTCTTCCCGATCGCCTTTTCGATTAAGTCGGCCGGCAACATCTCATTGCCAAGATTAGATATTATTTCTTTCAGAGAAGGCACTGGCTCGCCGATAACTATTTCACCATCTGCATAATCAAAGGAGACAAAGTCATCCATCTCTATAGTTTTATCAGCGACCTCAAAGACAGCCTTTTGATTCTGAAGACGTTTGAGCATATCATCAACATCCGAATCTTCAACAGAAAAAGGAATATCATTTACCGTGAGATTTTCATACTGCAGGTTCCCGATCTCCGGTAAGACTTCGAGAGTGAATGAGAGGTTGAGGGGACTGTTTCTCCTGAAGTCAAATTTTTCATCCAGTACCGGCATTGTAACTGGGTTGAGCGCAGCCTCTTGTATTGCATATCCGAGATGCTCAGGAACAAGCTTTTCAAGGACCTCTGCCTCAACTTCTTTGCCAAAACGTTTTTCCAGTAAAGCGACAGGCGCCTTGCCCGGCCTGAAGCCGGGTATTTTGACACTGTTTTTGAGTTTCTCGAAGGAACTCCCTATCTCCCGTTCAATAATGTCCGATGGTATTTCTATCCGTATGCGTTTTTTTGTCGTGGTAATGTCTTCAACTGATTTGAGCAAGTTCAACCTCCTCAATATTTCTTTTACTGTAAAATACGCATTAATCCTTTGTCAATTTAAGGAAATCGAAAAATTCTATATGCTATAAGGTATAATCTCCTGTGAACCTTTATCTTATCGATGGCAATTCCTACGTCTACCGCGCATTCTACGCTATCCGTGATCTCTCAAACTCAAAAGGCTTTCCGACGAACGCAATTTACGGATTCACCAATATGCTCATAAAAATCATCAGGGAGAAGAAGCCTGATGGTATTGTCGTATCTTTTGACTCCCCGGTTCCAACTGAACGGCACAGGTTGTATGAGGCATACAAAGCACACAGGCCGGAAACACCCGGAGATCTCATTAAACAGGTTCCTTATATAAAGAAAATAATCTCTGCTTTTAATATAACGATTTTCGAGATGCCCGGATACGAGGCAGATGACATCCTTGGTACGATAGCCGAGAAGGCGGCGTCTGAAGGCATGGATGTGTTCATCGTTACCGGAGACAAGGATATGCTCCAGCTTATAAACGATAAGGTAAAAGTATACGATCCGATGAAAGAGAGGGTATTTGATGAGGAATTCGTAAGGGAAAAGTTTGGTATCGGTCCGGAGAGGATAACAGAGTTCATGGCCCTTACAGGCGACTCTGCTGATAATATTCCAGGCATCAAGGGGATTGGTGAAAAGACGGCAAGAGAGCTTCTGACAGAATTCAAAAGCCTTGAGGATCTGCTTGAAAATACAGGCAGGATTAAAAAAGAGAAGTTGAGAGCACTCGTCTCCGGAGGCGTTGACCTTGCAAGATTGAGCTGGAAGCTTGCAACCCTCGACACATCTGTGCCTCTGGAGATTGTCATGGAAGAATTCCGGATGAAAGAACCTGACTGGCCTGCGCTCCTCTCGCTCTTCAGCGAATTCGAATTCACAAGACTTATGAAACTGATACCGTCAGAGACAACAAGAGAAATCCTTCATGAAACAGTCCTTTCAGAAGAAAGGGTCAGAGAGATATCTTCGTCAATAAAGAATGAGTTTGCCTTTGACATCGAGTCCACAGGCAGGAATCCTGTAACCGCAGATCTTGTCGGTATTGCTTTATGCTTGGAAGAAGGGCACGCATCGTATATCCCGGTTTCCCATTCATATCCCGGAGCGCCTCTGCAGGTGAAGAAAGAAGAAGTATTGGAAATACTTCGTGCAAACTTTGAAGATGAGGGGATTGCAAAGACAGGACACAATATAAAATATGACATGCTGATGCTCAGACAGGACGGCATTCAGGTTAATGGATTGTTATACGATACTATGATCGCATCGTATTTATTAAATCCGAACAAGCCGAACCACAGCCTTGAAGAGGCCGGACTGGAGTATCTGTCTTACCGGAAGAAGACGTTTATGGAGGTTCTGAAAAAGAGGAGCTTTTTTTCAGAGGTCCCTCTCGAAGAGGCTGCCCCTTATGCCTGTGATGATGCGAGTCTCAGCTTTGAACTGAGAGATGTGCTTTTCAGGAAACTTAGAGAAAATAACCTTGAAAATCTCTATCTTGATATTGAAATGCCTTTGGTTTATGTGCTTACTGACCTTGAAATGGCAGGCGTTAAGGTTGATTCCCCGAAACTCGAAGGGATTTCGAAAGAGCTCGAAAAAGAGATTGAGGGTCTTAAGAGAAGGATTTATTTTCTTGCCGGTGAAGAGTTTAATATCAATTCACCAAAACAACTGAGCAATGTTCTCTTCCACAACCTTGGATTTCAGCCGGGGAAAAAGACGAAGACCGGTTTTTCTACAGAAATGGGGGTGCTTGAGGAACTTGCTGCAGTGCATGAACTTCCCCGGGAAATACTGAATTACAGGAGTCTGAATAAACTGAAGACCACGTATATAGATGTGCTTCCTGCGCTTGTGAATCCAGAGACAGGCCGTATCCACACTTCATTTAATCAGGCAGCAACAGCAACCGGCAGGCTGAGCAGCAGTGAACCGAACATGCAGAATATACCTGTAAAAGGAGAGTGGGGCAGGCGGATGCGGGAGACATTTATCGCAGAAGAAAATAATCTCCTGCTATCAGCGGATTATTCGCAGGTAGAATTAAGGATTCTTGCTCATTTAAGTAATGATGAGGGCCTTATCTCTGCATTCAGGAATAACCTTGACATTCATACAAGGACAGCCTCGGAGCTCTTTGGTCTGTCCGTTGATAAGGTCTCTGCTGAAATGAGGAGGATTGCAAAGACTGTAAACTTCGGTGTTATTTATGGCATATCGCCCTTTGGTTTATCGGAAACACTGAGTATATCGCGGGAAGAAGCGAAAAAATATATTGAACAGTATTTTCTCAGGCATCCCGGTGTTAAGGACTATATAGGTAAATGCATTGGAGAGGCAATGGATAAGGGTTATGTTGTAACACTTTTCGGGAGAAGGCGCGCTGTCCCGGAGATCCTGAGCAGGAACTCAGTGACGAGACAACTTGGTGAAAGGCTTGCAATAAATTCTCCCATACAGGGGACAGCAGCAGATATTATTAAGATAGCTATGATAAACATACGGAAAATTTTCATGGAGCAGAATCTGAGGTCAAAGATGATTCTTCAGGTCCATGATGAGCTCTTATTTGAGATACAGAAACAGGAGCTTGAAACAATAATGGCTGTTGTGAAAAAAGAGATGGAAGGAGTTATAACACTCTCTGTGCCTTTAAATGTCAGCATCAGTTACGGGAAGAACTGGGCAGAAGCTCACTAAAAAAGTTAAAAGTTAAAAGTGAAAAGTTATAATTTAGAATCCAGAAAAAACAGCTTTCAATTTTTAACTCTTAACTTTACACTCTTAACTTTTAACTCTTCGTTTTTAACTCTTAACTTTACTTTATGTTTCAGGTAAAATAAGGCTTAATAAGGAGGGAAGGCGGGAGATGGCAAAGAAAACATCTGTCAAAAGGGTTTCTGATAAATCAAAGGGCAAAGAAATAGAAAAGAAGCTAATAAAGGATCTGCGATCTCCTAAAAAAACATCCCCCAAAAAGAAAATTAATAAAAATGTCAGCACGAAGACTGCCACAAAAACCAGAGTAAAGGCTAAGGTAAAGGTAAAGGCGGAGAAAAATACAAAAAGAACCAAGGCTAAAGTTGAGGTAGAGAAAAAAACCAAAAAAACAATAATCCCAAAGAAAACGGAAGCAAAAAAGAAAATAAAAAAAATTACTTCCCCCGGACCGATTAAAAAGAAGACTCTTTCAAAAATAAAAGATAAAATCCTGCCGAAATCAGTAAAAGAAACCGGTACAAAAAAGATTGCTGAGAAGCCTCTTAGGAAGGTTAAGGTTAAGGTTGAGGCTAAGGTTAAGACTAAGATCAAGGCTAAGGCTGAGAGTAAGGAAAAACCTGAGAAGAAGATAAGAAAGACTGCCTCAAAAATTGGGAAAAAGGTCCCTGCGGAAAAGACAAAAAAAATTCCTTCAAAGAAACCTGTAAAGAAAACATCGGAAAAGGCTAAGGTTGAGGATAAGATTGCGGTAAGGAAAAAAACAAAGGCAAAACCGGGGGAAAGGGTAAAAAAGGTTATTGTACAGGTTCAGGAAAAGGCCCTTCCCGCAGCAGTAAAAGAGATAGAAGCACGAAGACCGGTTAAGGAAGAGGCAAAGGCAAAGGTAGAGGTACAGGTAAAGGCAAAGGAAAAAGAAAAGGTAACTCCTTCAATAGAGGAGAAAATCCCTCTGATCCCCCAGGAGGAAATGCCATCAGAGTACGGTGAAAATGACATCACACTCATGATTGTTGACCCCTATAAACTTTTTGCCTTCTGGGAAGTAAGAGAGGATACCCTGAAAATTTTTAAAGGCGACCTTCAGATCAGGTTGTACGACATTACAGGGGTTGATTTCAGTAAAAACGATGCAAACAGCTACCTGGATCTGCCTGTGACTGAAAGGATGGGCAGAACTTATATAGATGCTGTTCCTGAAAAGGAATTCATTGCGGATATCGGCATTGTTTATGAGGGAATTTTTATCACAATAGCAAGGTCTAATATCGTTTCAACTCCCCGGGCATCTGTTTCAGAAGGAGAAGGCCTGTTGCCTCCAAAGCTTTATGAAACCGGTATCCGTATCGGATATTAGACAGTAAGAATAAGAGTGCCTATCGACGCCCGTATATCAAAGATTATTTTCCTTGCTGCAATATCTTTCATTATTTTTTAAAGATTTTAAAATATAAATAAATAGCTTGAAGGTAGCCTCAGGCTTTCCGCCTCGGCGGATCGCCAGAGGCGATAGCCTGCGTTTGTAAGCCACTGAAAACAAAGAAAACACGCAAACTAAAGTTTGCGGCTACATCATAATTGCAAGATAGCAACATAAAGTTTCACAGCAGCATATTGCAGCGATATCGAAATTATCCTTAATTCAATTCCCTTAACCCCCAAAATACATCAGTTATCTTTGGTGTCTGCTTGCAAGGGAAGAAAAGAATACATTAGAATTAAACAGTAGTTTCATAATCCCTATCGCATGTAGCCGTATTCTCATATAACGCCGGTGTAGCTCAGAGGCAGAGCAGCTGATTCGTAATCAGCTGGCCGGGAGTTCGACTCTCCCCACCGGCTCCAATAAAATCAATGGGTTGTCCATTTACGCGATTTTCCCTTCTTTCATTGTCACCATGAAATCGGCAAGTCTTTCTGCCTGAGCCATATCGTGTGTTGTAACGACAACTACCCTTTTCTCTCTTTTTATCCTTATAATTATGTCCTCAATGATCTTAGTATTTTTATGATCAATAGATGCTGTTGGCTCATCAAGAAAAAGTATCTCAGGATCAATAACCAGCGCCCTTGCAATCCCGAGCCTTTGTGTCTCTCCACTGGAAAGAGTAATCGCCTTCTGATATTTTTTATGGGCAAGTTCGACAAAATCCAATGCCTTGTTAACTTTCTCTTTTATCCCGTCAGACTTATGCCCTCTTATTTTCAGTCCATAGGCTACATTCTTAAAAACAGATGTATTGAAAACGCCGATTTTCGGCAGCAGGAGAGTAATTCTTCTCCTCATTGCAATATCATTCATCAATAATTTTCCATCCGATAGGAAGTTGATTTCTCCTGAGTCAGGTTCTTCAAGGAGTGCACATATCCTGAGAAAGGTCGATTTGCCGCTGCCATTCGGACCGGTCAAAACATAAACTCCGCTTTTATTGAACGAATATGAAGTGTTCTTTAAAACACGATCGCCGTGATAACTTTTTGAAATATTTAAGGCCCTTAGCTGAAGGTTCATCTGGTTGTTTCTGCCATTCCTTTTCTCTGAATAAGATGCAAAGCTATATTGATAATAAGAGAGATAATCAGCAGGATTACTCCCAGTGCAAGCGCAAGCTCAAAATTTCCCTTGTCTGTCTCGAGCGCTATTGTGGTTGTCATCACCCTTGTATATCCTGCAATGTTTCCACCCACTATCAGTATTGCGCCGACTTCAGCCATAACCCTGCCGAATCCGGCAATAACAGATGATAAAATCCCATATCTTGCCTCTTTTATTATGGTGAGAGCTTTCTGATATGGAGTTGCGCCAAGGGTTATTGCAGCCTGTCCGATTATAGGGTCAACAGCAACAATTGCTGAATGACAAAGAGATGCTACGATAGGCAATGCAAGAATAGTCTGAGCAGCAACCATTGCAGATGGTGTATATAATAAACCCATAAAGCCAAGAGGCCCGCTCCTTGACAGTAAAAGGTAGACGAAAAGACCTACTACAACAGGAGGCAGCCCCATAAAAGTATTCAGAAGGGTGATTATGAACCCTCTTCCCGGAAATTTCTTCAGGCCTATAACAGCGCCTGCCGGAACGCCTATCATGGATGATACAATGAGAGCTGTTCCTGAAACTTTCAGAGATAACAATATTATCCCCAAAAGTTCCTGATCGAGATTGTAGATAAGGGAAAATGCCTTTAAAAAACCTTCTGCCATTGAATTCATATAAAAATGCTTTCATTGTCATTCCTGTGAAAACAGGAATCCAGTATGCAAAAATAACAAATGACTTTTATTCCTGAAAACTCTGGATTCCGCATCAAGTGCGGAATGACAAATTGGTTTTAAACTGTCTGAAAAAATACTTCCAACTCTTCTATGTGAAAGTACATTAATTAAAAATATTATTTGGCATTCGGAATAAACAGCTGGTTTCCGTTTTTATCTTTAAACGAACCAATAGCCTGCTGGCCTTCTTTTGATATAAGCCAGTTCACAAATTCCACAGCCTCTTTGTGTTTTACGTGCTTATGTTTTTCAGGATTAACAGCCATTACTCCATACTGATTAAATAAGATAGGGTCGCCTTCGAGGACGATTATCATTTCCAGTTTGTCCTTGTCTTTTGTTGCAAGCCACGTGCCCCTGTCTGTCAGAGTATATGCACGCTTTTCATCCGCTACCCTTTGGGTCTTTTCCATGCCCTGACCAACTTCAAGATACCATTTCTGTCCCTTGGTCTCTATCCCTGCCTTTTTCCAAATGGACAATTCTTTTGTATGAGTGCCTGAGTTATCTCCCCTTGAAACAAATGGAATTCCAGCCGATGCTATTTTCTGAAAGGCCTCAGATGCAGATTTGAGACCTTTTATCTTAGCAGGATCATCGGTTGGGCCTACGATTACAAAATCGTTATACATAATGTCGTGGCGGTTTACAAAGAAGCCTTCTTCAACAGCCTTCAATTCCTGCTCCTTTGCATGCACAAGAGCTACATCTGCGTCTCCCCTTTTCCCCATCTCAATAGAAGCACCAGTGCCACGCGCAACAACCTTCACCTTTATTCCAGTCTTCTTCTCAAATATGGGTAAAATATACCCGAACAATCCTGAATTCTCAGTGCTCGTGGTCGATGCACAGATTATCTCTTTTTCTGCCGAAGCATTGACTTCAGGGAAGATTACCGCTACAAGAAATAAAATAATAATCAATACAGTTTTTTTCATGATCTCCTCTTTCTTTTGCCGATTTGTTTTAATGAGATGAGTTTTTTCTCTTCCTGCTTCAGGAATTGCTGAAAGTCAGTATAGAACTGCCAGAAGAGGGTAACAGCCTTCTCTCCATCTTCAGTAAGACAGGCGCCACCTCCTCCCCTGCCACCAGTAGCAGCCTCAACAAGAGGTCGTATGGACTGACTGTTCATCGAGGCCACAAGCTCCCAGGCATGCCGGTAGGACATTTCCATTGATTTAGCCGCTTGAGTGATAGAGCCATATTCACGGATTCTTTCAAGCAGGATGACCCTTCCGTATCCCAGGAAAGTCCCTTCCTTCCCATCAATCCAGATACGGCCACGAAAACCGGCGGAAGCTTTCAAACCCTTATGAGAATGCGAGCTTTTGGCATGCATAAGCGTAATATACACAAAGGAATAACGAAAAATCAAATGATGATTTAATACTTCAGGGGGTAAGAAATAAGGTCGGAACGATATGTTCTCCGCTTTGACAGCAGGAACGGGTGTATGAAAACATCGGCATGTACAATTTGCGGGTATTATGATTTTATAAAAATATTGGTAGGCGATGCTGGTATCGAACCAGCGGCCTCTTCCGTGTGAAGGAAGCGCTCTACCACTGAGCTAATCGCCCACAATCGCTTATAAAATAACACTTTACCACACACTATTGTCAACCTTTGATCGAAATCAGACAGGTTGTCATACGAAAGAAAATACGGTCCGGGGCAATTATTCAGTGCCTGGATGTAACGTCAGTACGTTACCTATTCCTTGGCAAATTCCTTTCCTTTTTTATCTATACAGATTTCGCCTGCTTCATCACTGAGATAACATCCTGTGCATTGCCCTTTGCAATCATTGAATATTTCATTGCAGGTGCTTGTAGCCTTTGCTGTATTAAAAACCTCGATCTCTCCGACTTCTTCGTAGTCTGAAGGATCCCCGACATAGCAGGTTACGGTTATGCTCTCTTCAGCATAGGATGAGATGCTGATCATCATAATAAACAAGAGTAGCAACATCTTTACAAACCATGTTTTTCTCATATTACCCTCCATCAAGTTTCTGGAAGTTTTTTTATTAGATGATATTATTTGTTTATCTGCTTGTCAACACATTTAATCTGAATAATGCAATTAACCACAGAAAACACAGAGAATCATATTGATAATAAAAGAGAAACTATCAGTTTTTATAATTTCCTCTGAGCACTATTTTATGCAGGATTTAGTCTTAATTGTTTTCAAAAATATAACACGAGGACACAGAGAATTGTTTGAAATTAAAAGTCTTTTTAAAGTTTAAAATACCTCTGTGAACTCTGTGGTTTTATCCAAATGCATTTTTTTGGTGTATCCCGTGATGGTATAATTCTTTCAAAAGAATATGAAAAAAATATATACGCTCGGGACAGACAGAAGGAGTGAAGAAGATTTTACCGAGATCCTCTTTGCATATTGTATTCAGTCACTAATCGATGTGCGCAGTTTTCCGAGAAGTAAAATCCCTGTATTCAACAAGCAAAACCTTGAAGATCTTCTCAAACGTGAAGGGATAGAATATCATTTCCTCGGGAAAGAACTCGGTGGATTCAGAAAGGGCGGTTATACCTCTTACATCATTACTGATGAATTCAATAAGGGAATTGATCTAATAGAATCAATTGCACTTTATAAAATGTCTGTTATAATCTGCGCTGAAAAGCTGCCATGGAAGTGCCACAGGAAATGGATTTCGAGAGAATTACACAAAAGAGACTGGGAAGTTGATCATATAATTGATAAAGGCAAGGTCTGGATACCCAAATGAGGTACAAAGTGTATTTGTCGGGAAACAATAAAGTCTTTACATAGACAATAAAGTTTCGCCTAAACAATAAAGTTCTTACGTTTTCGCCAAAAATCCAAAATTCGGGAACAATAAAGTTTTTACAAAATAATTGAGTTTTCGCCAAGATAATAAAAATATTGCCACTCCCTGAATGCCCCGGTGCGCACCTGCCGTTTGTATAAATGTCTAAAGGCAACGCTTCTCACAGAAATGTGGAGCTACACATTTCTGTGATTATGTGGAGTTCCCCGTTATGTGAAGTGAACGTTGCAGAGAT
>Ga0209253_10001259_pt1 | contig 22239 bp, 18 predicted proteins | sample FrelakmetBRP12BR_FD_187145 | JGI IMG/M metagenome (GOLD analysis project Ga0209253, IMG submission 187145) | Freshwater lake sediment microbial communities from the University of Notre Dame, USA, for methane emissions studies - BRP12 BR (SPAdes)... | ecosystem: Environmental > Aquatic >...
TAGTTTGCGGGGTCGAGCCGCCAAAAATTTGCGCGACCTCTTGCCGCTGCCTTCCACCCCGTAGTTTCTTTCATTATCAGGGGTGGCGAGCGTCGCAATGATCGTTAGATTGGTTGCATATGAACCCACAAGTGCCAACCAAGTGCGCCTTCAAGAGGCAGCGACCGGACCGGAAGCGGGGGCGCGTGCATAAACCGCTTGTAAGAACGAACAATCTTGAAATCTGGAAAATCGGCCTTTACTGTCCGCAACTCATAAACTTTCGAATAAGGATTCAACGGTCCATCTGTGTTCTTATGAATAAAATTAGCCATGTTAAGATAACGCAAGAGCCCCATTGCACGCGCGTTAGCAACATGCTGTTTAAAGATGCCGCCTGGATCGCGCTTCGTGAAAAAGAGTGCGAGTAAACCGAGTCGCCGTACAATCCCGATAGAGATCAGATAATTCATCGACCACCGCGCATAGAGCATCACGATCAACTCTCCATCTGGTTTCAAAACGCGTTTGATTTCTCGTTGAGCAGTCAGAATATCGGGCACATGGTGAAGAACACCATGACTAAACACGATGTCGAAGCTTTTGTCCTCATAAGCAATCTGCAAGACACTCCCTTGCTTGACCGATTGATAAGGTAATCGTCGTAAGGAGAAACGTGTTTGAACTCTAGCCACTGATTCGGGCGTAAGGTCAAGCCCCGACCAGATAGCACCGCGCTTTACGATTTGTTCTGAATCAGCGCCCTGTCCCAATCCAATTTCAAGAACTTGCTTTCCCCTAAAGTCGATTTTGTCCAAACATCGCAAAATATGCCCTTCCTTGTGATATCGTGATATCGGAAATTGTCGTAATCGGTAAAGAAATCTTCGTAATTGCCTTGACGTCTTTGGAGACCGCCAACTTGCAAGTCCCCACAGGGATGTCGGTTCCAAAAATCTTGAATTTCTGACTCATTCATAGCAGATCTCCATTGTGTCTTTACGGGCAACGATGACCCTCAACCGACTCTTGGAGCGCAGCGGAGAGCGGTCGGTTGGCGCGCCAAGCAGACTATCCCCCTATGTGAGACTTGGTGTCCATTGAAGTGAGCCCATATTCGGGCCGATCCATTGATGGGGCTCCCCGCGTCAGAATAGTGTAACCGTTAACCCTGCGGCGTTCTTCCTTTGCGGTCGCGCACTCGTGGGCAGGGCATTGAGTACGTTTGCAGTCTTATGCACCCAGCAGCGCTGAGGGCGCGTCTGGGGATAGATCTGATCGAGCGCGGCCAGAAGCCCCGCGCACCGTCGCCTACTGCGAGCAGCGGGCCCCGTTCCAGACCGCGCGCCTTCAGGTCACGCAGCACCTCCAGCCACGACGCAGTGGACTCGCGCAGCCCGTCGCCGATGCTGACCAACTCCTTGTTGCCCTCGGCGGTGACGCCGATGATCACCAGCAGGCAGGAGCGGGCCGCATCTTCTTCGCGCACCCCGGTGTGGATGCCGCTACCCCTTGGAATCCCGCCGAGCACCTCCAAACGGACGCCGACATGGCCGCCTACCTTGAGGCTGCGCTCGAAGAAGGCGACCCCTCCTTGGTGGCAGCGGCGCTGGGTGACATCGCTCGCGCGAAGGGCATGACTCAAGTTGCCCGAGACACGGGCCTGGGGCGCGAAAGTCTGCATAAGGCTCTCTCTCTCAGTCGGGCAACCCTGAGTTTGCCAAAATCATGAAGGTCATCGCTGCGCTCGGCCTGAAGTTGCATGCAGCTCCGTCCAACGCCGAAAGCGCGGTCTAACCCCCGAGGCGCTGCACCGTATTTCGCCCAGGCGAGGATTTGGCCGGACGACAGACTGAGATGCGCCGGGAATGAGGCCTTAGCGCGACGGGGCATCGATGCGCTGGAGCGTTGCCCCGAGAACGATCTCTGATCACTCGCGGTCATCACTCGGGGTCTACCATCGCGTTTGCCGACCTAGAGGTCCGTGCGTGACGCAGTCGAATGCGTCGATTCGCACGAATCCGCCGGGCGTCATGATCCGGCGGTTCGTTCTTCGGTCTCGGGCCGAGGGTGATATCCAATCCGCTCGGGAGTGGTACGAATCGCAGCACTCCGGCCTCGGGGATGAGTTCTTGGAGTCGCTTCGCGAATGCCTTGAGGCCGTGCGTCGTTTTCCCGAATCAGCCCCGATCGTCCATCGCGATGTCAGGCGCGCAATCGTTTCTCGATTTCCGTATGCCATTTTCCATTTTCTATGTGGCGCAACCCACGCGCGTCTCCATACTGGCCGTTCTCGATCAATCCCGCGATCCGTCGGCATGGCCGCAGCGCTCGCCGCTTTGAGGTTAGCGGTATTGATGCCGGTGCGGTGGTGAGGCAATGCACCTAACAAGGCCTGACCCCGGTGGTGCGGGAATTTCGGGAGCGGGGGTCCGAGGTGGCAGTCTGGACTGCCGAAAAGCGCGGTCGAGTCCTGACCGCGAACGTCCGCTACCGTGCTGCAGGCAGGCAGCCAACTCCTCGCGGCTGGCCGCCTGGGTGGCGACCCCAGGTGCGAATGCTCGAAGCGCGAATCGCCGGTCGCTGGGCATGGATGTTGCCGCATCGCCCCCGGTTGCTCAAAGCCGGTACAACGAAGAGGAGGAGCGTCGAATCATGCGATGGTGGTGCTTGTGTCTGATCCTAGTGGCGCCGGCGGCTATCGGCGCCGAGACCAAGGATCCCCTGGATTCCGCGCGGTGGGAGGAGATGCGAAAGCAGTTCTTTCCGGGCGAGCGAGTGGTCTTCGATGACCGAGTCAAGGTTTCAGCGCCAAAGTTCGCGGAGGACTCGATGAACGTCCCCGTGACAGTGAACGCCGACGGGTTGCGGGACGTGCAGGAGATCGTGGTATTCGCGGACTTCAATCCGATCCTCAAGGTCCTTGAGTTCTATCCCGACCGCGCGAAGCCGTTCCTCGGATTCCGCTTCAAGCTGCAGCAGGCGAGCCCCGTGCGCGCGGCTGCGAAGACTTCGGATGGGGTGTGGCACGTGGGGGGCGCGTGGGTGGACGCCGCCGGCGGTGGGTGCACCGCACCGGGTGCGGGCCGCGCGGCCGCAGGATGGGAGAAGATGCTGAACGAAGTCAGCGGTCGGGTCTGGAGCGCGCCCGATCTCAGCCGGCGCGTTCGGCTGCGGGTGATGCACCCCATGGACACGGGTCTCGCACCCGGCATCCCGGCGTTCTATATCGAGCAGTTGGTGCTGAGGGACAATCGGGGGACGTCCTATATTCGCCTTAAGACGTTCGAACCCGTCTCAGAGAACCCGGTCTTTACATTCGATCTTCCGGCTGGAACCGAGACGGCCGGTCCCCTGGTCCTGAGCGGCGTGGACAACAACGGCAACAAGATCGCTTCCACAATCAAACCATGAACCTTCGCTTCGTCCTGCTCGTAGCCTTTGCGATTGCCACCGCGGCGCTGGCTGCCGCATTCGACTACGGCTTGCAGCCTCAGAAGATCGCCGAGGGGACGTATGTGTTGATTGGCAAGACAGAAGACTTCTCCTTAGAGAATGGGGGCAACATCCAGAACGTGGGGTTCATTGTGACGTCCGCTGGCGTGGTCGTTATCGACACCGGTCCTTCGAAACGCTACGGGGAGCAATTCCGTGCGGCCATTCGAAAGGTGACAGACAAGCCCATCGTGAAGGTGCTGATCACGCACTTCCATCCCGACCACTTTCTCGGTAACCAGGCCTTCACGGATGTCTCCCTTGCGGCGCTTCCGGCGACCATCAAGGGCATCCAGGCGATGGGGGGCCCTTTCGCCGACAACCTGTATCGCATGTGCGGCGATTGGGAAGCGGGCACTGAGCCAGTCGTGCCAACCGTTGCGCAGGTCGGGGGGGTGGAAACGATCGGCGACCACACCCTGGAATACATCGCACTGGCGGGTCACACGGACGGCGATCTCGCCGTCTTCGACCGTACCACGGGGGTTCTCTTCGCGGGCGATCTCGTGTTCTTCGAACGCGCAGCCACTACGCCCCATGCGAACGTCGCGGCATGGCTCGACTCGCTGAAACGCCTGAGAGAAGTGCCTTACAAGAAACTCATTCCGGGGCACGGGCCTGTCGTGAGCGACGCGCGCGCGATCGATCAGACAGGCACCTATCTGGAATGGCTCGACGTCACGCTCCGGGGGGCCGCCGAAAAGGGCGATGACATGGCGGAGGTCATGGCGCGCCCGATTCCGAAGCAGTTTGCCGACATTCCGCTCGTGCAGCACGAGTTCACGCGATCGGTGACGCACCTGTTTCCGGCACTCGAACAGCAGGCCTTGGCAGCAGGAAAGTGAAGCGACTGCTGAGCACACTGATCGCTGCAGGCCTCACGACGGGCGCCTACGGGCAAGACAACGCCCCCGACGGAAGCCGGGACGGGGTGGCTGCGCTGCAAGGCTACGCCGCCTTCAAGATGGGGGACTATCAGCGCGCGCTCGAGATCTGGAAGCCGCTTGCCGAGAAGGGGAGCACGGCGGCGCAGCTGAGCCTCGGCGCCATGTACGAGCAGGGACAGGGCGTGCCGCAAGACTATGCCGAGGCGGTCAAGTGGTATGAACGCGCGGCGACGGGGGGCCACACCTCCGCCCAGTTCAATCTCGCCCAGCTCTACGAGACCGGCCGCGGCGTGCCGCGGGATCTGCAACAGGCGGCATACTGGTTTCGCAAGGCCGCGGAGCAGGGTGATCGCGATTCCGCGTACAACCTCGGCGTCATATACGCGACTGGCTTCGGCAAGGGTCTTACGGCCGATCCGCAAGAGGCCGCTGAGGCGCTCACGTGGCTCGGTCGTGCGGCCGCCAAGGGACATCCGCAGGCGGCGAACATGGCTACGGCCGTGCAGCAATCGCATCCCGGGGTCGTGGCAGCGCCCTGACGGCTTTTCGCCTGCGGATCGAGCTGTAACAGAATGGGACATCTGGTTGCTTTTGAACCAGGCGCCCCAGGCTCGACCCGTTGTTCTGACAGTGCCTGCCGCGCCCGACTGTGGAACGTCTAAGGCGCTGCCCGAGAGAGAACTCCAGTTTCCGGGAACTGGGGACTCCGGGAACGCTGCCACGTGCCTCTTTCAATGGCACGGACATTGCCGTCGGGGCCTCGTTGGAACACCGACCGGGCACGCCGGGGGGTGGATTTCACGCGTCATCCAGAGGAGGGAACACAAGTGTTCAAGACCAAGTTACTGCCGAGCCTGATTGCGGCGTCGCTGCTGTCTCTCGGCACTGCCTATGCGGGAGTCACACAGCAGCAGATCGATGCCGACGCCAGCACTCCGGGCGACGTGTTGAGCTCGGGATTGGGCCCGGAGAATCAGCGCTACAGCACACTCGCCCAGATCAATACTTCCAACGTGCAGAATCTCGTGCCGGTGTGGTCATTTTCCTTCGGCGGCGAAAAGCAGCGGGGGCAGGAGGCACAGCCGCTCGTCTACAACGGCAAGATGTTTGTGACCGCGTCGTACTCCCGGATCTTCGCGCTCGACGCCAAGACCGGCAAGAAGTCATGGAAGTACGAGCATCGGCTGCCCGACGGCATCATGCCCTGTTGTGATGTGGTGAACCGCGGTGCCGCGCTGTACGACAATCTCGTCATCTTCTTTACGCTCGATGCTCAGATCGTCGCGCTCGATCAGGAAACGGGCAAGGTGGTCTGGAAGGAGAAGGTCGACGACTATGCGGCGGGCTACTCGCTCACCGCTGCGCCCCTGATCGTCAAGGGCATGGTCATCTCCGGGATTTCCGGCGGCGAGTTCGGCGTGCTCGGGCGTGTCGAGGCGCGAGACGCCAAGACAGGCAAGCTCGTGTGGATGCGACCCACGGTCGAGGGCAACATGGGCTACAAGGACGGTCAGGAGAACGGGGTGACCGGAAAGACCAACGCGACGTGGCCTGGCGATATGTACAAGACGGGTGGCGCCGCGCCCTGGAGCAATCTGACTTATGACCCCGACACCAACCTGATCTATGTCGGCACCGGCAACCCCTCGCCGTGGAACAGCTGGCTTCGCCCCGGCGACAACCTCTACTCGTCGTCCACGGTCGCCATCGATGCCGGCACTGGCAAGATCGTGTGGCACTACCAGAACACACCGCACGATGGGTGGGATTTCGACGGCGTGAACGAGTTCGTCATCTTCAAGGGCAAGGACGGCCGCCTCCTCGGCGGCAAGGCGGACCGCAACGGGTTCTTCTACGTGAACGACGCCAAGACCGGCAAGCTCGTGAGCGCGTTCCCGTATGTCAAGAAGATCACGTGGGCCAAGGAGATCAATCTCAAGACCGGCAGACCTGTCTACGTGGATGACAACCGGCCAGGCGACCCCGCCAAGAGCGCCGACGGCAAGAAAGGGACGGTGGTGTTTGCCGCGCCGTCTTTCCTCGGCGGCAAGAACCAGCAGCAGATGGCCTACAGCCCTGACACCGGTTACTTCTACGTGCCGGCGAACGAATGGGGTATGGACATCTGGAACGAGCCGATCGCCTTCAAGAAGGGCGCCGCCTTCCTCGGCGCCGGCTTCACCATCAAGACCGTCTTCGATGACCACATCGGCGCGATGCGTGCCGTCGATCCGGCTTCCGGGAAGATCGTGTGGGAGCAGAAGAACAACGCGCCACTCTGGGGAGGGGCGCTGGCCACGAAGGGCGGCTTGGTGTTTTACGGCATTCCGGAAGGCGAGTTCCGAGCAGTCGACGCAAAGACGGGCCAGCAGCTATGGAGCTTCCAGACCGGCACCGGCATCGTCGCGCCGCCCGTGACCTGGGAGCAGGATGGTCAGCAGTATGTCGCCGTCGTGGCGGGATGGGGCGGTGCGGTACCGCTCTGGGGCGGTGACGTGGCCAAGAAGGTCAACTTCCTGGAGCAGGGGGGTTCCGTCTGGGTATTCAAACTCTTCAAGAACTAGGCGCTTTTGCGACACCGTCGTCGCGGTATTCCCTCCGCTCGGGCTGGCGCATGCCGGCCCCTTTTTTTTGCGCCGCGACAAGCGCGTTCCTGCTGCCGGTCGCGCTAAAATCCGATCGATCGAGTCGATCTCAGAGCCGGAGCCGAGAGGAACGCGTGAAACGATTGATTGCTGGTACAGTTGGCCTCGTCACCCTTTTCGTGCTCGGATTGGGCTGGGCGCAGACCGCCGAGAGCACAGCGGCGGGGGTGAGGCCAGAGGTCGAGGTGTTTGTGACCGAGATGTCCGAGCGACACGGCTTCGACGCGGCTGCGCTGCGTCGACTCCTGGCGAAAGCACGCACGCAGGATTCGATTCTGGAAGCGATCTCACAGCCCAGCACGTCCCGGACGTGGTTCGAGTATCGGCCGATCTACGTGAACCCGAGGCGTATTGCTGCCGGACTCAGATTCTGGTTGGACAACCAGGCTGCGGTCGCGCGAGCTAGCAGAACCTTCGGTGTGCCCGAGGAGATCATTGTGGCGACGATCGGCGTCGAGACGGACTATGGTCGGAATACCGGTCGATTCCGGGTTCTCGATGCGCTCTATACGCTGGCTTTCTATTGGCCGCCGCGGGCCGAATTCTTCCGCTCGGAGCTCGAGCAATTCCTGTTGCTTGCGCGCGAGCATGGAGTTGACCCCACCAAACCCCGCGGCTCGTACGCGGGGGCGATGGGCATTGCGCAGTTCATGCCTTCGAGCTATCGCAAGTATGCCGTCGACTTCGACGGGAGCGGTCGGCCAGACCTGTCGCGGGACACGGATGCCGTTGGGAGCGTCGCGAATTATATGAACGCCTTTGGATGGGAACGCGGCGGGCCGGTTGCCGTCCCGGCGGACGTCAGCGGCGAGCGCGTTGACGAGTTTGTCGAGATGGGGTGGAAGCCGGCTGTGACGGTCGGGGCGCTGGCTGAAGCGGGGATCAGGCCACGCCAAGCCGTGCCGGAGCAGACCGAAGCTGCGGTCCTGCGACTGCAGGGCGAGCGCGGCCCGATCTATTTTCTCGGGTTCAACAATTTCTATGTCATCACCCGGTACAACCGCAGCATCAACTATGCGATGTCGCTGTTCGACCTCGCCGAGGCCTTGCGCGAAGCGCGTGCCGGCGAAACGGGGCTTACGGAGGTGAAGCTGAAGAAGAAGCCATTGTAGCTTGCCGCGGTGGTCTTTGTGGTGGCTGGAGCAACCGGCATATCGGAGGGGGATGGCTACTCCTGGCGTCACCCTTCGGACTCTGGAACTGGTATCGCGCGTACCGACAGCACGCCGTCGATCGCCGCAATCGACCGGATCACTTGGTCATCCACCGCGCTGTCGACGTCGACCAGGGTGTAGGCCATATCGCCACGCGATTTGTTCACCATGTTCTGGATGTTGAGTCCGGCGTTTCCCACGGTCATCGAGATCTGTCCGAGCATGTTGGGCACGTTGGCGTTGGCGATCGCCACCCGGTACGGCGATCCGCGCGGCATTTCGACGTTGGGAAAGTTGACGGAATTGGCGATCGCCCCGTGCTCGAGAAATCCGCGCACTTCGTCGATCACCATCACCGCACAGTTTTCCTCTGCCTCAGCGGTCGAGGCGCCGAGGTGAGGCAACGCCACCACTCCAGGCTCGTGCAGCAAAGCGGCACCGGGGAAATCAGAGATGTAGTACTTGAGGCGTTGGGCGCGCAGCGCCTCTACGATGGCATGCTCGTCCACAAGCGCGTCGCGTGCGAAATTGAGCAGCACGGCGCCCTGCTTCATGAGGCCAACCCGCTTGTCGTCGATCAGGTTTCGCGTATCGGGCACCAAGGGCACGTGCAGGGTGACGAAGTCCGATTGATGCAGAAGTTCTTCGATGCTGGCGGCCTTGCGTACGTTCGAAGGCAGTCGCCAGGCGGCATCCACCGTGATCAGGGGATCGAAGCCGATGACGCGCATCCCGAGCTTGAGAGCGGTGTCCGCAACGAGACCGCCGATGGCGCCCAGGCCTACGATACCGAGCATCCGATGCGGCAACTCGATGCCTGCGAAGCGCTTCTTTCCGTCCTCGACCTGTTTGTGAAGGTCCGGCGCGGCGGCGTCCAGGCTCGTCACATAGGAGATTGCCGGGACAACGTTGCGGGCTGCGATCAGCAGCGCAGCCACCACCAGCTCCTTCACTGCATTGGCATTCGCCCCAGGCGCGTTGAACACCGGGACACCGCGCCTTGACATCGCGGCCACCGGAATATTGTTCGTCCCGGCGCCCGCCCGGCCGATCGCGCGCACGCTGGTAGGAATCGTCATCTCGTTCATGTTGTACGAGCGGACCAGGATCGCGTCCGGCTGTTCGGCCGCCTTGCCCACGGCATAGAGGGAGGGCGGAAACCGCCGCAATCCGTGGCTCGATATATGGTTCAGCGTGAGAATCTGATACTTGTTCATGATGGACGAAATTACCCGTGACGTGCTTCGAAGGCCTTCATGTAGTCGACGAGCGCTTGCACGCCTGCGATAGGCATGGCGTTGTAGACGGAGGCGCGCATACCGCCGACACTGCGATGGCCCTTGAGCTGAACCATTCCGGCCGCCTTGGCGCCTTTGAGGAATGGCTCATCGAGAGCTTCATCGGGGAGCCTGAAGGGTACGTTCATCCGCGAGCGGTCTTGCGGACGGACGGGGTTGCTGTAAAAGGAAGACTGGTCGAGATAATCGTACAGCAGCTGCGCCTTGGCGATGTTGCGGCGCTCGATCTCGCCGAGGCCGCCCTGATCGAGCAACCACTCGAATACGAGTCCGGCCACGTAGATGGCATACGTGGGCGGCGTGTTGAGCATCGAAGCGGCTTCCGCCTGCTCCTTCCAGTGCAGCACGGAGGGGGTGATCGCTAGTGCACGATCGAGCAGATCGTCGCGCACGATTACCACAGTGAGACCGGCCGGCCCCATGTTTTTCTGGGCGCCGGCGTAGATCACGCCGTAGCGGGAGACGTCGATGGGTCGTGAAAGTAGATGCGAGGACATATCGGCGACCAGCGGAACGTCACCCGTGTCGGGCGTCCAATGAAACTCAACGCCACCTATCGTCTCATTGGTGCAGACGTGCACGTACGCTGCGTCGTTACTGAGTTTCCAGGTGTTCTGGGGTGGCACGTAGGTGAAATTCTGGTCTTGGGCGGACGCGGCAACATTGACCGTACAGTACTTCTTCGCTTCCTTGAGCGATTTCTTGGACCACTCGCCGGTGTTGACATAATCGGCCGAATTTCGGGTGCCAAGGAGATTCATCGGCACAACGGCGTTTTCCGCGGTCGCCCCGCCTTGCAGGAAGAGCACCTTGTAGTGGGCGGGAATCGCCAGCAAGGTTCGCACATCGGCCTCCGCCTTCTCGGCGATGGCGATGAATTCCTTGCCGCGATGGCTCATCTCCATGACGGACATCCCGCTGCCTCGCCAATCGAGCATTTCGGCGGCTGCCTTCTGCAGCACAACCTCCGGAAGCACTGCCGGACCAGCGCTGAAATTGAAAACTCGCATGTGATGTTTCCGAGATTGAATCAGATGAAAAGGACGGGCGTGGCTGGTGGTCGCGCGGTCGTCTTTGCGCCTATGTCGGTCGCGACGGGCCGAAGTGGATAACATTGCACCCGCCCGGTCCGCGACTGCGAAGCACTCGCTCAATCAACCCGCAGTCGAACACAGTGAGTCTGGCAGCGCCTCGCGCGGGATCTCGAAACAACCGCACCGCATCCTTACGCGTACAGTATGCCACGTGTGCCGCGTTCGTGCTCTGCGCGTTGAACCAACCCGCGCGCATAGCACACGCGTGTCTTAGCCCGCCGCCGACCGAAAAACGGTGAAATCGAAGGCGAGCACGCCGTAGCATCATTCAAATCCGGAATCCTTGACGCGGACCAGGATGGGCTCGGAAGGCCGTGCCCTTCGGTCCGCTCCCGGGCTTTCGGGACTTCGGTATTGATTCGATACGAATGCAAACGCCATCGGTGGCGTCAAACTCGCACTCGACCGCAGATCCGGCAAATCGCTGGAAGTTCCGCGCGACAAGCGACTCGGTCCCTCGGGTGCCGCAGCGATCAGTCGTTCACTAGGGAGGCATTCACTGGGGAGGCGTCGGCTGCCTCCTTCGGTTCGAGCCGCGGTTACTGCGCGCGACCGCCTGCGTGCCGCCCGACTCCTCGTTTGCGCCAAGCGCCGCTGAGCTAGAGTGCCGCTGAACGAACAAGACGAGCGAGCGCCCCGGAAGTGGGAACACGTCCCCGCGGGTTAGGTGTCGCCCTGCATCGTACAGCGTCGAGCCGCTACTTGTGTCGATGGCGATCTGCCACCGCACATTCGAACAAAATCCCGGCAAGACGAAAGGCACGTCCTCGTGATGCGCGTTAATCAGGAGCAGGAAGTTGTCGTCGATCACGGGTGCCCCATGTGGGTCCTGCTCGCCGATCGCATCTCCCGCCAGATACATTCCGAGACAGCGAGCGAATCCCTGGTTCCATTCGTGATCGCTCATCTCCAGGCCATCAGGGCCGAACCAGAGTACGTTTCGACTGCTATCGGGGTAGCTGTCCTGCGCAAAAAAGGAGCGTCGCCGGAAGGCCGGATGATCGCGACGCAGACGGATGGTGGCGGCAACGAAGTCCAGAAATTCCCGGTCCTCGGGCGATTGCGTCCAGTCGACCCAGCTCGTTTCATTGTCCTGGCAGTACGCGTTGTTGTTTCCATGCTGCGTGCGGCCCATCTCGTCGCCCGCCGCTAGCATCGGAACACCTTGCGAGAGGATCAGCGTGGCGATCAGATTCCGCTTCTGTCTTGCCCGGAGCGCGTTAATCGCGGCGTCGTCGGTCGGTCCTTCCACGCCGCAATTCCAGCTGAGATTGTGATCGTGACCATCGCGGTTTCCCTCGCCGTTGGCCTCGTTGTGCTTATGCTCGTAGCTCACGAGATCGTGCAGCGTGAATCCGTCATGGGCAGTCACGAAGTTCACGCTAGCCGCAGGGCTTCGACCGTTATGGGCATAAAGGTCGCTCGAGCCCGTTAAGCGGTAGGCGAGATCACCGATGAGTCCTCCGTCCCCTTTCCAGTAGGCGCGAACCGCATCGCGGTACTTCGCGTTCCACTCCGACCAGCCCACCGGAAATCCCCCGACCTGATAGCCGCCTTCACCGAGGTCCCACGGCTCCGCGATGAGTTTCGAGCGTGACAGGACCGGGTCCTGATGCACGATATCGAGGAAGGCGCCCAGCGGGTCGACTGCATCCGCCTCACGGGCGAGCGCCGAGGCAAGATCGAATCGGAACCCGTCCACGTGCATCTCCTGTACCCAGTAGCGCAGCGAGTCCATAATCAATCGCAGAACCTGGGGATGCATGGTGTTCAGCGTATTCCCGCATCCCGTGTAGTCCATGTAGTAGCGAGGATTGTCAGCCGTCAAGCGATAGTAGGAGGCGTTGTCCAATCCCCGCAGGCTAAACGTGGGGCCAAGGTGATTGCCTTCGGCGGTATGGTTGTACACCACATCCAGAATGACCTCGATGCCTGCCCTATGCAGCGCCTTCACCATTCCCTTGAACTCGCTCACGGCATCACCGCTCGCCGAGTAGCGCGGCTCCGGCGCGAAGAAGCCGAGGGTGTTGTAGCCCCAGAAGTTGCGCAGACCGCGCTGGACGAGATTACGGTCGTCGAGGAAGAAGTGAACGGGTAGCAGTTCGACCGCGGTGATTCCGAGGCGGTGCAGGTGATCGATGGCAGATTGATTTGCTAATCCCGCGTAGGTGCCCCGCAGGGGAGGGGGCACGTCACCGTCGCGTGCCGTGAAGCCCTTGACATGAAGCTCGTAGATGACCGTGTCGCTCCAAGCAGTTGCAGGAGGACGATCGTCCTCCCAGTCGAACGCGGGATCGATGACTCGGCCCTTGGGCATGGCGGGGGCGTTATCTCGCCATTCAAAAGTGAGGTCGGCGCGGGGGGCGCCGACCTTGTAGCCGAAGTGTGCGTCGGTCCAACGCAGCTTGCCGAAAGCTGCTTTCGCGTAGGGGTCGAAAAGAAGTCGGTTCGGGTTGAAGCGCTGCCCCTGCTCGGGACGGTAGGGTCCGTGGGCACGAAATCCGTAAAGGGTTCCCGGGCCTGCGTCGGGAAGGTAGCCGTGCCAGATGTAACCGGTACGTTCGGGAAGGCGCGCGCGCCTGGTCTCCCGCCTGCCGCGCGCATCGAACGTGCAAAGTTCAATTGCTTCCGCGTGCTGGGAGAAGATGGCGAAGTTGACGCCGTGGCCGTCCCAGTTCGCTCCGAGCGGAGAGGGGCGACCGGGCCCGAGGGTACTTTTTCTGTCGCTCATGGGTTTGTCAGGTTGGGTGAGCTGGATCACCACATTGAATTTGAGGATGTTGCCTAATGTTCGGGCATAATAACGCCTGTGCTCGCTTGGCGAGCACCTGCAATCGCCGGTTTCGCCTCCGCCCTATCAAATAGCCTGTTGTGCCTTGTCTCCCCGAGCGACGTGAACAGAGGTGCTCTGAACAATGCCTCGCGGTGTGCCGGGACGTTCGTGATCCGGGGCGGAGCCTTGACTCGATACCGGGTGGTTTCCCCTTGCATTTCCATTCTGGATTGGTGTCGCGAGACCGTCTGGCGCGTCCACTGCCTGTCGCGAGCGGCTTCGGGCTTCGACCGAGACAGTCGTGGCCAGTAATCCGGAGATCGATTCGCAAGAACAACACGAGTGAGGGAGGTTATGTCTGAAACCCGTTTGACGCAGGAAGAAATCAAGATTGCCGAAGCCCGGCATCACGATCCCTTCACGGTACTGGGCCGTCACCCTACTAAGGATGGCGTTTCCGTCTGTGCGTACATTCCGCACGCGATGGAAGTATCGATCGCGGAAGGGAATCTACCCATGGAACGTGTGCAGGACACCGATTTCTTTAGGTGGCGTGGACCTGCCAACAAGGTTCCGGAGCGCTACCGCCTAATCTGGCGCGACGATTCGCACCATCAGCACATCGCCTACGATCCGTACTGCTACCCTCCCCAGATCTCCGACGTCGACCTGTATCTGTTCAGCGAAGGCAAGCACCGGCAGGCCTACAGGGTTCTCGGAGCCAATGAGCGCGATGTGGACGGCGTGGCAGGGATTCTGTTTGCGGTGTGGGCCCCGAACGCCGAGCGCGTGAGCGTTGTCGGCGACTTTAACCGCTGGGATGGGCGCCGGCACCCGATGCGCGTCCGTCCCGGCTGCGGGATCTGGGAGCTATTCATACCGGACCTGAACCCGGGTGCCCTGTATCGCTTCGAGATCAGAAACCGCCACACGGGCGAGACAGTGCTCAAATCCGACCCCTATGGCCAGCAGTTCGAGGCGCGACCGAACACTGCATCGATCGTCGTCGGCCAACCGCAACATATCTGGCAGGATGGCGAATGGATGGAGCGCCGCGCCAAGTGGGACTGGCAGCGCGCACCGATATCCGTTTACGAGGTGCACCTGGGGTCGTGGCAGCGCGGACCGGAAGGCGAGTTCCTCAACTATCGCGAGCTGGCGGCAAGACTCGCCGAGTATGTGAAGTACATGGGCTTCACGCATATCGAGTTGCTGCCCGTCACGGAGCATCCGTTCGACCAGTCGTGGGGCTATCAGACGACGGGCTACTTTGCGCCGACCAGCCGCTTCGGCACACCCGATGATTTTCGCTGCCTGGTCGATCACTGCCATCGCAATGGAATTGGCGTCATTCTGGACTGGGTGCCAGCGCACTTCCCGAAGGACGCCTATGCCCTTGGCCGCTTCGACGGGACCGCGCTCTACGAGCACGAGGACCCACGCAAGGGCGAGCATCTCGACTGGTCCACGCTCATCTTCAACTACGGCCGCAACGAAGTGCGAACCTTTCTCCTGTGCAGCGCCCTTTATTGGCTGAAGGAACTGCACATCGACGGGTTGCGGGTCGATGCGGTCGCCTCGATGCTCTACCTGGACTACTCGCGCACCGAGTGGATTCCCAATCAGTACGGCGGTCGCGAGAATCTGGAGGCGATTGACCTCCTCCGGGAGATGAACGCGGTGACCCACGCTGAATGCCCCGGCACGCTGATGATCGCAGAGGAATCGACGTCCTGGCCACAGGTGTCGCGCCCTACGTACCTTGGCGGCCTCGGCTTCGACATCAAGTGGAATATGGGGTGGATGAACGACACCCTGCGCTACATGACGAACGAGCCCATTCACCGGCAGTACCACCACGATCTGCTCACCTTTAGCATGCTGTATTGCTTCACCGAGAACTTCATGCTGCCGTTTTCCCATGACGAAGTCGTCCACGGCAAGGGGTCCATGCTGAACAAAATGCCGGGGGACGAATGGCAGCGCTTCGCGAACCTGCGCACGCTCTACGCGTATATGTTCACCCACCCCGGCAAGAAGCTGCTTTTCATGGGAACGGACTTCGGCCAGGGGCTAGAGTGGAACAGCGCCGGGGTCCTCGATTGGTATGTCCTCGAATATCCGCTTCACATTGGCATGCAACGGTTCGTCCGGGATCTCAATCAGCTCTATCGCCAGACGCCAGCGCTGCACGCCCATGAGTTTGAGTGGCAGGGATTCGAGTGGATAGACTGCCACGACTCCCAGCAGTCGATCCTGAGTTTCGTGCGTCGGGCAGGAGACGATTTTGTGGTGGTGATCGTGAACTTCACGCCGGTCCCGCGACACGACTACCGCATAGGCGTGCCCTGGCTTGGCCAATACCGCGAGATTCTCAACTCGGACTCTCAACACTACGGGGGCAGCAACGTCGGCAACGGCGACGCGCAACTGTGGGCGGAATCGCTGCCGTGGATGAGCCGCGAGTACTCGCTGGCCGTGACCGTTCCGCCACTAGCCACGATCGTGCTGGCACCACAGAAATAGAAGGGTCCCCAAAAGGCCGCGACTGCAGTAGTCGCGATCGGCCTGGCTTACTGTGATCGCGGTCTTAAGGGATTGCTCGGGAATATTTGGCCTTCCAGCGTCGACGTCTTCCCTGGAGGAGGTCGTCGGGTTCGTGGCTGGGTTCGGCACCACGTTCGCCGCGTTTCCCGACTTGGTTGCGATGCTCAGGCGCCGGTCACGTCGGGGCATGAACCCGCGCATGGCGGCGATCATGGGGGCTTTCCAGCTACTCTGGATTTGGTACGGGTTGTTGATCAGCTCGCTGCCCGTGATCATCTGGAACATTATCGCCGTCGTGATCAATCTGCTCGTCGTCGTGGTCTACGTCCACTACTCACGGGTTGAAAAGAGAAGTGTTGGGCACGCCGTGCGCGGCTCAACGTAGGCCTGTCAAGTCTCAAATCGAACGTTGAACGACATCTCGCGCGGAGGATAGGACACATGGCTGTCACGGCCGAACACAGCCGACTCAACGAGGCGAGGAGAAAGGCAGGGACGCCATCATCAAGGAACGGCTGTTCGGCGCGACCACTCTAAGAGTTTTTCCACGGGGAGTCGTGCTCCTGCGCGATCAGATGAAGACTAACCTGTGCCTGAGTTTCGTGGCGGTCTGCGCCTTGTCGCTGGCTGGCTGCGCCGGCACCTTGCCCTATCGCTCGCCTCCTGCCGACCCTCCCGGCAACTACGTTCAGCTCACGCAACCGATCATCGCTCTGGGGGACACCCAGGAGCACGAATCCACCGGGTTTCCGCTGCACGACAACGACAGCGCCATCGATGCCTATGTCGAGGTGGCGCAGCGCCCCCCGGAACAGCCTCTTTTCGGGCGCCGCATGCTCGAGTGGGCGATCGAGAGTAATCCCACGCTGCCCATCCTGCGAGTCCGAAATGCAGCGCGTGACCAGGATCTTTGCGACTGCCAAGGACAGGCAGCCCCTGGTGATTCTCCCCGGCAACCATGACGGCCTGATGTTCGGCATTTTTAACCTCGATATTCTCGAACCCCTGCGCGATCCGAAGGCGAGCAAATGGGCGTTCGGCTGCATGCGCGGAAACATTGAAGGCGGTACGGTCATTGAATCGGCGAGCGGCGCTGCCCTTACGAAGCGTGGCTTCATCGTCGGGTACTTGAACAACATCGTGGGCGGTCCGCACTCGAAGATCGCGGACTTGACGCTGCCCGAGTCGGGTCACGCCACGTTTGCGTGGCGCAATCCCGACCCGGACGGATTCATCGACGCCATCGACGGCAGTGTCCGGGATGGCCGCTTCTTTGGGCAATCATTCATCGCGCAGAAGCTGCGCCTGCCTGCGCTACCGGGTGCGCCGCGGCGCGTAACCATCATCGCGCTGGATACCAACCAGGTCGGCGCGCTCGTCAGCAACCTGGACACGCTGCGCGGCGTGAGCCCCGGCACCATTGGGCACGTGCAAGCGGATCAGATTGACATCATTGCGAAGTGGGTGGCACAAGCGCGCGGTGCCGGCGACATCGTCGTTTTCGCCGGCCATCACGACTGGAGCCAGCTCGCCCTAGCATCGCGGATTCTGCTGTCCGGGGTCATGGAGCAAGTTGATCATCCATTGGTCTACCTATCCGCCCACACGCACCGGGGGTTCTGGGCGATGCAGCAAACCCCGGGCGGGCGCGAGCTGCTCGAGCTCAACGTGAGTTCCCTGACCGACTGGCCGATCGCCTACCGCAAGGTGACCTTTTACTACGACGCCCGGGCCAACCGGATCAAGGTGGTTGCCGATCTGATGCCCAACCCGGGGAGGCCCGTCCAGAACGATTTCGATCTGCTGCTGGCCTGGGGCACCATGACGTGCGCCGAGAGCGGGTCGCTCCTTGATCCCAGTTACCAGGAAGACTTGCCCGTGGTGAAGGCGCAGAAGGACCGGCGTGGCACTCTGCTCGAGTGGGTATACGCGGGGCTCGCGGAAAACTGCGATTCCTGCGAAGCGACCCTCTACAACCACGCGCACGAGTATCAGGATCTGCTCCTGGAGACCATACGCGAGACCCACGGCGCCCTCGCAGAGGACGAACCGGACGTGAGGGCGATCAGGCTGCCCGAGTTCTGCGGTGAGATGGATCTGGGCGGCTGCATCAGCGCGCTACGACAAGTAGAGCCGCGTGACGTTAGCTCCAGCCGGGCCTTGTTCCGACAGAAGGCGTGGCTCGTGGACGTGGCGGGGACTCACCTGGACCAGCTCAAGTCTCCCCGCGCCAAGGCCTACATGACGTGTCGGGCCGTGCTCGCCGCCAAGGACGACTTCGCTCTCACGCCGGACGATCGCAATGCGCATCGGGGCGAGGCGAACCGGCGAGCTCAGGATTTCTTCCGGATCGAGGCCACCGTTGGCATGTAGCGAGGGCCGCGCTGCAATGGTCCGCTCCCTCGGCGCCGCCACCGGCACGCTGCTGGCGGTAATGGGGTGCGCCTCCATACCGCTTACGCCCTATTCAGAACGGATGCCGCCGAGCGTGATGGTTGCCCTCGACGGAGCCGGCGTGGACGACCTGCGCGGCCAATACCGCGCCGCGCTGTGTCCGAAGCTTTCGGACCCCACACGTCCGTGCGACGACGTGCTCCTCCGCTATCCGGGGGAGATCGACGCTGCGGCGCCAGCGACGTCCAATGACCTCCCGCGGAGGTATCGCACCGCTTTCGTCCCTGGTCTCTTTGCCGAATGTCTCGACGGCGTCGCACGCCCCTTTGGAGAAGTCATGGAGGGGCTCCGGCAACGGGGATTCGACGTTCAGTTCCTGCAAGTGGGGGGTCGGGGCACTGTTGCGGCGAACGCTGAGCGACTGTCCAGAGCGTTCGCAGGGCTCGACCACGATCCGCGGCCCATCATCGTTTTCGCGTACTCCAAGGGTCTTCCCGATGTCCTCGAAATGGTCGTGCGCTACCCGGAGGCTGCCCGCCAGATCGTGGCAATCGTCAGCGTCGCGGGGGCCGTAAACGGCACGCCGCTCGCGGAGGACATGGAGGATATCTATCGCAGCATCGGCGCGCGATTTCCGATGCCGGGGTGCGACTCGGGGAGCGGGGAGGAGCTTCGCGACCTGCGCCGCGAGACCCGTCTTGAGTGGTGGCAGCGTCACGGTACCGCGATCCGTGTGCCGATCTATTCGATCGTTGCGGTGCCTCGGCCTGGACAGGTTTCTCCGGTGCTATCCGCCAAGCACGCCAAGCTTTCCGAAATCGACCCCCGCAACGATGGCCAGCTCATTTGGTATGACGCCATTGCCCCGCGCAGCCGCCTGCTCGGCTACGTCAACGCCGATCATTGGACGATTACCATCGACTTCGACAAGCAGCTCCCCATCGTCGCTGGACTGTTTCGCGACGATGTGCCCCGCACGGCACTGGTAGAAGCCGCGATCGAAGTGGTCGACGTCACCCGAACCGGCAAAGGCGGCAGTTCTTGGAACGGAGCGCCTGCTGGAACGCCTTGAACGCCCGCTTCGGAAGAATGCGAAGCGCTTGCTGAGGTCCTTGGAATCACCGGCATTGTGCGTGCCGAGGCGGTCAGGGCCGGTTGCGCCCCACAGCGGTCTGATGACATTGACAAGTGTTACGGCCGCGATCTTCAAGCCGCCAGTCTGGAATCGGGGCCATCGCTCTTGAACTCGGTCGGAACGGACGTTCAAGTCCCGCCGTCGGGAAGTTGTCTTTCCACGATGAAGCTGTCAATTTGCAGACGGACTGATGGACTCGGTTTGCGAACGACGCCTACGCCAATTGGATCAGATATTCCCCCTGACTTTGGGGTGATACGGCCTCCGGGGCTATTATTGAACGCTTGACAGAATCATTAACGCACATTTCTTGCGTACTAACCTGATCGCCGAGCCCGACTCCTCCGAGGAGGCCGTGACGGAAGCCGTCACTGAAGCGCTGCTCGTTGCTGAGCCCATGAGCCGGTCCACTGTGGACGTGGAGGTTGTCGCTACCTACGACCTCTACAACATAAACCGCACCGGCATGTGACGCACTTTAAGATGTGATGGATGCCGCCTGATATTATCGCTTAGGGCTTCGCGTTCGCAGTGCCACACGCTAAGGCACTCACCTTCCTCAACGAAGTCGGCTTCTTCCAAAGCGCTCGGGGGTGCTCGCCACGGGTGCCAACCACGAACGCAAGACGACGAGGAACTGGAACACGCGATTCGGCAGATCATTTCGAAGTCCATCGTCTCGAACGATGTGGTGGACATCTTCGCCGCCACGGGGCTGAAGAAGCCCGACATCTCGATCCTCTCGGAGGAATTCCTGGCCGAGATGCGCGGCATGCCGCAGAGGAATCTTGCCATCGAGCTACTGCAGAAGTTGCTGAAGGGTGAGATCCGCACGCGTTCTCGCCGCAATGTCGTTCAGGCGCGCTCGTTTGCTGAGTTGCTGGAGCGGGCGCTCCGCCGCTACCAGAACCGCGCGATCGAGGCGGCGCAGGTGATCGAGGAACTGATCGGCCTGGCCAAGGAGATGCGCGAAGCCCAGGCCCGCGGCGAAGCCCTGAAGCTCACCGAGGACGAAGTCGCCTTCTACGACGCGCTGGAGACCAACGACAGCGCCGTGAAGGTGCTCGGCGATGAGACGCTGCGCACCATCGCCCAGGAACTGGTGCGCACCGTGCGCGCCAATGTGACCATCGACTGGACGCTGCGCGAGAACGTGCGCGCTCAACTGCGTGTGCTCGTGAAGCGGATCCTGCGCAAGTACGGCTACCCACCGGAAAAGCAGGAGAAGGCGACCCAGACCGTGCTGGAGCAGGCAGCGCTACTCAGCCAGGAATGGGCGGCGGCTTGAGCCGAAGCGCATCCCGTGACGTGTCGTCGCGGGTCAAGCGCCAAGAACACTCGCGACCGGGCGGCACGGCGTGACCTTACAGAAGTTGCTGCATCGGCCTTAACAGCGCTACGGTCTCTGCCAGCTCCCGCGAGAGGAATTCATTGAACAACTCGTCCTCGGACATCGGTGGATGCTTCAAGCTTTCGCGCTGATCACGCACCGCTGCACACACAGCGCCGGGATCGAGGTCGAACAGGTGACTGACGAACCCCGTCAGGATGCTGAGCCTCAATCCCGTAGGGCGCGAGAGCTTCTTCCGGAAAGTGCTTGAGGTTGTAGGTGACGATGACCCCAGCCTGGCACCGAATGGCAGCAGCCAGGACGTGTCGATCCTTCGGATCCGGCAGCACTACCTACCCCGTCGATCAGACTCTCGTAAGTGGTGACCAGGCAGTCGGGCACTGCCTGGTTCATGAGTTCGCGGGTGCGTTCGAGCTGTGCCTTGCTGAGGTCCTGGCGTTGTTTCAGGACGGCGCTAATCCATTCGTCGTGGATTCGGTCAGTCCAGCGAGCCCGGAACAGATCGGTGAGAGCCAGGCGAAGGAGAAGATCGCGGACTGATGCGGGGTAGAGAACGCAGGCATCGAAGACCGCGACGAAGCTTGCCACGCGCTCAATACCCCATTTTCAGTTCCTGGGCCTGCTTGGACAGCTCGTCGAGCGCTTTCCGGCGACTCACAAGGCTCTTTTCGCGATAGGCGAGCAGATCCTTGAACAGGACGCGCCGATGCGTGCCCACCTTGCGGAATGGAATCGCGTCCTGCTCGAGCAATCCGACAAAGTGCGGGCGCGATACGTTGAGGAAGTCTGCTGCTTGCTGTGTCGTGAGCTCGGCTTGGATCGGCATGATGGTGACCGCATTCCCCTCCGCCATCTGGGCGAGGATGTCCACCAAGAGCCGGAGAGCAGACACCGGCACAGTGATCTCCTCTTTGCCAACCACAATCTTCAGACGAGCAGCCTTTCCCTTGCCCACGAAGGCCGCCAAAAGACGGCTGCTCTCACGAGCGAGCTTCGCTTCTTCCTCGGTAGGCAAGGCTGGAGAAATAGCTCGAAGTGCGGCTGCAGTCATAGGAGATCCCACACGTGGTCAGGTCCATGTATGCTAGCCGACAAACGAAATAGCCGCAATAACTGCATCTAACGAAACGCCTCAACCAGACGAGACGCTCCTTCTGTATCACGCACCTCGGGGGAACCGGTTGCTCGGCTATAGACGATCAAAGGCGAAGCAGGGCCACGCAACTTGTCTTTCGGGAGCTCGGGTACGGCGTTGCCGGCCACGTACTGCGCCAGTGCGACTGGGGCAGTGGGTGTCCGCCGGAATCGGTATGCGGATGCGTACCGATCGCGCGCCACCTGCATATCGATGATGTAGCCCACGCGCTCTCGGGGCAGGGATTCTCTCAGCCGGATGGCGCCTTCGAGGGAGGAAGTGCACCGGTATTCGATCGTGGTGGGTGGTTCCAACCACGCTGCGGCGAAGTGCGGACATGGCAGCGTGACGC
>Ga0209253_10001260_pt1 | contig 22232 bp, 25 predicted proteins | sample FrelakmetBRP12BR_FD_187145 | JGI IMG/M metagenome (GOLD analysis project Ga0209253, IMG submission 187145) | Freshwater lake sediment microbial communities from the University of Notre Dame, USA, for methane emissions studies - BRP12 BR (SPAdes)... | ecosystem: Environmental > Aquatic >...
GTGCGTTCAGCGCAATATCGCTAGTTCTTCGTCTGGTCGACGAGCTTGTTCTTGCGGATCCAGGGCATCATCGACCGCAGCTTCTCGCCGACCTTCTCGATCGAGTGCTCGGCGGTCAGGCGGCGGCGCGCGAGCAGCATCGGCGCGCCGGCGCGGTTCTCGAGGATGAAGTCTTTCGCGTACTCGCCCGTCTGGATGCGCGTCAGCGCGTCGCGCATCGCCTGCTTGGTTTCCGCCGTGACGATCTTCGGGCCGGTGACGTACTCGCCGTACTCGGCGTTGTTCGAGATCGAGTAGTTCATGTTCGCGATGCCGCCCTCGTAGATGAGGTCGACGATGAGCTTGACCTCGTGCAGGCACTCGAAGTAGGCCATCTCCGGCGCGTAGCCGGCCTCGGTGAGCGTCTCGTAGCCGGCCTTGATGAGCTCGACCAGGCCGCCGCAGAGCACCGCCTGCTCGCCGAAGAGGTCGGTCTCGGTCTCCTCGCGGAAGTTGGTCTCGATGACGCCGGCGCGCGCGCCGCCGATCGCCGCCGCGTAGGACAGCGCGACGTCGCGCGCCTTCTTCGACGCATCCTGGTGCACGGCGATCAGCATCGGCACGCCGCCGCCCTGCGCGTACGTCGAGCGCACCGTGTGCCCCGGCGCCTTGGGCGCGATCATCACGACGTCGAGGTCGGCGCGGGGGACGACCTGGCCGTAGTGGATGTTGAAGCCGTGCGCGAACGCCAGCGTCGCGCCCTTCTTCATGTGCGGCTCGACGCCGCTCCGGTAGACGGCCGCGATGTGCTCGTCGGGCATCAGCATCATCACGACGTCGGCGCCTTTCACGGCGTCGTCGACCTCGGCGACCTTGAGTCCCGCCTTCTTCGCCTTCCCCCACGACGCGCCGTCCTTGCGCAGGCCGACCGTCACCTTGACGCCCGAGTCGTGGAGGTTCTGCGCGTGCGCGTGGCCCTGCGACCCGTAGCCGACGATCGTGACCTTCCTGCCCTTGATCAGCGACAGGTCGGCGTCCTTCTCGTAATAGACTTTCATCGAGCTGCTCCCATTGTCAACGTGGGGCCGACTTCAGTCGGCCTGCCGGATCCGGCTGAAGCCGGACCCACGGTCACATCCAACGATCGAGTTGTTCCGACTCACACCCGCAGGATGCGTTCGCCGCGCCCGATCCCGGATGCGCCGGTGCGCACGGTCTCGAGAATCACGCCGGGCTCGATCGCCTGCAGAAACGCGTCTAGCTTCGAGCCGGTCCCGGTGAGCTCGATCGTGTAGCTCTTGTCGGTGACGTCGAGGATCCGACCGCGGAAGATGTCGGCGAGGCGCTTCATCTCCTCGCGGTCCTTGCCCGCGGCGCGCACCTTCACGAGCATCAGCTCGCGCTCGATGTGGTTGCCTTCGGTCAGGTCGACGACCTTGACGACGTCGACGAGCTTGTTGAGCTGCTTGGTGATCTGCTCGACGACGTCCTCGGAGCCGACGGTGACGATCGTCATCCGCGACATCGTCACGTCCTCCGTCGGCGCCACCGTCAGCGACTCGATGTTGTAGCCGCGCGCCGAGAAGAGGCCCGAAATGCGCGACAGCGCCCCTGCCTCGTTCTCGACCAGGATCGACAGGATGTGTCTCATGGCACAAGTACCCCCATGCTTGCGGCTGGCGCCGCTGCGCTGCCCCCCGCGGGGGCGCAGTTCGCGCCTTGGGACGGCCCGGCGGCGCTCACAGCTCCTCCGCCAGGATCATCTCGGTGAGGCCCTTGCCGCCGGGCACCATCGGGAAGACGTTCTCGGTCTGGTCGGTGATGACGTCGACGAAGACCAGCCGGTCCTTGTGCGTGAACGCCTCGGCCAGCGCGCCGTCGACATCGGCCGGCTTCTCGACCTTGATGCCGACGTGGCCGTAGGCCTCGGCCAGCTTGACGAAATCCGGCAGCGCATTCATGTACGACTCGGCGTAGCGGTTGCCGTAGAAGAACTCCTGCCACTGGCGGACCATCCCCATGTACCGGTTGTTGAGGTTCACGACCTTGATCGGCAGGTGGTACTGCTTGCAGGTCGACAGCTCCTGGATGCACATCTGGATCGACGCCTCGCCCGTCACGGTGACGACCGTCGCCCCCGGGTTCACGAGCTGCACGCCCATCGCCGCCGGCAGCCCGAAGCCCATCGTGCCGAGGCCGCCCGAGTTGATCCAGCGGCGCGGCTTGTCGAACTTGTAGTACTGCGCCGCCCACATCTGGTGCTGGCCGACATCCGAAGTGATGAACGCGTCGCCCTTCGTGAGCTCGTAGAGCTTCTGGATGACGTACTGCGGCTTGATGAGGTCGCTCTTCGTGTCGTAGCGGAGGCAATCCTTGCGCTGCCATTCCTTGATCTCGCCCCACCACGCCTTCAGCGCGGCGGCGTCGGGCCGCTGCGGCGACGACTCGATCAGCTTCAGCATCTCGTCGAGGACGTCGGCGACGTAGCCCACGATCGGCACGTCGACCTTCACCCGCTTCGAGATCGACGAAGGGTCGATGTCGATGTGGATGATCTTGCGGTCGCTGCGGAAGAAGTGCTCCGGGTTGCCGATGACGCGGTCGTCGAAGCGCGCACCGATCGCGATCAGCACGTCGCAGTGCTGCATCGCCATGTTCGACTCGTACGTGCCGTGCATGCCGAGCATGCCGGTGAACTGCGGGTCGGTGCCCGGGAATCCCCCGAGGCCCATCAGCGTATTGGTGCACGGGAAGCCCAGGAGCCGCACGAGCCGCGTCAGCTGCGGCGCCGCGTTGTTGAGAACGACGCCACCGCCGGCGTAGACCATCGGTCGCTTGGCGTCGAGCAGCAGCTGCACCGCCTTCTTGATCTGCCCCGAATGGCCCTTGGTCACCGGGTTGTACGAGCGCAGCGACACCGACTTCGGGTAGCTCCACTCCGTCCTGGCCTGCGTCACGTCCTTCGGGATGTCCACGAGCACCGGCCCCGGGCGCCCCGTGGCAGCGAGATAGAACGCCTTCTTGATCGTCGTGGCGAGGTCGGCCACGTCCTTGACGAGGAAGTTGTGCTTGACGCAGGGGCGCGTGATGCCGACGGTGTCGCACTCCTGGAAGGCGTCCTGCCCGATCGCGTGCGTCGGCACCTGGCCGGTCAGCACGACCATCGGGATCGAGTCCATGTACGCCGTCGCGATGCCGGTCACGGCGTTCGTGACCCCGGGCCCCGACGTCACGAGGCAGACGCCGACCTTGGTGGACGACCGCGAATAGCCGTCCGCGGCGTGGACCGCGCCCTGCTCGTGCCGGACCAGCACGTGCTTGACCTTGTCCTGCTTGAAGAGCTCGTCGTAGAGGTTGAGGACCGCGCCGCCGGGGTAGCCGAAGACGTACTCGACGCCTTCCTCCTGGAGGCAGCGGATGACGATTTCCGCACCCGTGAGTTGCATGGCTATGCCTTACGCAAAGTGGTGGATCCGCCGGCGCGAGCATGCGCGGCGCTCCAGCGTTACCTCTTGGCGCGAACGGCGGATAAGCGCGCCCACCAGGGCTTTACCGGGTAGAAAGCCGTGATCTGAAAACACCCGTCCGCGCCCCGAGGGAGGCTCCGCCGACGCTCGTGACGTCGCGGAGGGGGCGCAAACGGCCGTTATTGCAGCACAACATCGACCGCTTCCGGCCGAGCGCTTACGTTACCCGCGGCGCAGGCGACGGTCAAGCCCGCTGCAGTGCACAACAAGCGCCGCGGCACTGCGCCCTATAATGGCGCGCTCACACCGGACGGATCCTGTTCTGGCCTCCTACCAAGAAATTTCGGCGTTCCTGGCGGAAGTCGAGCGCCGCGCGTTCAAGCAGGCGATGTTCGCCGTCCGCGACGAGCACAGCGCGCACGACGTCGTCCAGGACGCCATGCTGAAGCTCACCGAGAAATATTCGGAAAAGCCGGCTGCGGAGCTGCCGATGCTGTTCCAGCGCATCCTGCAGAACACGATCCACGACCATTTCCGGCGCCAGAAGGTCCGTTCGACGTGGACCACGCTCCTGTCCGCGCTGGGCAAAGGGGACGAAAAGGACGAGGATTTCGATCCGCTCGAAACTTTGCCGGCAAAATCGGACTCGAACGCCAATGCCGATCCCGCGCAGCTGCTCGAACAAGGTCAGATTATGGCCGTCATCGAGCAGGCGCTGACGCGGCTGCCCGCGCGTCAACGGGAAGCGTTTCTGCTGCGTTACTGGGAAGAGCTCGATGTGGCGGAAACCGCCGCCGCGATGAATTGCTCGCAGGGGAGCGTAAAGACTCATTGCTCGCGCGCCGTCCACGCGCTGGCCACGATGCTGAAGGCCAAAGGGGTGACGCTATGACGTCCGAAGATACTGAATTTGCAAAGAAAATAGCCGCCCACCTCGACCGGGGCGCCGCCGACCTGAAGGCCGGCACCGTCTATCGCCTCCAGCTCGCCCGCCAGGAGGCGTTGGCGCGCCTGGCCGATCCGAAGCGGGCGGCCGAACCGCGGCTGGCGGGTGCGCACGGGCTCGCCGGGTCCGGGACCGTGGGCGGGGACCACCGTTTCTGGGCGAGCGGTCGCCTTTGGATAGGGATCGCGCTGATCGCGGTCGCGGCGCTGGGCTTCCAGCAGTGGCAGGCCTATCAGCAGCTCAAGGACCTCGAGGAAACGGATGCCGCGATCCTGACCTCGGATCTGCCGATCGACGCCTACTTGGACCGGGGATTCCAGAATTGGCTGAAGCACGCGATCGACGAATAGTCCGCAACCTCGTCGTGGCATTCGCTCTCGCGGCCGGCCTGGCCGCGAGCGCTTTTGCGCAGCCGGTCGGCATCCGCTCGCCGTCCTGGGCCGAGCTCCCCGCCGCCGAAAAGCAGGTCCTCGCCCCTCTCGCCACCGACTGGGACCTGCTGGACGCACAGCGCAAGCAGAAGTGGCGGGGCATCGCGCAGCGGTATCCGAAGATGACCCCGGACGAGCAGCAGCGGATGCAGCAGCAGATGCGGACCTGGGCGCAGCTGTCGCCGGAGCAGCGGGCGGCCGCGCGCGAGCAGTACAAGACGATGAAGACGCTTCCCCCCGAGAAGAAGCAGGAAGTCCGGCAGAAGTGGGAGCAGTACCAGACTCTTCCTCCCGAGACAAAGCGCGAGCTCGCGGCCAAGCCGGCGCCGGCACCCGGAACGAAGGCCCCCGCGCCGAAGGTCCAGCCCCCGCCGGGGCCGTCCGCACCGGCGCCGGCGGCATCCCCGCCTCCGCCGCCGCAGACCGCGCCCGGCGGGACACCGCCGCCGACGGGCCTGCCCGCGCCAAGGTGAGATTCGCTTGACGCGCGCGACGCCACCCGCGTCGCCGGCCGCGCTGGGGGCTTCGCGTCCGCTCGCCCCGCTCGCGCGACGCTGCGCCGCGCTCGCCTACGAGAGCCTCGTGCTCGCCGCCATCGTCCTGCTGGCGGGTTTCCTGACGGCGCCCTTCGTTGCCCCGGCCAGTTCGGGTGAAGCGGCGATCCGGGTCCCTGCGCCCGGCGCCCGCGCGCTGACGGCGGCGGTCGCGTTCGTCGTCGCCGGGGCCTATTGCACATGGTCGTGGAGCGGCGGGCGCCGCACGCTGCCCATGAAGACGTGGCGGCTCGATCTCGCGCGCGCCGACGGCCGCCCCGTCGATGCCGGGACGGCCGCGATCCGGTATCTCGCCGCGTGGATCGGTCCCGCGGCCGCGCTCGTCGCCTATGTCGCGCTGAGGCCCGACGGCCTCGGCGCGCACGCGGCGTGGCTCGTCGCCCTCAATTTCCTGTGGGCGCTCGTCGACCCGCAGCGCCAGTTCCTGCACGACCGCATCGCACGCACGCGGCTCGTCATGTGAGTGGGCGGGAGCCCCGGCCGCTGTCCTCCGGTCGCGGCGCGACGATCTGCCGCGCGAGGGCGACGCCCGCGGTGATCAGCACCATTCCGGCGATCGCGAGCGCGTCGAGCGTCTCTCCGAACATCGCCCACGCCATCAGCGCCGTCACCGCGGGCACGAGGAAGAAGAGCCCGGCGACGTTGGCTGCGGCCCCGTGCCGGAGCAGCCAGTAGAGCAGGCTGATCGCGCCGACCGACAGCACCACGACCGACCAGCCGAGGGCGAACGCGAATTCCGGCGTCCAGCGCACCGGGGCCTGCTCCAGCGCAAGGACCAGCGGCAGATAGACGGCGGCGCACGCGGCGAACTGGATGACGGCGCCGGCGCGCAGATCGACGTGCGAGCAGTAGCGCTTCTGGTAGAGCGTGCCGACGCTGATGCCGGCGAGCGCCACCGCGAGCGCCGCGAGCCCGGCGAAGTCGCCGGCCAGCGCCAGCTTGTGCCGGACGACGAGCCAGACGCCGGCGAGCCCGAGCGAGAGACCGAGCCACTGCCGCGCCACGACGCGCTCGCCCAGCCAGCCGCGGGCGATCGCCACCGTGAGCAGCGGCTGCAACCCCACCAGCATCGCGGCCATGCCGGCCGGCATGCCGCCGGCGAGCGCGATGAACACGCCGCCGAGATAGGTGCCGTGCACGAGCAGCGCCGACACGGCGACGTGCCCGGCCTGCGCCAGCGTGTCCGGCCATCGCGCGCGCGTCGCCAGCGCCACCGCCATCATCAGCGCGGCGACGAGCGCGAAGCGATAGAGCAGAAAGGTCAGTGGCGGCGCGTACGGCAGACCGTACTTCGCCGCGATGAAGCCGGTGCTCCAGAGCAGCACGAACAGCAGCGGAAACGCGAGCTGCCGGCGGGCGTGGGCGGCGTCGGTCATCGCGATCCGCTGCTGCAGCCGGATGGTTTCCGTTGCGGCGGACCGACGGATGCCCGCGGACGGCGCCGCGTCGCAGGCCTCCGGCGCCCTGCGCCCGCCACCGGCGTCAGAACTTCGGCTTCGGCTTCGCCGCGTCGTAGCGCGCGATCCCGGCGATGATCTCCTGCTTCGCCTCCTCGGCGCCGACCCACGTGGAGATGCGCACCCACTTGCCCGGCTCGAGGTCCTTGTAGTGCTCGAAGAAATGCGCGATCTGCTGCGTGGTGATCTCGGGCAGGTCGCGCGGCGACTGCACCGTACGGTAGAGGCCGGAAAGCCGGTCGATCGGCACCGCGAGGATCTTCGAATCGCCGCCCGCCTCGTCGTCCATCTTCAGCATGCCGATCGGGCGGCAGCGCACGACGACGCCGGTGATGAGCGGCACCGGCGAGAGCACCAGCACGTCGCAGGGGTCGCCGTCGTCCGACACGGTGTGCGGAATGTAGCCGTAGTTGCACGGGTAGTGCATCGCCGTCGACATGAAGCGGTCGACGAAGACGGCACCGGTCTCCTTGTCCACCTCGTACTTGATCGGATCCCCGCGCATCGGGATCTCGATGATCACGTTGCAGTCGTTGGGGACGTCCTTGCCGGCGGGAACGCGGTCGAGATTCATCGGGATGGAAGGCTCGTGTTGAGGAACGTCCATGATTATACGGACCCCGGCCCCGCCGGTTGTATCATCGAGGCTGTGATGGATTCCCGCGCCAGCAGGACCGACCGCGCGCACGTCATCCGCCGACCCGCCGGCATTCGCCGGGCGACGCGCCGGTCGTTCGCGCTCGCCGTACTCTGCGCGATCGCGCTTCCGCTGCCGGCCGCCGCGCAACCCGCCCTCGAGGCGGCGCCGCTGCCTGCCCCTTTCTCCACTGGCAAGTCGGGCGCCGCGGCCCCGACGGGCTGGGAGCGGATCAAGTTCTCCGACCGCAAGACGCCGACCGAGTACACGCTGGTCGAGAACGACGGCGTCGTCGTGCTGCACGCGAAGGCGGTCGCCGCCGCCAGCGGCCTCGCGCAGTTCACGGTCTTCGACGTGCGGAGCGCGCCGGTCGTCGAGTGGCGGTGGAAAGTGAGCGACCTGGTCGACGGCGCGGACAACCGCGTCGCCGCGAAGGAGGACGCGCCGGCGCGGCTCGTATTCGCGTTCGACGGCGACAAGTCGCGCCTGCCGCTGGTCGAGCGCGCCGTCTTCTACGTCACGCAGAAGCTTTCCGGACGCGAGCTGCCTTACGCGCTGCTGCAGTACGTCTGGGCGAGCAAGCTCCCGGTCGGCACCGTGATCGAGCACCCGTACACGCGCCGCGTGCGGATGATCGTCGTGGCGAGCGGCGCCGGCGGCGTCGGCAAGTGGCAATCCTTCTCGCGCAACCTCTACGACGATTACCGGCGCGCGTTCGACGAGGAGCCGGGCGATCTGACCGGCATCGGCGTGCTGACCGACACCGACAACACCGGCGGCTCGGTCGAGGCCTGGTACGGCGACATCCGCTTCCGCTCCGCGGATCGTTAGCGCAGGGGTCAGCTCCGCCCGCCCGCTCCGCGATAAGCCGCCCCGTAGCAGACGTAGATCCGCGCGGCCTCCGCGAACAGCTCGCGCTCCTGCGCCCTCAACTCCCGGAACGCACGCGCGGGCCGCCCGGCCCAGATCCATCCCTTCGCGACCACCGTGCCGGGCTCGACCCACGCGCGGGCCCCGATGCAGCCGCCCTCCTCGACGACGACGCCGTCGCCGACCTGCGACCCCATGCCGATCAGCGCGTGGTCGCCGATCATCGCCGCGCCCATGCGCACGTTGTGGCCGATGGTGACGTCGGCGCCGAGGACGAGCGGGCCGCGGGCCGCATCGGTGACGAGCAGCGAGTTGTCCTGCACGTTGGTGCGCGGGCCGATCGCGATCCGTCCCGTGCCGGCGATGATCGCGCAACCGAAGTAGACGCTCGCGTCGTCGGCGACCTCGACGTCGCCGGCGAGCACTGCGGTCGGCGCGATGTACGCGAGCCCGACGCGCGGGATGCGGTGACCTGCACCGTGCCGCGCGTGCGCGTCGCCGGCGGCGGCGAACTCGCCTGTGTCCGGCGCCGGCACGTCGGTGGACGTCACGAGCGCGGAATTGCTGTGGTTGCGGATCGCATACGCGGCCGCGGCCAGCTCGCCGGCGTCGACCTCGCGCACCGGAGTCGCCGGGTTGCCGTCGTAGATCCAGCCGCCCGCGAGGCGCTTGCGCGGCGGCACGAGGCTTCCGGCGGTGATCACCGCGCCCTCCCCGACGTGCGCGCCGTCCATGACGACCGCCGTGTCGCCGACCACGACGCGGTTGTCGACGGTGCACGCGTGGACCAGCGCGAAGCGCCCCACCGTCACGTCGTCGCCGATGATCGCCGGGAGCGTGCTGTCCGCGATGTGCACGGTCGCGCGCTCGCCGAAATAGGCGTTCGCGCCGATGCGCACCCAGTCGCCGTCGGCGCGCAGCGTCGCGTGGTCGCGCAGCACGAGGCCCGGGCCGGCGACGGTGCGGCCGACGATCGCCGCCGTCGGCGCGCAGTCCGCCGGCGACGCGATCGACGGCGTGAAATCGAGATAGCGGAGCAGCATCGGTTCGCGTCAGAACAAGGCCGTCTCGTGGTACCTGCCCCGCAGCCCCATCAGGCGCCCGATGTCCGCGAGCGTGTCGATGGCGGGATCTGCCGCATCGTCCACAGCCGGCCGCGGCACATCGCCGGGTACGGTCCGCGCGTGTACGGGCACTGGCCGGACCGGCCGATGTCGTCGTGCGGCGGCGGATCGTGGCGTTCGCGACATTCGCTTTCGTTCATGCGTCGTTCCCCTTCCGGATTTCCTCGAGCAGCCGCTTCGCTGCCGTGTGCGGACCGATTGCGCGCGTGTCGAGCTCGGCCACCAGCTGCGCGACGCGGCTGTCGCTCCTCCGCGTGAACAGGCTGCGCAGGATGTCCTCGCCGGCGACGAGAAGCCGGCGCTCGTTGATTCCGGTGCGGCGCGCGGCCATCGCGTCGCCGGCGTCGAGCGCCGCGCGGTGGGCGTCGATCGCTTCGGCGAGCGGCGCCACGCCGGTGCCCGCGAGCGCGCAGATCGGCACGACCGGCACGCGCCAGTCGCCGCTGCGCGCGGCAGGAGGCGCGAGCGCCAGCATGGCCCTCAGCTCGGTGACGGTCTTGTCCGCGTCGGAACGGTCCGCCTTGCTCACGACGTGGATGTCGGCGATCTCGAGGATGCCCGCCTTGATCGCCTGGATGTCGTCGCCGAGCCCCGGTGCCGACACGACGACGGTCGTGTGCGCCGCGCGCGCGATCTCGACCTCGTCCTGGCCCACGCCGACGGTCTCGATGATGACGACGTCGTAGCCCGCGGCATCGAGCACGTCGACGGCTTCCAGCGTGCCGCGCGCGAGACCGCCCAGTGCGCCGCGCGTGGCCATGCTCCGCACGAAGACGCCGTGGTCGCCCGCGACTTCGCCCATCCGGACGCGGTCGCCGAGGATCGCGCCGCCGGAGAACGGCGACGAGGGGTCGATCGCGACGATGCCGACGCGGCGGTCCGTGCGCCGGATCTCGGCCGTGAGCTTCGCGACGAGGGTCGACTTGCCGCTGCCCGGGACGCCGGTGATCCCGACGACGTGCGCGCGCCCCGCGTGCCGGAAGACCTCCTCCAGCGCGGGCCGGCACTCGTCGTCGCCGGCTTCCGCACGCGTCAGGAGCCGCGCGATCGCGCGGACGTCGCCGGCCAGCACCCCCGAAACGAGCTCCAGGGAAGGCACGAAGCCCATCACGCGCCGCCTGCGAGACGCGCGTTCAGCTCGCGGATGGGATCGTCGAAAGCGCTCACGCGGTCCTTCCTTTTCGATGGGCGGGCTCCCGTGGGAGGGGATCCCCGGATGGCGGGCCGGCCACCCTCGATACTGGCACGGGAAATCCGTACTGCGGCGCAAAGGCATCTAACATGTGCATCTGGCCGACCCTGGAGGGCCCATGAAATACGTCGTCCCCGTCCTGCTGGCGCTGGTCGCGATCGCCGTCGCGGGCAGCCTGGCCTGGCTCTTTCTCGCCTCGTCGTTCCGGGGCGGGGGCGGGGGCGGGGGCGGCGACGTCGTCGCCGAGCGGCGCACGCTGCCGCCGTTCACGCGCATCGTCATCGAAGGCCTGGCCGAGGTTACGCTGGTTCAGGGCGACACCGAAGCGGCGACGGTCGAGGCGCCGGCAAGGCACCTGCCGAGCGTGCGCACCGAGGTGGCGGAGGGCACGCTCACGATCGCCGGCGACCGGTCGCGACGCTGGTGGTCGGGAATCTTCGGCGGCGGCGGGCGCCCGGTGCGCGTCACGGTCGCCTGCCGCGAGCTCGACGGGATCAGCGCCACGGGAGCGGTCAAGCTCCGCGCCGATCGCCTGAAGACCGACCGGCTCAAGGTGGCCGCCTCCGGCGCCACGTCGGTCAGGATCACCGCCCTCGACACGAAGGAGCTGTCCGTCACGGGGTCGGGCGCGATGAAGGCCGAGCTCGCGGGGCGCGCCGGCGAGCAGAGGGTCGCGATCTCGGGCGCCGGCGATTACCGGGGTGCGGACCTCGTCAGCGGGGCCGCAGTAGTCACGGTGAGCGGCGCCGGGCGTGCTGTGGTCCAGGCGGAAAGGACGCTCGACATCCGCATTTCCGGCGCCGGAAGCGTCGAGTATCTCGGCAATCCGAAAGTCACGCAGAGGATCAGCGGCGCGGGGAGCGTGAAGCGGCGCGACGCGGCCGACGCGCAACCGCGGGTGGCGCTCGATGCCGCTGCGCGCTGACCGCCCGGCGCGAGACCATCGGGACCGGCACGCGCCAGCACCTCCTGAAGCCGCGCGTTCGTCGCGTCGCGGCGCCGTGGGGACGGTCCGGCGAATGCGCGGGGGTCCGGCCATGGGCGATCCGCGCAACGTCGGCCGCGCCTACGCCGTTTCGCCGGGCGCGTCGAGCTCGCCCCCCTCGGGCCCGTAGAAGAGGACCCAGACGAGGAAGTCGTCGCTGAACTCCTCGAACCGGTGCACGACGCCCGCCCCGACGAACAGCACGTCGTGGGGACCAAAGGGATGGCGATGCCCGCCGTTGACGAACCAGCCGGTGCCGCGCGCGACGACGTACGCCTCGTCGCGCGTGTGGGGCTGCTGGGGATCGGCGCCGCGCGGCGCGTAGAGCTTGACCTGCAGCGTCCCGTGCTCGAACACCGCGACCGAGCGCTTGCCGTCGGGCGCCGGCAGCATCGCCGCGGCTTCCGCGAGCGTGATCCGGGCGCGCTCGTCCGGCAGGGTGTTCGCGGTGAATTTGCGCATCAGTGCAGGGTCACGGCAGTCGCATCGGGAATCGTATCGGGCTTGAACAGCAGCGGCAACCCGGTCCTGGCGACGCGGTCGGCGTGCACGCCGGCCAGAACGCGGATGTCCGTCACCCGGCAGTCCCGCAGCAGGTCGACCAGCATCGACGCGACGTCGCCGACGCGATCGAGCGGATAGAGCGGGCACCGGAAGCCCTCCGCCCCGCGCGGCTCGAACGGCGACGACAGCGAAAGCCGCAGCTCGCCGCCGCCGGGCGCGTCGGGCGCCCGGTGCGCGCTGACGACCGCCGCCGGTTCTCCGACGCTCGCGCGGAACTTGCGGATGGCGTTGCTCGCGAAGATCTGCGCCGAGACCTCGCGTTGCGCGGCGCGCCCCTGCGCGACGGCGGGGAGCAATCGCTGCGGTGCCCGCGCCAGCGCGAGCACGGGCACCCGGCCGGCGCCGAGTTGGCGACCCAGCTCCCGGCAGAACGGAACGCCCCACTTGCCCACCGCGGTGTCGGCCAGCAGATCGGCTCCGGGTTTCGCGATCGCGGTGCCGACGAGGAAGCGCAGGTACACGGCCTCGCGCGCGGCGTGGAAGGCGCAGGGTGCGGGCGCCAGGGCGCGCACCGGCGGCGCCGCGCCGGGCGCGAGCGCGTCGGGCAGCCGTTGCCACGCGAAGAATTCCGGCAACCGCGCGATGTCGAGGGCGTCCGCCGCCACGAGCGCATTCGCGAGCGCGAAGGTGCGGTTGCCCGCCAGCGCGCCCGAATCGGCGAGGATCGCCGCGATGCCCGCGGGATCCGCGAGCACGCCCGGCAGCAGGCCGTCGCCCTCGGCGCTCTCGAGCCCGGTCACGATGACGAGCGGCAGCGCGAAGACCGTGACCGCGAGACCCGCGCCCGCGGGCGCCGCCGCCTCGCGCCAGCCGGCGTCGAGCGCGCGCCACAGGTGCCGCGTCACGGCCACCGACGGCGCGCCGGCGAGGATCGCCGCCAGTTCCGGGCCGTCGGCCGCGAGCCGCGCCGCGAGGAGCGATCGGAGCTCCCGGTCGATCGCCTCGGCACGCTGCCCGGTCTCGGCGGCGAGGCTCGCCTCGGCCAGCGCATAGAGCGAGCGTGCCGCGGCTGGCGCGGCGGTCGCGTCGGGAAACGTGCGCGGGTCGGCGATCAGGTATCGCGGCTCGGACATCACAGGCAGAAGGCACCGTGGGCGAGGTTCGGCGTGACGAACAGCGCGCGCCAGAGGCCGACCGCGGCAAAACCCGCGAGGAGCGTCGCGGCCGCGTAACGGACGGCCCGCGTGTCGAGCCACCTCCCGGCCCGGGACACCACCCAGCCGGCGACGAGGAGATTGGGCAGCGTGCCGATGCCGAAGGCGAGCATCACCAACGCGCCCTGCGGCGCCCCTCCGGCGAACAGGGCGATGGGCAGCACGCTGTAGGTGAGCGCACAGGGGACGAGTCCCCAGATCATGCCGAGCGCGAAGCGCGCGAGCGCGGTGTCGGCGCCGAGCAGGGGACGCACGGCCGGAAGGACCTTTCCGAACAACGCGTTGCCGAGACGCTGCAGCCACGCGAAGCCGTCGCGCTTCCACGCGATCGTCAGGGCGAGCGCCAGCAGGAACAGATTGGCGACCACGTAGAGACCTCGTTGCAACGGCAGCCAGCCCGCGGCCGAAAGCAGCGCGCCCCCGGCGCCTCCCGCGAGCGCGCCAAGCAGCGCGTAGGTCGCGATGCGACCGCCGTTGTACGCGAGTTGCCGCAACGCGAGGGTGCGCGCCGGCAGCAGCGGCACACCCTGCCCCGCCGCGGAAGGCGCGCCCCCGGAAAACGCGGCGACGAAGCCCCCGCACATCGCGAGGCAATGGGCGCCCCCGAGTGCACCCGCGAGCCACGCACCGATCAGCGCGGAGAGCGCCATCACCCCTTCCCTGCGACACATTGCCGCACTCGCGACGACGCAGGGGCGCCTGCCGAGCCCCCGGCAATCGGATGGCGCGCGAGGAGCGGCCGCGATCTTGTCCTGTCGGCCGATTTCCCGATAGGGTAGAATACTTTGTCGCAGATCAACGACACCCCGTCCCGGATCTGCGCCGAATTCCGACGACCCTCACCGACCCCATGACCCTGAATGCGAAGCCACTGCAGGGCATGCCGGCACCGGCAACCCCGGTGGCGGGACGGACGGCGGGGCCGGCCCCCTCGGCGCCGGTCATCTCGCTGCGCGATCTCAAGGCCCACTGCTCGACGTGCAGCATGCGCGAGCTGTGCCTGCCCGGCGGCCTCAATCCCGACGAGCTGAAGCAGGTGGACGCGCTGGTCGGCAACCGGACCAAGCTCAAGAAGAACGACTCCCTGTACCGCGCCGGCGAGCCTTTCCACGCGCTGTTCGCGATACGGCTGGGCTCGCTCAAGACGACGGTCCTCGCCGAGGACGGCCGCGAGCAGGTGTCGGGTTACCACATGCTGGGCGACATCATCGGCCTGGACGGCATCGGCACCGACCGCCACGGCTGCCAGGCGATCGCGCTCGAGGACACCGAGGTGTGCGTGCTGCCCTTCGAGCGGATCGAGGAGCTCGCGCGGAGCGTGCCGGCGCTGCAGCACAACCTGCACCAGTTCCTGTCCAAGGAAATCTCGCGCGACCACAACATCATGCTGCTGCTCGGCAGCATGCGCGCCGAGGAGCGGCTCGCCATGTTCCTGCTGAACCTGGCCGAGCGCTACCGCCGGCGCGGCTACTCGTCCACGGAATACGTGCTGCGGATGACCCGCGAGGAGATCGGCAGCTACCTCGGCCTGAAGCTCGAGACCGTGAGCCGGCTCTTCTCGCGGTTCCAGGAAGTCGGGCTGATCCAGGTGCAGGGCCGCGCGGTGAAGCTCCTTGATCCCGGCGCGCTGAAGCAAATCGTCGGTCAGCGCGGCTAGGCGTCCCGCGGCGCGATTGCGCCGCCTGCCGGAGCGCCGCGTCACTGCGGGCGCGCGATCTCGCCGGCGGCGCAGCAGGCCCCTGGCTCGTCGCGCTTCGGGCAGCCGGGCGGCCTCTCCTGCGGTTCCACGGGGCACCGGTTCACCTCCCACGGCGAGCGCTCGAGGAACACGGTGAGCGCCGACGACGCGATGCCCAGCGCCCAGAAACCGAAAAAGCCCATCGTGTAGATCAACTCGCGCGAGAGGTCGAGCGGCGCGCCGAAGAAGTGCAGCTCGAACGGATCGAAGACGGTGAAGAAGATCGCCTCGGCGACGCCGGCGACGAGAAACGCCGGCCAGACCACCCACATGGCACGGCGCGCGAAGTTGCCGCTCGTCTGCATCGCCTCCTCCTCGAACTGCGTTGCCCTCGTTGCCCGGTTCCCGCTCCATCCGCCGGCGGGGTTCAATCGGCGGTCCGGGCGGCGCCGAGCCGCACCTCGCCCAGCGAACCGCCGACCTCCACCATCGGCAGGCGCCAGGTCTCGGTCTCGACCGTGACGAGCCAGCGGCCGGGCGGCGGCGGCGCAATGCTGCCCACGTAGCGCCCGTCCGGCCCGCGCGTCAGCGTCGCCGCGCGGTCGAGGCCGGCACGCGTCGCGTGCACGAGCCGCACGCGAAGCGCCGTGGGCGCCGCGGCCGGATCGGCCTCGAATCCGCTGAGCGCCAGTCGCAGCGCGCCGTCCGGCGCGAAGGCGAGCACCGCGCCGAGCCGCATCGCCTCGCCGCGGCTCGCGCGCTCGAGATCCTTGTTGATCAGGAGCCCGCGCTTGTAATAGTCGTCGGCGATGACGCCGTCGTCGGTGACGACCGCGAGCCAGGCGGTGTAGATCGCCGCGACGACGACGATCGCCGGGCCCGCCATCAGCAGCCAGGGCCAGGGCTGACGGTACCACGGCTTCGCGGGGCGGTGTCCGGACGGCAGCGCTTCGACCTTCATCGCGTACCCGTCAGCGGGGAAAGAGGAACGTCGACATCTCGCGGCGCGAGATCCCACGGTCGTCGACGGCCTGCACGACGAACTCGACCCGGTTCGCCCCCGGCTTGCCGGCATCGGCCGGCGCCTGGAGCCGCACGGGCACCCCGAGCGTCGTCGCGCCGGGGACCGTGACCGGCTGCTCGACGCCGGCGACGGCGATCCCCGCAATGCCCTCGGCCGCGATCGTGAATTCGTGCGGCGCCTCGCTCGTGTTCATGATCTGCAGCCGGTAGACGTTCTCGATGACGCCCGGTGCGGCCTCGCGGGCGAGCGCGCCCCGGTCCCGGATCACGTCGACTTTCAGCGGCTCGCGCAGGTACAGCGCGACGCCGGCGGCGACCACGACCGCGACGAGCAACGCCATGTAGACCAGCGTGCGCGTGCGGAAGACGCGCCGCACCATCGTCGCCTGGTCGTAGCCCTTCGCCAGCGCGTTGTCGGTCGTGTAGCGGATCAGCCCGCGCGGATAGCCCATCCTGTCCATCACCTGGTCGCAGCCGTCGATGCAGGCGGCGCAGCCGATGCACTCGTATTGCAGGCCCTTCCGGATGTCGATCCCGGTCGGGCAGACCTGGACGCAGATGTTGCAGTCGACGCAGTGGCCGAGGCCCGCCGCCGTGGCGTCCAACTTCCTGCTGCGCGGGCCGCGCGGCTCGCCGCGCCCGCCGTCGTAGGTGATCACCAGCGTGTCCCGGTCGAACATCACCGACTGGAACCGCGCGTACGGGCACATGTACTTGCAGACCTGCTCGCGCATCCAGCCGGCGTTGCCGTAGGTCGCGAAGCCGTAGAAGAGGATCCAGAAGGTCTCCCAGCCGCTCAGCCCCCCGGGCAGCGCGGCCATCAGCGAGCGGATCGGCGTGAAGTAGCCGACGAACGTGATGCCCGTCCACAGCGCGATCGCGATCCACAGCGCGTGCTTCGCCGCCTTCTTCCCGAGCTTGCGCGCCGACAGCGGCTCGCGGTCGAGAAGCATGCGCGCCGCGCGTTCGCCCTCGATCCTGCGCTCGACCCAGAGGAAGATCTCGGTGTAGACCGTCTGCGGGCACGCATAGCCGCACCAGAGCCGCCCGGCGATCGCCGTGAACAGGAACAGCGAGTACGCGGCGATGATCAGCAGGACCGTGAGATAGATGACGTCCTGCGGCCAGAACACCAGCCCGAAGATGTAGAACTTCCGTGCGGCGATGTCGAACAGCACGGCCTGGCGATCGTTCCAGGGCAGCCACGGCAGCCCGTAGTAGACGAGCTGCGTGGCGAAGATCAGCGCCCACCGCCAGCTCGCGAACGTGCCGGTCACCGCGCGCGGGTAGATCTTCTTGCGGATCTCGTAGAGCGCGACCTCCTCCGCGGCCGCCGGTGGAGCCGGGACGATCGGGATGGTTTCGAGGGGTGCGTTCACGAGATCGAGTATCCGCCCGGGATTGCAGGGGCGCAAAAGACAGGGGCGCGCCCGGGCGCGCCCCGTCGCCGCGCCGCGGCCGCGGGCTGCCCCGGGGCCGCGGCGATGGCTGGGTTCACTTGGCTGGCTTGTTCGAAAGGCTCCAGACGTACGCACCCACCAGGTTGATCCGGGCCGGGCCCAGCACGCTCTTGAACGACGGCATCGCGGGATGGCCTTCCACCACGTTGAGGTGACGCCCGTTGTTGATGCCCCCTGCGATCGTCGCCTCGGAGCTGCCGTAGAGCCAGACCTGATCGGTGAGGTTCGGCGCTCCGATCGCCTGGTTGCCCTTGCCGTCCGGGCCGTGGCACGCGGAGCAGTTCTGCTCGAACAGCGGCCGGCCGAGCAGCGCCTTGGCGCCGTCGTGCGGGAGCCCCGACATCGAGCGGACATAGGCGACGACGTTCCTGACGCCGTCCTCGCCGAGCACCGGACCCAGCGCCGGCATGATGCCCATCCGCCCTTCGGTGACCGACGTGACGATGGCTTCCGGCTCGCCGCCGTAGAGCCAATCGTTGTCGGCCAGGTTCGGGAAGCCGGTCGAGCCCCTGCCGTCGGAACCGTGGCACGGCGCGCAGTTGACGAGGAAGATGCGCTCGCCCATCGCGCGTCCCTGCGGGTCGGCGGCGATCGCGGGCAACGGCATCGCGAGGTACTTGTCGTACAGCGGCTTCAGCTTGGCATCGGCTTCGCTGCTTTCCTTCGAGTACGCGCCGGTGGACGTCCAGCCGAACACGCCGGGGAACTTGCCCAGCCCCGGATAGACGGCGAGATAGGCGACGGAATAGGCGATCGTGATCCAGAACAGCCACATCCACCACCGCGGCAGCGGGTTGTTGTACTCGGCGAGGTCGCCGTCCCACGTGTGGCCGGTCGTTTCGACCGCACCGGCCTGCCCCTTGACCGCCGAAGATCCCGGCTTCACTTTCATCCGGCCGGTCGCGAGCAGCAGGTAGGCGCAGTAGACGAGGCCGGCCACCGTCAGCACGATGACGTACCAGCTCCAGAAATCCGACGTGAAATCGCTCATGACCGGCGCTCCGCGTTATCGGGGGCCGCGGCGTCGTCGGGCAGCGCGAACGGTGCGTTCGCCGCCTGCTCGAACGCCTCGCGGCGCCGCTTGCTGTAGGCCCAGATGACGACGCCGAGGAAGGCCACGAAGGCCAGCACCGTCGTCGTGCTTCCCAGTACCGTGAAGAACGTGTCCATCGCTCACCTCGCGTTCTTCATGGCAAGGCCGAGGTTCTGCAGGTAGTCGATCAGCGCGTCCTGCTCGGTCTTGCCCTTGAGTTCCTCGGGCGCCTTCGCGATCTCGGCGTCGGTGTACGGCACGCCGACGGTGCGCAGCGCCTTCATCTTCGCCTGGATGTCGTCGGCGCTCGCCGCCGCCCTGGCGAGCCACGGGTAGCCCGGCATGTTCGACTCGGGAACGACGTCGCGCGGGTTGGCGAGGTGAACGCGGTGCCAGTCGTCGGAGAAGCGCCCGCCCACGCGCGCGAGATCGGGCCCGGTGCGCTTGCTGCCCCACTGGAACGGGTGGTCGTAGACGAACTCGCCGGCGACCGAGTAGGGGCCGTAGCGCTCGGTCTCGGCGCGGAACGGCCGGATCATCTGCGAGTGGCAGTTGTAGCAGCCCTCCCGGATGTAAACGTCGCGCCCGGTGAGCTGCAGCGGCGTGTACGGCTTGAGACCCGCCACCGGCTGCGTCGTCGACTTCTGGAAGTACAGCGGCACGATCTCGGCGAGACCGCCGATGCTGACGACCAGTATCACCAGCACGATAAGCCAGCCGACGTTTTTCTCGATTACTTCCTGATTGAGCCTCATCGTTCGCTCCTTGCGTCAGGCGTGCGCCGGCGCCGACGCCGGAATCTCGCCTTCGACCGCGGTCCCGCCGACCGCCGTGCGGATCATGTTGTAGGCCATGATCAGCATGCCGCCGAAGAACAGCGTGCCGCCGAGGAGACGGATCGCGTAGAACGGGTACGTGGCCTTGACGCTCTCGACGAACGCGTAGGTCAGCGTGCCATCCGGGTTGACCGCCCGCCACATCAGCCCCTGCATCACGCCGGCGATCCACATCGCGGCGATGTAGAGGACGATCCCGATCGTCCCGATCCAGAAGTGCGCGGTGACGAGCGGGACCGACCACATCTCGGTCTTGCCGAACATCCGCGGGATCAGGTAGTAAGTGGCGCCGATTGAGATGAACGCGACCCAGCCGAGCGCGCCCGAGTGCACGTGGCCGATCGTCCAGTCCGTGTAGTGCGACAGCGCGTTGACGGTCTTGATCGACATCATCGGGCCCTCGAACGTGCTCATCCCGTAGAACGACAGCGAGACGATCATGAACTTCAGGATCGGGTCCGAGCGCAGCTTGTGCCAGGCCCCCGACAGCGTCATGATCCCGTTGATCATCCCGCCCCACGACGGCGCGAGCAGGATCAGCGAGAACAGCATCCCCAGCGACTGCGTCCAGTCGGGCAGCGCCGTGTAGTGCAGGTGGTGCGGGCCCGCCCACATGTACGTGAAGATCAGCGCCCAGAAGTGCACGACGGACAGCCGGTACGAATAGATCGGCCGGCCGGCCTGCTTCGGCACGAAGTAGTACATGATCCCGAGGAAGCCCGCGGTCAGGAAGAAGCCGACGGCGTTGTGGCCGTACCACCACTGCACCATCGCGTCCTGCACGCCCGCGTAGGCCGAATACGACTTCCAGAACGTCACGGGGATCTCGGCGCTGTTGACGACGTGCAGCACCGCGACCGTGAGGATGAACGCGCCGTAGAACCAGTTGGCGACATAGATGTGGGGGGTCCGGCGCTTCGCGATCGTCCCGAAGAACACGATCGCGTAGGAGACCCAGACGAGCGTGATCAGGATGTCGATCGGCCACTCGAGCTCGGCGTACTCCTTGCCGGTCGTGAAGCCGAGGGGCAGCGTCACGGCGGCCAGCACGATGATCGCCTGCCAGCCCCAGAACGTGAACGCGGCGAGCGCGTCGGAGAAAAGCCGGACCTGGCACGTCCGCTGGACGACGTAGTACGACGTCGCGAACAGCGCCGAGCCGCCGAACGCGAAGATCACCGCGTTCGTGTGCAGCGGCCGCAGCCTGCCGTACGACAGCCAGGGGATGTCGAAGTTGAGCGCGGGCCAGAGGAGCTGGGCCGCGATGATCACGCCGACCAGCATCCCCACGATCCCCCAGATCACCGTCACGACGGTGAACTGCCGCACCACCTTGTAGTTGAACGTCGCCGCAGTTGCCGAAGTCATCGTTTGCGCCCCCTGTTGTTCCCGGTGCACCGCGTGCGACCGATTGCCGCTGCGCCCCACGCTGGTGCACTTCCGCGCGATGCCCGTCGTCCAGCTCGGACGAACGCCGCGATGCTAACCGTGCTCGCCCGATTCGGGGTTGACCGAAGTCAAAGCGCCCTGCCGCGCCTTGTGATGCTCGCCCTCGGGCAATGCGGCCGGGATCGCGTCGGTCGTGTCGTCGTCGGTGAGGACGCGATGCGCCGGGCCGTCGAGGTCGTCGAACTGCCCGCTCTTCACCGACCACCAGAACACTCCGCCGATCAGCAGCACCAGCACCACCGAGACCGGGATCAGCAGCAGCAGGATTTCCATCGCGGCCGCGGGCAGGTCAGGCCGGCACGCGGTCCGGCAGGGCACGGGTCGCGTCACTGCCGGCGCCACGCACGCGCGCCACGCGCAGCGCGTTGCCCACCACGAAGAGCGAGCTCGCCGACATCCCGAGCGCCGCGACGAGCGGCGTGACGTGACCGAATGCCGCCGCCGGGATCGCGACCAGGTTGTAGGCGAACGCCCACGCGAGGTTCTCGCGCACCACGCGAAACGTCCGACGCGCGTGGGCGATGGCGTCGGCGATCCGCGGCAGCTCGTCGGAGAGCACGACGACGTCGGCGGTCCACTGCGCGAGAGGTGTCGCGCTGCCGAGGCTCACCGACACCTGGGCCTGCGCGAGCGACGGCGCATCGTTGATGCCATCACCGACCATCGCGACGACCGCACCCGCGGCCTGAAGCCGGAGGATCGCGTCGCGCTTGCCCTCCGGCGACACGTCGCCTCGGGCGTCCGCGATGCCGAGCGTTCCCGCGACCGCGGCGACGGTCGCGGCGCGGTCGCCGGACAGGAGCACCGGGACGATGCCGGCGCGGCGCAGGCGGAGGACGAGATCGGCGGCCCCCGCGCGCGGCGCGTCGGAGAGCGCGAACAGCGCGATGAATCCCGCGCCGTCACCGAGCGCGACCCGCGTCGCGTCGGCGCCGATGCGCGCCGCAGCGGGCGGCAGCGGCTGCCCCGACAGCGCCCCGACGAATTCCGCTCGCCCGAGGCGCAGCCGGCGGCCGGCGATCACGCCCTCGACGCCGCTCCCCGGAACGACGACGAACTCGCCGACGTGCAGATCGAGCCCGTCGGCGACGAGGCGAACGCGGGTGGCCTCGCGCAGTTCGTCCACCGTGGTGGCGTGACGTTCGGAACGACCGCTGAGGGCGTCGTGGACGCGCGGGCCCGGCGCTGCGTCGGCGAGCGTGGCCGCCGCCGCCCAATCGTCGGGGCCGGGGTCGAACAACAGGCGAGCCAGGACCTCCAGGTCGCGGCGCTGAGCGGCGGCCTCGCCCTCGGGCACCACCAGCGCACTGATCATCCGCGATTGCTCGAGGTGGGCGGCGACCAGATGACACAGCGTGAGCGCCCGGCGATAGGTCTCCTCGCTCCCGGAGCC
>Ga0209253_10001261_pt1 | contig 22226 bp, 20 predicted proteins | sample FrelakmetBRP12BR_FD_187145 | JGI IMG/M metagenome (GOLD analysis project Ga0209253, IMG submission 187145) | Freshwater lake sediment microbial communities from the University of Notre Dame, USA, for methane emissions studies - BRP12 BR (SPAdes)... | ecosystem: Environmental > Aquatic >...
GACATTTTCGCGCTTCACTGTTGCCCGTTAAATGTCTCTAAAATGTAGGCAGCAATGCTCTTTGCCTGCTCTTGTGTTATCTCCCGGTCTTCGTGCACCAGCCGGGGCATACCGGGGCAGGGGAGAGAAAAAAAATGTACCTGTCATCAGGCAATAGCTCTTTTTCTCATAGTGACCGGTTATTTAATATCCACAATGGCTGTTCTGGTGGCACTCTGGTTCTTGCTGTCAAAAACCATGACCTTGATTTCGTATTTACCGGGATTTTTATAGGTATGGCTGAAAGGGAAAAAATGATGCTTTTCCATCTCGCCGTCGCCCCATTCCCACTGGATGCGCTCAACAGGGACGCCCACGCCGCCGTTCACCGTCACCTGCCGCCCCTTCACTTCCGGTGGATTCAGGCTGAACTGGAAATCGACAAAGGCGCTGTCACCGGTACAGCCGCTGCAGAAAAGACATAGTAACAAAAGAGCACTTATGGTTGTCGCTGCACGTAATGTTTTCATCGTTCCACCTCTTATATAAAATTAGTATCACTATACCTGTGGTCTAAACTATATATCCCCCGCTATCGAATGGTCAAGATGAAAACGCAAAAACCGCGGGTTTTGCGTTGCGGGTTTTCAAGGGATAGGTTAGGATACGTACACCTCTTTGCTCAACGCAGTAACAGCCCCTGACTTAATTATATGTTACGTATCGGCACTATGGAAATAGCTTCTTCCTGCATGCTTGCGCCGCTTGCCGGAGTCAGCGATCTGCCGTTCCGCCTGATCAACCGCAGGTTCGGCTGCGCGTTTGCGTTTACCGAAATGGTGAGCGCCCGCGCGCTCACCTATGATAATAAAAATACCCTGCATAAAATGCTTGCTACCGATCCTGCTGACCGGCCGCTCGGCATTCAGCTGCTCGGCAACAACCCGGAGGTACTGCGCGCTGCGCTTGACAAGCTCCGTGATCGTGAATGTGAATATGCAATCATCGATTTTAATGCTGCCTGTCCGGTAACCAAAGTCACGGCCAAAAACGAAGGCGCAAGCCTGCTCAGGGAACCAAAAAAATTGAGAGAGCTTCTCATGGTGGTGGTCAATTATTCGTCTGTCCCGGTGACGGTGAAAATACGTTCCGGGTGGGATGCCGCCTCAGTAAACGCCCGTGACGTGGCACTCCATGCCCAGGACGCGGGGATACACGGCCTGTTCATCCACGGCAGAACAAGGGAACAGGGGTATCAGGGAAGGGTTGATTATCAGGTAATTTATGAGGTGAAGAAAGCGCTGCGCATCCCGGTGATTGCCAGCGGTGATGCGCTCTCACCGCAGCTGGTAAAGAAGCTGTTTGATGAAACCGGGTGTGACGGCGTCGCCATTGCCCGGGGGGCGCTGGGCAATCCGTGGCTTTTCAGGGACACGCAAGAGTTCCTGGAAACCGGTTCAATCCCCCGGCGGCCTGATATGCAGGAGATTGCAGACACCATGATTGCCCACCTGAATCTGTGTGTTGCCTTTCACGGGGAAGGCACGGGCACTCCCATCTTTCGAAAGTTTTTCAACTGGTACACAAAAGGACTGCATGAGATACGGGAGTTGCGCTGCAGGGCGTATCAGGCCAAGACACAAAAGGAAATGATTGCTATCATCAATCAAGTGCGTTTATCCTGCTGGGACCCGGGTCTGTCTCACCGTGCGTAATTCGGAATGCCCGTCCCCCGATCCGCCTCCAGAAGCCTTGCGGAGGGCAGAAGCTGTTTCCCTTCTCCAATAATTTCCCGTACCCGCTTCTCCAGCACATCTTCACCAAGCAAAGAGGCAGGGCCATTGCTGGCCCTGCCTCATCTCTTTTATTGCACTAGCCTGAAAATTGAGCAACCGGCCCTGGTTACTTTGCTCCCAGGATCGCATCCTTGCAGGCTTTAGCCACTCTGAACTTCACTACGGTCTTTGCCTTTATCTTAATCTCTTCACCGGTGGCGGGATTCCGTCCGATGCGCGCTTTCCGCTGCACCTTCACGAGTTTCCCGAAGCCGGGCAGCACAAAGGAGCCGCTCTTTTTGGCTTCCTTGTACGCAACTGCGGAGAGCACATCAATGAAGCTGCTCACATCCTTCTTAGTCATGTTGAGTTTTGCTGCGATTTCAGAAATAAGCTGTGATTTGGTGATGGGTTTTACTGTAGACATACGTTGTTCCCTCCTGTAATTAGTGTTTATGAGTTCCCGGTTGCTGTCTGTATTGTATACCGACAGATACTACCTGAACATTACAGAAACTGCATTACCTTTTTTGTGTCTGTAACGTTTTTAGCCTTTCTCTCTATGCTTATAATAAAGAGCGGCCGGGAAATCAAGGGTAAAATAGCCTTCCGCACGCAATTTTAGCTCAAAGTCTAAAATAGTAGTAGTATGAAAAACCATTAAGAGTCAAGAACTAATCTCCCTTGATTGGCTGGCTCCCCAAAAGAGTTAGAACTACACATTTACCTCCTGCTGATATTGTGTTATAAAAATAATGGTTACGAAATTTAAAACCAGGTTATTTCTAACTGCCCTTAGTATCTATGACTCTGAAAATTCTGTCCCCGTTAAGCCGTATTGATGAAGTGGAGCCGCTCATTGACGCAGGCGCTGATGAGTTTTACTGCGGCGTGCTGCCCGCGGAGTGGCGTGAAAAATACACGGTTGCCGCCTGTCTGAACCGCCGCCAGGAAGACAACGCGTTCATCAATACCAGCCCGCACATGAGCTCTTTTGCAGACCTTGAGGAAGCTGTCAGGCGTTCCCATAAAAGAAGCATACCGGTTGTGCTCACCATAAATGAGCACTATTACAGCAGAGAGCAGTACCCCTATCTCACAGAGTATATCGAGCAGGCGCTCAAAGTTGGCATCGATGCTTTTATCATCGGCGATCTGGGACTTCTCTTCACCCTCCGGGAGATGGGCTCGACTGCACGCATCCACATCAGCACTGCCGGCACTGCCTTTAATGCCGAAACGGTCCATTTTTACCGCGATCTCGGCGCTTCGCGCGTTATCCTGCCCCGGCATCTGTCGTTAGAGGAAATAGGCGGGATAGCGCAAAAGGTTTCCGGCGTTGAGCTTGAAACGTTTATCCTCAACTCCCGCTGCGCTAACGTTGACGGACTGTGCACGTTTCAGCACGGCCTGGCGGATCTGGTTGATGAGGAGAACCGAAAGTCCTATGAAAATGCCTGCATGCTGCTCTATGAGGTCTCTGCTGCCGTTGATGGTGTCTCCGATGAAGAAGCGGAAAAGATCCTGCAGGAAAAGATTTCCTGGGAGCGGCAGCATTTCTGGTCAGCCCTGCACATCGACGACCGGCCCTGCGGAGGCTGCGCGCTCCATGAATTTGAAGAGATGGGGCTTGCCGGCGTAAAAATTGTCGGCAGAGACAATGCGCCGGAAAAAAAATTAAAGGACGTGTTGTTTATCCGCCGGCTGCTTACCCGCCTGCGGGAAGGTAACCCGCCGAAAAAAGAGTTCCGCGAATACGCCCGCGCAATCTACCAGGAAGAGTATAAATGGCCCTGCCTTATCTTTAAGTGTTACTACCCATCAGTGCTTATGGATGGGGAGACGTAGCCGCCCTGCCTTGAATAAACTTCTTCACCACCAGCCCCACGGCAAGCACCCCGCAGGCACATACCAGCTCTGCCACCGCTACCTGTTTCATTAACCACACTGAAACAATACAGCCGGCCGCCGCTATTGCGCTGCCAAACGGTATTTTAAAACCGCGATCAAGCCGGGGCTGCGTGCGCCGCAATATGATAACAGCACCGCAGGTTGAGAGATACTGGCAGATGACGGCAAGGTTACTGAGTATCACCAGCTGCTGAAAGTTGAGCACCAGCGCTGCGCAAAAGGTTATAGCGGTGGTCAGGATGATTGCCCCTGCCGGCGTATGAAAGCGCGGGTGGGGAGCAAAAAGACGCGCAGATAAAAAACCGTCTTCTGCCAGGGCAGATAAAAAGCGCGGGCTGCCGAGAGCGTTCCCTGCAGTATACCCGATCATGGAAACCAGCGCCCCGACCGCCATAATAAGAGCGCCCGCAGGCTTCATAAAAACCGCAGCAGCATCAGCCAGCGGTTTTTCTGTTGATGCCGCCAGGCCGGCAAACACCCCCACTGACACTGCCTGCACCAGCACATAGAGTGCCGTTACACATAGTAATGAGCCGATGGTGGCAATGGGTACTGCCCGCTGCGGATTATCTGTTTCCCCGGCCGGAAGCGGCGCTATTTCAAAGCCCTGCAGCGGCCACAGCGCCAGGAACACGGCATGGCCAAAGGTGCCGGTGCCTCTCCCCCAGAACGGACGATAGTGCTCCCCTGAGACAAAGAAAATGCCGACGGCAATGAACAGCATCAGAGGAACCAGCTTTGCAATGGTGAACGTGTCAACCGTCCATGCCCCGAGTTTTATTCCCCGGTAGTTTAAAATCCCGAGCACCAGCACTAAACTGCAGGCTATGCACTTTCCCACAACGAGCGTATTAAAAACCGGGTCGAAATAACCGGCATATGCGCTTACGGCATTGGCAACTGCTGCCCAGCTGAATATCGCCGTCACCCAGGACATCCATCCCACGGCAAAGCCGACATCACGGCCAAAGGCTTCCCGGGCATACACGTACGAGCCGCCATTGCACTTATAGATGCTGCCAAGCTCTGCATAGCAGAGCGCAACAAAAGTTAATAAAATTCCGCAGCTAAAAAATACCGCAATAGAGGCAGGCCCTGCCTCCCGTGCCAGCAGCCCGGGGAACAGAAAGATACCGGAACCTATGATGGCATTGACGCCAAGGCAGAAGACATCAAAGCTGCTCAGTTTTTTTACATTGGCTGGCGAGGGCATGATGGAATGGGCCTCCATGGAACTGCCTGCGCATATCTTGCAATATGTGCAAGCTAATTGGGCCGGGCGCTCACAAAACTGGTGTTGCTGCGCATGTCAATAGCGGGAAGGTGTCTTTAATCGTCTTATGAACGGCCCGGTGAGCCATTGAGCGCTCAAGATGCGATTTTAAAATAGTACAAACCTGTTGACTATTTTTTTACAAAAGTCAGGATTATAGCTGAATGTAAAAAAAATTACTCTTTTAGTGAAAAAAGTGATACTTTTTTCTTGACAGGGAAAACAATATGAAGTAGGGAATAGCAAAAAAAATAGTAAATGACCACTAATAAAGACAAAGAAAAATGTTGTAGGCAGCCTGCATACATATCCCGGAGGAGTAATACACCATGAAGAAAAGCCACTTCACCAGTGATGCTGATGTAGAACCTCCCAGCCAAGAATCTGAGCCTCCTGGCAGGATACGGCGCCTCGCGAAATTATCTCTTGCAAAACAACCCATAAGCCCGCCCCGTTGTACACAGCCGTTTCTTTTACCTCAGCCTGAACAATCATCCCCGCTTGCTGCCCATCCAGTGCGTTCTTTAATCAGTTTCAAGATAAGCCCCCGGTCACGGTCTTTTTATAAATGCTTCTATCCGCATATAACCAGCGCTGAGTGGAACGACTGGCACTGGCAGCTCTGCAACCGCATCACCGATATGCCGGGCCTGTCCCGTTTTATAATGATTTCCGAGAATGAGAGCAAAGCGCTGACCCATCATGCAGGGCAGCTTCCGGTCAGCATCACGCCCTATTATGCAAGCCTTATCGACAGCATCGATGTAACGCACCCGGTGCGCCGCACGGTGGTGCCGGCGTATGATGAATTCATACCGTCTCCCGGGGAATCCAGCGACCCGCTCGCAGAAGACCGGGACAGCCCGGCGCCGGGCATTGTGCACCGCTATCCTGACCGGGCGCTGTTTCTGGTGACCGGCTTCTGTTTCACCCACTGCCGCTACTGCACGCGCTCCCGCATCGTGGGAAATGAAACAAAAGACTGCTACATGCAGGAGCACTGGGAGCAGGCCCTTGCCTATATTGAGGCACATCCGGCCATACGCGATGTGCTGCTGTCAGGCGGTGATCCGCTGACCCTTGAAGATGAAAGCCTGGAGTGGCTGCTGTCCCGGCTGCGGCGCATCCCCCATGTAGAGTTCATCCGCATCGGCACCAAAGCGCCGATGGTGCTGCCGCAGCGCATCACCTCTTCCCTTACCCGCCTGCTCAAGCGTTTTCATCCGCTGTGGCTGAGCATCCATGTCACCCATCCCGAGGAACTGACACCGGAGGCGAGCCAGGCCTGCGGCCGCCTGGCAGATGCGGGAATTCCGCTGGGCAGCCAGACCGTGCTCCTTGCCGGCGTTAATGACAGCATAGCGACAATGCAAGAGCTGGTACACGGGCTGTTGCGCATCCGGGTGAAACCGTATTATCTCTACCAGTGTGACCCCATTCACGGCTCTGCCCATTTCCGCACCCCCGTGGAAAAAGGCCTCGAGATTATTCAGGGCCTGCGCGGACACACGACCGGCTATGCAGTGCCCACCTTTGTGGTTGACGCACCGGGCGGCGGCGGCAAAATTCCTCTTGTTCCTGATTATGTGGTGGGGCGTGATGGAGAAGATCTGCTGCTTAAAAACTACGCGGGCATTACCTACCGCTATCCGGACCCGGGCGGTACGGTGGGCCTGAAATAGCCGCGGAAAACGCAGCGCTGACACTTTGAAAAGAAAATTACCATTGCGCATGAAAATTGGCATCACGTATGATCTGAGGGACGATTACCTCGCCTTAGGGTACAGCGAAGAAGAGACGGCAGAATTTGATAAGCCGGAAACCATAGCTGCCCTTGAGCAGGCGCTGCAGTCTCTGGGATATGAGACCGCGCGCATCGGCAATGTCCGGAGCCTGGTACAGCGCTTGTCCTGCGGCGACCGATGGGATCTGGTATTTAATATTGCCGAAGGCCTGCGAGGATTCGGCCGTGAGGCCGTGGTGCCGGCACTGCTTGAGGCCTACCATATCCCCTGCACGTTTTCTGATGCGCTGGTTCTCTCCCTCACGCTGCACAAGGGCATGACCAAGCATGTAATCCGCGACCTCGGCATACCGACGCCTGACTTTGCGGTGATAGAGACTGCGGCAGACATTGAAACCGCGGCTATTGCCTTTCCGGTGTTTGCCAAGCCGGTTGCTGAAGGAACCGGCAAGGGCATCTCCGCGGCATCAAAGATCAGCACCAGGGAGAGCCTGGAGAGCGTCTGCCGAAATCTTCTGGACCGATACCAGCAGCCGGTTCTCGTTGAGACCTTTCTGCCGGGACGGGAGTTCACGATCGGCATTGTCGGCACCGGTGCCGATGCCAGTGCTCTTGGGGTTATGGAAGTTATGCTGAATCCGGCCGCGGAACCTGATGTATATTCGTATATGAACAAGGAGCTGTACGAGGAGCGCGTTTGCTACCGGCTGGCAGATGATGAAATGGCACGGCAGGCCCGTGAGGTAGCGCTTGCTTCCTGGCGCGGGCTCGGGTGCAGGGACGGGGGACGCGTGGACCTGCGGTCAGACAGTTTCGGCAGGCCGAATTTTATAGAAGTAAATCCGCTGGCTGGCTTGAACCCCGTGCACTCAGACCTTCCCATCCTCTGCCGCCTCGCGGGCATACCCTATCATGAACTGATCGATATGATCGTGACATCAGCCCGGGAGCGCATCGGCAATGCGCACACCTCTGCCCTGCTGCACCGGCGGCACGCCGATGAAGACATTATTCAGGCCTGCCGTGTCTCCGAGGGTACTGCCCGGTAACATGAAAATAGTCATCCTTCACGCCCTGATTCCTGAAGGCGCCGATACGGAAGAACAGGACACCCTGGTCCAGGTTGAAGCGGTCCTGCGCGCACTGGCCGGGCTGGGACATGACGCGCGCGCCCTCCCCTTTTCCCTCGACCTCCAGGCAGCCGCGCAGTCACTGCAGGCGCTCTCCCCTGATCTTGTTTTCAATCTCGTGGAAGGCATTAATGGACAGGGCCGGCTGATTCATCTGTCCCCCGCGCTGCTTGACTATCTGCATATTCCCTACACCGGAGCGCCGGCCGACGCCATGTACCTCACTTCAAACAAGCTTCTTGCCAAGCGCCTCCTGAGAGACCGGGGCATTCCCACGCCACACTGGCTTGCAGATAGCGCGCTTGAGGAGCAGGATACATTCAACGGCAGCGCTTTTATTATTAAAGCCGTTTGGGAGCACGCGTCCGTCGGCCTTGATGAGGATTCGATCATCACCCCCATTGACCGGAAGCATTTGAACAGAGAAATTGCACAGCGGCAGCACAACTGGAAACGGGAGTTTTTTGCCGAGAGCTATATTGACGGCCGGGAATTCAACCTGTCTCTTCTTGCCAATGACCGCGGGCCCGTAGTCCTGCCGCCGGCAGAGATTAAATTCGTCGACTATCCTTCCGGGAAGAAGCGAGTGGTCGGCTACCGGGCCAAATGGGATGAGGCGTCATTTGAATATCAGCACACGCAGCGCTGTTTCTCCTTCCCTGAAGAAGACCGGCCCCTGCTTGACAAGATCAGCGCGCTCGCTGAAAAATGCTGGCAGGTATTCGGCCTGCGCGGCTACGCCCGGGTTGATTTCAGGGTGGATGGAACGGGCGCTCCCTTTGTGCTTGAGGTCAATGCGAACCCCTGCATCGCGCCGGACAGCGGCTTTGTGGCCGCGGCAGCAAGGGCAGGGATTGATTTTATTGGGTTGGTTGAACGGATACTGAAGGACACGATGAGAACATGAACCAGAACAGCTTATGGGGCAACCTGAGCGCGTTTCTGGCCTTGCTGCTGGACAACGTGGGGAACCTGGTATTTTTGAGCTCTATCCTCATTTTCACCTTTCACTATCCAGCGGACCTTGTGCTCTTCCGCATGATACCGGGCACTGCGCTGGGAGTGCTGTTCGGCGACCTGACGTATACGGTCCTGGCGCGCCGTTTGCGAAAAAAAACCGGGCGCAGTGACGTGACCGCCATGCCCCTGGGGCTGGATACACCGTCAACCATCGGCATCGCCTATGCGGTGCTGGGGCCAGCGTACCTTGCAACCCATGATGCTGTGCTTGCCTGGAAAATCGGCATGGCGAACCTCTTCATTATCGGTGTGGTCAAGGTCTGCACCTCGTTTTGCGGCAGCATGATACAGCGCGTTATTCCCACGGCAGGGCTGCTGGGCTCAATTGCCGGCATTGGCCTCTTGTTTCTCGGCTTTCTTCCGCTCATTGAAATCTTTACCGTCCCCGTTGCCGGCATGGTTGCGCTGGGAATTATGTTTTATGTGCTGATCGGCAGGATGGACCTGCCCTACCGGTTGCCGGGAATTTTTGTCGCGGTGGTCATCGGAACGATTGTCTATACCGCGCTGGGCTCTGGCGGTTATATCCCGGCCTACCGTCCGCCGGAGTTTGCCATGCACGCATCACTGCCGCATTTCAGCGCTGGGTTTCTCGCTGAGCTGCCGGCAACGCTTAAGTATCTCCCGCTGGCCATACCGTTCGGCATCATCACCATCATCGGCGGCATTAACAACACTGAGAGCGCCCGCCTGGCCGGCGATGATTACCGCGCCCGGGACATACTCCTCACCGAGGCATTCTCAACCCTCGTTGCTGCCTTCTTCGGCGGCGTGGCACAGACCACCCCCTATATCGGTCATCCAGCCTATAAAAAGATGGGCGCGACCTGGTGGTATACCCTGGCGACCGGACTTTTTATCGGCCTGGGGGCAATGGCCGGCATTATGTCGATAATTATCGGCCTCGTCCCAAAGGCGGTGCTGGCGCCAATTTTTATATTCGTCGGATTCGAAATCGTGTCGCAGGCCTATGCATCAGTGCCGGTTCAGTATTCTGCAGCGGTGACCTGCACCTTTTTCCCCACCATAGCCAACCTCATGGTGGTGCTGCTCGGGCAATTCTTCAGCCAGCTGAAAATCTCTCCCGGGACTTTCCCTCCCGATCTGAAGACGCTCTACCAGACGCTTATTATACTCGGCAATGGGTTTATTCTCACGGCGATGCTCTGGGGCGGGATGCTTTCTTCGCTCATTGATAAGAGGCTGCGGCGCTGCGCAGTATACGCGCTGGTGTGCGCAGCGCTCACCCTGTGCGGGCTCATGCACTCGGTATTTCCGTCAGGAGAAATCTATCTGCCGTGGCATGTACCGGGATCCCTGCACGGGGAGGTTGCTGTTTCCTATTCTATGCTTGCGGCTTTATTCTGGCTGCTGTCCCTGCAGAAACAGGAAGCTCAAGAACCACTAAAGCTGTGACTGCTCAAGGTTCTCCAGCATGATGATCAGCTTGTCCGCTGGCGTTGCCAGGGTGAGCTCATCCGGAGCAAGCTTCAACGCCCTGCGCCAGGCGCGGTCGCTAATAGTGAAGATGGGTTCTTTGTTAATGATGACCTGGGGCAGGAGCATCCGGCAGGCGCCCATGCCGGCAAAGCCTTTTATGAAACTCCCGGTAGCATAGCAGTAGGCACGCGTCAGCAGGTGAATCTGCTCCGGCGTGCCGAACAGGACCAGCGCGTCAGGGTCAGGAACACTGCCGAACGGCCCGATGATAACCGCCCCGCATTTCTCTGCAAATTGCGGAAACAGCGCTGCTGCCTGCTGCTCGGACCTGTTTTGAATCTCCTCGCTGGGGAAAATATTAATCGCGGCGGTGTGATACTCATCGCTTGACGTGCGCTCCTCATCGCTCATCTGCGCCAGCCCCGGATCAAGCCCGGTTGCCGCGCAGCCCAGCGTGCAGACGTGATCCTTCAGGGTCGTGTAGAAGGTCTTCTCTTCTTCAATAGCTTCTGCCATCATGTAGCAGATGTTGTTCATGTCCGCGTATGCTGTGATGCCGGCCGGCTCATGCTGTGAGCGCCGCAGAGCAATAACGTTCTTTTTAATGCCCAGCGTGCCGTGCAGCATGGACAGTATTGTTGTCTGATCCATAATAAATACCCCTGGGAAAAGTATTAAACTTTACATTTTTCCGTTTATGTTTTAATACCTTGGGTATGGAGAATATATCAACCGTTGTCGAAAGTAAAGCCTGCAGCGGCTGCGGCATGTGCGTTGCCGCATGCCCGGTTAATGCCATATCCCTCACTGAGCATTCCATACCCGCGGTGGCAGATGACTGCACTGAATGCGGGATCTGCGTGGAGATGTGCCCGCGCACGGAAATGCCCTATACTGCTATTGAGCGCGAGCTGGCCCGGAAAAACGGCGCTGACCAGCACGACCCTCTTATCGGCTGTTACACGCACATATGCCTTGAGCAAGTATTAAACGATGCCATCCGCACCCGCTCCTACTGGGGAGGGGCAACCACCGCGCTGCTCGCCTACCTGTTCGAGCAGGGGCATATTGACGCAGCGCTTCTGACGGACAAGGCGCACGATCTGTTTTACTGCTCCCACGCAAAGCCGCGCGTCGCAGCATCCCCCGCGGACGCGGTTGCCTGCGCGTTCACCAAGCCCACGGTAACCCCGCAGCTGGCGCGCCTGCCAATAGCGGGCAGAAGCGTTGCCGTGGTCGGAACTTCCTGCCACCTGGAGGCCATCCGGAAAGCCCAGTATCTTGCCGACCATGGCACGGTCGCAAAAAAACGCTGCCGGGAACTGACCGGAAACATTAGCTTTCTTATCGGGCTCAACTGCTTTTTTGCCAATACCTATACCGGAGTTGACCAGCAGCTGCAGCGCTTGGGACTGCAGGAAAAAGATATCAAGCGGTTCTTCTATGCCACGGGCATACCATCGGTGGAGTTGTTTGACGGCACCATTAAGGAAATCCCCGAGGGCAATACAAATTTTTCAGCGCTCAACCTCGGCTGCCTGCTCTGCTATCCATCCTACACCGCGCGCCTTTCTGATGTCACCTTCGGCAAAACCATGTCTGAAGAATGGGGCTGGAATGATGTGATCTGCAGAAGCAAGAAAATCGCAGGGCTGTTACAGGAAATGGAAGGCCAGGGGATTATTGAAACGCGCACGCCTGTTGACGGCGGGACCGAGATGCTCGAATCCCTGCTCGAGGCGCAGGTTTTCAGCGTGGATGCCATGGGCTATGCCGCCTTTGTTGAAACCGGCAGTTTCAGCCCGGACGAGGCAGCCACGGCAATGCTCAACCGGCCCGGCGGCACCATTACCGGCACCAACCGGCTGCGGCTTATCCAGGCGGTGCGAAAATACTCCTTTTACGAGCCGGCTGTTGCGGCACGGAAGGCAAAGGGCGTCTTTGTGCCGGTACTTACCTGATGCTTAAGATATCAGCACTCCCAGAAAAACGCCAACCATGGCAAGCGCAATAATAAGCTTACCGATGGCCCCGCCGACGAAGCCAACAAGGGTACCAAATCCAATCTTCATTGAGGTGCCTATGGTCCTGCCGTAAAGAAGCTCTCCTGCCAGTGCGCCGATAAACGGTCCTGCTATAATGCCTAACACGCCTCCCGCAAGAAGCCCGATCAAGCCCCCCGCAACAGCACCGGCAACACCCCACCGGCTGGCGCCATATTTTTTAGCTCCGATAATCGTCGCCAGATACTCTACCATCTGGCTCAGCAGGGTGAGCGCAAAAAGCACCAGCAGCACTCCCCAGGTAATGACCGTAAAGTCGGTGTACCATGCATAGATGAAAGCCCCGAGCAGTATCAGTGGGGAGCCGGGAAGCATCGGCAGCACAGATCCAATTAAACCGGCACTGAAAAGAAGAACGGTTATTAAAATAATAAGAGATTGTTCCATAAAACATGCTCCTTGATGGCTTTATTATACACCACGGCTGCCATTAATTATAGAAGCATTGCGTGCTCTGTGCTATAATCTGATAAACAATAGCGCTCACCAGGAGACCTTTTCTATGAGCATTGCCAAGCAGCAGGTTTCTGACTTGCTTCCCTGCCCGGTCGTTTTTATCAGCACCATTCATGGTGAAAAGCGTGACATAATGACTGCGACTGCCCTGTTTGTTTCAGAAAAAGAGCCGCTGCTCACCGTGAGCGTGGCAAAACGCCATCTCACCAGCAAGCTGATTGAGCGGTCAGGCACGTTCACCCTTATTATTGCTTCTGAGAGCCAGAAAGAGCTTGCCCTGAAACTGGGAAGCGTGAGAGGTGATGAAGAGGACAAGTTTCAACTGTTTTCCATAAAAACCCTTCCCGCAGAGCCGGGAAAGCCCCTCGTTCCCGCTGATGCTTCAGCATGGCTTTCGTGTAGGGTGATCAGCAGGCAGGATATAGATGGCTATTACGTGCTGTTAGCGCGGGTACTGGAGCAGAAGGATTTCAATAAGCCCCCGCTTCTCTGGCAGAACAGCTCTTTCTTCGGACTTAAACCATTATAATAATTTTCAGTGCGCTGCAAAATGCCAAACCCTAACCCCGAATCCCGAACCCCTGTCTTTACCGCCCTGGTCATAGTCTTTGCACTCTGTGCCGGCTGCGACATAGAAAAACGGCCGCTTGAGTTCCCTTTTGACCACGGCCCGCATTTCAACGCAGTGAATGAGTGGTGGTATTTTACCGGTGACGTAATAACCGCTCAGGGAAAAACGCTGGGTTTTGAATTCACCATTTTCAAGCGTTTGATTTCAGCGGAAAAAGGCTTTGCCTACCTCGGTCATTTGGCCGTGAGCGATCCTGACACGAAGCAGCATGCTTTTGTTGAAAAAACGACCAGCCCCCCTGTTACGGGTATTGAAGAGGGCAAAACAGAAATAATTGTTAAAAACTTTTCCTGTCAGTTTGCAGAAGCAACAGGTTTCCACATCAAGGCAGAGACAGACAACCTGGCAATTGATGCCGTGCTGGTACCTGAGCGCGCGCTGTTGCCCCATGGAGAAGACGGGCTCATCACCATGGGAGACGGCAGAAGCTCTTACTATTACTCGTTTACCAACCTTGCAACCATTGGCACGCTTACCGTCAATAATACTGAATATACCATCGCTTCCGGCCGCACCTGGATGGACCACCAGTGGGGAAATTATACCGTGCTGGGGATGAAGTGGGACTGGTTCTCTCTGCGCCTTGATGACGGCAGCTCGCTCATGCTCTTCCAGTTCAGGGATATCTTTGATAAACCCACCATAAAAAACTGGACCTATCAGGCAGCAGCAGGCTCAGTCACGCATGGCGCCGATTTCTCAACGCTGGCTGCCCGCCGGTATAAAGAAGAAAAGGGCCACAGCATATATCCGGTTGACTGGACCATAGAGGTTCCCGGGCTTGATGCGAAGTTTCAGGTCAGCCCGCTGTTTGATGAACAGAGCTTATATGATGTTATGACACCAGATTACTGGGAAGGTCTCTGTTCTGTTGCAGGGATAATGGAGGGCAAGGCGGTACATGGGGCTGCCTATGTAGAGTTGACGGGGTATGAAAAGACTAACTGAAGGTCCCTGCTTGGTTATAAATAGTGGTGACGTGTGAGCTGCCTGGTTATGTGTCAGGCTGAATCAGATTATCGAGAACAAGTCCGTGAAAGCTCTCCCGGTCCGGGGCACTGTACTGCCAGCCGAGATGTGTACCGCAGGAGCTGCACATGGCAAGCCTCCATCTGTATCCCGGAAACCAGCTGAACTCCTCTGTTGCCTGCCCCGCATAGCCGCATCCTGGCGCTGCCCGGAAACAGCCGATCTCAAAAATAATGCCATAGGGGTTGCAAAAGGCGTGCTGATGCATGCCCTGCACGTCAATCCGTTCACGCGGACTGGTGATGCCATGCCCGCACTGCGCGCAGCGGACTGCTTTTTCTTCTTTCTTGTGCGCCTCATCTTCAGTGTCCGCGCGCTGCTCTCCCCTTCCTTCCGGAAGCGGGATGCGCAGGCAATAACAGGAGGGAATGCTATCTATATTCTGGTCAATCATGGAAGAAGGTAGCTCACTGAAATTCATTCACCGCAGAGGCCGCCCCTCGGCCATGAGCAACTCGGCCTTGAGCTCGTTGCCGAAAGGCTCGGGGCCGAATGGCTGAGACAGCAGAGTCAGGAACAATTTTCTCCTGCGGGCTTTGCGCAGTCTGCGTGCGTGTGCAGAATAAGTATGTTCTTACATAGTGGGAGCGCATAGGCTATCCTGACCCGATCTTGCAACAACACTTCCCGTTGCACAAGAGAAAAGAGAAAATCGCTGCCAGTGAAGGGATTAAAACTCTGGTTTGAAAACAAGAATACTGAGCGGCGGCAGGACGATAGTGATGGAACAGGGCTTCCCGCTCCAGGGAATCGCATCAGCCTGCACGCCGCCGCTGTTTCCCCTGTTGCTTCCCCCGTAATGTGCTGAATCGCTGTTAAGAAGTTCCCGATAAAAGGCGGGCTGCGGAACGCCGATGCGGTAATCAAGGCGCGGCACCGGGGTGAAATTGCAGGCCACCACCACAAAGTCCCGCGGGTCGTGTGCCTTCCTGATAAAGGAAATAATGCCGGCGTCAGCATCATGAAAGTCGATCCACTCAAAGCCGCTGTACTGGAAGTCAATCTCATAGAGGGCCGGCTCTGATCGATAGAGGTGATTTAAGTCCCTGACAAAGTTCTGCAAAGAGCGGTGCGGAGGGTAGGCAAGCAGGTGCCAGTCAAGGCTTGTGTTGTGGTCCCATTCAGACCACTGGCCGAAATCATTGCCCATAAAAAGATGCTTTTTCCCCGGATGGCAGAACATGTAGCCGAAGAGAAGGCGCTGGTTGGCAAATTTCTGCCACACATTACCCGGCATTTTACCAAGCAGCGATCCTTTGCCGTGCACCACTTCATCATGGGAAAAGGGAAGAATAAAATTTTCGTAAAAGGCATACAGCAGGGAGAAGGTGAGATGGCTATGATGATATTTGCGGTGTACCGGGTCTTTGGAGAAGTATTCAAGCGTATCGTTCATCCATCCCATGTTCCACTTCAGTCCAAACCCGAGCCCCCCCAGGTAGGTGGGCCGCGACACGCCCTGCCAGGCAGTTGACTCTTCTGCGATCATGAGCACGCCGGGTAAATAGCGATAGACGATCTCATTTAACTTTTTCAGAAACGCAATAGCCTCAAGGTTCTCATTGCCGCCAAACTGGTTGGGCACCCATTCGCCGGGCTCCCGTGAATAATCGAGGTAGAGCATGGAGGCAACTGCATCAACCCGCAGTCCGTCAAAATGATAGGTATCAAGCCAGAACAGCGCGCTTGAGATTAAAAAGTTGCTCACCTCGTTGCGCCCGTAATTAAACACCAGGGTGCCCCACTCCCGGTGCTCCCCTTTCCGGGTATCTGCATGTTCATACAGGCAGGTGCCGTCAAATTGTGCCAGTGCATGGGCATCTTTGGGGAAATGCGCCGGCACCCAGTCAAGTATGACGCCGATACCATGCTGATGGCAGCGGTCGATAAGGTACATCAGGTCTTCGGGTGCGCCGAAACGGGGTGTAGGGGAAAAGTAGCCGGTGACCTGGTAGCCCCAGGAGGCATCGTAGGGATGTGCTAAAACCGGCAGGAACTCAATGTGGGTGTAGCCCATCTCCGTCACATAGGCAATGAGCTTCGGCGCCAGCTCGCGGTAGGTGAGAAAGCGGTTGTCTTCTTCAGGCACCCGCATCCACGAGCCGAGATGCACTTCATAGACCGAGATCGGCTGCTTCAGTGGGTCAGACGTATCCCGCCGCTCTATCCACCGGCTGTCCTTCCATGCATGGGTATCGAGAGCGTATACGATGGACGAGGTTTTGGGCCTGGTCTCAGAGTAAAAGGCATAGGGGTCTGCTTTTGTAATAAGGCTGCCATCCCGGGCTTTAATTTCATATTTATAAAGCTCGCCTTCTGCCAGCTCCGGTATAAACAGCTCCCAGATCCCGAAACTGCCCCGCACCCGCATGGGATGACAGCGCCCGTCCCAGCCGTTAAAGTTGCCGACAACACTCACCCGGAGCGCGTTTGGAGCCCACACCGCAAACAAAACTCCCGCCACGCCGGCGTGAACCATGCTGTGCGCGCCAAGTTTCTCATATATTTTATGGTGGTTGCCTTCTGCAAAGAGGTGCAGGTCATAATCTGCAAGCACCGGCGGCAGGCAGTAGGGGTCAGGGAAGATTTTTGTTGCCCCGCTGCTGGCGATAGTTCTAATGGTATAAGGAAAAAACGTGCTCTTGTTTTTGATCAGGCATTCAAAGAGCCCTTCATTATGAATTTTGCTCATGGGAATTTCTTCCGGCGTCTTCTCCCCCGCAACGACAAACGCCTTATCTGCCTCGGGAAGAAAGGCCCTGACCACCAGCGCCCTTTTACCACCAGACTCTGCTTCATGCATGCCAAGCACACTGAATGGATCATGATGCTCGGCAGCAATAATTTTTTTAATGTAGTCCGGGTGAACCTTTTTCATTAATGCCTTGCGTCGGTTATACGTTGGGGAGCAGTAGGGTGCGGAGCAATAAAAAATATGACACGAATACTCCAGAACCCCGCAGCCTCATCCTTTGTAACTCTTACACTCTTTATCACAAAAAAACAAGTGCGTCCCCTTTATAAACGCTTATCGAAATCATTTATATAAAATTTCATCATATGGGGCTATTGGTTTTTAATGACTATCTTAATAGAGTAACATATGTAAGTTGCAATTTCTGATGTGATAGATACTGACAACTTTGATATAAAGTCTGAAATTTAAGCGGGTAATACGGACCACAATATATGGCACGAAGTCTATACGCATCATTAGTTAATTAGTGACACAATATCTTGATAAATATTCCTCTTTAGTAATATCCCCAGACCTATTCAAATAATAATTAATAGTTCTTGCTATTCAGAAACAGCTATGCTATTTATTGACCAACATAAACAGTACACCGTTTGTTGAGCTTTTGAAATCCTGCAACTGGATTTGTTTCACTAAAGTTATTTAAAACATCGTAGTAGAACAAAACTGATCGCAACCATGGTATATCGCTCACCCTGTGGTTGCGATTTTTGCATTTAAGGGCACTTCATACAGGATGTACAAAATTCATCCGCTATCAGCGGATAAAAGAAGGGATTTTATACAATGAATAATGGAACAGTAAAATGGTTTAACGAATCAAAGGGATTTGGCTTTATTGAACAGACTGATGGAGAGGATGTGTTTGTACACTTCTCAGGTATCAACGGTGCCGGCCATAAAAATCTTGCCGAAGGGGACCAGGTTTCCTTTGACGTTCAGCAAGGCCCCAAAGGTCTTCAGGCTGTAAACGTCAGTAAGCTTTAATCTTACCAGACGACTTTAAAATTCCAGTCTGCTGAGCGACAGACTGGAATTTTTTTTAAACAAGCTTTTGTCTGTATCGGACAATGACATATTATCCCCGCAGACAGTTCATGCTGTTATTTTTTAAAGCAGCTATACTGTTGCATAATGATAGCTGGTATGTTATCCAATAATAGTATGACTGCGGTCAATAGTGTTTGTGAATAAACACTCCCACCTTCCCGTAAGACATCAAACAGCACGAATAAAAACTTTCAGCAAAACCCACAACGCATAAGGAGGAAATATGAAGAAGCACCAAAAAAAACACTGGGGACTTCTGCTGCTGGTAATAACCATGCTTTGCATACTGCCGGCATGCAAAAACCAGAACAAAGAAGAGATCGGGGTGCTCTATGTGCTGCACGGGGGAATGGACACCTTTGCGCCGCAGTATATGTGGGACGCATCGCTGCACCAGTTTTCTTATGATCCCAACCATCCCGTTTACCAGATAGCAATCTGGAATCCAGAGATGTGGCAAACGATCCTGCAATCTGAATTTGCTGTTAAGTTTACTAGAAAGTACGAGTTCCAATATCCCCGGATCGGCGGTACCGACCCTTTTCATGCGCTTTCCAACACCCAGATGGAAGACATGAAAGCTGAGTTGAACAAGAACACTCTTGGGCTGCACTTCGAGGCGGAGTTTGCGTCCTGGATGTCGGCCGGCCGGCCGGAAAATTACCCGTATCCGCGGTTCATGTATAACGGGCCGGAAGGTGCCAAGGCAAAATGTACTTACTGCGGCGAGCAGGAAGCAGACGGCCCATGGCCGGGCTGCAACCCGGAGCGCTATAATGTAGACGGGCCGGTGGAGCGCTTGCTGAAAAAGGGTGTTTCCCGGATTATAGCCGTGGATATGGCGGTAGGCGGAGTCCGGTTTTATAAGCCCTATGATGTGGTGCAGATGTCCAAACGCGTTCTTGACAAGTGGAATCAAGAGCATGGCACATCAATACCTCTGCTCTGGGTAAATGACTATAGCAATCTCATGGAACGTTCCTATCCCATCGAGCCGAAGGGGTGGACATCGCTTTTGCGGGATCCTATACAGGACAGTATCGTGCTTCTCAACGGAAGCCCGAATCCTGTCGCCGCAGACACTGATTTGGCGCTGTTGCATGTCGAGGGCATTGAAGCCGGGATGTCTCCGGCAGTTCCGGATGCTGAAACCGGTGTGATTCTGTTCAACCATGGTCTTTTTGATCGGTATCGCGCTTATTTCGATCCCAAAATCGATGATACGAATGTGTTGAATGCAAACATTAAAGCGCGGCTGCTTGAGCAGCGTCCCGGCATCGATCCCGGCAATATCGTCGGCGCATATGGGGGTTCCAGAGAAATAAATCCTGAAAACAATATATATGAAAGAACAAGGCCCATGCGGGGAGAAGACCTGGCTTTTGCGAATCTTCACCAGAGCAAAGTAGAACTGCCGCCCGCACCCTGGGGTTACCGGTACTGGGATGCGCTTGAATATCTCAAAAACAGGGGTGTAAAGCACATAGTGATTGCATTTAGCCAGGTGCTTACCGATTCCGTGCTTACTCAGGTCGAATACTATAACCAGATTGGAGCAGAAGTCGGCGTGAAGAACTGGCTCTACTATGCCGAAGGCGACTTTGACAGATATCCAACGGTCGGCCATCCCTTTGCTGATTACTGGGGGAACTGGGTCGACACGGACTGCGGCGGCGTAGAGTGCTGTTTTACCATGGGCGGCTGTGAAGATGGAAGGCCATATCCTCCACCCCGGCAAACACCTCTCGATAAGGCAAGAACCGATATGGATCCGTCCCTTGCCTATGATCTGAGCGACTACGGCCATCTCGGATATGACCCCGCGAAAGGCTCGCCCGATCCAAACGCCCCGGTGCAGGATCAGTACACCGGCACCTGGGAGGTGTATACACCTCCCAGCGCTGATCCCCGCGTCGGCAAGCTGCTTGCCAAGCATGTGCTCAATGCGGCCGTAAAGCCTCTGGTATATATTACCAACGGCGAGGTAGAGAGCAGCGAAGCCGGGCAGAGCATAACCTGGCAGGCAACCGTAGTAAGCGGCACCCCGGATTACTCATTCGCATGGTTCATAAAGAGTCAGGGTGCGGTGGACTGGACAGCGGTCGGCGACGGCAGTGCATCGTGGGTCTGGACTCCCGCGGAGACCGGAACGTATGCAATTCGCTGCAGGACGACCGATGCTAAATCAAATTCCGCCGAAGTTACCTGGGAAGGGTTTATCGTTTTGGCGCCCTGATGCCGGCAGGATTTTAACCATTACAGCAGGCACAGTAAGCCGGGCGCTGTTTTATAAACATCCGCACAAGGAGGATCGCTGATAAGCAACAATATTATTTTTCAGTTTATTTCTTCGGTGGTGTTGATTGCGATTTTTCCGGCGGCGAGGGATATAATAAACGTGGCGGGCAAAATTAATTTTTCTCAGGTACCGCAGGCTATTTGTTTACCATGAGCGTCATGCCCCCAGGCCACCACCGCACCGCTGTTATTCATTCGTCGCTTGAAGAAATATTCAGTTGACGCATCCTGCCAGCGCGGCGGCAGCAGCAAGAAGTATAAGAAATGCTGCGGGGTAAAATAGCGCGGCAGCTTACCGCCTCTTTGCCGGGCCCATGTTTTTCAGAGGGGAAACGGCCAACCGGGAGCGTGGGCTTGGTGACTTATGAAGGTTCATGTAAGCAAACGATTTAGTCGGTCTTGATTGTTCTCCGTCACAATTATTGCAGGAGTAAAAAATCTCTTTTATATATCAAGCGCAACAATTCTCACTGCCCAAACAATTCACCACTTCATTAACAAGTCATCTCTAATATGTCAGATTTAATTCAAACTACACACTCACTGTTGTAATATTCAATCTCAGATATTACACCTGCAAACAGGGTTAATGTGTAGAGCCCTTGTTTTCACGTTGTTCACGGTGTTCCCTGCAGGCCACGAGCAATGTCCTCTAACCCTGGATCCGCTGAATCGGATTGAGCTTTTTCCCTTTCTCCTTGAACTATTTTTACCCCCTTTAATTTACACTTTCTTTACATCCCATTCAAACTCCCTTCACATTTAAAACCTATACTAAAGCTGTAACATGAAGAGACAACTGAATGCAGAGAGCACGTTTTACCCTCTGCAAATTCTTCCATGCCAGAAAAAAAGGAGACACACTATGAAAAAATCAATCATCTTAATCAGCATGCTGGTCCTGCTGGCCGGGTGCGCAACCGTGCGAACAGATTTTGCGCCGCTGCAATTTGGCACAACCGCAGCAAAAACAAGCGGAGACATCCTGCTCGCTACCGGGGACCTTAACCGCCCGTATAAGGAGCTTGGCGTTATCTTTGTTAAGGGACGTCATACCGGGTACCAGAGCATTATGGAAAAGCTCAGGGAAAAGGCCCGCGAGGTGGGGGCAGACGCGGTCATTAAAATAGAATTCAGCAGCAGATTTTTCTATTACCACCGGCCTTATTGCCGCGGTGTCGCGGTTTCATTTAACGTGAAGTAGCAAATAGTATCAGATGAAAGGAGAACTGTTATGAAAAAATGGATTCCACTAATTATTGTTCTTGTGACGTTTATCGCCGCAGGGGGCAAGTTTCTGGCAGCGAAAAAGTACGGCGCACTCTCTATATCGCAAAACTATGAGAACCTTGTGTCAGCGCCCGTATATTTTTACGGCACGGTTATCACGGCGCAATCAGGGCTTTTTTAATTGAAGGGGGGCGCGATGACAGAAAAGATGAGTCTTGAACTTGACACCATGTGGCACGTGGATGCGCTGCTGCAGGTCTTTCCCATCACCATTGTTACCACCATAGACCGTGAGGGAAGGATTAACGCAGCGCCGTATTCACTGGTGCTGCCATTCTGCTCCTCTTCAAAAAATCCCCAGATGCTGTTGATCAGTAATAAGAACTGGCACACGGCAAAAAACATTGAGACAACCGGAGAGTTTGTGCTGAACTACCCG
>Ga0209253_10001262_pt1 | contig 22214 bp, 18 predicted proteins | sample FrelakmetBRP12BR_FD_187145 | JGI IMG/M metagenome (GOLD analysis project Ga0209253, IMG submission 187145) | Freshwater lake sediment microbial communities from the University of Notre Dame, USA, for methane emissions studies - BRP12 BR (SPAdes)... | ecosystem: Environmental > Aquatic >...
GACAGGAACCTTTCCTATGGCCACCACGGCATCTTTTATCAGGAAGTGAAATCGGCCCTCTACGGCCGGGACGGAATGCCCCCCGTTTTCGGCTACGTCTCCGGCCTAGGCGGCAGGGACATTACGCCGGGAGATTTCAAGGAAATCTGCCGGTTAGCATCCTCCAGGAACGCGCCCGATGAAGAGATCGGCTGGATAGGAGTCAAGCGATGAAAAAAGAAAGAACCATAAAACTGTCCCTGCCCGAAGAAGAGCTGATGAGCCCCGGGCACCTCGCCTGCCAGGGCTGCGGCGCGACCCTGGCCATGAGGTACGTCCTCAAGGCCCTGGGGCGGAAGACCGTCGTCTGCATCCCGGCCTGCTGCTGGGCGGTCATCGACGGGCCTTTCCCCCAATCCTCGCTAAGCGTCCCGATCTTCCACTGCGCCTTCGAGGCCGCCGCGTCCACGGCCGCCGGCGTCAAGGCCGGCCTGGAAATGGTCGGCGATACCGAGACGACCGTCCTGGCCTGGGCCGGGGACGGCGGGACGTTCGACATCGGCCTTCAGGCCCTGTCCGGCGCGGCCGAAAGGAACGATGACATCATGTATGTTTGCTATGACAACGAAGCTTACATGAATACGGGGATCCAAAGAAGCTCCGCCACCCCTTATGGGGCATGGACCACGACGACCCCGGTCAAACATTTCAAGAACCGGCCGAAGAAGGACATCTCGGGCATCATGGCCGCGCACCGTATCCCATATATCGCCACGGCCAGCGTGGCCTATCCTGAGGACCTGTTTAAGAAGGCCCGAAAGGCCAAGGAGATCCGGGGGACGAAGTTCCTGCACATCTTCGCGCCATGCCCATCCGGCTGGAAGAGCCGACCCGAGGACACCGTCAAGCTGGCCCGACTGGCCGTCCAAACGGCCGTCTTCCCGCTCTTTGAGATCGAGGACGGCGAAAAATACACCATCAACATCAAGCTGAAGGACAAGAAGCCCATCAACGACTACGTGCGGCTCCAGGGGAGGTTCCGCCACCTCAAGGAAGAGGACATCGCCCGAATGCAGGCCGAGGTCGACCGGAAGTGGGAGAAGCTGAACAAGAACTGCTTGAGCTAAGACCCCTGGCCGGGATCGCTTCCGAAGGACTCGGGCGGACTTATCGGGCGACGGCGCTGCCGAAGGATCTGGATTTCGGGATGGCGGAGCCGACGGCCGGCCCAATATGAAGGCGGCTGATCCCGGTATTGCCAAGAAGGGACCGTTAGTATATAATTTCTATAGTATTGATAGATATTGACCGGATATCAAGGCCGGAGGAGATGCACATGAAGAAGACCTTGACATTATGGATCGGAATTTTCTTTCTGCTGGCGGCCGGGGCAGCGCCCGACTTCGTCCCCGCGGCGCGGTCGCTCGCCCACCGCCTGCCGACGTTTCCGGGAAAGGCCCTCCCGCGGCGGTGAGGTTCCCTCACGGCAGGTGAAGTTGGCTACACTGGCTGCGATGATCCTGCACCCCCACGGCAACGGCTTTGTCGCGATTGCACAGTCCGCTCACGCCTTCCTGGCGTTTCAGGTCGCCGAGCACTGGGGGAACCGTCTCACGCCGCGCCCCTCCCCGCGCGCCGAGGTGCTGGCGGCGGTGCTCCTCCACGATGCCGGCTGGGACGGCCACGAGGAACCGCCACGGCTCGCTGCCGACGGGCGGCCGCTCGCCTTCGACACCCTGCCGAGCGAAGAGCGGGAGGTGGTGTGGACCTCGGCGGTCGAGCGCGCCGGTCTGCGGGGCCGGTACGTGGCGTACCTGGTGTCACACCACGTCTCGGCGCTGGCCGCGATGAACCCTAGCGAGGTCCATCGCGAATTCCTGGCGCGACAGGAGACCCTGCGAATCCGCCTGCGGGAGGAACTTGCCGGCGACGCACGCTACGCCGAGGCCCTCGCCATCGGCCCCGACGAGGTCAACCGCGCCGTGGTCCGCCTCGCCGACGCCATCGCGGTGTACCTCGCGTCGGGCCGGGAGGGCACGGGGCGGTTTCCGGGTCTGCCCCGGCGAGGCGGCTCGGCTCCGCTCGTCCTCAGCCAGGTGACGGAACGGACCTACCGGCTTCGCCCCTGGCCGTTGGTGGGAAAGCGGCTTACCGTGAGCGCGGAGGGACGCCTGCTGCGCGCCCAGCGTTTTCCCGACGAGGCGAGCCTCGCGAGCGCCTGGCAGGAGGCGACCACGGTGCGCCTGACGTGGACACTGCTCCCGACAGGTGCCCGATCCGATTGACAGCACGGTGCCAGGAGTGTAGAAAGGTGCCCCCCTTCGCAGGGGGAGACATCGACGCTCCGCAGTAGCTCAATGGTAGAGCATCCGGCTGTTAACCGGAGGGTTGGGGGTTCGAGCCCCTCCTGCGGAGCCAATCGTGTCAATAGGTTACGTGTTCACTCAGAAACCCCTCCGCCTTCCCGTCTCACTACCGTCTCACTAATGACCAAGGAACGGCTAGCCGACGCGCAGCCAATCTTTGGGGGCACGAACCTTGGGTCGTCCTCTCCGATCGGCAAGAATATTGCCCTGAAACTACGGATCAGAAGGTTGGGGGTTCGAGTCCCTCTCGGCGCGCCAGTCTTCAATAACTTGCAACGACCAGCGTGAGCACCCGAGATCCGGTTCCACCCATGTTCGACTTCGCGTGTCGGGCAGTCGTGCCCGGCGTGACCTTCTGAGGGCCTACATCTTCACCAGCTGCTTCCCCAAGTTCTCACCGCGCAGCATGCCGATGAAGGCCCTGGGGGCGCTCTCGATGCCGTGCGCGACCGTTTCCCGGTACGTGATCCGGCCACGCGCCACGTGGCCGGCCAACTCCATGATGGCCTGCCGCCACAGTCCCATGTGGTCCGAGACGATGAAGCCCTCGACCCGGAGTCGGTTCACCAGGACGGAGTACGCGTTGCGGATGGCGATGTCCTGGCCGTCGTAGCCGGCGATGAGCCCGCACAGCGCCACCCGCCCGAAGGGGTTCATCCGCGAGAGGGCCGCGTCGAGGACGGCGCCCCCGACGTTCTCGAAGAGGACGTCCACGCCGTCGGGCGTGGCCGCCTTGAGGGTCTCGCGAAAGTCACCGGCCTTGTAGTCGACGCAGGCGTCGAGGCCGAGGTCCTTCACCACGTGGCCGCACTTGGTGGCTCCCCCGGCGATGCCTACGGCGCGGCAGCCGAGCAGCTTGGCGAGCTGCCCCACCACGCTCCCGACCGCCCCGGCGGCGGCGGAGACCAGCACCGTCTCGCCGGCCTTGGGCTTGCCGATTTGGGTAAGCCCGTACCAGGCGGTGACGCCCGGCATGCCCGCCACTCCGAGGTACCCCGATTCCGGCACGGCCCGCGGGTCCACCGCAGCGAGCCCCGCGCCGTCCGAGACGAAGTACTCCTGCCAGCCGCCCATACCCACCACCGTGTCGCCCGGCGCGAACTTTGGGTTCCTCGAATCGAGGACCGCCCCCACGGTGCCGCCGATCATTACCTCGCCGAGCGGCTGCGGCGCTGCGTAGGATCGCGACTCCTCCATCCGCCCCCGCATGTAGGGATCGAGCGAGAGGTAGTGCACCTGGACCAGGAGCTGGCCGTCGGCGAGGGTCGGCACCTCCGCCTCGACAAGGCGAAAGTCGGCTTCCCGGACCTGCCCCTGCGGCCGGCTCTGGAGCAGCCATTGCCTGTTGCGGGTGGTCATGATCCTTCCTTCCTGGGGAGCAGGGGTCCTCCCGGTGGCGCCTCTGGGATCATCGCCGATGTCGTATGGGCGGCCCACATTATCAGAGGTGCAGGATGCTGAGACCTTGACACCGTGAACACTGTACAACACAATGCGTCCGGACGGTCGGTCGGGGAAACTACCGGCTGGAATCTGACTCCTGCAGGACCTGCCATGGAGTGCCACGGTCCGGCGTGATCAGGCGCGAGATTCGAGGTGATTCGATGCAGGAAACGGTCGGAGAGGTCGGCGCCGTCGCACTCGTTCGGGCGCCAGCGCCACGGCTCGGTGAGCCGGTCCTGAAGGGCTGATGGGGGAGACACCGTGGTAGACGACCCGATCCCGAGTTCGCCAATGACCGCCGAGGCCGCCTTTGCCGAACTGGCCAAGCCGGGCCCGGGCGCCGGAATGACGCTCGAGGCTGTCATTGCCGAACTGACCAAGCCGGGCGCCGAGTTCGAGATCGCCGTGACCCCCGTCTCGGGCCGGCCCACCCGAGTGTTCACGCTCCTCGAGGGGAAGAGCCTCCGCGACTACTGCGAGATCTACGGCCGCAGCTGGGCGGACCGCACCTGGCTGGTGTGGAACGACCAGCGTTGGACGTTCGCGCAGGCCCTCGAGATCACGGCGCAGGTTGCGGCCAGCCTCCTTGACCATGGCGTGCGGAGGGGCGACCGTGTGGCGATCGCGAGTCGCAACTGCCCCGAGTGGATCTGGGCGTTTCAGGGGGCGACGTCGATCGGCGCCATCGCCGTGGGGATCAACTCCTGGTGGCAGCGGGACGAGCTTGAGCAGGCCTTGCGTGACTCGACGCCGCGCGTTCTCTTCTGCGACGATCAGCGGTTCGAGCGCGTCGCGGGAAGCACGGAGGCGATCGAACACGTGGTCGTGATCCGACCCGGCCGGCCGCTGCCGCCCGGTGTGCACTCCTTCGATGAGTTCATCTCTGGTGCCGCCGGCCGGCCGATGCCCAACGTGACGGTGAGCTCGGACGACGACGCGGTGATCCTCTACACCTCCGGCTCGACCGGCCGCGCCAAGGGCGCCGTCTTGTCGCACCGCAACATCCTCACCGCGCTCCACGAGTGGAAGCTGGAGACCTACGCCAGGTACGCCCGCAAACCGTATGCGCCCGGGCCCGGGGTGCCGGAGCAGCCGGCCGTGCTGCTGACGGTGCCGCTCTTTCACGTCTCGGGCCTGCTCGCGCAGTATCTCGAGTCGTTCATCTGGGGGGAGAAGGTCGTGGTGATGCACAAGTGGGACGCTGCCGAGGCGCTCCGCCTGATCACGCGCGAGCGCATCACGCGGGTCTCCGGCGGCCCCCCGACAGTGGACTGGGACCTGATGCAGAACGACGCGATCGGCGAGACCGACCTGACCAGCGTCACCGAGGTCGGAGGCGGCGGGGCCGCACGCCCGGCCGAGAACGTCGCGCGCATCACACGGACGTTCCCGAACGCGAGCCCCCAGGTCGGTTGGGGAATGACCGAGACCAGTGCCATCGGCTCGAGCGCGGTGGCGGAGGACTACGCGCGACGACCGACCAGCTGCGGCAGGCCGGCATGGATCCTCGACGTCAAGATCGTTGACGAGAACGGGAACGAGCTGCCGACCGGCCAGGCCGGCGAGATCTGGGTGCGGGGAGCGTCGGTGATCCGCGGCTACTGGAACGACCCGCAGGCGACGGCCGAGGCGATCACGGAAGGCTGGATGCACTCGGGCGATCTCGGCTATCTCGACCCGGAGGGCTTCCTCTACATCTGCGACCGGATCAAGGACATGGTGATCCGGGGCGGGGAGAACATCCATTGCGCGGAGGTGGAGGCGGTGCTGTACGCGCACCCTGCCGTCCTCGAGGTGGCCGTCTTCGGCGTGCCGGACGAACGCCTCGGCGAGGTCCCGGCCGCGGTGATCGTCCCGCGACCCGGGTGCGACCTAGGCGCCGAGGATGTCAAGCGGTTCGTCGCGGAACGGCTCGCCCCCTTCAAGGTGCCGGAGCACGTGTGGTTCAGGCGCGACCGGTTGCCCCGCAACGCGGCCGAGAAGATCGCGAAGCGTCAGGTCCGCAGCGAGTCGCTCGCATTGCTCGGCGTGACGCCGTGAGAGCCGCCTAGCCCCGGAGGCACCCCCGGCACCGGCCCCGCGCAGGCGCCGGCAGGGGATTCATGATACGGCCGCGGCTGGCGCTCAGCGTGTGTTCTGCGCCGTCGCCGGCCGAGCCGACGGCTCCTCGACGGCGGCGAATCGAAGCTCGCCGGACTCCAGCACCGCGCCACTCTCTCCGGTCACGGTGAAGTGGAGACCGGCGAGATGGTCGCCGGTCTCGAACGGCCAACACTGCACGCTCGGCCTGTCTCCGGGCTGCGGGAGAGCATGAAAGGTGCTGCGTACGAGCCGCAGGCGCTCGGGATCGCTCCCGATCTGACCGGTCGTGAGGGTGCGGAGCGTGGCGGCCAGGAGACGGAGTGCGGGTGCGTCGGGGCTTTCACCGAAGACCGCGTCGCCGTCAACGCCGCCATTCCCGGCCTTCGGCGCCTCCACATGGACCTCTCCTTTCCACCCCGGCGCGGTGACCTCGCGGGGAGATGCCGGGACACCGGCGGGCGCCTGACCCACGGCCCCAACCCAGCGCTGCCTTTGGACGATCTCGCCCTCCCGCCGAATCGTGGTCTCGAGAACGACGCGGTCTTCAGTCTCCCGAGAAGTGATGTCGCGGATCAGGATCACCGGGAAGACCAAGTCGTTGACCTTGAGCGGTGCGACGAGCTCAATCTCATGCTCCACGCACGAAAGGCGGGCGGAAACTTCGGGTTCGCCGAGCATGGAGAGTGCCTGCGTCCGCACGTCTCCGGAGGCGACGACGCCAATGAGGGGCGAGAGAGCGCCGCTTTCGTGGGAACCGATGTGCCCGGTTGCCACGGCGAGCTTCCGCACCAACTCGGGCAGCAACAGGGCTGCACAACCCCTCAGCTTGGCCCCGACGCAGGCGCGGTTCAGCCCATGCTGCGTCAGATCGTCTTCCGCGACGACGATGCCGCCGGGGCCCGGTTGCGCTGCCTTTGCTTTTTCGGGGTCGTAGGCCTCGGTGAAGCGCGTGATGTCCGCCACGTTGCTGATCCGCAGCTTGCCCTTCATGTATGCCTGCGTGGGGTCCAGCTCCTTGCGGAGAACGCCGAACACGGTACTGCGGTCGGTGCTCACCACGCATGTCGCTTTCCCGTGCAGTCCCTTGACGACCTTGCCACGGCCGCCGGTGACCGCAAGGGTGTAGCCGTCGCCGTCCACGAGGTCGAAGTGGATGCGCGCGTTCCAACCGCGGGCCTTGCCCGGTTCGAGCGCGGACGGAATCCCGGCGAGCATCAGAGTGTCGAGGTCGCCCTCGCCGACCTCCGGCCCGGAGGCGACTCGCTTGACGAGACTCCGCCACTCGCTGGCGATCTCCTGCGGTGTCCAGGGCCGATCCGAGCGCTCGATCCCCGACGTTGTCTCGTAGTAGTACTCCCGCAACGTTCCCCGCTCCGCGAAGAAGATCCGACCCGTCACGTCCTTCGCCAGATCAGACGCAAGGTAGAGGGCGATCGGCGGGATCCACTCCGGCCCGAGATCGCCGCTCACGCCACCCAACTCCTCGGTCATACGGGTCTTCGCGACCGGTACGATCGCATTGACCCGGACGCCGTGCTTGGTCATCTCCAGCGCCGCGGTGCGCGTCAGGCCTGCGATTCCGGCTTTGGCGGCGCCGTAGTTGGCCTGTCCGAAGTTGCCCATCAGCCCGGATGCGGACGAGGTGTTGATGATCGCTCCTCCCGCGCCCTGCGCGACCATCGCACGGCACGCGGCCCGCAGGCAGAGGAACGAGCCGCGCAGGTGCACCGCCTGGACGAGGTCCCAGTCCTCATCGGTCATCTTCAGGATCGTCCTGTCGCGGAGGATGCCGGCGTTGTTGACGAGAATGTCCACCCGCCCAAAACGGTCGAGAGCTGCCCGGACGATCGCCTCGGCCCCGGCGGTATCCGCCACGGAGTCACCGCTCGCGACCGCCTCGCCTCCCGCAGCCACGATCTCGGCGGCCACCGCTTCGGCCATGCTCGCGGCACCGCACTGCCCATCGCGGCTGACGCCCAGATCGTTGACGACGACCGCTGCGCCTTCCCTGGCGAACGCGAGCGCGTGAGCGCGTCCGATTCCACCGCCCGCACCGGTGACGATGGCTACCTTCCCGGCGAAAAGGCCCATGACGCGCTCCTTTCAGAGTCGCTCGATGACGGTGGCTACGCCGTCCCCGAAACCGATGCAGAGGCTTGCCAGGCCGTAGTGCGCGCCATGGTCCTCGAGAATGTGGAGGAGAGTGACAACGAGGCGGGCGCCGCTCGCGCCGAGGGGATGGCCAAGGGCCACGGCGCCGCCGCGGGCGTTGGTCCGTTCCATGTCGAGCCCGAGCTCGTCTCGGGTGGCCAGCACCACGCTCATGAAGGCCTCGTTGAGCTCGATGAAGTCGATCTGGTTCAGGGCGAGGCCGGCCTTCGCGAGCGCCTTGGGTATGGCGTAGATCGGACCCGTCAGCATGATGGTCGGGTCCACGCCCGCATACGCGAAGGAGAGAATGCGGGCGCGCGGCCACAAACCGAGCCGCTTGGCGCAATCTGGACTGGCGATCGTCACGCACGCCGCTCCGTCGCTGATCTGGCTCGAGTTGCCGGCGCTGATGACCCCATCGGCCTTGAACGGGGTCTTGAGCCCCTCGATCTTCTCGACGGTAGTGTCGGGCCGGGGACCTTCATCGCTGGCCACGATACGTGACGAACCATTGTCCGAGACGGTGACAGGTACGATCTCGCGGCCGAACGCCGTGCGCGCCGCGATCGCACGCCGATGGCTCTCGCACGACCAGAGGGCGAGTTCGTGCCGGGACAGATTCCACCGCTGGGCGATGAGCTCGGCCGAGTAGCCCTGTCCGACGACGTCGAAGCGCTCGACGTAGGGCTCCGGGAGCTTGAGGCCGTCGGAGGCCATCGGGACGCGCGACATGCTCTCGACGCCGCCCGCGACCACGAGGTCTTGGGCGCCGGACATCACCGAGGCCGCGGCCATGTTGATTGCGGTGAGGGATGACCCGCACTGCCGGTCGACCGTGGTGGCGGACAGCGACACCGGCAGTCCCGCGGCGAGAATGGCAAGCCTCGCGATGTTGCCGCCCTGCTCGCCGCACTTCGTGGCGCAGCCACACACCACGTCGTCGACATCGTGGGGGTCGACACCGACGGCCTCGAGCCTGGCTCGGACCAGGTCGCCAAAGAGGACCGCCGGGTGGAGGCTTGCCAGTGCACCGTCGCGCTTCCCGATCGGGGTTCGCGCAGCATCCACGATGAATGCCTCGCCCACGTCGCGCCTCCCGACTGCCGGAAAGGTTGCCATCCGACCGTCCGGTCGAATGTTTCACAACCGGGTTGCGGTGTCAACCCGGGGCGCCCGCGCTGGCTCTCACCCCTTGGCTGAACTGAGGATGCTGTTGAGCGCCAGGGACGCGATCTCCTCGCCGATCCGCTCGGAGGACATCCGGCCGTCCGCGCGATACCAGCGGGCGAAGAAGAGGATCATCCCGAGAATACTGAAGGTGGCGACCGTGGTGTCGACCTCGGTGCGCAGTCGGTCCTGTTTGCGCAGACGCTGCAGGATGTCGCGCACGAACTCGTAGTGCTCGCGTTTGTAACGGAGAATGTCCTTGCGGTGCTCGGGTGTGAGGGACTGCGTCTCCTCCGATAGGATGGTGAGGATTCCTTTGGCGGCCGCGATCTGGCCGATGTGGAGCTTGACCAACTGACGCAACTGCTCCTCCGGGTCGGCGATCGCCGTGACCGGTCGTACCACGTTCTCCTCCAGACCCTTCATGGCGAAGCACATGATTTGGTAGAGGAGATCCTCCTTGCTCTTGATGTAGTGGTACAGGCCCCCCTTGGTGAGCCCGGTCGCGCTGCTGATCTCACCCACCGTCGTTCCCTCGAAGCCGCGCTCGGAGAAGAACTTGGCCGCCTCGAGAAGAACTTCTTCCGCGCGTGAACTTGAGCTTGCCATCGTCATTACTCCTTTGTGAATCGTCGTGCGACGACGCCTGCCGGCTGCAGATTACGGGGAATCACCCGTTCGGCGACCGGCCCGTCGGTAGCTCCGGCCTGGATAATCCTACCACGCCGAGTTATCGTCGCATATCGCCAGCCCAAGCAGGTGGCAGAAGGGTTCCCGGCAAGAACCGGGGTCGAAGGGATCCGCGAACGGTGAGGCCGAACCTGCCACCGACCAGCCGGTCGGTTGCGATATGCTGTCGTCCAGGGGGGCACGGCATGTCGGCAGACAGATTCTCCCTGGAGGACAAGGTCGCGATCATCACCGGCGCCAGCCGTGGCATCGGCGAGGCGATTGCGCGGGAGTTCGCCGGACGAGGCGCCCGCGTCGTGCTCGTTTCCCGCGATGGCGAGGCACTCCGTCGGGTTGCCGAGGGTATTGCCGCCGCCGGCGGTATGGCGGAGTCGATCCCTTGTCACGTCGGCCGTACCGCGGACATCGAGGCGTTCTGGCAGAGCGTGACCGCGAAGCTGGGCCGGGTCGACATCCTGGTCAACAACGCTGCGACCAATGTGGCGTTCGGGCCTGCGGTCGACGTCTCGGAGGCGGGGTACGACAAGACGTTCGCTGTAAACCTGAAGAGCAGTTTCCTGATGTGCCAGCACGCCGCGCGCCTGATGCTCCCGCGACACAGCGGCGCGATCATCAACATCGCCTCGGTCGGCGGGGTGTCGCCCAGCGTCCATCAGGTCGTCTATGGCATGACCAAGGCGGCGATGATCAGCATGACACGCGGGCTTGCGAAGGAGTGGGGCCCGCATGGGATCCGTGTCAATGCCATCGCTCCTGGCCTGGTGGATACTCGCTTCGCCTCGGCGCTGATCAGCGATCCCGCTGTCCGCGAGCCTCTCATCGAGCACACCCCGATGCGGCGGATCGGTCACGTGGACGACGTTGTCGGCGCGGCGGTGTTCCTCGCTTCTGGTGCGGCGCGCTACGTGACCGGTACGGTCCTGGTTTGCGACGGGGGACTCACCGCCTAGGCGAGCGGCGCCGTCGATGCCGCAGGGGACACCGCGCCCACGGCCCGGCGGGAGCCTCCGCGGCCGTCCACGGGGACGAGCGCCGAGACCAGCCCGGAGCACACGAACGCGACGGCGCAGCCGATGAGCGCCGGGTGATAGGTGCCCAGGCGGTCGAAGCTCCATCCGGCTATGGGGATGCCGAGCAGGATGCCGGCGGCGAAGCCGCTCATGACCAGCCCCATGATCCTCCCGAAATCCCGCGATCCGAAACAGCGTGAGACCACGACGGGAAGCAGCACGATCTGACCGCCGAATGCGAGGCCGTAGGCAACCGCGTGAACGGGCAGGAGAATCGATCTCGGCGGGCCTGAGCCCGGCGTGGCCAGCACCAGGGCCAACGGCCCAGCCGCCGCCAGGAAACCCGCGAGCGCCATCACTCGCGCTGGGTTGCGCCGGTCGGCAAGCCAACCGAAGCCGATCTTTCCGACCATGCTGAAGGCGATCATGAGGCTCAGGAACAGGCTCGCTTCCTGGACGGAAAGGTGCGCCTGTTGGACCGCGAACGGGACGAAGTGAAAGTTGACGACCGACTGGCCAATGAGCTGGAGCAGGTAGACGGCGACGAGCAGGGCGAAGGCGGCCGTGCGGACGGCCTCCGCCCGCGTGAGACCGGCGGCGGGAGCGGCCGCAGGCAGCCCCGGCTCCCGTCCCTCCTCCCTCGCCTGCGAGGGGACATCCGGGCGCTCCCTGAGTGCGACCGCGATCACCGGCATGACGATAGCCACGGTCCAGCCAAAGGCCCACAGCCAGGCCCCCCGCCAGCCGAAGTGGCGGATCGTCCACTCGTTCACTGGCGGGAGCACGATCCCCCCGAAGCCGACCCCGAGCAACGCGATCGCCATCGCCCGGCCCCGCGCCCGGTCGAACCAGCGCGTGATCAGCGCTTGCGCCGGGATCACCGTCGAGCCGGCGAGGGCGACTCCGGCGCAAACCTCGAGGGTGTAGAACATCCACAGGCTGTGCACTCCGGCCAGTCCGAGGTTGACGACGCTGGCGAGCGCAACGGCAAGGAGCATGACCCGCCGGGCTCCGAAGCGCTCCATGGCGGCACCCACGAACGCGCTGGTCAGGCCGAAGACAATCGCGAAAACGCCGGCGCCCAGCGAGATCTGGGCCATCGTCCAACCGAGCTCGGCTCGCATCGCGCCGATGAACACCGGGAACACGTAGAAGCCGCCACCGGCGGTGAAGAACAGGATGACGAAGAGTGCGGCAACGCCTCTCCAGCCGTGATAGGCAAACCCTGAAGCCTCAGTTGGCGCCGGGTTGGCTTGTTGGGCAACGGCTGAGTTCATCTGTTCCTCCCCTGTCGGTAGACCGACCGTCCGGTCGCAGCCTAGGGCTTCGTGGGGCTGTCGTCAAGCACCGGTACGGCGAGCGGCTCGATCAGCGGAGCCGTCGGCACGCCGCACGCGCGGAAGCGCGGGGCGGCGAGGGCATTGGCGACGACCTCATCCGGGTTGGCCACGGCCAGGTGGCCCCGGGTGTGAAGATACTCGATGTGCGCGGCGGCCTCGCCCAGCGCCAGCAGGACGCCGTAACCTCGCTGTTGGCCGAACAGCCGCCGGCTGATCTCGGCCACGGTCAGTGGGCCGGGGCGGCAGAACTCGAGAACCAACCACAGTCGCCGCTCGTGATGCGCCTTCACCTCGGCGATGCGGGCCGAAACGTCGGGCATCGGCGCCTCGTGACCGCCGAGCGCGAGGTCGAAGCGCCCGAAAGCTCGCAGCTTCTCCAGCGACGAGAGATAGGGCGTGAGGCCGCATCCCGGCGCAAGCCACTCGGGGCTCAACGCTGGGGTGGTCCTCGCCAGCAGGTGGTCGGCGACCAGCACGACGTCGTCCACGGCGATGCAAATCTGGCCGGCGCAGTGGCCGGGAACATGGAGGACGGGCCAGCCCGAGCCGACGGCGTCTCCCTCGCCGAGCCGCCGATCCGGCTCGAGGTCGGGGAAGTGGGGCTTCCCGGACCGGTAAAGCGCGAGAAAGCGGTCGGCCCGAAGGTGATCCAGCCCGGCGCGTAGAAGAAAGGTTCCCAGGTTGCTGGCTGCGAGACGGGCCCGTTCGTCGAACCGAGCCAGCACGTGAGCGTCCGCATCGTGAACGGCGATCGGGACCCCGAGCCGGTGGAAGCGATGGGCGTTGCCGAAGTGATCGGCGTGAGCGTGTGTGATGACGACCTCGGCGAGATCCGCGATCGTCGCGCGAAGACCGAAACGACTGCGTGCCTGGGCAAGCCCGAGATCGAGGTCCCGATCCGTCGTCGCGAGCCCCGAACCGACGTCCACGAGGATCGGCCGGGTCGGGTGGTCGATCACGTAGAGGTTGTTGATGTGTCCGGGATAGGTCTCGGCGGGGATCATGAAGATGCTGATGCCCGTGCGGGTCCGGATCTCGGCCACCTCGCGCGGGCGGCCCTTTTGGTCCGTGCAATAGGCCGTTACGGTCGCCACGGGAAAGCCTCTCGGCGCACGGTTGACATTGTACGTCTCCGTTGCTAGCGTGACAACCGGACGTCCGGTCGCTTCTTCGAGGGAGATCCGGACGAACCCGAGGAGGTCACCATGGCCCATTCATCCTCCACGAATCTCGCTGCGGCCGTGTCCCCACTGAGCCTGTTGATCGGTCTTGTGGCGTTTCTGCTCCTCGGCCCGATCGCCTCCGGTGCAGGAGGCGGCGATGCGCCGTTCCGGCCCGAACTCCGATACGGACCGATCCCGACGACCATCAGCCCGGAGGCCCAGGCGGTCCTGAAGAACGCCACCGCTCGAGCGGGCACGCCGGCGGGAGGCCTCACCGCGGCGGGTGTCCAGGCTTTTCGCATCCAGCAGGCAAAGACGCTCCAGCCCTACACCGACCTCCTCCGGCAGCAGTGGACCGCCTCGGTGGAAAAGGCCGAAATCGCCGGCGTGGCGGTGCTGGTGGTGACGCCCAAGAAGCTGGTGGCCGAGGACCGGGCTGGCATCTACCTGCACGGCGGCGCGTATATCCTCGGCGACCCGTTCACCAAGATCCCCGCGGTGCTTGCCGCCGAGCTCGGCATACGGGTCTATTGTGTCGACTACCGGCTGGCGCCTGATCACCCCTTCCCCGCCGGGCTCGAAGACTCGGTGGCAGTGTATCGGTCGCTGGTCGCGCGGTTCGGACCCGAACGGCTCGTTGTGTTCGGCGACTCCGCGGGAGGCGGGCTGACACTCGCCATGCTGCTGAAGAACGCCGAGCTTGGCCTGGCGATGCCGGCGGCGGTCGCCCTGTTCTCGCCGTGGTGCGACCTGACCCGAAGCGGCGACAGCTTCGACACGCTCGCCGGGTGGGATCCGCTCCTCCAGTACTACGAGCTGGACCTCGCCGAGGCGGCTCGAGTGTACGCCGGTGGGCAGGATCTGAAGAGCCCGTTGCTTTCGCCGCTCTACGCGGGCACATGGAAGGGCTTCCCGCCGACCCTGATCAGCACCGGCACCCGCGACCTCTTCCAGAGTCTTTGTGCGCGTCTTCGGCGCGAGTTGGTGCGGGCGGGAGTCGACGTCAGGCTCAATCTCTGGGAGGGGATGTGGCACGTGTTTGAGGCCTATCCAGTCCCGGAGGCGGACGAATCGCTGAAAGAGGTTGCCGCCTTCCTGCGCGCCCGGATGGCAAGCGGCCCGCGCTGATCAGCCCTCATCCCTACGCTTGGGACGCTGACTCACGGAGAGCCACATGTTGCAACCGAGCAGGCTGCAAGACACCGACCGATCGAGGTCCCGGTTCTCAACCTACCGTTGGACCAGTCTTCCGGGGCGGGTCAGCAGTGGGATGACAACCGCAAGAACTGGTACCGGAGCTGGGGGCAGGTCAGTTGTGCTGTCACTCAACCGACCGTCCGGTAGCTTGTGGTAGTATGCGGGGGTCAGGTGCCCGGCGGGACCCGGGTACCGCAACGGCCGAGGGTGGCGGAAGACGTAGACGCTGAAGGACGGAGTAAGGGAGGTCGCACGTGGCGATAAGGTTCGAGGGACGGGTGGCGGTCGTGACCGGCGCAGGCACCGGTATCGGCAGGCACTATGCGTTGGAGCTGGCCCGGCGCGGTGCCAGGGTCGTGGTCAACGACCTCGGCGTCCAGGTGGATGGAACCGGTGGTTCGCCATCGGCGGCTCAGGCCGTCGCCGATGAGATCACCGCGGCCGGCGGCGAGGCCGTCGCCAACGGAGACAGCGTCTGCGATCGCGCGGGGGCCGAGCGCATCGTCGAGCAGGCGATGGACTGCTTCGGATCAGTGGACATCCTCATCAACAACGCCGGCATCCTGCGGGACAAGACCTTCCTCAAGATGTCCCTCGACGACTTCGTGGAGGTGGTCGATGTCCACCTGCTCGGCAGCGCGTACGTCACCAAGGCGGCCTTTCCTCGGATGAAGGACCAGGAGTACGGGCGAATCGTGCTGACGAGCTCGACCTCCGGTCTGTTCGGCAACTTCGGGCAGGCCAACTACGGCGCTGCCAAGATGGGCGTGGTCGGCCTGATGAACTGCCTCAGGCTGGAGGGCGGCCGGCACAACATCCGCGTCAACACCATCGTCCCGGCGGCGGCGACCCGGATGACCGAAAGGCTGCTGCCCCAGGAAGCGGCCGCGGCGATGAGCCCCGAGCTCGTGGTTCCCGCCACCCTGTACCTGGCAAGTGAGGACTGTCCCACCGGGCACATCGTCTTTGCGGCGGCAGGGTTCTTCGCGCGCATCGCCGTGCTCCAGGGGAAGGGAGTGGCGCTCGGGCCTACGGCGAGCGTGGAGGAGGTCGCGGCCCGCTACCAGGAGATAAGCGATCTCAGTGGAGCAAGACCAATGGACAACGCCGGCGACGCCACGATGGCCGCATTCGCGGCCCTGACGGGCGAGCCAACCGCATCCGTGAAAGGAGCGTGATATGAGAGAGGTGGTGATCGCGAGCTACGTTCGCTCGGCCCAGTCCCGCTGCCGCCCTAACGATCCTGGCCGCGACTGGCTCTTCAAGATTCGGACCGACGACCTGGTCGCCAGGCTCCTACCGGAGGCACTCAAGCGTGCCTCCTGCAAGCCCGACGAAGTTGACGACCACATCCTCGGGTGTGCCATGCCGGTGGGCGAGAACTGCACCCTTGGTGGACGCACGCCGGTGCTCCTCGCCAACCTCGACAAGCGCACGGCATCCAAGCACGTGGACGAGCAGTGCGGCTCCACCATGGCGGCGCTGCAGATCGCGTTCATGGAGATTTCCCAGGGCTTCGCGGACGTCGTGCTGTGCAGCGGCATGGAGCACATGGGCCGGATCCCCATGGGCGGCGACGGCAAGATCGAGCTCAATTTGCGGTTCTTCCAGGATCCCGGCCTCGCGCACTGGGACTTCCTCACCGCCATCAGCATGGGCGTGATCGCCGAGAAGATGGCCGCAATGGGCTACACGCGTGCGGACCAGGACGCCTGGGGAGCTCGCTCGCATCAGCTTGCCTACCGCGCCCAGCAGGAGGGGTTCTTTGCCGGCGAGATCCTCCCGGTCCAGGTTCCCCAGATGGACGGCTCGACCATGGTCGTGGACACCGACCAGTCGGTGCGCTCCGACGCCACCCCCGAGGGTATGGCTGATTTACAGCCCGCCTTTCGCAAGGACGGCACCGTGACCTCCGGCAACTCATCGCCCCTCAATGCCGGCGCCAGCGCGCTGGTGCTGATGGCAAAGGATGTCGCGCTGGCCAAGGGTCTCCAGCCCCTGGCGACGATCCGCTCGATTGGTTTTGCCGGGGTCGAACCCAACCTCATGGGGATCGGTCCCGTGCCTTCATCGCAGCGGGCGCTGAAGGCGGCCGGGCTCGCCGTCTCCGACATCGACTTCTGGGAGATCAACGAGGCCTTCGCGGTGGTCGTGCTCTACGCTATCCGCGAGCTCGGCATCGATCCCGAGAAGGTCAACGTCAAGGGCGGCGGCATCGCCATCGGCCACCCCCTCGGTGCCACCGGCGGCCGCCTCGTGGGTACTCTGGCGCGCATCCTCAAGGCCGAGGGCGGACGCTACGGCTGCGCCACGATGTGCTGTGGCGGGGGGCAGGGCGTTGCCATGATCCTCGAGAACGAAGCGAACTGAGAGGGGGCAGAGATGAAAATCGACGACATCAAAACCGTCGCCATGATCGGAGCCGGTGACATGGGCCACGGCATCGCCGAGGTCGCCCTTCTCGCCGGCTACAGGGTCAACCTTTACGACATCGCGGAAGTGGTCGTGAGCCGGGGCCGGGAGCGCATCTTCGAGAGCCTCGAGAAGCTCATGGAGAAGGGCAAGCTCAAAGCCGAGCACAACAGCGTGATCAGGACACGTCTGCTGAAGACCACCACGGACCTCGGGGAGGCGGTCGCCGACGCCGATCTCGTCGTCGAGGCGGTTCCCGAGGTCATGGAGCTGAAGAAGAAGGTGTTCGCGGAGATCGACAGGAAAGCGCCACCCCATGCGCTGCTCGCCTCCAACACCTCGACGATGAGCATCACCGAGATCGCAGAGGCCACCCGCCGGGCGGACAAGGTGCTCGGGTTGCACTACTTCAACCCCGCGGTGCTTATGCGGTTGGTGGAGGTGATCCGGACGGCGAAGACCTCGGACGAGACCATAGGCATCGCGATGGCTTTCGTGGAGAAGAACAAGAAGCTCCCGGTGCTGGTAAAGAAGGACTCGCCGGGGTTCATCGCCAACCGCGTCAACCAGGCGGCGGGCGTGCTGATCATGGAGGTTGTCGAGCGGGGCGAGATCAAGCCCGAGGAGCTCGACGCGTTCTTTCGGGCCATGGGCTCGGCCATGGGTCCGTGCGAACTCACCGACTACGTTGGTATTGACGTTGCGGTCCACGGCAGCAACTACTTCGCCGAGAAGCTCGGTCCCGAATACGGCCCGGCCCCCCACCTCCTGAAGATGCTCAAGGAGGGCAAGCTCGGCAAGAAGACCGGCCAGGGCTACTTCACCTGGCCCGGGGGCGAGCGTCCCAAGATCGACCTCAAGAAGGCGACCAAGAACTTCAGTTTCTTCTGGCCGGTCTTCCTGCAGATCAACGAAGCCACGAAACTCATCCAGGAGGGCGTCGTCGATACCCTCAACGAGGTCGACCTGGCGTTGGTGAACTCCTCGGGCATGCCGATGGGCCCGATCAGTCTCGGGCGCCAGATCTCGAGGCTCGACCTCATCGATGGCCTCGAGATGCTGGCCTCGAAGTATGAGAAGAACGTGTTCAAGCCGACGCGGCGGGTGCTCGGAGGAGGACACAAGTTCTAGGCGCGGGAGCCAGGTGCCGAGAGGTCCGCGGGCCCTCGCATCACACCCTATGCGACCGTGCATGCGCCTATGCTCCTGGCCGATGTGCCGAGGGCTCGAAGCCGTGGTGGGGAGGAAGCGATGGACAACGAAGGATTGACGCTCGAGCAACGCGGGCAGGTGGCGCTCATCACCATGAACCGGGCGCCCGTCAACGTCTGGAACCTCGCCAACATGGAGAAGCTCGCCGCGGCGCTCGCGAGAATCGAGAGCGATCGCCAGGTGCGGGCGGTGGTGCTTACCGGCGGAGGCGAAAAGTGCTTCTCGGCCGGCTTCGACGTCGCCGACGCGGGAAATGCGGCACACACCAGTCTGCTCGGACGGGAGCTGTGGCGACGCCTGGACTGCCTCGCCAAACCGGTGATCGCGGCCATCAACGGCCATGCTCTCGGAGGCGGTCTGGAACTGGCGCTGAGCTGTCACTTCCGGCTCGCAGCCGACAAGGCAGACGTGAAGCTCGGGCTGACCGAGCTCAACCTCGGGATCATGCCTGGCTGGGGCGGCACGCAGCGGCTTGCCCGCGTCGTCGGCCGTGCGACCGCGCTCGAGATGATCCTCCTGGGCCGCACGCTCTCGCCTCAGGAGGCGCTCGCCGTCGGGCTTGTCAGTCGCCTGGTCGCCCCGGCCGCACTCGTGGATTCGGCGCTCGAGCTCGCCGGCCAACTGGCGGCGCGCCCGCCGGTGGCAGTGGCCTGGGTGCTGCGCGCGATGACGGCGGGGAGCTACGAGAGCCTCTCGAGCGGTCTCGCCACCGAGGCCGAGGGCTCTTGCGTCGTCGGGCTCTCGAAAGACAGCCAGGAGGGGTTCAAGGCTTTTCTGGAGAAGCGTCCGCCGGTCTTCACCGGCGAGTGAGGCGCGTCGACCCAGTGCCGGCGCTGCGTGGGTCCGCAAGATGGGGTCCTCGATAGGAGGAGTTGACAGAAGGTCATCGAGAGTCGTACTCTCCTACCGGACGGTCGGTTGATTTGTGGGGCGTGGTCGGGCGAAATCGCGGGCTCGGCCGGGCAGCCACAACCGGGGGTCCGGGACCGCGAGCGGAGGTCGCGTGCGAACGCTGGTGTGCATGAAGACGATTCTCGATCCCGACGTGCCCGCGCGCGATTTCGCCGTCGACGCGGCGCGCCGCGAGGCGGTGCGGGGGGGCGCGGCGCTGGTGCCCAACGTGTTCTGCGAGAACACCCTGGAGGCGGCGTTGAGGCTTCGCGAGACGGCCGGCGGCACGGTCACCGTTGTGAGCGACGGCGTGGCGGAGTGTGAGGAGACGCTGCGCAAGGCGCTGGCGATGACCGCCGACGAGGCGGTGCACGTGCTGCGCGACGGTGCAGGCGTGCCCGACGCCGCCGAGGTGGCGGGGGTGCTGGCCGCCGCGGTGCGCCACCTGGGCGGGTTCGACCTCATCCTCCTCGGTCGCGAGTCCGGCGACTGGGGCCTCGGCCAGACCGGGGGCTGGCTCGCCGAGGAGCTGGGCGTGCCGTTTATCGCCTTCGCGGATCGCATCGAGCCGAGCGCCGGCGGCGTACGCGTGCGGCGGCACACCGACAACGGCCACGAGGTCCTCGAGGCGCCGTTGCCGCTCGTCGTCACGATCACCAACTCCGACGCCACCCTGCCGCGCATTCCCAAGGCGAGGGACGTGATGCGCTCCTACAAGGCGCCCGTGACGACGCTCTCCGCGGCCGAGCTGGCGCGCGCGGCGGGTGCGGGGTCGCCTTCGGAGCCGCTGTGGCACGTGGTCGAGCTCGCGGTGCGAACCCGCGAGGTGAGCTGCGAGCTGGTGGGGGGCGACTCCCTGGAGGAGAAGGTCGATGCGTTCGCACAACGCCTGGTTGCGGCGCTGGAAGGCGCGTAGGAGGTCCCATGTCCAATGACGTGCTGATCTGCTTGATCGCGCCGCGTCAATGGGATCGCGCCTCGGCCGGTCTGGCCGGCGCCGGTCAGCGCCTCGCCGCCGAACTCGGCGGGGCGGTGCACGCGCTCGTCGTTGCGCCCGCCTCCCCGGGGATCGCCGAGGAACTGGCGCGGCTCGCCGATTCGGTGGCTGTCGTCGAGGCCGTCCAACCGCTGGATCCCGAGCCGCTGCTCGCCACCGCCGCCGGGTTCGCCAGGGATCTCGCGGCGCGAGCCGTCCTCCTCGGCAACGACGCCGCGAGCCAGGAGCTGACGCCACGGCTGGCGGCGCGCCTCGGAGGCAGTCCGATGAGCGACGGCGCCGCCGTGACCTTCGCCGACGGCCGCATCCAGGTGACGAGAGCGGTGTACGGCGGCAAGGCCGTGGCGACCTATGCGCTGGGCCGCACGCCGGCAGTCATCTGGCTGCGCGCCCGGGCGCAGGCGCCCGGCGTGCCAGCGACGAGCCCCGGCGGGGTCCGCACGATCCCCACCATTGAGCCGAAGGCGGCGTTCCCGCGCGTCGTCGAGCGCTTCGAGGAGCCGGCAGAAGGGATCCCCCTGGAGGAGGCCCGCGTGGTCGTCGCCGGCGGCCGCGGCATCGGTGGCGCCGAAGGGTTCCGTGAGCTCGCGGCGCTCGCCGGCGTCATGGAGGCCGCCCTCGGGTGCTCGCGCCCCGCCTGCGACGAGGGTTGGACGCCGGTCTCATGGCAGGTCGGGCAAACCGGCAAGCGCGTCGCCCCGGACCTCTACCTCGCGGTGGCGATCTCGGGGGCGAGTCAGCACATCCTCGGGATGGCCGACTCGCGCGTGGTGGCGGCGATCAACACCGACCCGCAGGCGGCCATCTTCGCGCACGCATCGTTCGGCATCGTCGAGGACTATCGAAAGGTCGTACCCGCCCTCGTGGCGCGTCTTGCCGAGCGGCGGCGATGACCGAGGCGACCCGCGAGATCTGCTGGAACATCCGGCACGCCTGGCTGATGTACGTGCTGCTGTTGCCCGCGCTCGGCGTCGCGGGGTGGGGTCTCGTTCGGCGGGTGGCGCGCTGGCGGCACGCCCGCCCCGGGCTGCGCCTCGACCGGCCGTGGGCGCGCCTCGGTCTCGTGCTGCGCCACGCCGTGCTGCAGCAGCGCCTGGCGCGCGAGCCCTACGCCGGCGTCACGCACCTGGCGGTGTTCGCGGCCTTCCTCGTGCTCACCGTCGCAACGACCGTGGTCATGCTCGACTACGACCTCGGAACCAGCATCATGCGCGGCCCGTTCTACCTATGGTTCCAGTCGCTGGCCGCTGACGCCTTCGGGTTGGCGATGCTGGTCGGCCTCGGGATGGCGCTGGCACGCCGGCTCGGCCGCGGCTCGCCCGAACTCGTGCGCTCGCGCGAGGCGACCGCCGTCCTCGCGCTGCTCCTCGCCATCGTCGTGACCGGGTTCCTCCTCGAAGGCTGGCGCATCGCTGCCACCGCCGACCCGTGGCGCGACTGGTCGCCGGCCGGCGCACTTGTGGCCACGGCGAGCGCGGCGGTGTTTTCGGCCCCGGCGTTGCGTGCCGCCCACGAGTGGACGTGGTGGCTGCACCTGGTCCTCGTGCTCGGTCTCCTGGCCTGGGCGCCGTACGGGCGGCTCCTGCACGTGGTGACGGCGCCACTTGCGGTCTTCTTCGGCAACCTCGACGGCCATGCGCAGGCGCTGCACGCGGTGGATCTCGAGAGCGACGAGCGCTTCGGCGCCCGCGAACTCGCCGACCTGCACGCCAAGGACCTCATCGATCTCGACGCCTGCACCGAGTGCGGCCGCTGCACGGCGGCGTGCCCGGCCGCGCGCGCCGGCAAGGCCCTCTCGCCCCGAGACCTCATCCTTGAGCTGCGCGACCAGATGCACGGGTCCTGGAAGGCCGGCGCCGGTGGGAAGGGGGAGGCGCGACCCCTCACCGCGGCGGGGCGCGCCGCGTCGGTGGAGGCGATCTGGCAGTGCACGACATGCGCCGCCTGCCTTGAGGCCTGCCCGGTGCTCATCGAGCAGATGCCCAAGCTCGTCGAGGCGCGCCGTTTCCTGGTCATGGAGGAGGCGGAGATGCCGGATGGCATCGCCGCCGCGCTCACCTCCCTCGAGCAGCGCGGACACCCGTTCCCGGGGACCGCCTTCTCGCGCGTCGACT
>Ga0209253_10001263_pt1 | contig 22209 bp, 21 predicted proteins | sample FrelakmetBRP12BR_FD_187145 | JGI IMG/M metagenome (GOLD analysis project Ga0209253, IMG submission 187145) | Freshwater lake sediment microbial communities from the University of Notre Dame, USA, for methane emissions studies - BRP12 BR (SPAdes)... | ecosystem: Environmental > Aquatic >...
ATGGGGAGCGCACCATACTTTCCGACTAGAGGCTTCGACAATACACTAAACGCGGCAAGTGAAAAAGCGCAGAGGACCACTGCAAGTGGACCAGATAAAGAATCGAAGCCGTCGACCAGGTCTGGAGCAGAAAGGATAGCTGCACCGATCACAGCCAATAGCAGTGCAAGCCCGAGTTTCGCTCCAACCTCTTCTTTGAGGAAGATCACGGAGAGAAGGGCTGTGAATACTGGTCCAAGAGATATTAGGAGACCCGCCAGGCCTGACGAAACAGTCTTCTCGGCGTAGTTCAGGGCAAGGTGGTACGCGACTACGTTGAAGAATGCCACCACTAGGAGTCTACGAAGATCTCTTCCTTCGAACCTGCTCTTCAATCTCCTGATGAAAGGCAAGAGTCCAATGTAACCCGCACTCGCGACTAGCCAGCGGAGCAGCGTCAAATCAACAAAGCCGAGTTCAAAGTCAAGATACCTGATCGCAACGAATGCCAATCCCGATATGACACTCAGAACTGCCAGTAGAACATGACTCCAGCCTTGCCACGAGAATTAGAGGAGATCGTTCCGTTATCCAACATTGAGATATCGCTTAACACAGGTACATCACATGTAGCAAGACAAAAAGTCTCGGATATTGAAAATGGGTTTCTTTTGGGCTACGATTCCGCCTACATCGATCAGTTTTCGCCCGTAGTCTTGACGGACTAGGCAAGACCAGACTCTAGTCAGGACATCGAGTTCTTCTGACTTCTCACTAAACTCGAGGCCCTGACCGAGCCAACAACCCAAACAATTACTGAATTCAACTTCAAGAGGTCTCCACGACGAGAGTTGTGTATCACTGGAACGATTTCTCGGAAAAAGACGATAGAACTGGGTTCCATCGGTTGAGTTCAATATGGCAAATAGTGTTAAATCCAGTGAACGGTCAGAGGGAATGAGGTGTCATGAATTGACAAGCTGTCCTAGATGTTATACCCTTGTAGCAAACGAGTCATCGTACTGTCACAGGTGTGGACAATACCTAGTACTTCCCTGTCCAATCTGTAACGCTCCATGCACAATGTCCTCGGATGGGACTCGAATCGATTGTACTCGATGCGGTTACGCCGTTGATTACTACATTCACGCCCAATTTCATGCAACATGAACGATGCACCAACTTCGCAGGCCGATAGAGAATGGTCAGACAGCGAAGAATGATAAAGCGAAGTACGAATCGTGGAAGAATGAAACAACGGAAAGCTGAACATAGAACGAGACAGCGAAGAACCAGACTACATACGGCGAAGCAGCGGAGATCAGCCTAGCTCCTGCCCTCTTCAGCGCTGTTACGCCAGTCTTACGCCGTTCGCGATCGGCATGACTATGTCTTCTGTTGCTTCCAGCAAGCCATGCGTCGCAGGTTGAATTTTGACAAGGACCTCAATACGGGAAATAAGCGCTGTATGGAAACCGCTCACTCGTTGGATAGTATGTTGAGTCGTAGTGTGCCCATTGATGATAATGAAGGTGACCTGTCACACGGTGGCTGTCAGAATTCCGATAGCAGAAGTGAGGATGGTACGCTGGTTGAGGGTATGGTTGAAGGTCTGATTGAGAGTACCCTCCTATTCTGTACGGTTGAGGGTATGGTTGAGGGTACTGAATGGGTGCAGAGGGTAGTTGAGGATAGCTTGGAAGTTGAGGGTATTGAGGCGCGCTTCCACCAAAGCCCATTCCTACAGGGTAATCGAATCCTCCGAAACTGGCGTAGGTTTGGGCGGGTTGGGCGGTTCGCATCCAAACCAATCCACTGCGATTGTATACAGGACTATAGAATAGGGGCGCCAAGATGTTCACCAAACCGCAATCTAACCTTCAGGAATTTAAGAGTAACCAACAGAGAGATGCGAGGAAACAGAATAGGAATATCAGGTATAGACAAGTTCATTCAATGAGTCATTGTTTCTTATCCGGTTAAGCAACCAACCAAGCAACTAAGCTACCAACCAATCGATAGAACAAACGCTACATATTGTTAGAATACTAACCCATTATTCCAGAGTTCTGTTTCACTCCCGGCACTCAGGTATTCCATTTCGATAGGTATGCAAAACCATATCTAGCGATCCCAATAGTTCCGCGATATGCCATCGAAGAATGCCGTATTCATTCTTGTTGCCACTATCATCTTCTTCGCTCTAATGCCTGTGGGCTGGTGTACCTCGGACGTCACCATCAATCACCTTGAAGTTGACAAGACAGTCTATGAACGAGGGGATTTTGTCGTCTTCACCTTGACGGTCCGAAACAATGCGCTAAATTCAAGTCACATGATTCGATTCAAGTTCCAGATCCGTCGTGGTGACATCATCCTTTGGCAGTCGGCAACTAGTGATCCTCAGAAACTGAATGCAACCTCTGAGTATAACATGAGATCGACATATGGCCCTTTAGACAATTCATTTTCTGACGACTACTATATTTTCAGGGCATCCGTTTACCCTGATGATCTAGATAGCGCATATATCAGTGAGGATTATGGAGCTAGTGTTGTTCCCGAATTCATTTCGTCCTTGAGGATACTACCTATCGTTACTATGTTTGGAGTCATCATAACCCGAAAAAAAGGGTTCTGTTAGGTTAGCCAGATGTATTCATATTCCAAACTCTCATCTTCATCCAGAATTTGGAGTTCTTCTTCAATTAGATTCTCTTCCTCGTATTGGCTCGGCCAGCAGTATGGCGCATCGTAGTACGATTGACCGTAATATCCCATGGGCACATAATAATCGACGTAGTGCCATTCTTCTTGAGACGGATAGTAATCAGACAAATACATCACCATCTTACAGCAGATGTTCGCTTCAAGATAAGTATTTGTAACAAACACCTGCGACTTAACGTCGCTTGTTGCTACGTATCTTCATGCCAACACCACATGAAGATCTGGCAACTCACTAAACTTGTCGAATACCTCTCGTTTCTGACCAGCATCGTCTCCGGTTAAGTTATGGGTGTTTCTGGTTAGTCTCGGTACGATGCTATTGCGTACGTTTTTTCTATTGGGCTGTACTATAGGTCTTCTACGGTGTTTTCTTCTATGAAAAGGGGATTCGCTGGGTTTCTCTTGATTCTTGTCTTTATCGCTTTGGTTGTTCTTTCCAAGCCTGTTACGGCTGAAACATATCAAAATTCTGTAGAGGTTACGGAGGTTCGGTATCCGACCGCGTATACGATCATGCCTAATACAAACTTCACAGTTTGGGTTACCGTGTCTTGGAGCGTAAGCCCAGCCGATGTCGGTTTTCTCAAGGTACTCATCAAAACTGATCCTTGGGTACAAAGTGGCATCGCAAAGGAGTACTTGATTGGTAAGAAAGAACTCGACGGAAAATCACATTCTAGAACTATTCAACTTCCCAATCTCCTCCAAGCACCCAACCGAGAAGGAATCTGGCCGTTATATGCTCAAGCACAGATAAACATCACCACACTAGTCCTCGTCAGTGATCCCGTACTCTTTTCAGTTCCTATAGGAAACTCGTCCACGATTATCCCTTTTGCCACGCCTAGCCAAGAAACAATCATGATGATTCTTGGAATTGGAATAGTTTGTGTGCTTCTACGATATAGAAAGCATCCGAAAATACGCGTTCAGTCGTAGAGACATCACCCATCCGTTCTCTTGGAACGGTCCGCTGTGACCGAGGTTAGTCACATGACTCTCATCATCAGGTTGACCCGACTGTTGTTTCAGCCTCTGATCAAGGCCGACTATTACGATGTTTGGCGCAACAAGACATATTTGGCGCTTGAATAACCTAGGAGCTAACCAATACCGGGGTATGACGTTTGTCGGACGAATCAAAATACATTGTCAAAATAGAAGAGGTTGAGAAAGGGCTCAAAGCTTCCAAGGAAAGTCTCCAGGCACTGAAAGGCGCTGTAGGAGGTAAACAGATAGCCAGAATGAAGAAGGAAGCTGTGGACTGTCCGGTTATGAAGAAAACCTTGTGCTTTGTGGATTGTTTCGCTTGTCCAAACTTCATGCGAAGGCTCAAGGGCACCGTGGGTTGTAAAGGAGATCCCCTTTCATAGAAGAAAACAGATCGGACAGTATCGTTGAAATCGTCCTAGCTCACTGGACCTCTATCGAATCAGTCTCCAGAATAAGCCTGTGAGAGAAAAAGAGGAAAAGTCGTCGAGTCATCAACGACCTCTACTGCACAACCTCTCCCGTAGCGAATCTATTCCCTACACGAGTGACCTTTATCTTAATATGATCACCGGGTTTTGTGTTCGGAACGAATACGACGAAACCCTGCACACGGGCTATTCCCTCGCCACGTCTGCTGGTCTCTTTCACATCAACCTCGTACTCCTTACCTTCCTCAACTGGCTTTTCGAAAGGTTTGTCACCATATCGCCTTCTTTCAAAACTCATACGTCTCACCTCGCTCGCATTGGAACAGCTAGCTACGGGAGAAAACGTAGCGGCGGACGCAAAAACGGCTGCTAGCTCTTCCCCTACGTACCTAACTTCATTTCATAGCGTCTTGAATTGTTTGATATAAACGTTGTTTGAAGGTGGCAACCAACTCAATTCTGCTGGAAGAAAGATTTGAGAAAACTCTTTTATATGAAAACAAGTCACTATCGCAACTTCCAGTCGTGAATGCATATGGCGATGACGTTCGAACAAATGGTTCTTTGGGTTGTTATTGCGACCGCGTTGGGCGCACTTCTCTATGCTGCGTTCTTAGCTCGCCAGATGCTAAGGCAGCCAACCGGAACTGGAAAGATGCTGCAGGTTTGGAAGGGGATCTCTGAAGGAGCCAATGCCTACCTGAAGCGGCAATTCAAATCTATAATCCTAGTCATCGCAGCTCTTACCATCGCGATGTATTTCTCATCCTCACTTGTCGGAGGCAGTCTGTCAATCTCTATTGGCAGAGCAGCAGCATTCCTGATGGGCGTGACATTCTCAGGTCTCGTGGGATACTTGGGAATGAATATGGCGGTCAGAGGAAACATCAGAGTAGCTGAGGCCTCACGCCGAAGTTTTCATGACGCCTTGAAGATTGCCTACAGATCAGGAACAATCACAGGAATGTTGACTGATGGGTTGGGGCTTTTTGGTGGAACCCTCATTTTCATGATTTACTTCAAAGATGCACCTGAAGTCCTCCTAGGCTTTGGTCTGGGTGGCACTCTGATCGCGCTGTTCATGCGGGTTGGTGGAGGAATCTATACCAAAGCAGCGGATGTTGGAGCTGACCTTGTGGGAAAGGTCGAGAAAGGAATCCCTGAAGACGACCCACGCAATGCGGCTGTCGTGGCCGACCTTGTTGGAGACAACGTAGGCGACTGTGCAGGCATGGCAGCGGATATCTTCGAATCTTATGAGGTCACCATAGTTTCCGCCATGATACTCGGCCTTGCACTAATGCCATTTGACGTGAAATGGATCATCTTTCCTCTTATGGTCAGGGCTGTGGGCGTAGTTAGCACGATCATTGGAACCTACTCCGTTTCATTATGGCCCAGCAAGATGATCAAAGGTGATGCTTTCAAGGCCATGGATCTGTCATACGACCTTTCGGCAGTGATCTCGGTGATCAGCTTCTTCATTGTCGCACATTTCTATGTCCATGACCTAAGGGTATTCGCGGCCACTGCTGTCGGAGTTTTCTTGGCAATCGGTTTCAACAAGATAACGGATCATTTCACTAATCCCAACAAAAAGCCCATTGACGAACTTGCGCGTTCAGCCCGAACAGGCGCTGCGACCGAGATACTTGGAGGAATAGCGCTTGGTTTCGAGTCAACAGTATGGAATTTGCTGATGATCTGTGTAACGATAGTCATCTCAGTCCTTGTGTTCTCCGGTAGTTCCGTGGTATTCATGATGTATGGAGTTGCTCTTTCGGGAATCGGTATGTTAACCTTGACGGGAAACAACGTCTCGATGGATGCTTTTGGCCCAATAGTTGACAACGCGAATGGGATAGGCGAGATGGCAGGTGTGGAACCTGAAGCAAGAAAGATCATGGCCGACCTGGATGCGTCGGGAAATACGACAAAAGCAAGCACAAAAACCATCGCAATTGCTTCAGCCGTAATAGCGGCTGTTTCACTCTTCGGTGCATTCGTAGAAACCACGGGACTTGAAAAGGTTGGCCTCAACATAGCTGATCCAATAGTCTTCATCGGGCTCCTGGTCGGTGGTGCTCTTCCATTTCTGTTCAGTGCGTCAGCGATACGTGCGGTGAGCAGAGCAGCAGGCTATATAATCGAGGAGGTACGATCTCAATTCAAGATTCCAGGAGTCCTTGAAGGAACAGTTACTCCCAACTATGCTAAAGTTGTAAGTCTCTGCGTAGGCGCCGCTCAGAAAGAACTCATAGGCCTAGCAGTAATGGCAATATTCACGCCCCTAGCAATCGGTTTCTTGATAGGAGAAGCTGCCCTTGGAGCCTTCTTGGCAGGCATAATTGTGACAGGACAACTGCTGGCAGTATTCATGGCCTCCTCGGGTGCTTCATGGGACAATGCCAAAAAGAAAATAGAGGATGGATTCTACGGAGGAAAAGGATCAGAGGTACACAAAGCATCGGTGACCTGTGATACAGTTGGGGACCCATTGAAGGACACATCGGGCCCTGCGCTTAACCCAATGATCAAAGTGATCAATCTCATCTCACTTATCTTCGCACCATTGATCATAGCTCTCGCAGATCAACCCATGATCTCGTATGCTATCGGCATCATACTTGTCGCGGTTGTCGGAGTAGTAATCTGGTTCGGAAAACGTGAGGGAGCATTCACAAAAATCCAGACTCAAGGCGCATCATAGTCATCAAGAAATCTAACCGAACATCACATTCATGGAAACGCCCCTTTTTCAAACATTATAAGTTGACCGTACTGAACAGTCTAGCCAACATTCATGGAGCGACCTACAATGTCAGATGCGCAATTCGCAATCTCAAGAATCGTAGCCAGAGAGATCCTAGATTCAAGGGGAAACCCTACAGTCGAAACCGATGTGTATCTAAAAGGAAGATGCATGGGTCGAGCGGCAGTTCCTTCAGGAGCCTCGACAGGTATTCATGAAGCGACGGAGCTTAGAGATGGTGACAAAACCCGCTACGGAGGCATGGGTGTATCAAGAGCCGTCCAAAACGTGAATGACAAGATAGCCAAGGCTATCGTGGGCAAGGACTGTAGGAATCAAGAACTCATCGACAGTACCATGATGAACATTGATGGGACAGAAAACAAGGGAAGACTTGGAGCCAACGCAATTCTCGCCGTGTCTATTTCGATCGCGAAAGCAGCATCGAATGCCCTCGACATGCCGTTTTACAGATACCTAGGAAAAGGCGCCGCAAAATCGTTGCCAATACCAATGATGAACGTGATAAATGGTGGCAAACATGCTGGCAACGAGCTCAATGTCCAGGAATTCATGATTCTCCCTGTCCGTGCGGAATCGTTCAAGGAAGCGCTTAGAATGGGAGTCGAGACCTATCAACAACTAAAGAAGATATTGAAGAACAAGTATGGCTCATCTTCAATAAATGTAGGTGACGAAGGGGGCTACGCTCCACCGATGAAAAACACAAGCGAAGCTCTCGATGCCCTCAGCGACGCGATAGACGCAGCAAATTACGAGCTGGGAAAGAATATGTTCCTTGGATTGGACGCTGCATCAAGCAACTTCTTCGATGCTGACACTGGCAAGTACAAGATAGATGGGAGAGTCTTGACTCGTGAAGGCCTCATAGACCACTACAAGAGTCTCTCACAAAAATACCATGTACTCTCGATTGAAGATCCGCTTCAAGAAGACGATTTTGAGGGATTTGCTATAGCAACGCGCGAGCTTGCCCCAATGCAGATTGTTGGCGATGACCTGTTCGTTACAAACGTGAAACGACTCGCAAAGGGCATCTCGATGAACGCGGCAAACGCGCTGCTTCTCAAAGTCAATCAGATAGGTACACTGTCTGAAGCAATGGCGGCCGCCAAGCTGGCTTTTGACCACGGTTACAGAGTTGTTGTCAGTCACAGATCCGGTGAGACTGAGGATTCTTCAATTGCAGATATTTCCGTGGGGCTTGGAGCTCAGATGATAAAGACTGGAGCGCCAGCTAGAGGCGAGAGAACTGCGAAATACAATCAGCTCCTAAGGATTGAGGAAGAACTGGGCTCAGAGGCTGAATACATGGGAAAGAATCTGCAGCACGCCTAGGGCGGTCTTTCTGCCAGAATTGAGTTACATTCCTTTCAACGTTTGTATCGTGATCATTAAATCATAAAGAGATTTGTGGAGCTTATCTGCCAGATCACAGAGATAGGCAAGAGTCTACTCATATCGGATTGATCACAATGACGAGATCCTACTCGGTCGTAGGCCTTGAAGACTTTCCACTGGTTAAGGAGGGCGACGATCTTGGCCGGATGATCACAATCTCTCTAGAAAAAGAAGGCATATCTCTTAGTGATGAAGACGTCGTTGCCGTTTCCCAGAAGATTGTGTCCAAATCCGAGGGCAGAATCGTCAACATATCTAATGTCAGCCCATCGAGAAAAGCCGAGAAGTTGGCTAAGGTCACACGCAAAGATCCTCGTCTCATAGAGTGTGTTCTAAAGGAATCTAGAAGAGTCCTTGGAACGGCTGAACGTGCCCTAGTCGTAGAGACTCCGACAGGTCTTATCTGCCTTAACGCTGGAATCGACAAGTCGAATATTTGCGGAGGCGACACCTATTCGCTTCTCCCAACGAACCCAGACTCATCTGCCCAGGTCATAAGAGCGAGATTAGGAGAATTGACTGGAAAGAATGTCGGCGTGATAATATGTGACACTTACAGTAGACCGTTGAGAAATGGAATAGTTGAATTTGCCATCGGGATAGCAGGGGTTAGACCATTCAAAGATTACAGAGGAACCCGTGATCTTTTTGGAAACGAACTGAAGTTCAAATTGGTCGCTGTAGCCGATGAAATGGCCGCTGCAGCTGAACTCGTCATGGGGCAGGGATCCGAGGCTATTCCGGTTGCCATAATCAAGGGACTGCGATTAGTGGTCGCCGATTCCGCGGTTGACCCCGAGTCAACCGAGCTCCTGATGCCCACTTCCAGAGACCTTTACAGAGGCACGATCAGATAGTAGAAACAATCACTGTGAATTCAATTGACCAGGTGTGAATCCCAAAAAAAGAAAAAAAACATGCTCGTTCGATATCGTGGTCTCAGTGAGCTGGAGCCTGTGCATGGGCTCGTGAATCAACGAGTTTCTTCAGATCATCGGGTATGTTCGGTTCATACGCGACTTTGATCACCCAGCGGAATATATCCCTCTCAGTAACCATACCCACTATCTTCTGGTCCTCCATCACGGGAAGACGTCGAATATCCTTTCTGACCATCTGTTCCACGGCCTCCCAGACCTGAGCTGAAGGCATGACGGTAATGAGAGGTTTTGACATTATCTTACCGACAACCATTCTCATAACCTTCTGGCCTTTTGCAGTTCTCGTCGTGAGATCTCGCTCAGTTAGTATTCCTGCCGGCTTGCCCTTTTCCGTTACAATTACGCCTCCAATCTTGTTTCTGACCATGGTTCGAAGGACTTTGCTCACCTTTTCGGTAGACTTCACCGAAACAACTTTGGTGGACATTATGACAGAAACAACTTCACTTGGCGCTGAGGAAACTGTCAAAATCACCATCCCAATTAATGATTGTACCTTCGAAACATCTAAAAGGCTTTTCGTTAAGAGAACAATCCCACGATCGTTTTGACCTCCCAGCCTGTCTCAAGATGTGAAATAGCTGCAAATCTCTTCTTCATCCGGCTTGGAATGTGCTAGTCGAAGATGAGAAGACCCAACTCTGTGTTGCGCGGTTCTAACCTTAATACCTGATTCCTTAACCTGTATGACTGGCGTCTAGTTTGCGTGTTGGAATCATTACGCGAAACGAGGATTCATGGTGTGGAAGGAGACTCAGAAAAGCGTTTGAAGATGCGGGAAGCGCCGTGTGCTTCCTCACCTTCCAAGATTTGGTCACAAGGATTACAGGGAAGACGACCGTTTCCTCCAACAATCTGGATCTTATCTCTGAGCTGTCAGCTCTATTCGTGAGGCCAATTGGAAGAGGCTCGCTTGACGAAATAGTATTCCAGCTGGATCTGCTTCATACTTTCTCGGAAAGAGGTATCCCGGTTGTGAACTCACCCTTGGCGATCGAGAAAGCCGTTGACAAGTATCGGGCCCTTGAACTTCTGGGATCAGCTGGCGTTCAGGTTCCGGAAACGGTGGTGACCGAGAATGTCAATGAGGCGATGGAAGCTTTCAAGAGCTTCGGAGGAGAAGCGATCGTGAAACCCGTGTTTGGCTCACGTGGAATTGGGGCCGCTAGAATATCTGACCTTGATGTCGCCGAGAGAGTTTTTCGAACACTCAGATTCTACAAACATGTGATATACGTTCAAGAATACGTTCCACATGGAACAAGCGATGTCAGAGCGTTTGTGATCAAAGACCAAGTAGTCGCCGCTATGAGGAGAGAATCCAAATCTTGGAAAACGAACGTCAGCCAAGGGGCAAAGCCAGTTCAACTCCATCCATCTGACGAGCTAGTCAAGATTGTCGTGAAGGCGTCTGCTGTGTTAGGTTGCGAAATAGCTGGGGTGGACGTTATGGAGAATGACGAAGGCTTCACGATCAACGAGATCAATTCCCAACCTGGGTGGAAGGGTTTGCAGTCAACCACAAGAGTAGACATAGCTCAAAAGATCGCTGATTACGTGATATCCCGAGCCAAATGAACAGGGAAACAAGGACTCTTTTCTAGAGATCAAAATCCAAATGAAGCTGTTGCGCCAAGTTTCTAAGGTTCTCCCACACTTTGAAGTACAATGGGATGCCGTTCTTTCTGTATTGTTGCTCAAGTTCCCATTCTTTCTCTCCATGCATGTATATCCTGTCCTGACCCTTCGTCTTGTTTGATCCTCTGACGGATCTGATCATGGCGTCCATTCGTTCCTTGAACTTGTCTAGCTGGGTGAAAGCGTTAACATCAATGGCTCCGATGAACTGTCCGATATTTGATGGCCTCGGATCTTCTGGAGTCCCAACGCTAGCGCCGTAGGCTGCTCCGGACAATATGCCTGAGAGTATATCCACGAGCAATGAGAGTCCGTACCCCTTGTATCCCGCCGTTTGTTCCAGTCCACCGAGAGGCAACAGCCCGCCTCGCCTTGTCTTGTACACGCATCTCATTACCGTCTTCGTATCAAGTGCTGGGTCGCCGTTCTCATCTATCGCCCATCCGACTGGAACGCTTTTTCCATGCCTCTCATAGACTTCCATCTTTCCGATGGGAATGACACTGGTCGCCATGTCTAGGACGAAGGGCAATTCATTCTTTGCAGGGACTGCAAAAGCAACAGGGTTGGTTCCAAGAATTGGCTCTATTCCAAGGGTCGGAACGACAAGTGGCCAAGCGTTGGTCATGCATATTCCAATCATGTCTTCTTTGAGAGCCATCATGGCGTAGTAGCCGGCGATTCCAATATGGTTGCTGTTTGTCACAGTCGCGAACGCCAAATGAGATTTCTTGGCTTTCTCGATGCATCGCTGCATGACCCTGTATGCAACAACCTGTCCCAGACTATTCTCCCCGTCCACGAGCACACTTACGGGGGTCTCGTTCTTCAAGGTCAATTTGGCTGCAGGCCTAATCCAACCGTTCATTAGCCGCTTGGCATACCTCGGTAATCGTGATACTCCATGTGACTCGATTCCTCTGAGGTCTGCACTCACGAGAATGTCTGACGTTATTTGCGCTTCTTCTTCGGGGACATGAAGGTTCGTCAGGACTCTTGTGCAGAATCTTTTCAGTATTTCAGATCCTACGGTTCTTTCTTGATTCGACAAATGATTTCATCTCACTACATGGCTAGTTAAGAATGCCCATGGTTTTCTTCAGTACATCCGTGTTGATGTTTCCAGCCGTATACGTCATGCCAGTTCGGATGTTGTTGATCGAGACGACTGCGGGAGCGAATAGATTTGGATCAATATTGTAGAAATCATAGTTCGCAGCCTTGAGGATCTCGTAGAAAGGTTTTCCATACTCTCTTGCTGTTGATGACGGTGCTCTTGCTACTAGCATTCTCAATTTCTCGTCATCTTCAAAATCCACGGTATAGTAGACCTCTCCGCCATAGTATATCGCGTCGTTTGTCCGTCCCATGGCTTGCCCCGCTTTCGGATGAATGGGTGCAATTGGCGCGTAACCGCAACCTGAAAGAATCTTCTTCGGATCGAATCCGACTTCGCTGAGTTTGTGTATTCCAGCCTCGACCACTCTTCCAGAGATCTGAACTGATCCTGCGACAGAAGATGTAGACGCCACCATTACGAACAGATTCTCCGGAGAAACCTTACACTTTTTGGATATGTACTGGATTGCCTCTCCGGTTGGTTTTGACTCTGACTCAAGAATCATCACAGCCTTCTCTGACCTGTCTGTGTAACCAATTTTTTCGTAGACATCCTTAGGTTTCAAGGCAATCGCGCGTCCCGGTCCTGAGCCCATCGCAGAATAGTTGTCGGTCTTTATCTGCCATCCTGCGAGCTGTGAGCCGAGGGTAGCGATGGCGGGATATGCTGTCTCAACAAATATGCTTGGAAGCGAAACATCTCCATATCTTGTATGAAAAACATGTGCTTTTCCAAGTCCCGCCAAGCATAGTTCAGTCATGGCTACGCCTGCGGCATAGCCTCCAGGGGCTCTCACACCTGCATCAAGCAACGTAGCGCCAGTTGAATCCCTTTCTACAATGATACCTAACTCATTTCTAGTTCGGATAATCTCCTCAACGACTCTCATCGCGGTTTGGTTGACGCTTATCGACAAGACCTATTCCTCCGGCTTCTGGATGAAAGCCTCACACCATTTCAACTGCGGGTTACTTGACGCTTTGACGAACAGTCGCCCTTTTCCAGTTTCTGTCACATCACCGACGAAGCTATAGAATGGTCCGTGGATTTTTTGTTCTTCAACCTTCACTTTCTCTCGTAGCTCATCAAAACTGAATGATGGTAGAATTGAGGGAGTTGTTCCTAGTATCACGATTTTTCCTCCAGTCATCTGGGCTCCAGCTCTGTCCTCGCAGTCACCTTCGATCAGCATAGTTCCATCATTCATGTGGATTCCGGGAAACGCTCCAGAATTTCCTTTCACTATTATTGTCCCACCTTTCATCCAGCAGCCCATCTCAGCTCCAACGTTGCCTTCTATTACCACAATCCCACCTTTCATGCCGAATCTGCTTCCCCGATAGGCAGAACCTACAAAGTCTCCGGCGTTTCCATGAATACTGATTCTTCCACCTTCCATTCTAGACCCGACCCATGATCCAGCATTGCCGTGCACGACGATTTGCCCGCCGGACATTTCTTCTCCGAGATGCATTCCCACGTCTCCTTCTGCTTCTATCGTACCCGAAGTCATTCCATGACCGATTCTTCGAACCTTCTTCAGATCTCCATGAATTCGTATCTTGAGCTCATTGGATGGCGCATCACTGTTGACATCAATATCGAACATGCTGCAGAGCTGAACCTTTTGATTTCCTTCCCACAGTTCAAGTGTCTGGATTTCTCGATTTGTCTTTCCAACGAGAAGATCAGGCGATATACATGAAGCGTCAACAGGAACTGTCAGTTGTCTTGTGAGTTTCATGATGATCTCTTTCAAATTCTCTGCCCTGCGACAGTTTCAAATCTTCTAGATGCCTTAAGATAGTCTTCGCCTATGGGGTAGTTGCTCATGCGCATAGTGTAGTAGTCTTCGAATCTCTCTTTCAGGTTCGTGAGCATCTGGTCATAAGTGTCTTGAGGCACATCTGAACTAACCCAGAGTGTTTTCCCAGGAACACTGGCCACGACTTCACCGTTCTTGACAAGAACTTTCCCATCTTTTATCGTGTAGGCAGCTTTTCGCAACGCTTTCCGAACAAGTCTATAGTCCCTTGATGGATTGATCGTTGTGGGATTGATTGCGTAGACAGATACGTCTCCGTCTGCTCCCAATCCTAGGTGGCCCTTGTCTTTGAGTCCAAGGCTTTTTGCTGTTGCAGCTCTTGTTGTGATGGCAACTTCGTAGAATGTGTATTCTCGATCAAGTGATGAAACATTGAGTCTCCTATGTGCGCTCTTGTTCAGTTTGCGTTCAACGTTCCCTCTCGCGTTTTTGCTCATTAACCACGCTATTACCCTCGGATATTCTGTGAATGGTCCCGCGTTTGGATGGTCTGTCGTCATATGTACACGCCAAGGATCTTCGATCATTAGAGCGAGCTCAAGACCAATGCCCCATTGGATACAATTGACGTAGTTGCTCTTCTTGTAGTGGAATGGAACTATTCCTCCTCCGGTTTCGGCTTCTACATCTGTATTCCCCCACTTGTTTCCAGAGATCATATACAGTAGAAACTGGAAGCCGCCGTCTGCAGTCATCGTAGTTGTATCTGTGAATATTATCTGTCCCAGGTCGATCTCCGCATGCTCGTGTTTGTTCACGTAGTCAGCGATCTCAGGCGCACCTGAGCCTACGTTGATCCAATCCGTCCCGCTTCGTCCCGTGAACTGTACGTGAGTTATGTGTATGATCGGTTTTCCGCCGTGGTACAGGTCTCTTACACAGTCCATAGTCTTGATTGTCGTTTCATAGTTGCCAGCTCTGGCCAAGTCGTTTGTGTGAACATGGATCGGATGAGGAAGGTTGAGAAATGTGTTGATCTTGCACAAACCCCGAATTATTTCCCTTGGCGTAATGTCGAACTTTGGAACTGGCTCGTCCAGGCCTGAGACATATTTTCCCCAACCCCAAGCCTCAACACCTCCTGGGTTGACCAGTTTTATGGCGTAGCCCTTCGTGGCCTTTAACATCCAAGAAACATATGCCGCACATTCATCGAGTCTTCCATCCTTGAGATAGTCCATGATAAGCCAGTTATTTCCAAAAAGGGGAAAGCATCCCTTGTCTACCATCGGTGTGTCGTTTAGCTCCTCGTGGGTGTGTCTCGCCTTCAACGGAGGTGTGGCTGGTTCGAATACGGTGGTATATCCCATTCTCGCGTAACGATAACCTGTGGCGAAGGTAGATGGAATGGATCTGCCGACGCCGGCTCTCATCACAGAAGTTCTCGATTCAACGTCCTTCTCGTGATCTTCAGGTCTCATCATTCTGCCGAGATTTACTTTTGATCCTGCAATATGAGAATGAATGTCCACACCGCCTGGCATAACAACCATGCCGGAAGCGTCAACGATTCTTGCTGACGCGCTGACTCCATCAACCACCCGGCCATCTCTGATTGCGATGTCCATCCTCTCTCCGTCAATCCGGTTCAATGGATCATAGACCCATCCATTACTCACAAGAAGCTCAGACACGATCTTACACCCGCTTCAGATCTCTCACACGGTTCAAAATTGCCCTTACAACCTCAACGTCTGTCTTGACATCATGAGGAGGATCCAGAAGTTTCTTGCACTCTAAGACAACTCCATCCATTCGATACAACGATCCCCTGGCTTCGACGCCCATCAATGCCGCCGGAAAAACTACATCTGAAACCATTGTGGTGGCAGTTACATGTGGGTCGATAGTAATTAGAGGAATCTCTGAGAGATTCTTCGCCACCGAAAGTGGCAGATGTGCGATCGGGTCCGATGAGATCACAAGCGCAGCGTCACATTCTCTTCTTGACAGTATGTCAACTGCTGATGTTTCACCAGGATTGTAGTATGGGTATCCTCGACTTATGTCCACAGCATATGGATATCCTGTTGTCCAAGAGGTCACCTCATTTGCTCCACAAACGTTAAAGTGCCCCCGCATGGGCATTATCAGAAATTTTGTGAGTCTGTTCAAGTCTCTGACCAAGGAAAGCGCAGCGTCCAAATTCCGGCTCTTGCCATGACTCATGGTAAGGCCTACGCCATAGAAGATGATCCCGAACTCGCATGCAACGAGCATATCTGCAAGCTCCTCGATCTTCTCTGAGCTCACGCCTGCGATGACCTCTTGTTCCAATTCTTCGCCTTTGACAGCCATTCTGAGTGCACTCAGAAGCTCGTAGTCTCTGTTTGGATCTGTTTCGATGAAGAGATCAGCCATTTTGGCCGTGTCCGTCTTTCTAACGTCAACGACGATCATCTTCCTCTGTTTGCGTCCTTCTCTAAACCTTCCTTTGCTCATGACACCATATCTCGTGATGTGCCTTGGATGAGCGTGAACTGGGTTCGCACCCCAATACACGATAATATCGGCTCTATGTCTCACCTCGCCGAGAGTACAAGTTGATACACCGATGTCATGGCACCCGATCAAACCCGGCCCGTGACAGAACCCTGTATTGTTGTCGATTACACCGCCGACAAGTTCGCAAAGCTCCACACCCACACATGTAGCTTCAGTGCTTGTCAGACTCCAGCCAAAGAGAAGGGGATACTTGGCGTTAGATAGTATGCTTGCAGCCTTCGATACGGCCTCCTCGAATGAAGTTGGCTCCAGTTTATCGCCACGTCTTATCATTGGCGAGGTGTTGCGTTCACCTTGGTGGCCAAGAAACTTGCTAATCGAGACTGCGCAAGCATTCTTTGCTTCAACTATCTTTCCGTCTTTAATCTTGATTTGAAGATCGTCACATCCCGTGCCGCATACTGTGCATACAACGTCGGGAATGGTTACTTCGCTCAGGGTTGTCGCTTCCTACCATATGAACTAAAGATCAGACTCTCTAGCTTTGGAACCTCTTCCTCAGGTGTTGGAGAGATTGTTGCTTCTATACCCTTGAGCGATGGCATTCCGCTTCCATGTGTTTCTGGATCCATAACGCGGCTTGCCCAAGGACCATATGGAATGAACGCGAGTCCTTGGGGAAGCGTTTGCTTCGCCTTGAAAGCTTTGACCACAACATCGCCGAAGTTCGTTTTGATTCTGACATTTCCGCCTTCGGGTAGGCCCAGTAAGCTCATATCGTCAGGGTTTAGCTCACAAACAGCAACGCTCTGGAAGTATTCCTCGGAGAACTTTCCGAGTTCTTTACCTCTACCCTGTCCCAGAGTCCTCCCCGAAATCAGTGTAACCCTTAGAACGGTCAAAAGAGGATCAACCAGAATGTTTCTATTGGTCGAGGGCCAGGTCCTCTTAAGATTTGCCTCCCTTCGACGCGTACCAACGACTCTCGAGAGAGATCAAGATTTCTTTGAAAGCAAACAGAAGCCTCCGTGTCGCGATCGTAGCAGTGCTCGCAGCACTTCATGCCATACTTTCCATGTTTCCCGGAGTCTGGCGAAGGTGGAGCATATTGATGGTGCCATTCGAAGGCATCATTGCCGGACCGTTCCTTGGCGCGTCGGCTGCTTTCATTGGCGTTGTGGTGGGCCGTTTCTCCAAACCAGAATTCTTCTTTGTGGAAAATTTCTTTGGCATCGCAGAGCCCGCAGGAGCATTTGCAGCCGGACTGCTATTCACCAAGAGATGGAAAATCGTCGCTGCCATCTACTTGCTTCTTCTGGGCGTGTTCTTTCTTCACCCACTGGCTCGATTGATACCAATGTGGACTCTCTGGGATATCTATGTCGCGTTCTTCGCAATCTTTCCTGCGGCAGTAGTTGTAAGGAGAACTTCACAGGACTCGACAGATATTAGGAGTCTGTTCTTTTCACTAGCGCTAGTAACCTTCGTGTCGGTCGAGTTGGACGTGCTAATCAGAGTATTTATGCTGACTGTGTTGGGCTTGTATCAGGCCTATCCCATCCCGACAGATCTTCTTCCAGAGATCTTTATCGCAGGTGCGCTTACCACACCCCTCGAAGCTGCATACGCAGTTGTGGCTTGCACACTTGTCGGCGTTCCACTGATGATTTCACTTGAGAAAAGTGGTTTACTACGACTAATGAATTCTGACAAACGTCGAAAAAGAACCATCTAGCACTGGTGACTCTGAGAATTATGTTACTGGTCAAAGCTGCAAAAGGTAATATGAAACATCAGTGATAGAACGTGAAGCAACATATTTCGGAATGTAGAAACAGAACGAAGATGGCTTACAAGAGGATTTCTCAATGGAGGAGGTTCTGAAGGAAGTCAAGAAGGGTTCTCTGGACGACAATCCTCGACTGTGCAGAAAGACCAAATGCAGTAAATGCGGGAAAGCTGGAAAGAGTTTCATCGATTTCCTCAAGCAAGGTCAATTCGAAGTAGGAAAGACCGAACACATCACCGTCGCTGAACCAGGGCAGTATGCACTCCTGAAATACGAGGAAGAGGCTGCCACTCCCGTGTTGATCAGGATTATCTGTGACAACTGTGGCCACGAGGAGACTGTGAGCGATCCAGTTCTTACCCTGGAGTACCTCACAGGCATATGTAGGAGCACGAAACCTAGAATCACATACACCTAAGATCGATCAACTGAAAAGTGTGGAATCTTGAACGTAGCTCTTTCCAGTTCTTAGAGCTATCTCAGCCCTACCCAGCTCGTACCCAACGTACGCTGAATGATTGAGATTTTCGATTAGGTTCGACGCTATCAGAGTCCTGTAGATTTCTTGAGCGGTCTCTCCCTTCACGAAGAAGTCTGGTCTATCCCTAGTATGCATGGGATAGTGGATTGCCACTATCTTTCCGACCTTACGATCTATCATTATTTTGAAACAACCTTTCGGATCCATGGAAACCTGATGCACTGGACAGGTTTGAAGCTCATTCACTCCCATCTCACAGGCTGAGTCATAGGCTTCTTCCAGAAACCGTCCATCCTTCAGAGCGAGAAGGTCGACCCCCAAATCCATGGGAACAGATCCCCTCTTCTTAGACAGGAACATCATCTTAGTCGCTGTAGCAAGCTCCTTCACGCATCCCCTACATTTGTCGCTGACCTCCGTTGTCAACAGGAGGCTTATCCCAAGTTCAGAAGCTACTCCAGCTGCCAGCGCATTCACGCCCATAGTGTCTGCGTCCAGAAGTTCTACCACATTTCCAATCCCACAAAACAATGGCAATTCCGGTTCTATTTTGCGGAATTCATGAAAGCTTACAATAGACTCGACAAAGCCCGGTGAACCTATGGGATCCAATATGAGATCTGCCAAGATATGAGTGAAACCAGAACGTCTTGCAACGAGCATGTTACGTTTCATCATCTCTACGCGTTCTTTCGCGTTCTTTGGGAATTGACCTTCTTTATGGTTTGTCGGGATCACGACCACGGGGACATCACGAGCGAATGTAGACATCTCTTGAACATTGCCGGCATCGACACTCAATATCATGTCGGCGCCAGAACCGACGGCTGCCTTGGCCTCGATGGGATCAATTGTATCGATACTGACCGGAACTTGAAGAGTCGTCTTTACCGCTCTCACGGCTCGATCTGCGTCATTCTCTCTTCCGCCTCCCACAATCATCCCAATGTCGATAATGTCGGCTCCTGAGTTAATGTAGTACTGCGCTCTATCGGTTATTTGCTGATTTGAAAGAAGTGGAGCATCGACTATCTCTGCTAACGTGCGCATCGGAAAGTCGATTCCAACGGTCAAAGAACCTATTGAAAGGTTTCCGGGCCTGCTTAGCAGCAGGCTGCGGTTCTTCTCCGGCAACGATACCTCATCCAATGCTCTTTTTCTCAGTTCGTCGGCAAGGAGTTCGCATGCCGGAACAACTTTTGAAAGCTTGACTTGGCCGTAGAGATCTAGTACGGTAGGAAGATCTGCGGCGTATCTCGGTCCTTTGAAGGTTGGCACTCCTGTTGTCTCTTCAATGAGTGAGACGTCACCGTAGATTAGGCCAGGCGTCAATATTACATCGTATTCTTTCTGGGAGATATTCCTGAGGGCTTCTGAAACAGATCTGGCTGTCAGTAGTGCTGCTACTGGAGCTCGCATGTCAATTACGTCGTACTGAACGTGACTTCGACTAGCATGTCTTCTCACGAGATCTTTTGCCAATTGACCTGTGACCAGCAGAAATCTCAAATTTGGAAACCCACTAGGCCAAAGCCGGTGTAAGATTCAATTACCTGGGGAATCAGATATAGATGACTTACTGTCATTCCTTCTGATTCATTTCACTGGGAGCATTCCCGCAGCAGTCCTGACAAGAGAACCATGAGACGTTTGAGAAGCAAAGCAAGCCGCCGCAAACAGGCTTCAGCTATGGCCGGTTCCGAGCCATAGTCGCTTCTTAGAAAGGGCAAAGATGCGAGAGAAGAATGGCAACGACATCAGACATACTTTGAGTTTTCATTCACTCCGCAAGTTCTTCACGACTCAGATGTGAGGTCTTTGCTGTTCCTGCACAGACGGTGGAGTTGCTGTGTGGTCACGATATCGGAGTTTCACAAAGCTACATGATGCCGAGTCCAGACCAAATGAGGAAACGGTATGCTTCGACAATGCAAAAGATAATTCTAACACAGGCTCCAATGGAAGCGGATATCGAGATAGCGGTTGAAGAGAAGATTCAGGACTTCAAGGCTGTACATTGGAACTCAGAGCTTGAGAAGGATGAGACAAGCTATTTCTTTGACAAACCAATTTGGGAGAAACTGAAGAAGCATCCGCGATGGCGAAGTGGTTAGAGAATACAAAACGTTAGAGGAATTGCAGAAGAAACGAGAAGCGTTGCGGAAGGGTTCAACCGAATCCTAGATCATGTTGAAATCTCTTTTCCTATGGAGAATGCTTTTCCAAGATAGCTGCCCACACCATAGTATAGCCAAGTCTCTGGAACCAACAGAATGGGGTCTACCTTCTTTATGTCTGGAAGGTCTTTTTCAAGAACAGAATCGTCGGCCTTGACGTCTAGTATCTCACCGATAAACTGGGCATGGTCTCCAATTTCTATCGTCTGAAGTAGTTTGCACTCTAAGACAAGAGGAAACTCGCTGACATAGGGTGCATCCACAAGATCACTCTTGACGGGAGTCAATTTCGTGGCAGCGAACTTATCCACTTTCTTCCCTGAAACTATCCCAATATAGTCCGTCTCTTTGATGTGCTTCTTAGATGGGATATTCACCGTGAAAGCCTTTCGTTCTACGATGTTGGAATGTGTGTGTTTACCTCTTCCGATAGAAAATGCGATGCATGGGGGTTTAGAATTGCATATGCCTACCCAAGCAAGCGTCGCGATGTTCGGTTTATCATGACTGTCGTAGGTTCCCACGACCACAACAGGAGTAGGATACAGTAACGGTTTCGCTCCTAGAGACTGCTTCATAGTTATTCCTGCCATCCACTGATCTTAGGAGAGAGATAAATGATTTCCAGACAAGACTCAGAGCTTATTCATTTCTCCGAACTTCTGAAAGTCTCGCTTAACCCGTCTCAGTCTGGCCTCTGCTTCCATCAGAACTTCCTTCTCTCGAACTAATAGATAATTCAGTCGGGCAATTCTAACTTCTATCAACAGAGAATGGATAACTCAGAAATGAGTAGTTACCCAATATGTTAAATATGTTAGGTCATGGACTGGTCGTCATTATTTGTCTGGTTAGCCAAATGCTAGTTGATAGAAGTAAGACGACGACCAGAATAGCTGGAGCTGCTGTTCTAGCTCCCTTATCTGTTCTTCTGCAGGCGCTTCCCCCGATATTCATTACGCCTTGGGGTATGCGAATAGATCTGGTTGCGGTGCCTTGGATTGTTTGCTGGATGTTCTTCGGGTTGAGAACTTCGCTTCTCTGCATACTTGTGAGCGCTCCTCTTGTCGGAGCTTTAGGACCTTTTGCTGGGGGATGGGTTGGTGCCATTATGAAGAGTACGGCAAGTGTTTGGATAATTCTTGTTCCGGCTTTCTTGAATTATGAATGGAATAAGATTGGATCTGGTACGAATATCTGGAGAAGATTTGTTCCTGCAACGATTTGTGCCATCTTGGTTAGGGATGTTGCCACTTTGTTGTTCAACTTGTACTTTGCTCTCCCCGTTTTCTATGGCTTGTCACCAGATCAGGTGATAAGTTTCTTCGGTAATTCTCACTTCCAAAGTTTTCCAACGAGTGCACTCGGTGTAATAGGGGTAGGCGCGTATATTCTTGAGATTGTACTGTGGAACACGGTACAGGGCTTCATTGACGCCTACGGATCATTTGTCGTCGGCTCAATTGCTATCAAAAGACTCTCAGGGGCC
>Ga0209253_10001264_pt1 | contig 22201 bp, 17 predicted proteins | sample FrelakmetBRP12BR_FD_187145 | JGI IMG/M metagenome (GOLD analysis project Ga0209253, IMG submission 187145) | Freshwater lake sediment microbial communities from the University of Notre Dame, USA, for methane emissions studies - BRP12 BR (SPAdes)... | ecosystem: Environmental > Aquatic >...
GCCGCTGCTGGCGCAGCCCGAGTACTACGAGCAGGCGCGGCTCGGCTACGCGCGCGGTGGCATGCCGGTCGCCTTCGTCGACAAGGTTCGTGCGTACTACGACGTGATCCTCGCGCGCGAAGCCCCGACCCGGCCGCGCCTGCGCAGCGCCCCGCCCGCCATGCGGCTCGACACCTCGCCACCTCCGACCGCGCGGTAGCGGCAACTTCCGGCGCGGAGCCGCAGCGTTGCCGCAGAGGCCCTCCCCGCCGCCGCACCCTGTCACCCGCATCGCGTAAAATGCCGTCATGGGATCGATTGCAACGGGCGTTCTGGCGGCCATGATGCTGGCAGTGACCCCGTACGCTGGCGCCGAGCCCACGTCGACGGTTTTCCTCGAGGAGCTCACGTCACCCGAGCTGGCGGCGCAGATTCGCGGCGGCAAGACCACCGTGATCGTTCCCATCGGCGGGACCGAGCAGAACGGCCCGCACATGACGCTCGGCAAGCACAACGTCCGCGTGAAGGCACTGTCGGAAAAGGTCGCGCGCACCCTCGGCAATGCGGTCGTCGCGCCCGTGATCGCCTACGTCCCGGAAGGCAACGTCAATCCGCCGACCGGGCACATGCGCTATGCCGGGACGATCACCGTGCCGCCGGACGTCTACCGCAAGGTGCTCGAGTCGGCAGCGCGGAGTTTCCGCCTGCACGGCTTTCGCGACATCGTGTTTCTGGGCGACTCGGGCGACTATCAGCCCGACAATGCCGCGGTTGCCGCCAAGCTCAACCGCGAGTGGGCCACGACTCCGGTGCGGGTTCATGCCGTCGTCGAGTACTACCGCGTGCCCACCGCCTGGTTCACGCAGACGTTGAAGGGTCGCGGCTTCGCCGACGCCGACATCGGCCCGCATGCCGGCCTCGCCGACACGTCGTTGATGCTGGCCGTCGATCCGCGGGTCGTGCACATGGACCGCGCCGTCCCGGCGCCCGGACAGTCATCGCTGCCAGGCGTGACCGGGGACCCGCGCCGCGCGACGCCCGAGCTCGGAACCCTCGCCGTCGACGCCATCGTCAAGGAAACCGTGGCCGCGATCCGGGCCGCGACCGCACGGCATTGATGCCCACCCACCCGCAACGCCCGGTCGCCGGGCGCCCGCAATCAACCATCCGCCCGGTCAGGAGCGTTCGTGAAGTTCGACACCATTGCCAATGATCCGCCCGTCGCACTGGCCCTGTTGCTGGCGCTGACGATGTCCACCGCTGCCCTCGCGCAGGCGCCTGCGAAGGCCCCGGCGCCGCCGCCACCCGCGACGGTCGCTACCGTCCCCGGCATGCCGCCCGTCGCCGACCCGGCGAACCTGTACAGCGAAACCACCGCCTCGAAGATGAGCGCTGCAGTCGCCGGCGACCTGCCGCGCGTCTACGTGCCGCACATCCAGTCCAACGACGTCTACGTCATCGATCCGGCGACATTCAAGGTCGTCGACAAGTTCAAGGTCGGGCTCAATCCGCAGCACGTGGTGCCGTCGTGGGACCTGCGCACGCTTTGGGTCGCGAACAACGCCGAGAACACGACCAAGGGCAGCCTGACGCCGGTCGACCCGAAGACCGGGAAGCCCGGGAAGGCGATCGCCGTCGACGATCCGTACAACATGTACTTCTCGCCGGACGGCAAGTCGGCGATCGTCGTCGCCGAGGCGATGAAGCGGCTGGACTTCCGCGACCCGAAGACCATGCAGCTGCAGTACTCGATCGACGTGCCCAAGTGCGCCGGCATCAACCACGCCGACTTCTCGATCGATGGCCGCTATGCGATCTTCACCTGCGAGTTCTCGGGCACGGTGGCCAAGATCGACCTCGTCAACCGCAAGGTGCTGGGCTACACGCAGGTGATCCAGCCGGGACGGACGACCACCACGGTCAAGGGCCCGGACGGCCGCGACGAACTGATCTGCACGACGTGGAAGGGCATGCCGCAGGACATCCGCGCGTCACCCGACGGCAAGGTCTTCTTCATCGCCGACATGATGGCCGACGGCGTCCACATCGTCGACCTCGAGTCGTTCCGCCAGATCGGCTTCATCGAGACCGGCAAGGGAACGCACGGCCTCTATCCCAGCCGCGACGGCACCAAGCTCTACGTCGCCAATCGCGGCTCGAACAAGATCCACGCGCCGCCGAAGGGCAAGGGCAGCGTCTCGGTCCTCGACTTCGCCACGCGCAAGGTCGAGGCCAATTGGCCGATTCCCGGCGGCGGCAGCCCCGACATGGGCAACGTCAGCGCCGACGGCAAGTGGCTGTGGCTGTCGGGCCGCTACGACCACGTGGTCTACGCTTTCGACACCGCCTCGGGCGAGGTGAAGATCATCCCGGTCGGCAGGGAGCCGCACGGACTCACCGTGTGGCCGCAGCCGGGGCGCTACTCGCTCGGGCACACGGGCAACCTGCGCTGACGCGGAGCGCGACGGCGCCGGGCCTTCGACGGTCCGCGCGCCGGCCTGTTGCGCTGCTGGCATCGCGCCACCGCCGCGGCGACGATCGCGACTACGCGGGCGCGGCCGGCTTGCGGCTGATCCGCTCGAGCCCGCCCATGTACGGCTTGAGGACCTCCGGCACCATGACCGACCCGTCCGCCTGCTGGTAGTTCTCCAGCACGGCGACCAGGGTCCTGCCCACCGCCAGCCCGGAGCCGTTGAGCGTGTGCACGAGCTCGGGCTTGCCCTGCGCGTTGCGGAACCGCGCCTGCATCCGCCGCGCCTGGAACGCCTCGCAGTTCGAGCACGACGAGATCTCGCGATAGGTGTTCTGCGCCGGCAGCCACACTTCGAGGTCGTAGGTCTTGGCGGCGGCGAAGCCGATGTCGCCGGTGCACAGCGTCACGATCCGGTAGGGCAGCTCGAGGCGCTGCAGAATGGTCTCCGCATGGCGCGTCATCTCCTCGAGCGCTTCGTAAGACTTCTCGGGATGGACGACCTGCACCATCTCCACCTTGTCGAACTGGTGCTGGCGGATCATGCCGCGCGTGTCCTTGCCGTAGCTGCCCGCTTCCGAGCGGAAGCACGGCGAATGGGCGGTGAGCTTCAGCGGCAGCGCCTCGGCCGGGAGGATCTCGCCGCGCACGGAATTCGTGAGCGTGATCTCCGCCGTCGAGATGAGGTACAGCCGCTCGCCCGCCGCCGGATCGTCGGCGTCGACGCCGCCCTTCTTGACGGAGAACATGTCGGCTTCGAACTTGGGCAGCTGCGTCGTGCCGACGAGCGTCTCGGCGTTGACGATGTACGGCGTGTAGCACTCGGTGTACCCGTGGTGCGCCGTGTGCGTGTCGAGCATGAACTGAGCGAGCGCACGGTGCAGCCGGGCGAGTCCGCCGCGCAGGAACGCAAAACGGGCGCCCGAGAGCTTCGCCGCGGTCGCGAAGTCGAGCAGCCCCAGGGCCTCGCCGATGTCCGTGTGGTCGCGCACCGGGAAGTCGAACACTCGCGGCGTTCCCCAGCGCCGGACCTCGACGTTGTCGTCCGACGAGGTTCCCGTCGGCACACTCGCGTGCGTCAGGTTGGGGAGGTTGAGCAGGAAGTCGCGCAGCTCGCCCTGCACGCGGTCGAGCTCGCCTTCGAGCCGTTTCGTCTGCTCGCCGATGCCCGCGACCTCGGCGAGGAGCGCGGAGGCGTCCTCGCCCTTCCCCTTCGCGGCGCCGATCTGCTTCGACAGCGTGTTCCGCCGCGCCTGCAGGTCCTGCGTGCGCGTCTGGATGTCCTTGCGCTCGCGCTCCAGCGCCTCGAAGCGCGCGGTGTCGAGCGAGAGCCCCCGCTTGGCCAGACCGGCCGCGACCGCGGGGAGATCGTTGCGGAAGAGATTGATGTCGAGCATGAGCGAATTTTAGCAGAGCCCGAGAGGGCGATTGCGCGCAGAACGTCCGGCTGAAGCCGGACCCACGGTCGCATGCGGCGGAAGCCGGACCCACGACGGCATCCGGCTGAAGCCGGATCCACGACTAGGAATCGTCCCCGCGCGCCTTGCGGTCCTGCGCGCGCAGCCATTCGAGCTTCTCGCGGATCTTCGCCTCGAGCCCCCGATCGGTCGGCTCGTACCACGACACCTCGGGCATGTGGTCGGGGAAATAGTGCTCGCCCGCCGCGAACGCATCCTCCTCGTCGTGCGCGTAGCGATAGCCCTTGCCGTAGCCCAGGCCCTTCATCAGCTTCGTCGGCGCGTTGCGCAGCCGCAGCGGCACCGGCCGCGAGCCGTCGGCGGCGATGAACGCCCGCGCCGCGTTGTACGCCGTGTACACGGCATTCGACTTCGCGGCGCACGCGAGGTAGATGACCGCCTCGGCCAGCGCGAGCTCGCCCTCCGGCGACCCCAGCCGCTCGTAGGTCTCCACGGCCGCGGTCGCCAGCGACAGCGCGCGCGGATCCGCGAGCCCGATGTCCTCGGTCGCCATCCGGATCAGCCGCCGGCCGACGTACAGCGGGTCGGCGCCGCCGTCGAGCATCCGGCACATCCAGTACAGCGCGGCGTCGGGATTCGAGCCGCGGACCGACTTGTGCAGTGCCGAGATCTGGTCGTAGAACGCCTCCCCGCCCTTGTCGAAGCGCCGCAGGCTCCGCGCGATCGTCGCTTCGACGAAGGCGACGTCGACGGGCTCCCGGCGGCCCGCGCCCGCGGCCGTCGCGAGATACTCGACGAGATTGACCAGACGGCGGCCGTCGCCGTCGGCGTACGCGACGAGCGTTTCGCGCGCCTCCGGCGCGACCGCGAGCCCGGGCGCGCCGACCGCCAGCGCGCGGTCGAGGAGCTGCCCGAGCTCGTCGTGCGCCAGCGGCTCCAGCACGTACACGGCGGCCCGCGAGAGCAGCGCGCTGTTGACCTCGAACGACGGGTTCTCCGTCGTCGCCCCGATGAAGGTGACGAGGCCGCGCTCCACGTACGGCAGGAACGCATCCTGCTGCGCCTTGTTGAAGCGGTGCACCTCGTCGACGAACAGGATCGTGTGCCGTCCCGACTGCGCGAGCGTCGCCTCGGCGCGGGCGACCGCGTCGCGGATGTCCTTCACACCGGCCAGCACGGCCGACAGCGCGATGAAGTCCGCGTTGAACGCGTCGGCCATCAGCCGGGCGAGTGTCGTCTTGCCGACGCCGGGCGGCCCCCACAGGATCATCGAGTGCGGCTTGCCCGACGCGAAGGCGACCGCGAGCGGCTTGCCGGGCGCGAGCAGGTGCCGCTGGCCGATCACCTCGTCGATCGTCCGCGGGCGCAGTCGCTCGGCAAGCGGCGTGGCGGGATTGGCAACGGCGAAGAGATCGGTCACGGAGGCGCGGAGTGCGGGAAGCGAGACCCGTGCCGCCGGGCCGGCGGCGGGCGCGGCAGGCCGCGTGCGCCGTATCGCGTTGACCCCGTCCTTTGCGGCAGCGTAGAGTCCGCATTATCGACGATTTCCGTGACGCGCATGAATGCGGCATTCGTACCCTTGGCGCTCGCCCTGCTCTCGACCGTCCTGCTCGCCGCGTCGGGCTACGGCGCGCGCTTCGGCCTCTGGGACTATCGTTTCGGATTCCAGGTCGTGCGCTGGAGCCTCTACGCGGGCCTCGCCGTTGCGGCGCTCGCACTCGTCTTCCTGCTGATCCCGCGCTTTCGCAGCGGCCGGCTCGCCGTCCTCGCCGCGGCGATCGCAATCGGCGCCGGCGTCGCCTGGTTTCCGGCGCACTGGCTGCAGACCGCGCGCGCCGCGGCCGCGATCAACGACGTCACGACCGACACCGTGAATCCGCCCGCGTTCGTGGCCGTCCTCCCGCTGCGCGCCAGCGCGCCCGTCCCCGCGGGCTACCCCGGAGTCGCGACGGCCGAAGCGCAGCGGCGCGCCTATCCCGACATCGTTCCCCTAGAACTCGCGCTGCCGCCGGCGGCGGCGTTCGCGCGCGCGCTCGACGCGGCAACGGGCTTGGGTTGGGACGTCGTGGCGACCGATGCGGCAACGGGCCGGATCGAGGCGACCGCGACCACGCCGTGGTTCGGCTTTCGCGACGACGTCGTGGTCCGCGTGATGCCCGCGGCGGCCGGCAGCCGGATCGACGTGCGCTCGGTGTCGCGCGTCGGGAAGAGCGACCTCGGCGCGAACGCCCGGCGCATCCGCGCGTATCTCGCGCGGCTGGCCGGCTAGCGACAGGCGGGCAGGCGCCGCGCGCACATGCGTGAAAACCCCGTCAAGACGACGCTCGCCGCCGGCGGCTCTTCGTTCGGCGCGATGGTCTTCGAATTCTTCTCGCCCGGATTGCCGCAGATCTGCCGGAACGCCGGCGCCGACTTCGTCCTCTACGACATGGAGCACACGGGGCTCGGCTTCGAGACGCTGAAGACGCAGTTTGCCCTGTGCCGCGGCCCCGGGCTCGTGCCGATGGTGCGCGTGCCGCGCGGCGAGTACCACTTCATCGCGCGTGCGCTCGACGTGGGCGCCATGGGCGTCATGGTGCCGATGGTGGGCTCCGCGGAAGAAGCCGCGAGCATCGTCGCGTGCACACGGTATCCGCCGCTGGGGCGCCGCGGCGCGGCCTTCGGCTTCGCGCACGACGACTACGAGGGCGGCGATGTCGCGGCCAAGATCGCGGCACTGCACGCGCGCACGATGGTGATTCCGCAGATAGAGACGCGCGAGGGTCTCGAGCACGTCGAGGCGATTGCCGCGGTGCCCGGCGTCGACGCGCTCTGGGTCGGACACTTCGACCTCACCAATTTCCTCGGGATTCCGGGCCAGTTCCGGCACCCCGACTACCTCGCCGCCATCGACCGGATCGTTGCGGCCTGCGAGCGCCACGGCAAGACCGCGGCGTTCCTCGCCACCGACGACCAATGGGCGCGCGACTACGCGGCCAAAGGCTTCCGCCTCATGGCCTACGGCGTCGACCAGCTGATGCTGCAGCGCGCGCTGGGCGACGGGCTCGCCGTCATGCGCGCGGCAACCAAGAACAGGCACGCCTGATCATGGCCGGAAATTTCCGCGTCGGGCTTACGCGCGACATCCTCGATTCGCGCGGCGAGCCGGCGTTCGGCAGTACCGCGCTCGGCATTCTCGACGGCGCGCCCGACATCGAGTGGGAATACCTGCCCGAGATCGTTCCCGAAATCACTGTTGACCACGCGGCACGCTACGACGCGATCTACGTCAACCTGCCGCGCGTTCCCGCGGCCGCCGTCGCGCGCGCCGACTGCCGGCTGCGCGTCGTCGCCCGGCACGGCGTCGGCTACGACTCGGTCGACGTCGCGGCGATGACGCGCGCCGGCGTCATCGTCACGCACACGCCGAGCTCGATGCCGAGGCCGGTGGCGACGATCGCGCTGTCGTTCGTGCTCGCGCTCGCGGGCCGGCTGTTCCTCAAGGATCGCCTCACGCGCACCGGCCGCTGGCACGAGCGCATGGACAACATGGGCATCGGCCTCACCGGGCGCACGCTCGGCGTGGTCGGCGCCGGCCGCATCGGCAAGGAGCTCCTGCGGATGGCCCGCGTGTTCGACCTGAAGCTCCTCGCCGCCGATCCCTACGTCAACGCGATCGAGCTCGGCTACATCGGGGCGCGCAAGGTCGATCTCGCGCCGCTGCTCGCCGAGGCCGACTTCGTCGTCGTCTGCTGCCTGCTGAACGACGAGACGCGGCATCTCATCGGCGCGGCGCAGTTCGCGGGGATGCGGCCCACCGCGCATTTCGTCAACGTCGCACGCGGGCCTATCGTCGACGAGGCCGCGCTGATCGACGCGCTGCGCGCCGGCCGGATCGCCGGCGCCGCGCTCGACGTGTTCGAGCGGGAGCCCGTCGCCCCGGACAACCCGCTGCTCGCGATGGACAACGTCATCGTCACGCCGCACTCGCTGTGCTGGACGGACGAGTGCTTCCACAACATGGCGGCGACCGGCCTCGCCAGTATCGTCGACGCGCTCGCCGGGCGCACGCCGGAGTTCGTCGTCAACCGCGAGGTGCTCGCGCACCCGCGCGTGCGCGCCGGGTGAAGCCCGCCGCAGCGCGCTGCTAGCGCGCTTCGCCGAGGACGTCGGCGCCCTTCGGCGGCACGAACCGGAATCGCGCGGCGTCCTGCGCGACGTTGCGCTCGAAGCCGCTGAAGGTCAGCGTCGTCACGTTGCCGAAGGTGTCCGTGAGCTCCATCGTGCGCGGCAGGTTGTCGGCAAAGCCGATCCGCACGCGCTCGAAGCCCGTGTCCGGCACCCGCGGCTTCGCGTCGACGTACTCGAGCCCCGCCGCCGTGCCCGCATCCGCGAGCTCGAAATTGCGCTCGAGCGCGCTGTCGCCGGCAAGCAGCGCCGCCGGCGTCGACCCCAGCGCGCGGTCGAGAGTGCGCACGATCACCTGGTTCAGGTCGCGGTCGTAGATCCACAGCTTCTCGCCGTCGCCGACGATCAGCTGCTCGTAGGGCGTCTGGTAGGACCAGCGGAACTTTCCCGGGCGCTGGAACGCGAAGGTTCCCGTCGACTCCCGGGCGCCCTGCTGCCCCTTCTTGCCGGTGACCACCTGCCGGAACGCCACGTTGCCGGTCTTCGTGGTCGCGTGGAACGCCTGCAGCTGCTCGAGCCCCGTCGCGTGCGCGACCGTTGCGCCGGCGAACGCGAGCGCCGCGACCAGCGCCGCGCCCGTTCCCCTCATGCGTCGCCACCCTTGCCGGCGGGCACCAGCACTTCGCGGTTGCCGTTGGTCTGCATCGGCGATACGAGCCCGGCCCGCTCCATCTGCTCGATGAGGCGCGCCGCGCGGTTGTAGCCGATGCGCAGGTGGCGTTGCACGAGCGAGATCGACGGGCGGCGCGTCTGCAGCACGAGCGCCACCGCCTGGTCGTACATCGGATCGGACTCGGCGTCCGCGCCCTCGACGGTGACGCCGTCGTCGCCGTTGCCCGTCGCCCCTCCCTCGAGGATGCCGTCCAGGTACTGCGGACCCCCCTGCGCCTTCAGGTGCTCGACGACCTTGTGCACCTCGGCGTCGGACACGAAGGCGCCGTGCACGCGCAGCGGATACCCGACGCCCGGCGGCTGGTACAGCATGTCGCCCTGGCCGAGCAGCGTCTCGGCCCCCATGTGGTCGAGGATCGTGCGCGAGTCGACCTTGCTCGCCACCTGGAACGCGATCCGCGACGGGATGTTGGCCTTGATGAGGCCGGTGATCACGTCGACGGAGGGCCGCTGCGTCGCCAGGATCAGGTGGATGCCCGCGGCACGCGCCTTCTGCGCGATGCGCGCAATCAGCTCCTCGATCTTCTTGCCGGTGACCATCATCAGGTCGGCGAGCTCGTCGATAACGACGACGATGAACGGCATCTCGTCGATGGGCTCCGGCGCCTCGGGCGTCAGCGAGAACGGGTTGGTGAGCGGCGTCCCGGCCTTCCGGGCCTCGACGACCCTCGCGTTGTAGCCGCCGAGGTTGCGCACGCCGAGCGTCGACATCAACCGGTACCGGCGCTCCATCTCGCCGACGCACCAGTTGAGCGCGTTGCCGGCGAGCTTCATGTCGGTGACGACCGGCGCGAGGAGGTGCGGAATGCCCTCGTACACCGACAGCTCGAGCATCTTCGGGTCGACGAGGACGAGCCGCACCTGCCGCGGCTCCGCCTTGTAGAGCAGCGACAGGATCATCGCGTTGACGGCGACCGACTTGCCGGAGCCGGTCGTGCCGGCGACGAGCAGGTGGGGCATCTTGGCGAGGTCGGCGATCACCGCCTTGCCCGCGATGTCCTTGCCGAGCGCGAGCGTCAGCGGGCTCGCGTTGTCGTTGTAGGTGGCCGACGACAGGATCTCGACGAGCTTGACGATCTGCCGCTTCGGGTTGGGCAGCTCGAGGCCCATGCAGGACTTGCCGGGGATCGTCTCGACGACGCGGATCGAGATCACCGACAGCGCGCGCGCGAGGTCCTTCATCAGGTTCACGATCTGCGCGCCCTTCACCCCGATCGCGGGCTCGATCTCGTAGCGCGTGATCACCGGCCCGGGGTACGCGGCCAGCACCTTGACCGCGACGCCGAAGTCGGCGAGCTTGCGCTCGATCAGCCGCGACGTGAACTCGATCGTCTCGGCGCTCACTGACTCCTGCGCGGAGGGGGCGTCGTCGAGCAGCGCGAGGGGCGGCAGCGGCGAGTCCGGCATGTCGACGAAGAGCGGGCGCTGCCGCTCCTTCACGACGCGGTCCGATTTCGGCAACTCCGCCGCCGCGGGCACGACGACGACCGGCTCGTGCTCGACGATCTCGTGCTTCGCCTGGACGACCGCCTCGCGCACGGCCAGCGCCTGCGCGCCGAGCTCGCGGTCCCTCCGCTCGTCGGCCCGGCGCCGGACCCACGCGACCGCGGCTTCGATGCCCGAGCCGACCCGTTCCATCAGCCGCAGCCACGACATTCCGAAGAACAGCGAGCAGCCGACCGCGAAGAGCGCGAGCAGGAAAAGCGTCGCGCCGTTGAAGCCGAGAAGCCGCGACAACCCACGACCGATCACGTCGCCCAGCGCGCCGCCCGCCCCTTGCGGCAGCGCCGCCGGCAGGTTGTACAGGCGCAGCCCTTCGATCGCGGCGCTCGACACCAGCACCAGCGCGAAGCCCAGGACGCCCAGCGACAGCGGGTGATCCGACGCGAGCTCGGGATGCCCGATGCGCCGGTAGCCCGCGACGACCAGCACGACCCCCGCGACGACCCACCACCACGCGGAAAACCCGAACAGGTAGAGAAGGAGGTCGGCGAGCCACGCGCCCGCGATGCCGCCCTTGTTCGCGATCGGCGCGCCGACTCCCGAGAACGACCATCCCGGATCGGCGCGCGAATACGTGGCGAGGATCAGCGCGAGCCAGGCGAAGGCGGCGACGACGAGCAGCCACCACGACTCGCGGACCAGCCGGGCGAAGCGCGGCGACAGCGCGGCCGCGGGCGCCGCGGCAGCCGTGTTCCGGCGCCGGCTGCTAGCGTCTTTCTTTCGGAAAAACATTGATTTGCCGCGCTGACTTCATGTGGAGAATTATACACCGGCGGCCGCGGCGCAGGCATCGGGTTTGTCGGGCGAGGCCCCGGTTGGAGTGCCGGCCGCCGCCCCCACATCAAGTAGAATCGAACGACTCACTTTGCGAGAAACGCATGTCGACGAAACACGCCCGCCTGCTGATCCTCGGCTCCGGCCCCGCCGGCTACACCGCCGCAGTATACGCGGCACGCGCGAACCTCAAGCCCGTGCTGATCACCGGCCTCGCGCAGGGCGGCCAGCTCACGACGACGACCGACGTCGACAACTGGCCGGCGGACGCCGACGGCGTGCAGGGCCCGGACCTCATGGAGCGTTTCCGGAAGCACGCGGAGCGCTTCGACACCGAGATGATCTTCGACCAGATCCACACGGTGAAGCTCGCCGAGAAACCATTCCGGCTGATCGGCGACAGCGGCGAATACACGTGCGACGCCCTGGTGATCGCGACCGGCGCGTCGGCGCGCTACCTCGGGCTGGCCTCGGAGCAGGTGTTCATGGGCAAGGGCGTCTCGGCGTGCGCGACCTGCGACGGCTTCTTCTACAAGGGGCAGGACGTGATCGTCGTCGGCGGCGGCAACACCGCCGTCGAGGAGGCGCTCTACCTGTCGAACATCGCGAAGACCGTGACGGTGGTCCACCGCCGCGAACGGTTCCGCGCCGAGGCGATCCTCGTCGACAAACTAATCGCAAAGACCGGGGATGGCGGCAACATGCGCGTGCTCTGGAACCACACGCTCGACGAAGTCCTGGGCGACGCGACGGGAGTCACCGGCGCGCGGCTCAAGGACGTCAGGAGCGGCGCCACGCGGGATCTCCCCGTGATGGGCGTGTTCGTCGCCATCGGCCACACGCCGAACACCGGCATCTTCGAAGGCCAGCTCGCGATGGCCGGCGGCTACATCAAGGTGAAGAGCGGCACCGACGGCAGCGCGACGGCGACCAGCGTGCCGGGCGTGTTCGCCGCGGGCGACGTCGCCGATCACGTGTACCGGCAGGCGGTGACCTCGGCGGGCACGGGATGCATGGCGGCGCTGGACGCCGAGGCGTATCTCGAAGAGCACGGCTGAGCGCGGCCGGCCGCGCACGCGGCCGGACATCGATGGCGAAACTGTCCGACCTGAAGAAGCTGGTCGACGAGGCGCGCGCGACCACGCCCGCGAGCGAGCCGGTGCCCGCCGCGAAAGCGCGCGGCAAGCACCCCGCGGCGCCAACGCGCCGGGCGCTTGCGGCGACGCGGCACGCGGACGGCGACATCGACCTCGCGCAGGCGTTCGCCGACGTGCAGAAGCTGCCGCCGTCGACCCGCGCGACGCACGCGCGGGCGCGGCCGGCACCGATACCGCGGCAACGGCTCGCCGACGACGCCGAGGTGCTGGTCGCCTCGAAGTACGGTGCCGAGCCCGCCCCCGAGTCCTGGGAGATCGGGCAGGAGCACGAGGCCGGCCAGACGTATCTGCGCGGCGGCCTTGGCAGCGACATCCTGGGGAAGCTGCGGCGCGGTCACTGGTCGGTGCAGGGCGAGATCGACCTGCACGGCCACACCACCGACGAGGCGCACGACGCGCTCGCCGATTTCCTCGACGACGCGCGGCAGCGCGGCTACCGCTGTGTGCGGGTCATCCACGGCAAGGGGCTGACCTCGCCCAACAAGGAGCCGGTGCTGAAGGGCAAGGTGCGCAAGTGGCTGTCGCACTGGGACGACGTCCTCGCCTACTGCGAGGCGCCCCCGCACGCGGGCGGCGGCGGCGCGGTCCTGATCCTGCTGCGCGGCAGGTAGGAATTGGCCTCGGCGGCCCCGGCCGCGCGGTCCCCTACGGTGCGCCGGCCCGGCACCGGAAGAGATTCATCGCCTTCATCGTCATCACGATCTCGCCGCGCTGGTTCATCGCCTCGATCAGCGTACGCACCATTCCGCGATCCGGTTTCGAGCGCGACCGGTTCGCTTCCAGCACGGTGACCCGCACCTGCAGCACGTCGCCGGGGCGCACCGGCGCAAGCCAGCGCAACTCGTCGACCCCGGGCGAGACCAGCGCCGACTCGTGCGCCAGGTAGTTCCCGACCAGCACCCGCATCACGAGCGCGACCGTGTGCCAGCCGCTCGCGATCAGGCCGCCGAAGGGTCCCGTTGCGGCAGCCGCCGGGTCGACGTGCATCGGCTGGGGGTCGTAGCGCAGCGCGAATTCGATGACGTCCGCCTCGACGACCGGAACGGGCCCGAAGGTCGCGGACGAGCCCGGCACGTAATCGTCGAAGTGGCGCCAGGCGATCGGCACGGTCAGAGCACCCGGTGCGCGAGCGCCGGCAGCTCCTCGCGCACCTGCGCGAGCCGCGCGGGATCGATGTCGCCGACGATGAGGCCGGGCCCCTGGTCGTGCTCGGCGACGATCGCTCCCCACGGGTCGATCAGCACCGAGTGCCCGTAGGTTCGCCGGCCGCCGGGATGCGTTCCGCCCTGCGCCGCGGCGAGCACGTAGCACTGGTTCTCCACCGCCCGCGCGCGCAGCAGCAGGTGCCAGTGCGCCGCGCCGGTCGTCGCCGTGAACGCCGCGGGCACGAGGATCAGCGCGAGCGTGCCCATCCGGCGGTAGAGCTCGGGAAAGCGCAGGTCGTAGCACACGGAAAGGCCGACGCGCCCGCAGGGCAGCTCGAGCGTCGCGACCTCCTCTCCCCTCTCTATCGTCCTGCCTTCGTCGTAGCGCTCGTCGCCGCGGGCGAACGCGAACAGGTGGATCTTGTCGTAGCGCGCGACGCGCTGCCCGTCGGGGCCGTACACGAGGCACGCGCTCCGCACGCGCGCGGGGTCGGCGCACGCGAGCGGGACCGTGCCCCCGACCAGCCAGATCCCGTGGGCGCGGGCGAGCCGCGCGAGGAACGCCTGTTGCGGCCCCTCGCCGTCGCGTTCGCGCGCGTCGAGCTTGTCGGTCGCCCGTGCGCCGAACACGCCGAAGTATTCGGGCAGCACGACGAGGCACGCGCCCGCCGCCGCGGCCGCTGCGATCAGCGGCTCCGCCTGCACGAGGTTCGCCGCGACGTCGCCGCCCGAGACGGTCTGCACCGCGGCGACGCGCATGGTGCCCATGGCAACGGTCATCGCGAGGCTCCGGCGCTCGGCGGCGGCACGGTTGCCGGGGCGACGCTCGCCTTGGCCCCCTCCCCCGTGCTCCGCGTGACGACGGGATCGGACCAGCGTCCGGTCACCGTGAATTCGTAGCTGAAGATCTGCTCGATCGGGTCCTTCATGATCGCCTGCGCAAGGAGCGAGCCGGCGCCGACCGCCGCGCCGACCAGCGGGTTGGCGAGGAACAGCAGCGCGGCGCCGGCCGACACGCTCGACGACAGCGCCGGCTGCACGTGGACCGACAGCCGCTGCGTTTCCTTGACGAGATCGGCGTCGCCGGCGATGTCGACCTTGGCCGCGGGACCGAGGAGCTTCAGGTCTGCGGTGCTCATCACGCCGTTCGCGATGCGCACGTTGCCCTTGATCTCGTCGAACGAGAAGCCCTCGCTGAAGACGTCGCGGAAGTCGAGCGTGGCGCGGCGCGGCAGCGCCTGCAGCGACAGCACGCCGAGCAGCTTGCCCGGCCCGGGCTCGATCTTCGTGAACCGGCCCGGACCGACGCTGATCCGGAACTGGCCCGAAAGCGACGGGAAGTCGAACTCGTGCGGCGCGCCAGACCAGGCGAGCTGGCCATCGATCCGGGTCGGCGCGCCCTGCAGCGCGTCCGCATACCCGAAGCGCGCCAGGAACGCGCCCGCCTCCTTCGCATCCACGGCCACGTCGAGCCTCGTCTGTTGCGGGCGGGCCAGCGCGCGCCAGGCCCCGTCCGCCTCGAGCCTTCCGTTGTCGTTGACGAGCACGAGGCGATCGATCCGCCAGTCCGTGCCGCTAGGCTGCGCGATGAGCTCGAGGCGGCCGAGATCGCGGTCCTTCGACGTCAGCATGTCGGCCGCGACGTCGATGCTGGGCCACGGGTTGACCGCTCCGGCATCCGACTTCGGCTCGCGCGGGCCTTCCCGGCTCTCGGCGCTGCGCCAGGACGTGCCGCCGGCGCGGGACGGAATCGCGACCCGGGCGAGCCGCGCGAGGAGGTGCCCGTTCGGCGCCCCCGCATTCGGCGCGGACCACGTCGCCGTTCCCGCCACCTCGCGGCCGTCGAGATCGAGCACCCAGCCGCCTGGCCCCTCGCGCATCCGCACGCGGAGGTCGTTGAACGTGACGCCGAGCGCTTCGAGGCTTCCCACGTTGAGGTCCGCGCCCGCGAGCGCGAGCCCGTCGCCCTTGCGCCCGGCGTCGGCCGCCGCCGGCTGCCGCGCGAGCGCGAGCCAGTCGTCGACGTTGAGCGCCGGCAGCTCGGCGCGGATCCAGAGCCCGGGGCGCTCGGCCCGGGCCGCGTCGGGACGCTCGGTCGCGCGGCCGAGCGAAAGCAGGGCCCGGTCGATGATCGTGCCGGCGTCGCCCGACTTGCGGTGCGCGGCGAATTGCGCGATCTTTCCGTACGACGCCGCGACGAAATCCGTCCCCGCCTGCGCCGCATCGTAGCGGCGCTCGATGCGCAGCGGGATCGCCTCCGCGGCGCTCTTGCCGAGCGGCGCCGGAAGGTCCACGTTCCCGCCCTTCATCGAGCTCTCGAGCACCCACGCCGTCGCGCCGGACCGCGTATCCACGGCAACCGTCCAGTCGACCGACCCCGACAACCGGTCCAGATGCGCGACCGCATACTCGCGCCGCAGCGCGGCGAGGTTGACCGTCCCGCCGCCCGTGACGCGCAGGCGGCCGTCGGCACCGGTCAACGCCAGCCGCGTGGGTCCGCCCAGCACTTCCAGCGCGACGTCGCGCGCGCGGACGTCGCGCTCGCTGAAGGCGAGCTTGCCGTTGACCTTCGCGAGTGTCGGCACGCCGGGAATGCGCAGCTGCGCGTCGGCGATCGTCAACTCCCCGGCAACGGTCGTGTCGCCGAGGCGGCCGAGGGGCAGACCGAGTTTGAGGGCGAGGCGGCCGCTGCCCGAGGCGTCCATGGCATCGGTGAGGTGTCCCAACTGCGCGGCCACGGGGCTGTCGTTGACGAAGCGCAGGAACCCGGTGGCCGGTCCGGTCGCGTCGCCCTCGATCGTCAGTAACGGCATGCCGGCCGCCATGTCGGCGATCTCCGCGCGGGTCTTGCCGATGTCCACGCCGTACGCCCGCGCGCGCGTCGCATCGACGCGCAGACGCATCCCTTCCAGCCGGAAGTCGGCATCGATCGCCTCGATCGCCGGCCAGGCGTCGGCATAGGCGAGCGCCGCCGCCTTCGCCTTCGCGGTGACGACGAACTGGCCGCCCTTGCCTTTCGCAAACGGAAACTCGGCCGGATTGCCGGCGAGCTTCACGCGCACGTCGGTGACGTCGCCGCGAGTGATGGCCTTGCGCACCCACTCGCGCACCGCGCCGTCGATCGTCACCGGCAGATAGCGATGGACCTGCGCCGCGTCGGCCCGCGAGGCCCGCGCGACGATGTCGATCTCGCCGGCCCCCTGCGCCGCGACGCGGTACGTGCCGGAAGCGCTGCCCGCCGCATCGGCATTGGCGAAGTCGAGCTGTTCGATCCGGATCGTCGTCGTTCCCGCGCGCCGCTCCCACTTGACGTCGCCGCGCAGGCTGTCGAATGCGATCGGGATGCTGAACACCCGGGGCAGCTCGAGGACGGCGGCGCTGCTGTCGAGCCTGACCTCGCCGCGCTCCTGCGTCACGTCGAAGCGCCCCGTGACCCCGGTCGCACCGGGGAGCGCGCCCTGCGCGACCAGCCCGAGCTGCCGGAACTCCCCCGACGCGGCAAACGCGGTCGGGGACTCCGCCGTTCCGTCCCACCGCAGGCGCCCGCGCGTGAGGGTGCCGCGCGGCGCGAACCGTGCGAGATCGGCGCGGATCCGTTCCGACAGCGGCAGGTACGCGCCCAGGGCGACGAGCGGCTCCAACTGCAGCTGGTCGAACTCGATCTGCCCCGACGCCGGGCGGCCGGGCCCGCCGCCGCGCAGCGCAAGCGTCAGATTCGTCGGATCGTGGCGCTCGCCGCGCGTCGTCACGAAGGCCAGGTCCCGCGCGAAGACCTCGCGCTCGCTCGATGAGCTGCGCCAGCCGACGCGCCCCGAGAGATGGGCGAGCTCGAGCTCGGGCAGCTCGTCGGCGAGCCTCGCCTTGACGTCGGCCAGCTCGAGGTCGGCGACAATCTCGCGCGCTTCGCCTTGCGCGAACTGGAACCAGATGCGCAGCGCCCCCTTCCCGCTCGCGATCTGCACCGGCAGCGGCAGCCATTCGCGCCAGGCCGCGACGTCCGCGTAGTCGAGCCGCACGAACAGCCCGCCCTCCGCGGTCTGCCAGTCCCGGAACGACGCCGCCGTGAGATCCCCGCGCAGGTCGAGCGGCGAGGCGAGCTCCGCCGGCGGCGTGCCCCTGAGTCCGAAACGGTGGCGGCCGAACCGGTTCTCCAGCCGGAACTGGACGCGGTCAAGGAGGAGCTGCGGCGCGTTGCGCAGGTCGTCGTCCCACGTGATCAGCGCATCGCGGACGACGATGTCGCGCTGGCGCAGGATCCAGTCGGTCAGCGGCAGCTCGTCCGTCGTCTGCGCCGGATCGATCTCGATCCCGGCCACGTGGAGGACGCCGGAGCGATCGCGGCGGATGGCGAGGCGCGGCCGGTCGATGACGAGCTCCTTCAGGTGCAGCTCGAGCCGCGGCAGCGATGTCCACGCGACGATCGCCTCGATTTCCGGAAGCTCGAGGAGCGGCGGCGCGCCGGAACGCACGGACTCGTGCACGCGAAAGCCGCTGACGACGAGCTTCGGGTTCCAGCCGTCCCACCCGGTGGTGAGCGCGGCGATCTCGACCGGGTGCCCGAGCTGCTGCGAGAGCGCCGAGGCGAGGCGGTCACGATAGGATTCGACGTACGGGAAGACGACGAAGCGGACGGTCAGCAGCGCGAGCGCGAACGCGGCGAACCCGACGACGACGACGGCGCGGACGAGACGAAACAGCCCTGCGGAAGACGCGCCGGGAGCGCGGGGGGAGGCGCGCACGGAAGGCATAATAGAGCTGCTGCCGCATTGTAGCGTGTGGCGGAAACGCTTCCGCGCCATTGCGGCCGGTCTCCGCGGCCGCCGCGGCCGCGACAAGGTCCCCGTCTTCCACCCGCACCCTGCCCCATGCCGACCGCCCTCGCCCTTGCCGACGCCCTCGCCTACAGCCGGTACGCCGCCGCCGCGCTCGACCCGCGACCCGACGAGCGCGCCGAGCTCGAAGCGACGCTCGACGCGCCGTTCCGCTGGGAGACGGCGGAAGCGGCGATCGGCGCGGCCGTGGACGACGGCGACGCGCCGCAGCTCGCCGCCGCGCTGCGCCGGCTGCGCCGCCGTGTGTTCGTCCAGACGCTCGCGCGCGACCTGACCGGGCGCGCCGGTCTGGCGGAGGTCTGCGCCAACATGACGACCCTCGCCGAAGTCGCCTTGCGCTCTGCGGTCACGCTGCACCATCGCGCCCTCGCGGCGGAGCACGGCGAGCCGCGCGACGAGCATGGCGAGGCGCAGCAGCTCGTGGTGATCGGCATGGGCAAGCTGGGCGGCGGCGAGCTCAACGTCTCCTCCGACGTGGACCTGGTCTTCGTCTACCCCGAGGACGGCGAGACCGACGGCGCGCGCGGACTCGCGAACCGCGAGTTCTTCGAGCGGCTGGGCCGGCGCGTGATCGGCGCGCTGCACGACATCACCCCGGACGGCTACGTGTTCCGCGTCGACATGCGCCTGCGTCCCTACGGCGACAGCGGCCCGCTCGCCGTGCCCTATTCGGCGCTCGAGCTGTACCTGATCACGCAGGGTCGCGCGTGGGAGCGCTACGCGTGGCTCAAGGCGCGGGCCGTCACCGGCGCGCGCCACGACGACCTCTACGCGCTCGTCACTCCGTTCGTGTTCCGGAAATACCTGGACTTCGACGCCTACGAAGGCCTGCGCGACGTCCACCGCCAGATCGGCGAGCAAGGCAAGCGCAACGACTACGGGCCGAACATCAAGCTCGGCCCCGGGGGCATCCGCGAGATCGAGTTCATCCTGCAGGCGATGCAGATCGTCCGCGGCGGGCGCGAGCAGGGACTGCGCGTGCGCGGCACCCTGCCCGCGCTGGCCGCCATCGCCGAGCGCGGCCTGCTGCCGGAACGCGCGATCGACTCGCTGCGCGACGCCTACGTGTTCCTGCGCAACGTCGAGCACCGCCTGCAGTACCGCGACGACCGGCAGACGCAGACGCTGCCGTCCGAATTATCCGAGCGCGATGCGCTCGCGCGCGCGGCGGGATTCGCGGGCGCGGACGCGTTCGACGCGGCGCTCTCCGCGCATCGCGCCGTGGTGGCTGCGCAGTTCGCCGCGCTGTTCGGCGGGGGGAGCACGCCGACGGACGCGGCCCCGCCGCCGGCCGCCGCAGGCCATGCCCGGCCGGTACTGGCCGCGCTCGCCTCGGTCTGGGCCGACGAGGTGACGGCCGACACGGCCCGCGCGACACTCGCCGCGGCGGGGTTCGCGGATCCGGCGGGGCTGTGCGCCAACCTGGGTCGCGTGCGTGCGAGCGGCCGCTACGTGCAGCTGCCGGCGCTTTCCCGGCAGCGCGTCGACGCGCTGGTGCCGCAGCTGCTGCTGGCCGCGGCGAACGTCCCGGAAGGCGGCGCCGACGCGCAGGCCGTGTTCCAGCGCCTGTTCGGATTGCTCGAGGCGGTGAGCCGCCGCAGCGCGTATCTCGCGCTCTTGACCGAGCATCCGAGTGTGCTGCCGCGCCTGGCCCAGCTGATGGGCGCGTCGCAGTGGGCGGCGGATTACCTGACGCTCCACCCGATTCTCCTCGACGAGCTGCTCGACGCCCGCGTGCTGCTCGCCGAGCCGGACTGGGCGGCCTGGCGGAAGGAGCTCGCGCGGCTCCTCGCGGGATACGCCGGCGATGCCGAGCGGCAGATGGACGTCCTGCGCCACTTTCAGCACGCGCAATCGTTCCGGCTGCTCGCGCAGGACCTCGCCGGCAGCCTGACCGTCGAGCGCCTCGCCGACCACCTGTCCGCGCTCGCCGACGCCATCGTCGCGGCGACGCTCGCCGAGGTCTGGGCGCAAATGCAGGGCCAGGACGCGCCGCCGCCGAAGTTCGCGATCATCGGTTTCGGCAAGCTCGGCGGCAAGGAGCTCGGTTACGCGTCGGACCTCGACCTGGTCTTTCTCTACGACGACGCGGACGAAGCGGCGCAGGAGCGCTACACGCGCCTCGCGCGGCGGCTCGTCACGTGGCTCACCACGACGACCGCCGCCGGCGGGCTCTACGATACCGACCTGCGGCTGCGCCCGGACGGCGCGTCGGGACTGATGTCGTCGTCGCTCGCCGGCTTCCGCCGCTACGAGCGGGAGCAGGCCTGGACCTGGGAACATCAGGCGCTGACGCGCGCGCGGTTCATCGCCGGCGACGCCGCGATCGGCGCCGCGTTCGAGGAGGAGCGCAACGCGATCCTCCGCATGCCGCGCGATCGCGCCGGGCTCGCATCCGACATCGTCGACATGCGCCGGAAGATGTACGCAGGGCATCCGAATCCGACGCCGCTGTTCGACCTCAAGCACGACCGCGGCGGGATGGTCGACGTCGAGTTCGCGGTCCAGTGCCTCGTCCTTGCCCAAGCGCACGCTCACCCGTCGCTGACGCGCAACCTGGGCAACATCGCGCTCCTCGGCATGGCGGGCGAGCTCGGCCTCGTGCCGGCGCACGTCGCGAAAGCCGCCGCCGACGCGTATCGCGATTATCGGCGGATCCAGCACCAGGTCCGGCTGACCGGCGCGCCGCATGCGCGCGTGGACGCCGCGACACACGCCGAGCGCCGCGCGGCAGTCGATGCGCTGTGGACGCACGTCTTCGGCGCGCCCTGGCGGTGACGGGCGCCCGCCGGGAGCTGCCGGGGCGCCGGAAACGCGAGGACCCGGCAGCGCGGCGCAGCACCGACGCACCGGAACGCGCCGGAGCGCGTCGCGGAATCGGCTAAAATTGCACTTTTCGCCCCCGGGGAGACTGCGCCATGTCGATGGCCGACCGCGACGGATGGATCTGGTACGACGGGAAGATGGTGGAGTGGCGCTCGGCCACGACGCACGTGCTGACGCACACGCTGCACTACGGGATGGGCGTCTTCGAGGGCGTGCGTGCGTACAAGACGCCCGAGGGACCGGCGATCTTCCGGCTGCGCGACCACACGGAGCGGCTGTTCCGCTCCGCCCAGATCTTCGGCATGAAGATTCCCTACACGAAGGAAGTGATCGACGCGGCCCAGCTCGCCTGCGTGCGCGAGAACAAGCTCGAATCCTGCTACCTCCGCCCGATCGCCTTCTACGGCTCCGAGGCGATGGGCGTCGCCGCGAAGTCGAATACGGTGCGCGTCGCGGTCGCGGTCTGGCCCTGGGGCGCGTATCTCGGGGCCGAGGCGCTCGAGAAGGGAATCCGGGTCAAGACGTCGTCGTTCACGCACCACCACCCCAACGTCACGATGTGCAACGCCAAGGCGGTGTGCAATTACGCCGTCTCGATCCTGGCCAACCAGGAAGCCACGCACGACGGCTACGAGGAGGCGATGCTGCTCGACCCGCAGGGGTACGTCTGCCAGGGCTCCGGCGAGAACGTCTTCATCGTGCGCGACGGCGAGCTGCACACGCCCGACCTCGCGTGCGGCGGGCTGAACGGCATCACGCGCCGGACGATCATCACGTTCGCCAACGAGCTCGGAATCCCGGTCGTCGAGCGGCGCATCACGCGCGACGAGTTCTACATCGCCGACGAGGCGTTCTTCACCGGCACCGCCGCCGAGGTGACCCCCATCCGCGAACTCGACAACCGCACGATCGGCGAGGGCACGCGCGGCCCGGTCACCACGCGGCTGCAGAAGCTCTACTTCGACACGGTCAGCGGCCGCAACCCGTCGAAGAAGGCCTGGCTCGCCAGAGTGTGACGATGACCGAGACCGGCGATCTCGCCGTCGTCGAAGTCGCGCCCGGCGACCTTCCGGCGTTCTGCCCCAATCCGCGGATGCCGCTGTGGTCGAGCCACCCGCGCGTCTTTCTCGACATTGCCGAGACGGGCGAGGCGCTCTGCCCGTACTGCGGGACGCGCTATCGGCTCGCCGGCGGCCCCCGCAAGGGCGGCGGCCACTGACCCGACCGCGAAGGCGGCCCCGACGCGGGGGCGCCCCGC
>Ga0209253_10001265_pt1 | contig 22182 bp, 15 predicted proteins | sample FrelakmetBRP12BR_FD_187145 | JGI IMG/M metagenome (GOLD analysis project Ga0209253, IMG submission 187145) | Freshwater lake sediment microbial communities from the University of Notre Dame, USA, for methane emissions studies - BRP12 BR (SPAdes)... | ecosystem: Environmental > Aquatic >...
AGTCTTTGCATGAATTGGGTTTGGATTACGTTGCCGAAGACTTAATCCAGAGGGGCATCTTGACGGACAACGAAGGCACTCCCTCCAAGGAGAGTTCGTCGGAAACAAAGAAGAAATAAGGTAACTGCTCAGGTGTTTAGGCTGAAGGCTGAAGACTGAAGGGAAATAATGATCATCCATGACGCACTCACCTGCCAACCTGCCTGCCGCGCCCGCGCAGGCAGGCGTATCCAAACGATCTTGGCTTTGTGTGATCGCGCATGTCTTTTCCTTCAGTCTATCTACCTTCAGTCTATCTACCTGAGTACTTACGAAATAAGGTGAAGAGGGGATAGCCGTCATGGGTGAGAAAAAAAAGAAAATCGTCAAAACGATAAAAGTTGATCTTGATAAATGCAACGGTTGCCGGGCATGCGAGGTCGTCTGCTCCGCCTTTCACGCTGCGCCGAAATACAGCAGCAATAACCCGGCAAGGTCTCGTATTCGGGTAATTCATGAACCACTCAAAGACGTCTATGTTCCTGTGTACGCGGGTGAGTATGCTAAATCCGAATGCATGGGCAGAGACAAATATGTGATTGACGGAAAGGAATACGACGAGTGCAGCTTCTGCAGGGCTTCCTGCCCGTCCAGGGACCTCTTCAAAGAACCCGATTCCGGTCTCCCTCTCAAATGCGACATGTGTGAAGACGATCCAAAGCAGGAGAAGCCCTTGTGTGTTCAGTGGTGCTTGAATGATGCCCTGATTTACGAAGAAAGGGAAGAGGAAGTAGAAGAAGAAGTGAAGCAGGAGGACGTGGATACAGGATTGGAATCCATGATAGACAAATACGGGTTGCAGAAGGTCATGGATACCGTTGCCCGAGTGTCCCTGTCAAAGAAGGGCTAAAACCTTAAGGCAACAGAAGAGGACAAAGGAAAACAGTGGAAACTGTAGCGCCCTACAAAGAGATCATCGATGTCATCAAAGCGAGCGGTGGAGACGCCTTCAAGAGATGCTTCCAGTGCGGATTGTGCGATGTGGTTTGTCCGTGGAACAAGGTCCGGACCTTCAGCATGCGCAAACTCGTCCGAGAGGCCACGTTCGGTTTGACGGAGATAGAGAGTGAAGATATCTGGCTTTGCACGACCTGCGGACGATGCCCCCAGCAGTGCCCCAGGGATGTCAAGCAGATCGATTCCGGGGTTGCCTTGCGCAGGGTTGCCACGGAATATGGGGTTTTTCCCAAACCGGTCAAACCGGTTCGCACGGTGAACGCAGGCCTCGTTGCTCAAGGAAACCCCTTCGGTGAAGAGCGGGAAAAGAGGGCAAGTTGGGCGGAAGGGCTTTCTGTCAATACCTTCACCGAGGGCATGGACATTTTGTATTTCCCCGGCTGCTATCTCTGCTATGACCCAAGATCAAAAAAGGTCGCTCGAGCCACAGCCAATATCCTCAACAAGGCAGGGGTCGATTTCGGGATCCTGGGTTCCCTGGAGAATTGCTGTGGAGAAAGCATCCGCAAGACGGGCGATGAGGCCTTGTTCAAACGCCTGGCCAGGGAAAACATCAAAGCCTTCATCGATCATGGGGTGAAAAAAATCCTGGTTTCTTCCCCGCATTGCTACCATACCTTCAAGAACGAGTATCCCGATTTCAGGGTGAACTTCGAGGTGGTTCACATCTCTCAATATTTGTTCCAGCTTGTCAAAGAGGGAAGGCTTGAGTTCACCAAGGAGTATGGAAAAAAAGTGACCTATCACGACCCCTGTTACCTGGGTCGACACAATGGCATCTTCGAGGAGCCTCGAGGGATCTTAAAGAAGGTCCCCGGTTTAGAGCTGGCGGAGTTGCCTGAGTCGCGGATCGACAGTCTCTGCTGCGGAGGGGGAGGCGGCAGGGTTTGGATGGAAACTCAAAAGGGTGAAAGATTCTCCGACCTCAGAATGGAACAGGCGATTGGGGTCGGGGCTGAGGTGCTGGTCACTTCCTGCCCTTACTGCATCACCATGTTCGAGGACAGCCGATTGACCCTGAATGCCACTGAAAAAATTGAGGTTAAGGACATTACGGAGATCGTGGCAGAAGCGATTTAATATGAACGCGATAAATCATCTCACATCACCCCCTCCCTAACCCTCCCCCCTCGAGGGGGAGGGCAGGGTGGGGGCGCAAAAAGGCCTAATGCGTCAGCTAGAATTAAAGAGCCATCACATATCGGATAAAGGCGGATAGAAGTGGAAAAAGAACAAGTGGAACAGGTTGACAAGAGTTTAGAGGACAGCCCTTTTGGAGACGTCATGGTTGTGGGTGGAGGGATCAGCGGCATTCAAGCCTCCCTTGATCTTGCGACCGCCGGTTTCAAGGTTTACCTGGTTGAAAAGGCCCCGAGCATCGGGGGGCACATGGCCCAGCTGGACAAGACCTTTCCCACCAATGACTGCTCCATGTGAATCCTCGCACCTAAACTGGTCGAGGTCGGCCGGCATCCGAACATAGAGGTCCTGACGTACACTGAAGTTGACCGTGTAGAAGGGGAAGTGGGAGACTTCAAGGTCACGCTGATCAAAAAACCCAGGTATATTCTGGAAGACAAATGCACGGGTTGTACCACCTGCGTGGAATACTGCCCTGCCAAATACCCTGATCAATACAATCAGGAGATATCGAAGAATAAAGCAGTCCATGTATATTTCGCTCAAGCCATTCCACTGATCACTTATATAGACGAAAGCTGCCTGTATCTCAAAGAGAACAAATGCCGCATTTGCGAAGGAGTCTGCAAGAATAACGCTATCGATCTAAAGCAAACACCGGAGAACAAAGAAATCAACGTAGGGGCGATCATTCTGGCTCCAGGCTTTGAACCCTTTGATCCAAAGACGAAGAAAGAATATCACTACGGCGAGTTTTCGAACGTGGTCACCAGCATGGACTATGAGCGGCTGTTGTGCTCCACGGGGCCATACTCAGGGGAGATCCTGCGCGCTTCCGACATGAAGCATCCCCACAAGATCGCCTGGATTCAATGCGTCGGTTCCAGGCGGGTCACTCCGGGCGAAAACAGCTATTGTTCAGCGGTGTGCTGCACCTATACCCAGAAACAGGTCATTTTGACGAAAGATCATCACGCAGAGGCAGAGTGCACCGTATTCCATAACGATATTCGTTCCTATGGGAAGGATTTCGAGCGCTACTACGAAAGGACGGAGAAACTACCCGGGGTTCGTTTTATCAGAAGCTACACGTCCATCGTGAGAGAGGACCCCAAAACCAAGAAGGTCACGGTTAGATATTCCACCCTCGCGGACGGGGTCAAAGAAGAAGAATTCGACATGGTGGTCTTGTCCATCGGGTTGAATCCTCCTGTCGGTGCCAAGGACATGGCGGAAAAATTCGGCATTCAACTCGATACCAACGATTTCTGCAAGCTGAATCCTGTCAATCCCATGGAGACCAACAGGCCCGGGATCTATGTGAGCGGAGGCTTCCAGGGGCCTATCGATATTCCGGAGTCGGTTTTCAGCGCCAGCGGAGCCGGCTCCCAAATTGGTCAACTCCTTGACTACAGGCGAGGCAATCTTGCCAGAGAAAGAGTCTATGCGACGGAAAGGGATGTCTCCAAAGAGGAGCCGAGGATAGGGGTCTTTGTCTGTCATTGCGGGGCCAATATCGGAAGGATCGTCAATGTTCCTGAAACCGTTGAATACTGCAAAACCCTGCCCAATGTGGTCTACGCTCAGGAACAGCTGTTTTCGTGTGCCACCAATTCCGCCAAAGAAATAACGGACATTACAAAGGAAAAAGGGCTGAATCGAGTGGTTATCGCCGCCTGCTCCCCCAGGACCCTCGAACCCCTGTTCCGGGACACTGTTCGGGAGGCGGGGATCAATCAATATTTCTGCGAAATGGCGAATATCCGGGAACACAACTCCTGGGTCCACTCCAAAGAAAAGGAAGAAGCCACAGAGAAGGCAAAGGATATCATCAGGATGTCGGTCGCCCGAGCCTGCTATTTGGAGCCGTTGCAGGAATTTGATCTGCCGGTCGACAAGGCGGCGCTGGTGGTGGGTGGTGGGGTAGCCGGCATGAATTGTGCGCTCTCCATAGCCAACCAGGGGCATGAGGTTCACCTGGTGGAAAAGGCTAAAGAGCTGGGCGGGATCGTACGAAAAATTCATTCCACCCTGGACGGACTGGACGTGCAGGCCTATTTGCGTGATTTGATCGCAAAGGTCTATCAGCACCCGCTCATCCATGTCTATCATGATGCCACCATCCCGGAGGCTACAGGGTATGTCGGGAATTTCGTAACCACGGTGAAGTCTGAAACAGGGGTTGCAGAGATCAAACATGGTGCAGCCGTGATTGCCATAGGGGCTGACCTCTATACGCCCACCGAATACCTTTATGGAGAAGATGACAGGGTCACGACCCACCTGGAGTTGGAGGAGCGGCTCTCCAAAGGAGACGAAAAGATCATTAACGCAAAGAGTGTCGTGATGATCCAATGCGTAGGCTGCAGAAATGAAGACAGAAATTACTGCAGCCGGATATGCTGCAGCCAGTCTGTTAAGAACGCCTTGAAGTTGAAAGAGATAAACCCCCAGATGGATATCACTATTCTCTTCAGGGATATGAGAACCTATGGGTTCAAAGAGGATTCTTACCGGGAAGCGTCCGAGAAAGATGTCAAGTTCATCCGCTACGAACCGCAAGAGCCGCCTCTGGTGGAAGCGGGTGAATCGGATGAGGGTCGGCCCGTCCTAAAGGTGACCGCGCCGGATTATGTTCTGGGAAAGAAGCTGGTCATCGATGCGGATATCCTTGCTTTGGCGGCCGCTGTGATTCCCTCCGCAGCAACCAAAGAAATCGCCGGATTGTTCAAGGTCACGTTGAGCCCGGACGGCTTCTTCAAAGAAGCCCATGTCAAATTGAGACCTGTGGAGTTTGGTACGGACGGCGTGTATCTGTGCGGACTGGCTCACTACCCCAAGTTTATGCAGGAAACGATTAACCAGGCTTACGGAGCTGCAGGACGGGTTTTGACGCTTCTCTCCCATGATACGGTCGTAGCCTCCGGCTCTGTGGCCCAGGTGAATGAGAGCCGGTGCATGGGATGTGGGGCATGTGTCTCCGCCTGTACGTATGGGGCCCTAGGCCTCAGTGATACAAAACAAGGGAAGAAGGCGATGGTTAATCCTGTTCTCTGTAAAGGAGACGGCCTTTGCAATACAAAGTGTCCGACAGGGGCTATACAATTGAAGCACTACACCGATGAAGAGCTCTTGAGCGAAATTGATGCGATGGCTCCGGAGGAAGAGATCCTACCGCAAATGGATGCCGCGGTTGGGGATGTGTAGAAACGAGGGATGAATTAAGCGAGATTCGCTCGCGACAAGTCCTCTAAGCCGTCACCCCGGCGAAAGCCGGGGTCCAGAAGTTCTTGGTATTCCTGGATTCCGGCTTTCGCCGGAATGACAGAAGAGGGTGCTTTCGGACTTTTTGCGAACGCATCAAGCCGGGATCACTGACAAAAGAGGTTAGAACAAATGAGTGCAGGACCTAAATTTAAACCCAGATTATTAGGTTTTGTATGCCATTGGTGAGCATACGGGGCTGCTGACCTAGCTGGAGTTTCCAGACTGCAATATACGACTGAAATGAGGCTGATCCGCGTCATGTGTTCCGGTAGAGTGGACCTGGCATTCGTCCTCAGGGCCTTCTCAAACGGAATGGATGGGGTGTTTATCGGTGGCTGCCGCTTGAATGAATGCAATTATGTGACTCACGGAAATTACCATGCCCTCAACATGGTGCTCCTGTTGAAAAGGATCATGGAACACATAGGGTTGAACCCGGAAAGATTGAAGATCGAATTTATGTCCGGCGCTGAAGCAAACGTCTTCGTCGAAACCGTTAATGGTTTTGTCAAGAAGGTGAAAGCATTAGGGCCGCTGGGCCAAGGCGAAGGGATCAAGCAAAATGAACTGAAGTCCAGACTTGCAGAGATTTCAAAGCTGGTCCCGTACCTTAAGTTGGTGAACCAGGACAAACTGGCCTCCCGTCTTAAGACTCCGGAAGAATACGACGGCCTCTTCACGAAGGATGAGATCGACAGGCTATTTCGTGAAATGGTCTCGTACTATATCGATCCGGAAAAGTGTCAGGCCTGCATGACTTGCCTTAGGAGATGCCCTGCAGAGGCGATTGTGGGCGGCAAGAACAAGATCCATGTCATTGACCAGGACAAATGCATCAAGTGCGGGACTTGCCTTGAAGTTTGTCCCCCTCGCTTTGAATCGGTGAAGAAGATTTCGGGCCAGCCTGTTCCGCCTCCTATTCCCGAAGAAAAAAGAACTCTGGTCAGAAAGGGTAAAGAAAAAGGAGAGAAATCCCAATAGGAACTTCTTGTCATTCCGACCGATTATCCATTATTCCAAGATTGATGGATTTGTAAGAAATCCGAAAAACGCTTTTTTCGTCATTCCGGCGGAAGCCGGAATCCAGTAAACACAAGCACTTCTGGACCCCGGCTTTCGCCGGGGTGACGTCTGTTTCGACTTTTTACGACTTCATCAAGATTAATCGAACGAAACCAACTATAAGTTAAGTTTTTCAGTCGACGGGGGCGGCTAGGCGCCGGAGACCGCAGTAGACGTGAATCCCCGAGCCCTTGGACGGTGAGGCCAGGGTCATGTTCAGCGAATCGGCCAGTTCGACGGCCAGGGCCGTAGGGCGGGAGGCGGCCATGATGAAGGGGATTTTGGCCCGGGCTGCCTTCTGAACCAGTTCATAGCTGATGCGGGAAGACAGGATCAGGACCCCTGCCTGGTGGAGGATCCCCTTCAGAAAAAGTTTTCCAATGGCCTTGTCCAGGGCGTTGTGGCGGCCCACATCTTCGGCCAGGGACAGAAGTTCAAAGGTGGAGGTATAGATGGCCGCGGCATGGGAGGCGCGGGTCCGCTGGTACAGAGTCTGTTTCTCTTTTAGGGTCTCCAGGCAGCGATAGGCCTTTTCCAGGTCAATGGGCGGACCGTCGGACAGCGCCTGGACCATCTGCGAAAGATCTTCAACCAGCTCCTTGCCGCAGATGCCGCAGCTCGTTTGGCTGACAAAGCCCCGGCGTTCCAGCACGGCGGTGATGGCCGGCAACCGGCCCGGGGTGACGGTTAGGGTCACCACGTTTGTGGCTTCCCCCTCACAGGAGGCGATGGTACCAATGTCGTCGGGGCTGTCCACGATGCCCTCGGCCAGACAAAACCCGGCCACATGGGCCGGTTCGTCTCCGGGGGTGCGCATGACCACGGCATAAGGCTGGCCCTGAATCCGGATGGACAGGGGTTCCTCCTGGATCAAGTCCAGCCGGGTGGAGGTCTTGACTTTTCCTTCCTGGAGTAGGACCGTTAAAAGGATCGCGTTATCGCTCAAGGTGATAGGAACTCGCTTTCTGTGAGGCGGAGTATAGGAGATTGCAGCCTCGTGTGTCAAGCGCTACGCACCCATCCTGTTGGAGACATGCCGATTGAGTGTAAAGGGTAAAAAAGATGAGATACGCAGAGGCAGGGTTTAATCTGGAAATTGATCTATCTCGAGGAAGCATCGAGAGGGTAGAAACCGACCCAAGATTAACCGAACTTTATCTGGGAGGTCAGGGGACTGCCGCGAAGATACTATGGGATAGGGTTCCCCCTGGAGTTGAACCCTTTTCTCCCGATAATCTGCTCATATTCAGCACCGGTCTTTTGCATGCCACACCTGTTCCCGGTGCCAATCGCACCATTGTGAACACCTTCTCTCCCCAGACAAACCTTTATTCAAATTCATTATTTGGAGGATTTTTCGGACCGGAACTGAAGCATGCCGGTTACGACAAAATCGTCCTTCGCGGCAAATCCCCCAGCCTTGTTTATTTGTGGATCAACAATGACAAAGTGGAACTGCGTGATGCCGGCCATCTCCAGGGCAAGGGCGCTCTGGAAACAGGAGCACTCATTCAAAAGGAGTTGAAGGAACCCAATGCTCAGGTGGCCGCTATCGGCCTGGCCGGTGAAAACAGGGTCTATATGTCTACCATCGAACACTCTAACTCCAGCGCCTCTCGAGGAGTGGGCGTGATCATGGGAGACAAAAGGCTAAAGGCGATAGCTGTACGTGGAACAAAGGACATTCATCTTGCCCGACCGGCTGAACTTATTGAGATATGCCTCGGCCTGAGAAAGAAAATTTATGAGAACCCGAAATGTGGGGATCCCATGGCGCACGAGGATGATGAAACGTTCCACGTCGACAATTTCGCCTGGGGCAACGCGCGTGAGCGGATAAGAGGTTATTGGAACAAAGAACGGGAAAAGAAGTGGAAGGCGATTTCTGACAGCGTGCGGCTGCGATGGACAGGCTGCTATAACTGCCCGAAGGATTGCCATCAAGCAATTTCCTACCCGGGGCGGCAAACCTATTTCCAGAAATGCTACAGCAAGCTCACCTATGCGATGGCGGCCCATAAAGAGCTCGATTTTAATTATGACATCCTTGGACTTGCTCAGGAGTACGGACTGGACGGGTACTCAACGCCTCAAGTTCTCGCCTTCGCCGTTGAACTTTACGAAGCCGGCATTATAACGGACAAGGATCTGCCGGGATTTCCCTCTGACTCCGGGGAAAGATTTTTCTATTTGGTTGAAAAAATTGTTCGGCGGGAAGGGATTGGAGATGTTTTAGCCAATGGTGTTTATTGGGCGGCCCGTCAGATTGGTAAAGGCGCAGAGAAATTTGATCATAATACCATTAAGAAATTTGAGCAGCTGCCTCTCAAGCTGAAAATGATCAATTACCCCTATTTTCTTATGTACGCCACCGGTGAGAAGATGACGATCACCCAAATGGAAGGGTCCTACCCCCAGTCCCCCATTGCGGACAAGGAAGAGAGAGAAAAGTTCGTAAAGAATTGGGACGCAGCTCCTGAGCGGTTTAAGAAATGGTTTTTGGAATGGGAGCCGCGTCAACATCCGTCTATTGAAGCGTCTGTCAACATTGCTGATTGGAATGAGACCCTGCATTACATTGATGACGCCATTGGGATCTGCGCCTTTTTGTCGTCCTTTAGAGGCCAATTCGGGGGCAGGACTCCGTATCACATTTACAATTTACCAGAATTCATCTCACTCGCGGCCGGGATGGATCTTGACTCAGACGCCCTTTGGGAAATAGGGACAAGGAACCGTAATCTGGTGAGAGCCCTCAATGTAAGGAGAGGCTTGAGGAGAAAGGATGAGAAGCCTCCTGAAGACCATTGGGAGATACGAGACCCTGTGATGGAAACCAAGGTGCTTGACGCATATTATGAATTCAAGGGGTGGAATCACGAAGGTATTCCTACCAGAGAGACGTTGAACAAGCTCGGCTTGAATTACGTGAGCGAAGACTTCGTACAGAGGGGGATCTTGACGGACGAGGGAAAGAAGTCAAAAGGGACGGCCTTGTAAAGAATCAAAAATAGACCATTCGCGCCAGCTTTCGGAATGAAAGAGGAGAATTCAGACTTTGAGTTCCAGGTTGATCAGGGGGCCTTTCTGGAACCCGAAGGCGTGAAAGAACTTGAGAAGATCCCAGTCCGGCCAGCTGACCATGGTGTAAACCGTATCGACTCCGACTTTTTTGAGGTTGGCAATCACTTCCTTCATCAGCATCTGGGCGATCCCCTGCCCCTGATAGGCGGGATCCACACCGATGGTATCAATCCATCCGATGTTCTCCGGCACACTGTATTCATATCCGCTAGCATCTCCCAGAATGAAGCCGACCACTTTTCCGTCCGCTTCCGCCACCAGAGAAGCACTGGGCAAACGCTGTTCAGCTAGTGTCATTTTCATGAGCCAGTAATCCCATCTTGATTTGCCCAGGACTTTGGTGTCGATCGCCACAACGTCGTCCAGGTCTTTCTGGTTCATCTTTCTGACAATAGGCGTTTTTGACTTAGCAATCATATGGCCCCTCCTTTCGACCCGGATGAATCCCCTCCGGATTCACGTTGATAACGGTCTGCCTACACCCCCTCTGCGGAGTCCCCTAAACTCGACGCCTGTCAGAAAAGCACGGATTTACCACTTTACCAGAGCGCTTCCCCAGGTCAGGCCCCCCCCAAAAACAGGGAGACATACCAGGTCGCCCTCTTTGACGCTTCTATCCCTCACCGCCTCGTCAAAAGCGATGGCACACGATGCGGAGGAGATGTTTCCGTATTTGTGGAGGGTCACATAAAACTTCTCCATCGGGAGCTTCAGTGTCTTGGCCATGGACTGAAACATTCTCAAATTGGCCTGATGCGGAATAAACCACGCGATGTCCTTGATGGAGACCTTGTTGTGGTCAGCCGCCTCCTTGATGGACTCGACAAAGTGCCGCACCGCCACCCTGAAGCTTGCGTTCGCCTCAATCATGTTCAGAGTGTGAAGTCCTTTATCCACGCTTTCATGCGAAATCGGCGTGGTCCGCGAACCGCCTCCAGGCATCAGAAGATCCTGCCCATTTTTTCCGTCCGTGTGGATGTGGGTTGAAAGAAGCTGATGCCCCCCGCTGTCCTTGGTCAGGATGGCCGCTCCGGCGCCATCCCCCCACAAAATGCAGGTGGTCCTGTCTTTCCAGTTGAGCGTCCGGGTCATGACTTCCGCACCAACAACGAGCACGGTCTTTGAGAACCCGGTGAGGAGATACTGAGTCGCCACATTGAGGCCGAAGATAAATCCGGAGCAGGCTGCCGTCACATCGAAGGTCACGGCCTGAGGAGCATCCAGTTTTGCCTGAAGCCAGTTGGCGGCGGACGGGCAGCAGGTATCGGGAGTGATGGTCCCGATAAGGATGAGATCCAGGTCCTTGGCCGTCAGTCCCGCCATCTCAAGCGCTTTGCGGGACGCTTCAAGAGAAAGGTCCGAGGTGGCCACATCCGGATCTGCGATGCGCCTTTCGCGGACACCGGTCCGCTGGGTGATCCACTCGTCCGTCGTGTCGAGCCCCATTTTCTGGAGATCGAAGTTGGTAAGCACTCTGGGAGGGACGTACGATCCTGTCCCCAGAATTCGTATTCCTGGCATAGGGAGGTCTTGTCTTTCTACTGAGGTTTAATTCCTAACTGTTTCTCTTTTTTGGCAATCGCAAGCCTTGTCTTCACCACCGTATCAGGAATCAGGCTGATGGAGTCAATGCCGCATTCCACGAGAAACTCCGCAAACTCCGGGAAGTCGCTGGGGCCCTGTCCGCAAATTCCGATTTTTCGGCCTTTTCCCTTAGCCACCTTGATCACCTGGGCCACAAGCCGTTTCACTGCTTCATTTCTTTCATCATAGAGATGGGCAACCAGGGAAGAATCCCGGTCAAGGCCAAGAGCCAGTTGGGTCAGGTCATTAGAGCCGATGGAGAAGCCGTCAAAAATTTCTGCAAACTGGTCGGCGCAGATGACGTTGCTCGGAATCTCGCACATGACATAAATTTCGAGGCCCTCTTGCCCCTGGACAAGGCCGAATTTTTTCATCAAGGCGACGACCTTTTTCCCCTCCTCAGGGGTTCTGCAAAAGGGAACCATCACCTTGATATTGGTCAGGCCCATGTCGCTTCTCGCCTTCCGGAGCGCGCGGCACTCGAGCTCAAAAGCAGGCTTGTACTTCTCGTCATAGTAACGCGACGCGCCTCTCCAGCCGATCATGGGGTTGTTTTCCGTGGGTTCGTAAAGGAACCCGCCCAGCAGGTTCTCATACTCATTCGTTTTGAAATCGGAAAGCCGCACGATGACGTCGTTGGGGTAAAAGCTGGCCGCGATTCTGGCAACCCCTTCAGCGAGCTTATCAACGAAAAACTGAGTTTTGTCCTCGTAGACCGCTGTAATCTCGTCGATCTTGTAAACCACGCCGGCAATCCGCTGATCCGTCTTTGCCTTCTTCTTCAGTTCTTCATAAGCGATGAGCGCCATCGGATGAATTCCAATGTGGGAATTGATGATGAACTCCTCTCTCGTAAGACCGACTCCGTCATTCGGGATCATTGCCTGCGAAAAGGCCTGCTCCGGGATTCCCACATTCATCATGATTTTTGTTCTGGTCCTCGGCATTTCGTCCAGATTGATGGTCTCCACCTTAAACTTCAGCAGGCCGTTGTAAACCAGACCTATTTCTCCTTCACAGCATGAAACCGTGATCTCCTGGCCCGGCTTGATGATCTCATCCGCATTGCCGGTGCCGATCACACAGGGGATGCCCAGTTCACGCGAAACAATGGCCGCATGGCACGTCCGGCCGCCCTTGTTGGTCACAATGGCTGCGGCAATCTTCATGACCGGTTCCCAGTCAGGGTCGGTCATGCTGGTGACCAGGACCTCCCCCTCCCTGAATTTCCCGATATCTGCGGACGTTTCGATGACCTTGGCGACCCCATGACCCACCTTGCTTCCCACCGCCGTACCCGTGGCCAGAATCTCCCCCTTCTGGAGAAGGGAATAGGTTTCATACGTGTTGGCATTCCTCTGGGAATGGATCGTCTCAGGCCTGGCCTGCACGATGAAGAGATTCCCTGTCCCTTCCGTCACCCCATCGCCATCCTTCGCCCACTCGATGTCCATGGGCATGAAGTGTCCGGCCTCTTTGCTGTAATGATCTTCGATGATGCACGCCCACTCAGCGAGTTTCAGGATCTCGTCATCTTCGAGGACATACCGGCGTCTTTCGCTGAGGCTGACCGCGATGTTTTTTGTCGTGGCATCATCTTCCACGGAATAAATCATCTTGATATCCCGGTCTCCAACTTTTCTACCAATGATGGCCCGCTTTCCCTGTTTCAACGTCGGCTTGAAGACGTAGTACTCATCCGGGTTGACGGTTCCCTGAACCACATTTTCGCCTAACCCGTAAGCTGCCGTGACGAAAACCACGTCCTTGAATCCCGTCTCCGTGTCAATGGTGAACATGACGCCGGAATAGGCGGAGTCACTGCGCACCATCTTCTGCACCGCGATGGAAAGGGAGACGTCAAACTGGCCGAACCCTTTGTCGTGGCGATAGGAGATGGCCCGGTTGGTGAAAAGGCTTGCGAAACATTTCTTACAGGCATCCAGGACGCTCATCCTTCCCCGGATATTGAGGTAGGTATCCTGCTGACCTGCGAAGGAGGCATCAGGCAAGTCCTCGGCTGTAGCCGATGACCGTATGGCCACGTCCAGATTATCCAGGCCCCCTTGCCTAAAGTCCTCAGCCAATTTGTCATAGCCCAGGTAGATCGCCTGGGTGAGATCCGGCGGGAACTCGGAATGCCGGATGATGTCCCGGACTTCCCTTCCCTTTCTCATGAGATTGGTGAGGTCATGAGTGTCGAGATCTTTGAGGATTTTTTTGATTTCATCTTCAATGCCCGCGTACTTCAAGAAGTAGCGATAGGCATAGGCGGTGATGGCGAAGCCATTGGGAATACTGATGCCTTGTTGATGAAGCTTTTGATACATCTCCCCTAAAGAGGCGTTCTTCCCACCGACCATGGGAATGTCCTCCATGCCGATCTCATTGAACCAAAGAATAAAATGCTTGCTCTTGTCCCCAGCCATCCCCCGTCTCCTTCATTGAGGTTAAGTAAGCGAGGAAATCAACTGATTTCAATAAATAAGGAAGGCATACGTGTACCATTATCAGTCTCTATTGTCAATTGACAAAATAGGCCTTACAAAAGGAAGGAAATCCTCAGTCTCCAAGCCTGCATTGGGAATCCGGAGTTCTGGGGCCGGCTTATGAACGCCTTCTCTTCAGACAGACCCGCTCTCCTGATCATCGACATGGTCAAGGATAATCTCGATGAAAAAAACCTGCACCCACTGAAAGCATCCACAAGCAAGCTCTGGACATCTACCGCAAAAACATTCTCTATCCGCTTTTTAGGATTTGGACTTCCGATCAACTGCTGGCAGATCTTAGGCAGCAGGGAGCATAGAGCACCCTTTATTCCCTCTTCTTGTTGAGTTCTTCCATCCTTGCTTTGATCTCTTTTTCAAATCCACGTCCTGTGGGGCGGTAATAGACCCGGGCTTTAATCTTCTCAGGCAGATACTCCTGTTTCACCCAGGCGCCCGGATGGTTGTGGGGGTAGAGATACCCTCTGGAATAACCATGCTCTTTCATCAGCTTCGTGGGAGCGTTTCGTATGTGATGCGGCACAGGCTGAGCTCCTGATTCTTCAATCTCCGCCTTCACGGTTTTCTCCGCCGCATAGAGAGCATTGCTTTTCGGCGCGGAGGCCAGGTAGACCGCCGCTTCCGCCAGAGCGAGCTCAGCCTCTGGCGGGCCGACCTTCTCCCACGCTTCGAAAGCACACAGGGTCACCTGGAGGGCATGGGGATCTGCGAGCCCCACATCCTCCGAAGCAAAACGGATCATGCGCCGGCAGATGAAGAGAGGATCTTCTCCGGCCATCAACATCCTGTAGAGCCAGTATAGAGACGCTTGTTCATCGCTTCCCCGAAGGCTTTTGTGAAAGGCGGAGATGAGGTTGTAGTGTTCCTCGCCGTCCTTGTCATAAGCGAGCGCTTTCCTGCTCAGAGCGGTCTCCACACTCGCCAGGTCCAGGGTCCTGGGCGCTTCTCCTTCTCCCATCACATAATCGACGGCGATCTCCAGGTTGTTGAGCGCAACCCGCGCATCTCCTGAAGAAAGATTGATGACGTGGTCGAGGGCCTCTTTCTCAATCCGCACATCCAGATTTCCCAAACCCGATTCCCTGTCCTCGATGGCCCGATCCAGAATTCTTTGGAGATCTTCCCGTTCAAGGGGACGAAGAATCATGACTCTTGCCCTTGAGAGGAGCGGAGGAATGATCTCAAAAGAAGGGTTCTGGGTCGTTGCTCCGATGAGAACGATCACTCCGTTTTCCACATAGGGTAAGAAGGCATCCTGTTGAGCCTTGTTGAACCGGTGGATCTCATCCACAAAGAGTATGGTGGGTTTCCCTGTAAGGTTGCGGGTTCTTTCGGCCGTGTCAATGACCTGCCGCAGTTCTTTCACGCCGGAAGTCACGGCCGAAAAAGCCTGGAAGGAATTTTGAGTGTACTGGGCGATCAGCTTTGCCAGGGTGGTCTTGCCTGATCCCGGAGGCCCCCACAGGATAACGGAGAACAGGTGGCCGGACTGGATGGCCCGCGTGAGCACGGAACCCGGACCCAGAAGATGGTTCTGCCCCACCATCCCCTCGATCGTTCTCGGCCTCATTCGGTCCGCCAGCGGTGCGTAAGGACTGTCCATGCTAGCCCGTAAGCAACTCCGACACCCTGTCCAGAGTGCTTGTCATATCGATCGGTTTTCGAATGAGAAGGTCGGCTGCCAGACCTTTTTCTTTTCCCTTGGCCTCCGTTCCTTCACTCCCAGTGATCCATGCGACACTCAACCTCGTCTTTTTTTCCTTGATTTCTCGTATGAGATTCTGAGCTTTCATGTCCGGAGTTTCAGATCCCACAATCACCAAGTCAAAGGGTTTTCTCTCGAGTTGCTGCAAGCCTTCCGCACCGGTGGATACGGTGCTCACCCTGTATCCCTTGTGCTCGAGCATCTTGGAGAGGAGATCCCGGATCATCAGATCATCTTCGATCAAGAGGATAGACACCTCGTTCGCTTTCCTTCGCCTCTGGGGCTTCTTTTTGGAGGGAGTTGCCAAGGGCAACCGGATGGTCACCATGGTGCCCTCGTTCTTCTTGCTAGAGAGTTCCAGTGTCCCCTTATGCCTCCTTATGATCGCCTGAGCCACGCTCAGACCCAGTCCCGGCCTGCCGTCCTCCTTCGTCGTAAAGAAGGGATCGAAAACCTTGTCCAGAGCCTCAGGGGCGATCCCCACCCCGTTGTCCTGGACATAGATATGAGCATGACCTGCATTCTCTTCGATGCTCAGATAGAGATCTCCTCCATGAGGCATCGCTTCCACCGCGTTGAACATCACATGAGAAAGCATTTCCTCTATCTCTTCGGAATCCCCTTCCAGTGGTGATACGGCCCTAAGGTAGGTCTTGAGGTTGATCCCCGACCCCTGCTTTTCGGGCTGGCCCTTCAGCTTTGGGCCCACAAAGGCAACCGCCTCCCGGACAACTTTTTTCAGGTCCACAAGGACCCTTTTCGACGGGTCCTGGGCCTCCCTGGTGAAACTTTCAAGAGCCTCTGTGACCTTCAAGATCTGACCGTTCACCTCTTCAATTTGCCTGAAGTCTTGCAGGTCAGCGTCCCTGCGATTTCTCATCTTTCCTGCAAGGGCAGCGATCCGTTCCAGATGGGGATGAAGCCGCCAGGTGATCTCACGGGCCATTCGGGCAAGAGACTCCCGCTTTTTCGATTCCACCAGGTCTATTTCCCTTTTCTTGCGCTCCTCGCTGGGGGTGAGCATCAGCAGAAAAGCGGTTCGGCCGCTTCTGTGAACTTTCCTGACCCTGACATCACAACTCAGGATCTCGCCGTGCTTCGCCACGAGGTCCGTCTCGTACTCTTCGGGCGCCCATTTTCCTGAAGCCCATCTCCTCTGGAAGTCTCTCGTGACACTTTTCAGACGGGGATGAACAAAGTCAGCAAAAGCATGCCCCAGCACGTCCTCGCTCGAATACCCGAGGTGATTCAGAATGAACTCGTTCGCCTCCACAATCTTTGCTTTCTCAAGGACTACGAAACCCAGTGGAAAAGAATTCAGGAGCGCGTCTCTCTGGTTCAGGGTTCTTGCGCCCTCATGATTCTCTTTTCGGAGTTGAGCAATCTCGCTTCTCAATCGCTCCGGGTCCGCCCTTATTCTGGCAATTTTGTTGTCGCTGCGATCCTTGTCTCTCGTCGTCATGGCAGGCACAGAATGTCGTGGTTTCTGGAAGTACTTAAAGAAAGGCCGAAAACTCTATCCCCTCTGAAAGTTAGGTAAATTAGGGTTGTTCCGCGTGAGGTACAATCACATGGCCAGAACCTTACACCACGAAAAAAGAGCCGTCAATCCCCTCTTGAAAACCCCCTTGACTTTCCTCTCTGATTGGGAACAATCTCCACAGGTCTTTTTGATATGACGATTATAAGGCACGCCTTTGCCCGCAAACAAATTCGAATCTCGAAGTCCGAAATTCGAAACAAATTCAAAGCACCAATGCTCCAATGTCAGAAATGGAAAACCAGCGGCCCACAGTTTTGATCATTTGAATTTGGATCATTTGAGATTGTTTCGGATTTCGTGCTTCGGATTTCGGATTTTAAACTTCATGACAAATTGTACGTAGCTCAGTCTCGATCTCAGAATTTAACTCCTTAAAAGAAATGAGGTCCCTTTGACTACTCCATCCTCCTTCGTTCACCTTCATGTTCATACCGAATTCAGCCTGCTTGACGGCGCGATCCGGATCACTCAATTGCTGGATAAGGCTCGCGCTCTCAACATGGAAGCCGTCGCGATTACGGACCACGGGAATATCTTCGGCGCCGTGGAGTTTTTCACCAAGTGCCCGGACAAGGGAATCAAACCCGTCCTGGGCTGTGAAATGTATGTTGCCTCAGGCCACCGCAAGGACCGCGCCATGCCGCAGGATGGGAGCCCGAACGCCCACCATCTGATCCTTCTTGCCATGAACCAGGAAGGATACAAGAACCTCTGCCGCCTGGTGACTCTCGCCCATCTTGAAGGATTCTATTATCACCCCCGGGTGGATATGGAGCTTCTCAGGGAACACCACTCCGGGTTGATCGCTTTGTCCGCCTGCCTGAAAGGGAGGATCCCTTACCTCCTCAACGCCAACCGAAGCGAAGAGGCAAAGACGGAGACGAGGATCCTCGCCTCCGTCTTTGACCAGGACCGCTTCTATTTTGAAGTCCAGGCCAACCTGCTCCCTGAGCAGAAGACCGTCAATCACCTGCTCAAGGAGCTTGGTCATGAACTCTCCATCCCTCTCGTGGCGACGAATGACTGCCACTATTTGAACCGTGAGGATGCTGAGGCTCATGATGCCCTTCTCTGCATCCAGACCGGCAAGACCACCGAGGATACGAAACGCCTGAAGTTCTCCACGAACGAGTTTTTTTTCAAGTCCCGCGAGGAGATGGCCTCAAGCCTCGGCGAAAAGGAATTCGATCAAGCCCTGGACAACACCCTTCAGGTGGCGAGGCGCTGCCATTTTCAAATGGATTTCGGCCATTACAAGTACCCGGTTTTTCAGGTACCCGAGGGCAAAAGCCTGGAGGAGATTCTCAACGATGAAGCACGCAAAGGCCTGGAGCAACGGCTTGACCAGTTCCGGCAGGAGGGAAAAACCCTCTCTCCCGAACAGATCCGGGAGTATCGCGAGAGACTGGAATATGAGCTCATCCAGATCATCAAACTGGGCTTTGCCGGGTACTTTCTGATCGTGGCGGATTTTATCGATTATGCGAGGCGCTCGGACATCCCCGTGGGCCCGGGCCGCGGTTCAGCCGCAGGCTCCCTGGTGGCTTATTGCCTTAAGATCACCAATGTCGATCCGATCAAGTATGGCCTTCTCTTTGAGCGGTTTCTCAATCCTGAACGTATCACCATGCCGGATATTGATATTGATTTTTGCATGAACGGCAGGGATGAGGTGATCCGTTATGTGGCCGAGAAATACGGCCGGGAAAACGTTTGCCAGATCATTACCTTCGGAACCATGAAGGCCAGAGCGGTCATCCGGGATGTGGGCCGGGCTCTCAATATCCCTTACGGGGAAGTGGATCGAATTGCCAAGCTGGTCCCCGCGGGTCCCAAGGTCAGTCTCTTCAAGGCGATGGAGGAGGAACCGGAACTGAGGAAACTCGAGGAAGGAGAGGCCCACCACAAAAAACTCCTCACCATTGCCCGGTCCCTTGAAGGCCTCTCCAGGCATGCCTCCACCCACGCCTCCGGTGTGGTCATCTCCGACCGGCCCCTGGTGGATTACCTGCCTCTTTTCAAGGGGACCAACGAGGAAGTGATGACCCAGTTCACCATGGAGCAGATCGAAAGACTGGGCCTCATCAAATTTGACTTCCTCGGGCTCAAGACCCTCACGGTCATCAAGCACGCCCTCACCCTCATCGAGAAAACCACAGGCCGGAAAATCGACATCGACAAAATTCCTCTGGATGACCAGTCCACCTACCAGCTTTGCAGTGAAGGCAAGACCACGGGCGTGTTCCAGCTTGAAAGCTCAGGAATGAAAGACCTCTTGAGAAGGCTGAAACCGGAGGTCTTTGAAGATCTGATTGCTCTCGTGGCTCTCTACCGGCCGGGGCCCCTCGGAAGCAACATGGTGGAAGAGTTCATTGCGGGCAAACACGGAAAGGGGAAGATCAAGTACTTTCTGCATCGCCTCGAGCCCATCTTAAAGGAAACCTACGGCGTCATCCTTTACCAGGAACAGGTCATGAAGATCGCCCAGATCCTGGCCAACTACAGCCTGGCCGAGGCGGATGAATTGAGGAAGGCCATAGGAAAAAAGAAACAGGAGGTCATGGATAGGCACCAGGCCCGCTTTGTGGAAGGCGCCACCATTAACGGAGTCAACCCGAATTTGGCGAGCAAGCTCTTCGCGCTCATAGAGAAGTTCGGCGGTTACGGCTTTAACAAGTCCCACTCCACGGCGTACGCCTTGATCGCTTACCAGACAGCCTACCTCAAAGCTCATTTCCCGGTCCAGTTTATGGCCGCCCTCTTGACCCAGGATATGGGGAACCAGGACAAGACCATCAAGAACATCGCCGAGTGCCGCGAGATGGGAATTCAGATCCTCCCTCCGGACATCAACGAAAGCCAGCCCGATTTTGCCGTCGTGGAAGGAGGAATCCGGTTCGGCCTCGGAGCGGTGAAGAATGTGGGCCTCAAAGCCGTTGAATCCGTGATCGAGGAGAGGAACCAGGGAGAACCCTTCAAGGATCTGGTGGACTTCTGCACAAGGGTGGACGGATCCAAGGTCAACCGGAGGGTGCTGGAAGGCCTGATTCAGTGTGGGGCTTTTGATTTCGCAGGGGTCGAAAGATCAAGGCTCCTGGCCTCTCTGGATGAAGTGACTAGAATGTGCGGGGCCAGTCAGGATCCCAATCAGCTCACGATCTTCTCAGCGGCTTCGGGCGGCGACGTCAGGACCTTTGACTTCTCAAGCCTTCCGAACCATGTGGAATGGGATGAGAGGGAAAAACTCCGAAGAGAAAAGGAAGCTCTCGGATTTTACATCACCGGCCATCCTCTTGATCGTTACAGGGAAGAAGTGAGCCGGTTCGCCACCTGTTCCATCCAGGACCTGACCCTGCTGACCGACAAAACGACCGTCCGAGTGGCCGGCGTCATCGAAGAGTTGAAGATCAAGAGGACCAAACGCGGGGACAAGATGGCCATCCTCACCCTTGAAGACCAGAGCGGTTCTACGGAGGTAGTCGTGTTTCCCGATGTGTTTGAACGCTCCTCCGCCCTTCTCAAAAGCGATGACCCGTTGCTGGTTGCCGGCACGGCGGAGGTCGATGAAATGGTGGCGAAGATCATCACCCAGGAAATCCAATCCCTTGAGAATGTGAGACTGGCTGCCATCCGGCTGATTGAGCTGTCCCTGTCCAGAGAAGCGCTTTCCAAAGGTCACCTGGAAGGGATCAAAGATGTTCTTTACCGTTATCCCGGACAATCATCGGTTGTGTTCAAAGTGGAAACCGATCCGGGAAAACGGTTGGTCATCGCCGCGCACCCCCGATACAATGTCTTTGCCTGTCGGGAAATGATTCAGGAACTTGAAACGCTTATCGGTCAAAAGGTGGTCTGCCGTTATGGAGAAAAAAATTCGAACCATCGCCTCTCTCAGCACCCGTAGCTTTTCAGCCTATCTCGATGAGGTTCTGCTGCAGAACAACCAGATGGGCCAGAGAATAAGGATCGATCACCCTGAAGCGGCCGCGATCATCCCTTTCCTTTCGGACAAGGAAATCCTGATGGTCCGGCAATTCCGGTATGCCCTGGGAAGGGAGACCCTTGAAATCCCGGCCGGCAAAATGGATCTTGGGGAGCGCCCTGAGCAGTGCGTCCGAAGAGAGCTCCTTGAAGAGACGGGGTATGAAGCAGGAAAAATCGAGTGGGTCTACACCTATGCCCCAGCTCTGGGCTACTCCAATGAACTGATTCACATTTACTCAGGACATCAGCTCAGAAAAGCGGGCACGGTCATCGACGAAAGAGAGATTGCTTCTGTGGAGACAATCTCTGTTGAGAAGCTGAAGTCTATGGTTAAGGAGAGGCTTATCTTGGATGGCAAGACCCTTCTCGGCCTTTCGCTGATGAGAATTATTCCCTAGCGCCGGCCCATTGCCGCAACCAAATTAGAATCCTCAAACTCGAATGTCGAACAAGGAATTTCGAATGATGAAGTTAAATCTCTTCTGTTGTCTCCTTCAGCGTTCGATATTCGTTATTCGACCTGCCCGCTATGCCCATACGCAGACTTGAGATCGATGCGCCGTGCTTACGAATGTCACGGTTGTCTTCTCGGGCACAGCACTTCGCAGGGCAGGCGGGTATTCTGCGGTTCGCTTTTGAGCTTCTACGCAGCTTGCGGAGAAGTCACACGCTAAGAGTCTAAAGCAGGCCTTTGGCTGCAACCAAAGACTGGCTGAGCCCGAGACGAGGGGGTTTGCCCTCCGGCGAGTTACTTGGCCTGGGCGTCCACGAAGGTCTTGAGTTTCTTGATGATGGTCACAGGGACCGGGCCTGAATTGGCATAGAGCTTCAAGATCGCGTAAGGAACCTTGGTTTCCTGCTGTACCCTGTCCCACCCAATTCCCTTGGCATCAATCGTTTCCATGAGCTTGATCAATTCTTCTGATTCCATAACCTTCTCTCCACCTCATTTCTGAGGGACTCCCAAATCAGCCGGATACACATACTTGGGATCCATGTCATAGGTCCAGGGAAGCCCCCAAAACTGCCATCCGGAATGGCGTCGATGCTCAAAGCCATAAATGTTGTTTCTTTTGGCAAGCTGTCGGTAGTACTTGTGCTTGTTGGGATCATCAAAGGCAGGGAATTCACCTCCCTCAAAACCATCGTACACATCGAAAACATTCTTGTAACCGGCAGTCACGAGATCTTTTGCCGCCTGTGCGCTTCGGGTTCCGTCGCGATCCAGGAGCAGAAGATTGTCCGTCTTTTTGAAAACCTTGCTGATCTGCTCAAGGAAAACCTTGTTCTTCGTGAACTGGTAGGAA
>Ga0209253_10001266_pt1 | contig 22181 bp, 20 predicted proteins | sample FrelakmetBRP12BR_FD_187145 | JGI IMG/M metagenome (GOLD analysis project Ga0209253, IMG submission 187145) | Freshwater lake sediment microbial communities from the University of Notre Dame, USA, for methane emissions studies - BRP12 BR (SPAdes)... | ecosystem: Environmental > Aquatic >...
CAGCAGCCCAGGTCGTTGGCTCAGCAGATTTTGGACGCCTTGCAGGAGACCAATGTGGACTCGCGCAAGGTCCAGAAGTATCTTCCGGACTTTCTTCAGAAGCTTCGCGAGGATTTGGGGAAGGAATTGAGAGGTGAGCGGGAACATGATCATAATCAGCCTGCAAACGAGGTGCAGACACCGGCGACGACAAGCAGCAGCGTTGCCTTTGCGTATCAGGCCGTGAGTCATACGTCGATATCTCTCTCGATCCGAAGTTAGCAGGCTGCGGGGAAAAATAATTACGGATGTCAGAACTTCAGTAGTCTGCATGGTTAGCAAGGCAGAAGAGCGTTATTGCAGGGTGCTCAAAAAGGCTGTCCAGCAAGGCCGCAACGAGTGAAGACCGGAGGCGTACCCTCTGGGGTACGTTGAGGACCTGAACGATGCGAGAACGCCGCTGGCAGACTTTTTCAGCATCCTGTTAGAGCAACAGCGTCAGCCGCCTGGCTGGCGTCGAGTGTACGGCGAGGCGTGGGTATCCCACGCCTCGCCGTTGTCGTTTCAGAGACAGAGGGGAGTAGCCAGATCGTCCTTCTTGCTCGGAGAGGCCCCGCGATGAAAAGGATGGGGAAGGGCACCCACGTTGGTCCTGTGCTCCCGGAACGCGCGCCCTGAGAAGGGCCTCGTTCGACGGCCGCACGTTGACCAACATGGGCGCTCTTCTCACAGAGTGAAAGCAAGCGAGCTTGGAGTGACCAATTAGGGGGAAACAAAGGGGGACATTCTGCTTTGTTGAGATCGTGCAGGGTGCCGTTATCGGCCAAACGGTATTTCGACGATGATCTGAGTAGGAGGGGATGGATTTTGGGAGAGAACGAAGGGGGCTGATTTCTGAAACGATTCTTGCCAGGCTTCTCCGCTTTTTCTTGACCGCCAGTTTACGATATACTTCCGAGCGTAGGAGTTTTCGCTATGTCCAAGATGGTCCCCATTCCTCCTCCAGGGTTTGACGATCTCTCAGTCGATGAGCAGATCGATTTCGTGCAATCTCTCTGGGACCGGATTGCTGCGACTTCTGAGCAAGTTCCTGTGCCTGAGTGGCACCGGGAAATCATTCGCGAGCGCTTGGCGGCGTACCATGCGAGCCACAGCGCTGGCCGACTCTGGACAGACGTCCGAACCGACATCGAGCGTAAGTTGCGCGACCGTTGATCTGACGAATGGCACGGCGGCTCGTCGTCCAACTTCAGTCTGACCTCGATATCCAAGCTGCCGCTGTGTGGTACGAAGACCAGCAGTCCGGCTTGGGTCTGCGGTTTCTCGATGAACTCGACGTAGTGTTCCGTCGCATCGTAGACAATCCTCGACAATTCCCTTGTGTGGACGGCAACGTCCACCGTGCTCTCCTCCGCCACTTTCCGTACGGTGTGTACTTCCTCGCAGAGTCAGATGACATGAACGTGTTGGCGGATTTGCACCTGCATCGAGAGCCTGATATGTGGAAGAGCCGCAATTAACGACTGTGCCAAGGCCCGATCCAAGCTGGTAAAAGAAAAATGTTCCAGGAACCATTTGATTGCTCGTACGGGTAGCTGCACATTGAGGATCTCATGCTTGAACTTAGACCGACGTGCGAGCATTGCAACAGGGCGCTGCCGCCGGATTCGCTTGAGGCGCGCATCTGCTCTTATGAGTGCACCTTCTGCGCCACCTGCGTCGAGAACGTTCTGGAAAATGTCTGTCCCAATTGCGGCGGCGGGTTCGTCCCTCGACCGATCAGACCTTCGACGAATTGGAACGATGACAACTTCCTCGGGACAGATCCGGCGAGCACCAAGGTGAAGCACCATCCGGTGGATCCGGCGGCGCATGCGCGGTTCTCAGCCAAGATCAAAGCGATCTCACCGGAGAAACGATAGCAAACTGAAAAGGGCTCCAGAACCCTTGATTTGCTTAGATAGCTGCAAATAAATGCCTATCGGGTCGCCTGTTATCCAGCTTGAATCCATTCCATATGCGTTGTCTCTTACCCTGTGTAGGGGGCTCAGGCTTTCGGGGAGGGAGGAGACATGGCGTCTGAAGATCTGATCCGAGTGGGCTCATACCTGTCCGTGCTGGGCGTGATGGCGACGTGGGAACTGTTGGCGCCTCGCCGGATGCTGACAGCTTCGAAGCTCTGCCGGTGGGGTGGTAACCTCACGATCGTGATCCTGAACACAGTCATTGCCAGGCTGTTTTTTATGGGAGGTGTTGTCGCGGTGGCGACGATGGCTCAGGATCGTGGCTGGGGGCTGTTGAACTGGTTCGACGGGCCGGTGTGGCTAGAACTCGGACTGGCTGTCGTGGCGCTGGATTTCATTATCTATTGGCAGCATCAGATGTTCCATTTTATCCCAATCCTCTGGCGGTTTCATATGATGCACCACTCCGATCTGGATCTTGATGTATCCAGCGGAGTGCGGTTTCATCCGCTGGAGATCGTCATCTCGACGGTGGTGAAGTGCGCGGCGGTGATGGTGCTGGGGGTTGCTCCCTTGGCGGTAGTCGCCTTCGAGATCGTGCTGAACAGTACGGCGTTGTTCAATCACAGTAACGTAAAGATCCCTCTGGCTCTCGACTCGGTGCTCCGGTGGTTCGTTGTCACGCCGGACATGCATCGCATCCATCATTCGGTGGACCCTCGCGAGACGAATAGCAACTACGGATTCAATGTGTCCTGGTGGGATCGCCTGTTCGGGACCTATTGCGCAGAACCGGCCTTGGGACAACTGGGAATGAAGATCGGTCTCGAACATCTCGGCCCACCGGTCTGCTTGAATCTGTTCATGATGCTGCGGTTCCCGTTTGTCGCGACACTCGGCCGCTACGCCGGCCGCATTCATCCGTGATTTTTGTCGAAAACGATATTCTCTCAAAGCCTGGGCGAGTCTTGTAATCACACATTAGACGGGTCGATCTCATTCCCCTCGCGCCTAGCGTTCCACATCATCATCGACATGCACCATGCCTGCAATCCGGGAAAGGCTCAAGGGACCATAGATTGCGCATTCATTCGTGGGATTGCTTGCTGGACAGGGCTGCCGTGTCTTATCGATTGTTGAACTGGTTGGGTGAGTAAGGGGTGCCATAGTGGCCAAAGGGATTACGGAGCCAGTCGGGGTCATAAATCTTTGTGCTCTGCCGGCTTTGATCATACCGAGTTAGGGCAGTGATCGCCTCGAAGTTTGTTGCCGATGCGGGGCTATAGGGATTGCCATAGAGCCCCAATTCGTTGATGACGCTGTTCGGATCGCCAAGATTTTTCACGCTAAAAGGATCGAATACGGGACTTGGATCTGACTCGTTGGCGCTAAGGTTGTCGATATGTTCGGCTTGGGCAGTCAGGGGAAGAAACGCGAGGATGCCGACGATCAGGAGTCGCATACTTCATTTCCTAGTTTCGCCGCCAGCCTACCCCTTCCAATGGAAAGAGATCAAGTGCCTGGAATTCCAGCTTGGCTTGCTGGATTGAATCGGGAACAAAGGGGTAGGCCCCTTTGTTCCCGGTGCCCTGTGGGTTAGGGATTCCTCGCGATTTATGCGTAAGGTGAGGGGAAGCGAATTCCCACCAGCGTTTCCTCAGTGAGATCCGAATGTGCCCTCCAGGAAGCCGGGCAGCGGCGGGCCACCGGCAGCTCCCGTCATTGGAATTTCCAGCATCTCATCCTTTGCGAAGCCAAATGCACCCGACTCAACGAAGTTCTGGTTACCTCGGTGGCCATTGGGCACGAAGAGTTGCGGATGATCGAAGGGGGCGCTGGCGATGCGCACCCGCTCGTCAGTGAGTGTTTCAAGCCAGGCCACGATTGCGTCAACCTCATCAGAGTTGAGGATGGGCACGCCAAGCGGCTCGATCAGCGTGTCGTCAGTTTGAGTGATGGGCGCCACATTGCCACCCCGGCTGTAGAAGAGTACCGCCTCGCGCAGCGAATGGGTGTCGCCGTTGTGGAAGTATGGGGCGGTGAGGGCCACATTTCGCAGCGAGGGAATCTTAAACGCGCCCTCGACTCCGAAGCCCTTGGTCACTGCTGCGCCGTCGAAAGCTGCACCGATCGTTGGCCCGTTCGGAAAGAGGCGCTTGCTGCGCGACAGAGGGCCGAAGCCGTCGCTGGCACCCACGCCCAGGTCGTTGTCGGTGGGCCGCAGACCAATGTTGTTGAAGCCCTTGTCGATCACGTTACCGTCGCGGTTGCGCACAGAGCCGTTGACCGCTGCATTGATCCGCCGGACCGAGGCGTCAGTCAGCTCCGCGCTTTCGTGGCAGTTGCTGCAGCGAATATTGGTCGCGCCGCGGGTCCGGTCGTTGAACAGGTGGGCGCCGAAGAGCGAGAAGCGGCTGATGTGATTGGGGCTCTCGTTGGTCCAAGGGTTGAGTTTCGGGTCGGTGGCGGTCGGGTGATCGCGGCGGAATTGGTCCCAGGGGGTGTTGTCGGAAACCAGGGTGGCCTCGTAGAGCTGTATCGCGATTCCAAAGAAGAGTGCGAAGTTGTACTGGAGCAGCGTGTACTCATCGGTTGAGGGGTCGTCGTCTTCGCGGCGGACGATTCGCACCGCGCCGTCGTCGGCCACCTGAACGAGCCGATCATTCTGCCAGTACTTCTCTTGGAAGGCGGCCTGTACCATCTCGTCGTACGAATCCACCTTCAGGCCGCGATCCGGGTAGCGGCTCAGCATGCCCAGTACGCTGTCGGACGGATCGACATGTTGGAGTTTGAGTGGCCTGGAGCCATGAACGCGCTTACCGACGGAGCGCCTTTTCTTGTCCTTACTCAGCTCGCGTGCGAGTTCGGCCGCGGTTCGGCCTGGGGCCGCCATCTCCAGCTCGCTGACGATCGGGGCCACTGCCTGGGAGGCAAGACTCGAGTTCTCTAGCGCCACCTGTACCTCGAGTAGGGTTCCTGCCATCGACACCATCACGCGCGCGTCAGGGTCCCGAGCGCCCAGGTGATTCACTCCGTTGAAGATGTTCTCGGCGCGGCCATCCCAAAACTGGCGGTGGTTGAACACGGCGTTGATCACCGAAGGGGTGTTGCGCGGCTCGACCCGGCGGGTCTTGAGCCCGCCCACGTGGAAGCCCAGTGAGTCAGGGCCCTGATCGAGAAACGCCACGCCCTGTGAGCTGACGACGTCGTTACTGTCAGTAGCTGTGTCGAGGGCGCCTCGCTGTCCAGCAATTGCCAGCCTGGTGAGCGGGAACTCTGCGCCGGTGAGCTGATAGTTCGGGCCACCCGACTTGAAAGTCAGATCCTTTTCCGGCACGTGCTTGAGGCCAGGTGAGAGCTGGTTCTTGGAACGCGGGTCAGCGCCGGCGCGGAAGTGGCAGCTCGCGCATGCCTGTACTCCGTCACTGCCGACCTGCATGTCCCAGAACAGCGCCTTGCCCAGCGCGATCGCCGCCTGTTTATCTTTGACAAACTCCGCCAGCGCTTCTGGGGTGGGGCCCGGCACCGCCACGCCGCGCAGGTCGCCCGGCAGATTCGCCAAGTCACTTGCCGGCAGTGTCATTGGCACACGGGGAATCGTTCCGGTACCGTCCAGTGCCTGGGTGACCTGAGTCGTGAACACGAACAGAGCCAAAGCCATGATAACGATGATTGATCTGTGTTTACTCGGCATGGTGTATTCCCCCTCAATATTATTCCTAGGTTGATCAGTTATTCTTAATAAGCCATTGAAATGCAGCCCATCTATCGCGACCTGGCCTAATACAAACGTGACTCAGGTCTCACGTTTCTATGGCCGCAAGCCAACATTCTCTCGTGCCGTTTCATCAGCGACGGCAAACCTCGCGAGGTCAGCCTTCTGGATCGGCTGGCCCCTGAGCTGCGTGCCTAGTATGAGATGAGACGAGTCTGTGCTCATTTCGTAAACGGTAAATTAGGTAGCGGTCTGCGGGAAACTTTTGTGGCAGGTGAGAATTCAATGGTGCACATATTGGGCCGCTGGAGCACATCTCGCAGGATAGCCGATCGAGACTGGCTGAATAAGAGAGTATGGAAAGAGATCACGTGTCTGGAAATCCACTTGGGCTTGCCCGATCATCCGATTGACATTTATTAGTCTTGTCGCTAGGGTCCGATTATTGAGTGAATGGTCGTTGTGAGAAAGGGGGATTCATGCAGATTCAGGTTCATACAGACAACAACATCACAGGACGTGAAGATGTCGTGAGCCTCGTCCAGTCCACTGTCGAGGGGGCTGTCGGTCGTTTTGGCGACCGGATTACCCGCGTGGAGGCTCACCTCAGCGACACAAATAGTCACAAATCGAAGGGTGACGACAAACGGTGTTTGCTCGAGGCCAGATTGGCTGGTCTCCAGCCTTTCGCAGTGAGCCATGAGGCAGCAACCATCGAGATTGCCGTGACTGAAGCCGCAGACAAACTTCAGAGGGCGATCGAAAGCAAGATTGGACGAATCCAAGATCGATAACGCTGTGCAAGTGGCGGTCGTGAGGGTTCTGACTGCCGACGAGAATTTTGAATTTTCCCAATTCGTAGCGGTATGCCGATCCGTATAGCACGCCAATTCTGCTATGTGGATAGGGTTGGGGAGTCTTTGAGCCTACACAACGATCACAGTGGAAATATCGGGCATGTTTTGCGTACTATGGCGTCGGTATATGAAGGGGTTGGGCGTCTAATATTTGGAGGATGTATATAATGACCACACGGTTTGTCATTCCTATTACCGCCGCGCTTTCTTGCGCAATCTTCGTTGCAGCGTGCGGACAAGGCGGCTCACCGCCTAGTAAAGCTTGTGTTGAGGCCGCCCGTTTATATGCAGAAGCGCTCGATGTGGAGCGTACCGTCCCTGAGGGTGAGAAAGCGGACAAAATATCCATTAAAAAAGAAGCTCTTGCGGCGATAGAGAAGCGGAAGGTCGATGCCTGCGGAGAGTAAGAAGCCTCAGTAACTATAATGCTCAATGTTGAATGTTCAATTGAACATCGAGAATTGCGCATTGAACGTTCTTTAGAGACGCGAGATAGGCCCTTCGACGAGCTCAGGGCGTCCCGAGCCTGTCGAGGGACGCTTCACGAAGAACGCGCGCTCGGGCTTACGGTAGATGCGTACATAGATAACGCGGCTAGCAGGATGCTGAAAAAGTCCGCCAGCGGCGTTCTCGTATCGCTCAGAGGCTCAACGTATAGAGGCAAGCCTCTCGGATATCGGAATCACTGGAGGGGGGGTTCCGTTCGCCAAGATCAATTGAAAGGGCGAACGGCCCACACGAAGTGCGGTACGTACCTCCTCGCCTCTTCACTCGCTGCGGCCTTGCTGGACTGCCTTTTTGAGCATCCTGAGCTATTGCGGCATCAGAGGCATTCAGCGAGATTTCAGCAGAGTTTTATGTATAAACCGAGTTTTTCCGCAGACTGCTAGTGCCGTACAGTTGCAGCAGCCGGACGCCAAGAACGTCTCGGGTGAGATCTTCCACACGATCCCTCAATACTCGTTATGCCGCGAAGGACAGGATCCTGTCACGCAGGCTGGCGAGTAATTGGTCTCGCTCCACAGATTACGGATGCTGTGACAACTCTGGGTGTGCGACGACGTCACCCAGAGATCGGAAGCCAACCTTCAACCCTCGACACACTGCGACTTGCCGGTCGAAGCGGTTCTTGGTGCAAATCATGTCACGGAGCGCTCCAAATGCTACCCGTCCCCAAGCGGCGACGTGGAACACAGCCAGGGGATAGTCGGTGCCGAAGAGGAGGCGCTCGTGGATCTCCGGATAGTGGCGGAGCTGTAGCAACATGCACATGCGGTTGGGCAGCGTCAGTGCGGAGATATCGGCATAGAAATGAGGGTAGCGTTTGGCGAGGTCTTGAAAGGTCGGCAAGAACTTCTCATAGAACATGAGCCCGTAACTACAGGCATGGCCCGCGATGACTGTGGTTCCTTCATCCAGCGCCACACGGAGTCGATCGGGGTCGCCGACCGATTGATCCTTCCCGATCAAGCTGAACTCGTATCCGACGTGACTCAGGAACGGCAGCTTTCGCTCGGCAAGGGCTCGATAGAAGGCTTTGTAGTGGGGGTTAGCAGGATTGAATTGCTGTGCATTGGGCAACACTTTAACCAGTGTGGCTCCGGCGTCTGCGCAGCGGTGCACTTCTTCGACCGCGTCCCGTCGCTGAGGATTGATCGAGACGCCGGCCAGTAATTCACCGGGGTGGGCTTGCGCGGTCTTGAGCACGTAATCGTTGCTGATCAGGAAATCCGTGTGTGCCTGATTGTACCGCCCATTCTGGTCGTAGACCCCATCCATGCCGAGGATCACGGCTTTCTGCACGTGGCGAGAGGCGCGGAGCTCTGTCAGCAGGTCGTCGAGATATTTCTGATTGGCTTCTCCTGGTTTTTCAGGAGCAAGCCGGTGCTTCCACAACAGAAAACGAAACAACGGACTCTTGAGCATCTTCGGCGAGATGTAGCAGCCGTTGTCTCCGTCCGGCAGAGCGGCGAGATGAACATGGCAGTCGATCAGAGTTTTGCCGGCCGTAACTCGTGAAGCGTCATTCGTGAAACGTCGTTCGTGAAGAGCCATCAGCAGTCAGCCCTCAGCTTTCCAGGCAACTCAGAACTCAGAACTTCTCCCACCCCTTACGCCTGTCTCGCGAGATACGTTTCACGTCTAACGTTTCACGGTTCACGTCCCCCGAGTCGCTCGATCGCGATTCGTTTGAGGCCTCGCAAGTCCATCTTGCCAGTTCCCAGCATCGGCAGGGCCTCGACTTTGACGAAGTTGGCTCGGGAAGGGATGAAGAGGTTGGGGAGACCATTGGTAGCGAGCTGGCCAAGGATCTCAGGGATACGGGATTCATCCAACGTGTGTAGCACAGCCAGGCGTTCGCCCTTCTTTTCATCCGGAATGCCGGTGACGGCGAAGACTTGCATCTCGCTGCCGACGGCCTGCTGCAGCGCTTCCTCTACCTTGCCATGCGGGACCATTTCACCACCGATCTTGGAGAAGCGCGAGAGCCGGTCGGTGATTGTCACGAACCCGTCTTCATCCAACTTCGCGATGTCGCCTGTAATATACCAGCCGTCGTGCATGGCTTTGTCCGTCAGATCCTCGCGGCCCAGGTAGCCCTTCATGACGTTGGGGCCCTTGACCAGCAACATGCCCGGAGTGTCTGGGGGCAATGGGGCGAAGCTGTCGGGATCGACAATCTGCACAGACACGCCTGGCAGCGGTTGGCCGACAGTACCCCGCCGGGAGGCCGGTTGGAAGTATCCGGCGGCCCGGAAGTCCGGACAATTGACGGCGATGACTGGAGCACATTCGGTGACGCCATAGCCCTCGATTGGTCCGATCCCAAACCGATCTTCAAAGGCCTGCGCAAGTCGGGACGGAAGTTTCTCAGCGCCGGTCAGGACCACGCGCAGCGAGCTGAATTGCTCCGGGGTGCAACGGCGCTGATATAGCTGGAGAAAGGTCGGTGTGGTGACGAGGAACGTGATGCGGTGTCGAAGTACGAGATCGCCGATGGCGGTGACATCGATCGGGGAGGGATGAAAGACGATGCCCACGTTCTTGAACATGGCCAACCAGAAGACGAGATAGCCGAACGAATGGAAAAATGGAAGGATGCCAAGCACTCGTTCGTCCTGGTAGAGATGGAGAACCTGGTTGGCCCCCTGCGCATTGGCGTCGATGTTGAAGTGAGAGAGCATTACGCCTTTCGGTTCACCGGTGCTGCCGCTGCTGAAGATGATGGTGGCCAGGTCATCCATGGTCAGTGGGCGGTCCTGTCCGCAGGCCCGTTCGATCAGGCGCGCAGGGGCGAAGAGGGCGAGGAAGCTCGCGACGAGTTTTTGTCCTGTACCGATGGTGCGGGCCACGTCCTCCAGCCAAATAATCGACGGTCCTTCCGGCAACTCCAACTTGGCCTTCTCAATGAAGATACGGCTGGTGACGATCGTGCGAAGGCCAGCGAGTCGCACGGCTGTTTCGAGGCCGGATTTGCCGACCGTGTAGTTCAGATTCACGCTGGTTTTTCCACACAGGAGCGCAGCCACGTTGACCAATGCGCCTGCGACGGTCGGCGGAAGCAGGATGCCGACATGGCGCTGGTCTTCCCAATGTGGCCGAAGCACTCTGGCGAGTACGATGGACCCGATCAGGGCTTGGAGCGACGACATATGTGGGCGGGTCTGGTCCGCCATTGCGAAGCGCAGGGGATGCCGCCTCATGGCATGGATGAATTCACGGTGCAGCGGGCGGCGATAGGATTTGCGCAGATGCCAGGCCTCCTCTCCGAGTGTGCAGACCGCGTCACGGAGCTTGTACGCCGGCGTATCCGCCGGCAGCGGCGTGCCGAAGGATACCGTCAGAGGATAGGGAATTCGCTCAGGCCATTTCCTCAGGAAACGGCCGCGCTCAAAGCTGAAGATACTGCCCCACAGGCGATCCAAATGCACGGGAATGACCGGCACCTGCCGTCCCTTCACAATCCGTTCGAAGCCGCGACGGAACGGCAGCATTGTGCCGGTGCGGGTGATCTGTCCTTCAGGGAAGATGCAGACAATCTCTCCGTCGTCGAGTGCCTGACCTGCGCTGCGCAGCGCCCGGAGGATCATGCGGGTGTCGCCTGCTGAAGTAATGGGGATGACTTTCATGGCGGTCATCAGCCATTTGAACAGGGGGTGTGTGGCATAGGTGACATCCACCACGAACCGTATGGGCCGATCGACGCTGGCCATAAGTATAAAGCCATCGACGAACGACATATGGTTCGGGACGAGCAGTGCCCCGCCGGATTGGGGAACATGCTGCTGGCCGACAATGCGGAGGCGATAGAACGTGTTCGTCAAGATGACGAGCACGAGCCGCAAGAACACATCGGGCATCAGCCAGAGAGCCCACAGTGTGCCGCCTATGGTTACTCCGGCGGTGACGAGGAAAATGCTGCTGGTCGAAAAGCCGACATTGGCGAGTGAGCCGCCGGCGAGCGAGCCCAACAGAATTCCAGTGAAGACGCAGGTGTTGGAAAACGAAATGACGGCGCCGCGCCGATCGGGTGGCGATCTCCATTGGAGAATGGCGTTCAACGGTACGAAGATAAAGGAACAGCAGATTCCGAGGAGTCCCAATACCAGAAACGTTCCGACCAATGGTGGGGTCAGGGCGCCGAGCAAGGACAGTGCGATTGCCGCACCGACGGCCCCCAAGGGGATCAGTCCGTACTCAATCCGGTTCTTGGAAAGCCGTCCGACCAGCATGGCGCCGATGCCGATACCGACGGATAACAGCGTGAGTGGGAGTCCCGACATCGCATCCGAGAGATGCAGAACGGCTTTGGCATAGACGAGAATGTTCTGGGCGAAGAGGCTCGCGATCGTCCAGAAAAATATTTCTCCTGGGATAGCCAGGCGCAGAAGGCGTTCTGTCTGAATGGCAGCCCAGGCGACGCGAATCGTCGAGCCCACTCCGCCGGTCGTGCGGGCGGGCGAGACGCGGGGAATGGCAAAGGCTGCAACCAGTCCGACCACCGATAAGGCGGCCAAGGTGAGGGGGGCTATCCAGAGCTGGTCGCCGGCGCTCTGCAAGAGAAAGCCCCCGGCTGCCGTGCCCGCCAGGATGGCGGCAAAAGTCCAGACCTCCAATAGGCCGTTGCCGGCAGCGAGACGTTCATGCGGAATCAATTCGGGGAGAATGCCGTATTTCGACGGGGCGAAGAGCGCGCTGTGCGCGCCCATTCCGCATAAGACGATCAACGGCAGAATCCCGCCGGCGGGGTTCACCCAGAGCGCAACGGTGCCGGCGCTCATGAGGAGCACCTCAACGACTTTAATCGCGATGATGACCGTGCGTTTGCTCAGGCGATCGGCCAAGGTGCCGCCGATCAACGATAGCAGTACCAGCGGCAAGGTGAAGATGATGAAGGTGAGCGCGGTTTGCGTCTGTGCCGCAGCTTCCAGCTCAGATCCCGGCGCCATTCCCGCGGTCGCTTGCCGGATAGCCAGCAAGGCGACCATGAGCTTCCAGGCGTTGTCGTTGAACGCGCCGAAGAATTGGGCGATCAACAGGCCGCGAAGGGGGTGCAAACTAGGGCTGATATCTGAAGGTTTGTGCTGAAAACTGTCCACCAGGAAAGGCCTCGTATGGTTCGCAGTGTGCCAGTGTTTGGAGTCGGAGGCAAATGTTTACTTTCCCGCTCATTCTGTATGATTCGCACAACGACTCCTCTTCACAGAGACAGCCAGAATAGTTTCATGCGAGTCTGTTCCTTGGCCCTGTCCATTCCCACCAGCCCTCCGAAGAGATCCCAGGAGGTTCCCCTCTCCGTCTCATGCCGGTATCGATACAGCGGGATGATCGGGTTGAATTCAAACACTGATTCTCTGGGAGAGGTCATGCGCCGGACCACGGCCATCTTTGAACCTCCGAGGAAATGGAAGTTGGAATGGTCCATATCCGGATGCTCGTATGAGACCAGCCACCACAACACATGTTGAGCATGAGCACCGTACATAGTTTCTCGACAGGCTGAAGCTCTTATTTCATCACAATATTCCAGAACGCCGTTACTGGCTCATTTGGCGTCTGCAGTTCACCGGCACTCACAGGTTGTACTTGTGTAACCTGTGAGTCTTGTATCTCAAGGACATGGTTGTCGGGTCCATACACAATTCCCACGTCTCCCTCTCTGTGCTCGCTCCTCAGTTCATATAGGCTTCCCGGCAACTCCCAGATACCATACGTTGCGAGATCAAAAAGGATGTGAATCGCTGATCGTGTGTAATTCGGCTGTTTTGTCAGTTCAATGCGATATCTAGAGAGTCGCTTGCCCGCGCCCAACGGTTCACTACTAGAAGGAGTTCCGAGCTGGCGTTCAACTTCTTGCTCCGAGGTTCCGACTCCAAGGGCCTCAAGATTTGTTCCTGGGTGTCCCTTTCCTGCCAGATACACGGCGCAGCCTGTATTGGCAGCAAGGACGTAGGCTGCTACTAGGGCCATTGCCCAAGTCTTGGTCGTCATGTTTCCACTCCTTTCTGCTAGAAAGGTCCGCACACCACGCAGGGGAAGATTGTCTTCCTTTATTTGCCTGAGCTAGCGACTGGGCCACCTGCTGTTCCTTGGACTAACTTGGGCTTGAGAAGGTCCAGTTGCTCTTTGAAATTTGCGGCCAGCATATGGAGCGCTTCCTTGAACCCATTCTCACTGTCATTTCTCAAATTCTGGCTTTGATTCATCGGTGTGGAGTAATGGTATACCCCGCTTTGACCCGTTGCCCGCAGAAGGGGTTTCTGAGTTGGAATATGATACAGGGCCGCATCCATCATCGTGTTCGTATCGTTTTTTTCTCCGGGCACAAAGTACCAACCGATTCCGGTCCAATACAGCAGCGAGACGAGCCCTTTATCGGTGAACTGGAGTTGGTCATAGGACACAAGGCCAATGACATCCACTCCAGTCATTGCGTGAATTTGATCTAAGTTCGCAAAGCTGCCCCCGATCTTCAGATAGGTCGAAGGGATCTCTTCGATTCCTGCAAAGATTGGATATTGGCGAAGCTGCGCGGTCAATTCTCGCATCATTTCCATTTTGAACTTCTCGGTCAATGGCTCGATCTTGGTATCCCCTCCGTTAGTAATTGTTCTTGACTCGGGCACAAAAGCAATACCGAGTGTAATTGGACGCGGTGTATTAGCCAGAGACGTCTTGGAGATTGCCTTGGAGACTTCCACCGGCTGCGTCTCGCCTGGATAGAGATAAGTCAGAACGTTGCTCGTCCGTTGAGTCGTGTAATGCCCACAGCCGGACAGTGGAACGATTCCCAGGACGATGGCACCAAGTAATACAAAATTCTTCATACCGTTGCTTTTCATGATAAAGCCTCCTTTTAATTATTGCTGTCGTGTAAATGACCAAATCTACGCCCCCATGGATGTGTTCAAAGTCGACTGCCAGAATGACACGGAACCATTTAGAAGGTGGCGAGGACTAAAGCTCCAGCCTGCTTCTTTAGTTCGGCCAGTGACTTTAGAATCTCGAGTGAGCAAGGGGCGGTCACTGCCCACGATCGCCTTCTCAGACCGTTTGTTCTCGAAGTTTCTCCAATGTCCGTGCATGGGGCACCTCCTTGAGAGCACTCAGTTCAGGTTCACTCTGTTGCCTGAGCAAGGAGCGCGCCGAGGACAGTGCGGCTGGGCGGTTGCGTCAAAGTGCTTGGTAGCAGGGGCTTTTCTCGATTGGCCGGATCGGAAGGCAGCCAGGGTGACGGGATTATCAAGCCCGGACTATGAACAGCGGTTCAGAGCACCTGCACGGCTGTTCCTAATGGATACGAGTCGACTTTCAAACTCTGGTCACGAGCATGCGATGCGGAAACAGGATCGTTACACTGTCGAGCAAGAGGGTCTTCGATTCATTCTGGCTCATTGCGCAACAGGCTAGGGCCGATACAAAATCGTTGTAGGCCTTAGCGCTAACAGCTTCCTGACGAAGTCGGGCATTGCATCGGGAAGCAATGAAAGGGACGGATTGTGAGTGGCATAGGAGCCTCACAGGGAGGTAATGGGGATGAGCAAACCGCAAGACGGGGTGAGGGGAAATAAAATTGCCCGTGGCCAGCTCACAAGAGGAACGCAAGAGCCAGCCACGGGTTTGGTCCACGATACACGTCAGCGCAGAGATAGAATGTCACTCTCGGTTAGAAGTGGTAGCCGACGCCAGCAGCAAAGATGTTCGCATTATAGTTATACGATACGTCAAGCCCACTTCCACCTATATTGGTGTGGTCGATATTCGCGTAATTATATTTCCACTCTCCGAACAGTGAGAGGTTCGGATTCACGCGATACCTTAGCCCAAGTTGCGTGTTCAGTCCTACATCCGTGCTCGAACTGGAATCAGTGCCATCCGAAATGCGGGAAAAGAACACCCCGAGCCCCACTCCAGCGTAGGGCTCGAACGCCCCCGCTTGATAGCGAACTACTACGATCACGGGAGCCCAGGTCAAGACCCGATTCGTGAACCCTGCAGCCCCTATGTTCACGCCTCCTACCGTAAAGTCTTGCTGCTTAATATGAGGCGTTGAATTGAATACTTCGGTTTCGACGCCTAGATTGAAGTTCTGAAACTTCAGCGAATCAAAATAGTATCCTGCCTTGGCTCCATACATCAGGGAGTTCTGCAACGCGAGGTTATTCCCCCCGACTGTGACTCCGAATGCACTGTACTCCACGTTGCTAGCGTCTTGGGGGATGTTCGCTCCCACTTGGCCCGCGACATACATTTCCGCCTGGACGGGGAGCGTCAGACAGAGCACCCCCACGGCGACAGACGACAATCCGACCAGCAACCGTAAGCGTCTCATACTTCACCTTTCCTTCTCCGGCCTCTCCCGAATTAAACTGTCCCGCCATCACGCTAGAGACATGAGCTTTATGAAACCCTGAGCTCGCAATTCGTGTACCTAACGGAGATTTTTTCCAACTCAAGCATATCCTGCTGTTTGTGGGATGCTTTTGGGGTGCAACTAAGGAAGAGAGGGGACGAACTAAATCAAATTGGATTCAGCTCTGAACCGTTTTCGATTCACGTGGTCCGCCTCCATCCTCCACCCAAAGATGAGCTCAGCGGCCTGAACTATGAATCGATATTCATAGGGTGGAACCGGCGTTCATCCTTGAGGAGAGAGACCGAGTGCTGACCAGATGATTGGGGAATCAGGAATGTGAGTCGGGATTGGAGGGTGGAGACTCTCGATGAGTCATTTCCGTCTCGAGTTTTCTTAGCCAGCGGTAGGTGCGCCCGAGGACCTTTGCGGCGCGGCTCTTGTTGCCGCCGTATTCGGCGACGGCGCGGCGCGTGATGGTCCATTCGAGGTAGTTCAAGAGCCCGGTGAGCGATCCTCGCGTCTCTAGGGTTTTAAGCAGCGCACTCCAGTCAACACGGTCCACCAACTCGGCAAGATCGAGCGAGGGTGCCGATTCCGTTGCCGAACGTAGATTGTTCGGGAGCAGGTCAGGAGCGATCCATTTCTTGCCTTCCGGCGTCAAAGTCACGGCGCGCTCCATGACATTCTCCAGCTCGCGGATGTTGCCCGGCCATTTGTAGGCCAGGCAGAGCTTCAGTGCATCCGGAGTCAAGCCTGCGATGGATATTCCAGTTTTCTCGGCGAATCGCTGGACGAAATGCTGGGCCAGTTCAGCAATATCCTCAGGACGTTCCCGCAAGGCCGGGACATAGAGCTGAATGACATTCAAACGATAGAACAGGTCTTGTCGAAACTGCTTCTGCTCCATCATCGCCAGGAGATCTCGATTCGTGGCGGCGATCAGCCGGATATTCGCCTTAAGATCGCTCGTTCCTCCGACGCGCTGAAACTCTCGTTCTTGAAGAACTCGGAGCAATTTCACCTGCACCGCTGAGGAAATGTCGCCGATCTCGTCGAGGAATAATGTGCCCCCATCGGCAAGTTCGAATTTCCCTTTTTTCTGAGCTATCGCGCCGGTGAACGACCCTTTCTCGTGCCCGAACAACTCGCTTTCCAGAAGCGTTTCAGGCAGTGCGCCACAATTCACGGCGACAAATCGACGGTCCTTGCGTCGGCTCAGTTGATGGATCAAACGGGCGGCGAGCTCCTTTCCCGTCCCTGTTTCTCCGGTCACCAACACGGTTGCGTCCGAGGGAGCAATGGTTCTGATCAGTGAAAGAAGATCTAGAAGGGGAGCGCTCTTGCCGATGATGCCGCCGGTTTCTTGCTGCGCGGACAGCTCCTGCTTCAGTTGGATATTCTCTTGTATCAGTTCTACATTGCGGAGGAACATGGTGAGCATGTGCCGATGCGTCGCCTGCAGGTTCTTCAAATGAGTAAAGAGCTGGAATGCGAAGGCGCGTCGATCCGTCAAGAGGTCCGAGCGGCCGGCGACAGCGGCGTTGTTCGCCTGTGGAGGGCGATTCGTCCAACGCAGACGATAATGTGTATAGGGCGCGTTGTAGATCGAGCCGGCCTTGATCGTGGTGCTGAGTGATCCAGCCGAGAGGGTACCGCCGCGCTCAATGCAGATAGCGGTACAGTGATCGTTCTGTTTGGGGAATTGTGCCTTGGATATTCGGACCGGTTCTTCAGCCGTCCAGACCGAGAGATGGTCCTTCCCCTCAAGTGTGGCGACAAGTTGTTCGTCGGAGCCATGTGGAGCGGGAATACGATCGGATTTGATGGGGATCAGCCTATGAACGAGACAAATCGTTCGTCCCGTGATCACGACTTCGCCCGTCGATCGGCGGGCTACAGTGAACCGATCGTTCTTCGTGGACATGTCGTAGGCGTCGCCGAACTCATTGAGCAAGATTTCTAAGCGGAGCTGTGAGTAGACCTCCTCGCAGATGGCGGTTTCGACGGAGGGATCCAGTTTCGCTATGCCTTCGAGATTGCCTTGCACCAGACGCATATTTCCAAGTCCAGGATCGACCGGTGCCAGGTTTCTGGACAGAATGTGTAAGGTCTGCGGTTCGTCCGGACAGACGAACGACTGAAGTTGGAGATAATTCGTATAGGCTGAGGCCCAGTCGCCGACAGAACGAAAGACTGATTCTACGTCGTTGAGAAGGATCGCAATCGTTTCAATGAGTGTCGGGGTCTGTGTCTTGACGGTTTCGTAGTAGGCCAGAGCGGCCTGATAGGTGAAGTCCTTCTCGCCGGATGCCAGCTCACAGGCCTTGATCAATTCGCGAAAGACCGAAACGGGTACCCAATTGCTTGCATCAGTCAGGAACGCGCGGGCATCCTGAATTTCCTGGAACGAATCGGCTGCCCCCATAACCCGTTGGAGATCGACCTTTGATGCCTGTTCGGGGTAGTGAGCTTCGAGATGGCGGATGAGTATTCCGCTTTGCAGGCAGGTAATCCAAGGCTGGATGCTCATGGCGCTCCTCAAACCGGTGAATGCGCCCGAATCATGCGCAGAGTCTTAGCACAGCAGGAGCGGAATAAAAAGGTAACAACGGTCAGGCCTGAGGTGGAGGCACCGGCAATCCCTCCAACTCCATAATCCGTAGTGCGTTGGTGGTGGGGCAGGGTCCAGGTCTGAGCTTGTAGTCGAATTGCAACGCGCCGGCTGCCACCGTTTCTTGAAAGTGGGCGTTCCGCAATCCGGGCACCGTCTTGTCGAGGTCAGTCAATTCCAAATCGTGGGTGGTGACCAAGCCGAAGCCATTGCCTTGCGAGAGGGCGGTAATGAAGGCACGGCTCCCGATCAATCGTTCACGATTGTTGGTGCCTTTGAAAATTTCATCGATCAGGAAGACGACCGGTGCGTTGGATCGATCCGCCGTCTCATCGAGCAGGCTTTTGAGGCGTTTCACCTCGGCATAGAAAAAAGACAGGCCGGCTTCGAGCGAGTCGTCTACGCGGATGCAGGTGGCAAGGCGCAGCCACGTCCATTCGAAAAGGCCGGCGCAGACTGGGGCGCCTGCCTGGGCAAGGCAGAGATTGATGCCCAGTGTTCGCAGGAAGGTACTTTTCCCTGACATATTCGATCCAGTTACCAGGAGTACGGTTCCCAGGGTTTCAAGAGCGAGATCGTTCGAAACCCGATGTGTCTCAGGAATCAGCGGGTGGCCGAGCTCCTTGACCAAGAGCTTCGCATGGGTTCCGTTACGCTGTAGATCTGCGGCGAATGGGTCCGGCCAGCGATAGGATGGGTGGAGTGAACCAAAGGTGGCGAGTGCCGAGGCTGCCTCGACTTCGGCCAGTCGGTCCAGCCAGGTCGGCAGGTTATCAGCCACCTGCGCCTGAATCTGTTGGAGCCGATAGGTAAACCACAGGTCCCAGGGGCAGAATGCGTTGACGGCCAAATGAATCAGCGGATGGGCTTTGACGCTGATCGCATGCAGAGTGCGGGCTGCTTGCCGAACAAGTTGAGGCGGATTGATGCCTGGCGCAAGCAGCGGCGCCCACAGATCGGCGAGCGCGGAGCGGCGAGGCCTGGCGTGCCGTTCGATAAATCCCAGTACGGCTCCCAGTTTTTCCAGTTCGAAGTGCACCCCCACCGCATGCTCCAATAACTCTTCTCCCTGATCAGTCCAGAAATAGATCAAGGCATAGGGTGCGAAGGACCACATCCAATAATTCGGCAGCCAGCCGAGCAGCGCACTCAAGCCGAGTCCGATGGTGGCTGTAGCCAGCAGGGTTTGAATCGCTAAGGCGGTCGTGAGGTGAGGGAATCCGACTGTATGTTGCAAGACGGCTTCGAGTCGTCGTCCGTTGATCTCTTGTTCGCCGATGAGCTGAGCTTCGAGCCCCAGCCGATCGCGAAACAACGATTTCGGAATGAGTTCTTGCACGAGGCGGCGACGCAAGAGCCACTGGTCCGGTTTCGGTGGCTGCTCAAGCAGCCATGACCCTAACCTCGCCTGCCCGTACGAAGAGACGGTGGTGTCGAGCAGATGAAGCAGCGAGTGGGGGCCGACGAGATCCAAATCTTTCGCATAGGGGTGGTGATCGGGAACGTTCGACGGACGAGCAGGGATATGGGGCCAATCCAGCCGGAGTCGTGCCAGGTGCACGAGCTTGATCTGTTTCCAGAGACGAAGCCGGTGCAAGCGACTTTCGAGCCTGTTATGATAGACGGCCACAACCAAAAACAGGGCGACAAAGGCGATGAGCGCCCCATTGCCGGCTTGATACCATCCCGTTTTGTAGAGGGCGACCGTGCAGATCGCTCCGACGATGAACAGGATCAGACGCCAGCGGGTGATGGTGGAACTAGCGGCGGTAGCCAGGGCGATCATACGGTCGAGTTTCGCCACCAGGCCGGTCAGTGCCTGGGCTTTCGTTATAGGCGTCGCTGGCTGGCGTTGGAGCATAGCGCTGACCTTACTGGATGGGGGTGTTCTCGTCAATTGTCTAGCCCGCATTATTCATGAGCACTTCTGCTGCAATCGCGGATTCGCTGCTACGACGAGCCTTCGGCGGGCAGGCTCGCCGTTCGCTCCCTCGACGTACTGTGTAAGTACGCCTCGGGGTCTCACGGCTCCGCGTGCCCGTCTCGCAACGCGACTGCGCGATTTCGCAACGAACCGTCATGAATAAAGCGGGCTGGTGTTGTGATGCCGGATGAGTGGACTGATGTGAGCTTTCGGAGTGACGTGGATGCGGCTGAGTTGCTAGGGCTCCTGGCAGATCCATTCGTCCAGGGCAGCTGGCAAGACGCAGGCACGATTCACATCTATTGGCCTAGCGAACGCTGGTCCCAGGATCATTACGTACGTCTTCGGCAAGTTCTTCAACAGATGGAGGGAAGGGAACAGCCTGAGGCCGACATTCTAGTGCAGTCCCTTCCGCAACAGGATTGGAATCAGCAGTGGGCTCAGTCGGTCAGGCCGATCAGGATCGGCAAGCGGATAATGATCAGGCCGAGCTGGGAGCCGGTGTCGCTGCAGGCACAAGATATTGAGATCGTGCTCGACCCGAAACAGGCATTCGGTACTGGGCATCACGCGACGACCAGGATGTTGTTGGAGTGGCTTGAAGACTTCATTCACGGCGGCGAGTCTGTGCTGGATGTGGGGGCGGGGAGCGGGATTCTAGCGATGGTTGCGTTGAAGCTTGGGGCGGCCTCGGCCTTGGGAGTGGAATGCGACTCTGTCGCGGTGGATTGCGCGCGAGACTATGCCGCAGAGAACGGGTTTGGGAATAATCTCGTACTCCGGTGCGGGACATTGGATGAAGTTGACCGGCAAGGAGCGCTACGGCCGGATCTGGTGCTGGCCAATCTCGACCGTCAGACGCTGTTGTTGTTGTGCGATGCATTGGCGCGGTACGCGAGTCACGGTGCGAGGCTCTTGCTGTCCGGCATTCTGCTCGATCAAGAACAAGAGATTATCGAAGCGTTTTCCAAGGTCGGCGCCATGTTGTGTCAGCGGCGTGAACAAGAGGGTTGGGTGGCGGTGGAATTGCGGATGGCGGAGTCTTGCGAAGGAGTGAGTTGATGACTGAGAATGGACGACCACCCTATGCTCACCTGTGCCAGATTAATGTGTCAGACGGAGGTGTGCCGAAACGTCCAGTGCTGGAGGCTGTCATCACCAAGGCCGGAGTCGATGGCGACCGGCAACAGAATCTCAAGGTGCATGGAGGCCCCGATCGTGCGGTCTGCCTCTACTCGCAAGACCTGATCGAGCGGCTGCAGGATGAGGGACATTCGATCGAGGCTGGTTCATCCGGGGAAAACCTGACGTTCGTCGGACTTGAGTGGGAGAAGTTGAAGCCGGGAGACCGACTTCAGGTCGGGCCAGAGGTTCAGATAGAGATCATGAGCTATACGTCTCCCTGCGATAAGAATGCTCAGTGGTTCCTGGACAGAGACTACAAACGCGTGTCCCAGAAACTGAACCCGGGCTGGAGTCGGCTCTACGCGAAAGTGCTGCGTGAGGGCGTGGTGAGACCGGGGGATGAGGTCACGATAGAAGCAGGCCAAGGTCAAGGCTGAGGTCAAGTTTGATTGACCTTAACCTTACCCTCAGCCTCAGCCCGTGAGGGGAAAACCATGGAGCGCATACTTGAGCCTGAGTTGATGGACGATCCTGAGCAGGCGCTTGTCTATGCTCGGGCGGATTTTGAAAAGGAAAATCAAGGCTTCGTCGATCGCTTTCGTGAATACTTTCCAGAATTTTCTCTGGGCCACATTCTCGACCTGGGTTGTGGGCCAGGCGACATCCCTATTCGATTTGCGCGAGCGCTGCCCTCTTGTCGTATCACCGCGGTCGATGCGTCGGAGCCGATGATACGGTTGGCTGAAGAAACCGTACGGGAAGCCGGCTTGTCCACCCGGATCACTTTCCGTTGTGAACGATTTCAGGATCTCGCCGGAGTGAGTATCGTAGATGCAGCCATCTCCAATAGCCTGCTGCATCATGTGCCGAACCCGTTACAGTTTTGGCACAAGCTACGATTGGCAGTGAAACCCGGCTCGCCTGTGTTGGTGATGGATTTATTGAGGCCGGAATCGCCGGAGGAGGCGCAGGCCATTGTCGATCGGTATGCCTCAGGGGCTCCGGACATTTTGAGGAGAGACTTCTATAACTCACTACTCGCAGCCTTCACGGAAGATGAGATCGGCGCGCAATTAGCCCGGATGAATTTGACGCGTCTGTTGATTGATGTCGTGGATGATCGGCATTGGGTGGTCAGTGGAATCATCC
>Ga0209253_10001267_pt1 | contig 22172 bp, 14 predicted proteins | sample FrelakmetBRP12BR_FD_187145 | JGI IMG/M metagenome (GOLD analysis project Ga0209253, IMG submission 187145) | Freshwater lake sediment microbial communities from the University of Notre Dame, USA, for methane emissions studies - BRP12 BR (SPAdes)... | ecosystem: Environmental > Aquatic >...
CCGCCGGATCGTGGGTGAGGGAGAGGTGGGTCTTCACCATCATGGTGGTGTACTCGGACGACTTCGGATCGGCCTCGAGCATCTTGGCCTTGGCCTCTGCCTCGGGGGTCCAGGCGACCCCGTCGGCGCCGTACACCTTCCGGGCGATGATATCAACCCGGTCACGGAGCTTCATCTCCATGGGGTAGAGGAACTTGAATTCGGGTTCACCCTTGCACGCCTCCATCACCGCATCGGCGAGCTCCAGGGCGCCCTCGCCGCCATGGGCCCAGTGGGTCGAGACGGCGCAGCGGGCGCCGGCCTGTTCCGCATACTTCCGCACCATGGCGATCTCGTCCTTGGTGTCGGTGTGGAAGCAATTGATGCAGACCACCGGATTGATCCCCGACATTCGGATGGTATTGATGTGTTGCACCATATTGCCGACGCCCTTCTCGAGGAGCCCAAGGTTCTCCTTCTCATAGTCCTTGGGGAGTGGCAGCCCGGCGACAACCTTGGGACCGCCGCCGTGCATCTTCAAGGCGCGGATGGTGCTGGTAAGGACGGAGACGTGGGGCTTCAGCCCGCTGTACCGACACTTCACATTCCAGAACTTCTCGAAGCCGATGTCGGCACCGAAGCCCGACTCGGTGACGTGATAATCGAAGAGCTTGAGGCCGACGCGATCGGCGATGATCGAGCTCTGACCCACGGCGATATTGGCGAAGGGCCCGGCATGGACCATACAAGGCTGGTACTCGGCCGTGCACATGAGGGTGGGATTGATGGTGTTCCGCATCCAGGCGGTCATGGCGTTTCCGACTTCCAGGTCGCGGGTGGTCACCGGTTTCCCGCGCTTGTCAAAGGCCACGGTGATGTTGTTCAACCGCTCCTTGAGGTCGGCGAGATCCCGAACGATGGAGAGAATCGCCATGAGCTCCGAGCTCACTGCGATTCCGAACTTGGACTGCATGAGGAAACCGTCCATCCTCCCGCCGAGGCCGATGATGATGTTCCTGAGGGACTGGGCGCAAAAGTCCATGATCCAGCCCATCTCGACCCGGGTGGGATCCACATCCAGCCGGCGCAACTTGGTGAGACGCTCGAGTTGTTCGTCGTTGTAGTTCCGCTCGTGCTGCATCCTAGAGGTCAGGGCTACCATCGCCAGGTTGTGGGCGTTCATGATGTCGTTGATGTCGCCGGTAAGGCCCATGGAAAACTCGGTCATGGGAATAAGGAGGGCATTGCCGCCTCCCGCTGCGGTGCCCTTGATATTCATGGTAGGACCACCGGACGGCTGTCTCAGGCACCCGCCAACGTTGACCTTCCTCTTGCCGAGACCCTCCATAAGACCGCAGGAGGTGGTACTCTTCCCTTCGCCCAAGGGAGTAGGGGTGATGGCGGTAACCTCGATGTACTTGCCGTCCGGCTTATCCTTCAGCCTCTCGATGATTTTCAGGAAGTCAAGTCTGCACAACCTCGCCATGGGCAGGATTTCGTCCTTCTTGAGACCAAGCTTATCCCGCCATTCCTCCGGTGTAGGCATTTTCTTTTCAGCTGCTTCCGAAATCTCCCAATCCTTCATTTTGACCGCATCGTACGGCATGGAAACCTCCCTCCTTGGTTGCTATCCTTTCTCTCGCGGATGTCGGATCCGGACACATCTCTTATCCCTCTGATCATCACCTCCTTTAGCCCTCACATACAATACGCCTTAAGGGGACTCAAACCGAGCCAGTACCAACGCTGCGCCGCACTAAGAGGCACCGCTCTGCGCGACGTCGGCGTACATTAGACGTCGTCAAGGCCCGAGGACCGACAATCGCGGGGCCTTGGTCAGGATGTTTATAAGTAGGTGGCGTGTGTTGACCATCTGTGCAGACCAGGCACACACGTGCACCCGACGAATCGAGACGTCAAAATGGGAACAAAAGCCTATGTTGGTGCGAGCGGAAACCCAAGAACGCGGTTGAGGAATGGCAACCCTGCAATCTCCAGAAGTCGCGGTTTTCACCTCAAGCACCAAAGATGTATGTCACCTCCTATCGGTTTGTCAAGCCAAAAGTGAAGTCCTCTCGAGTCGGTTGAGCTTGAAAAAAAACGTTGATCTTTGAGGTAGTTTTTTCTATAGTATTTCCGATATTATTTCAGGGAAATCAAGGAGTTTAAGGGGTGGTTACCGCCTCCCTTGCGGAGGCACACCGGATCATCTTTCTCGTTGACCGAGTCAGGTGGTGCGGAAACGGGGCGACCGATGACCTCCGTCTGGTCAAGTATCCGCCAGTTCCTCCAGCAGCACCTTAGTGCTGATGAGTTCGCCCAGTGGGTCCAACCAGTGAAGCCAAGAATCCTGGACGCCAGCCACCTCATCCTCCAAGTGCCCACCCGCTTTCACTTGGAGTGGATTCGCGAACACTATCTCCCTCTCATCTATGCACACTGCGAGCGGGAGCGGATGCCCCTGCACATCCGCTTGCGGGTGCCAGCAAAGGGAGAGAGAGCTCTCCCTCCTAGTGAACCTTCCTACCACAGTCCTCTGTTGATCGCTCAGTTCGAGCCGTCGCAGACCTTTACCAGTTTTGTCGTTGCCCCATTTAATCACTTCGCCTTCGTTGCCGCGCGGTCCGTCTGCGAGGCACCTCCTCTCAGTTATAATCCCCTCTTTATCGAAGGACCTCCGGGCCTTGGAAAAACCCATCTGCTCCAAGCTATAGGGAACTACTTCGGTGCAAAGCGGGCGGGATCGGCTGTTTATCTGGAGTGCCGAAAGCTCTTGGAAAATCAACTCGCCTCTCACGATTTCTCGTTGTCACAACTCCGTCAGTCGTTACGGGAGGTGGAGATTTTACTCATCGATGATGTGCACATCCTTCCGAGCGATGGCAGTGTTCAGCAATATTTTCTTGAAATCTTTAACGATTTCTATGACAAAGAAAGACTCCTCGTCTTCACTGGAACACGACTCCCCCAACAGATGCCGGAGTTACTTTCAGGCCTCCGCTCCCGTCTTTCCTGGGGCCTTATTGCCAGAATCTTCGAACCAGAACTGAACCAGTGGTCTCACCTTACAGAGACCCTTCTCACCCAAGCGGGAATACCCTATCTCCCCCAACTCTGCGAACTCCTCACGAGAGATGGTCCGCCGAACTTTCATACCCTCCAGAAGACTGTTAAGCGATTGACAGAGATTTTTCAGGAACGACGTGAACTCCCCGATATCACACAACTTCAACTTCTTCTCTCGACGAAAGACACCCTCCGTAATGAGGTATCTATCAAGAGCATTCAGCGAGCGGTATGCGAGGCCTATAATGTCTCTTTGGACGCACTGCTCGGCAACTGCAAGACCAGGTTGTTAGTCACGGCCCGCCAGGCTGGGATGTACCTCTCCCGTAAACTCCTTGGCAACACCTACGCCTCCATAGGTGCCACCTTTGGTAGCCGCGACCATTCGACGGTCATTTACGCCTGTCGCAAGGTGATTGCTGAAATCAAGAGGAACCGGGATTTCGCCGAGTCAATTGTTCAAATCGAGAGAACCCTCTCCGCTCCGTGTAGGAAAGAAAAATGAATTATTTTCGATGAATAGAGTTATTATTTACAAGTGTACATAGCTTATAGATTAAAGTAATATTCATATACATATAGTAATGGATTTCGTAGACCGGAAGGAGGCCTAATGGAATTTATCATTCAGCAGGATGACCTACTCAAGGGGCTACAGAAGTCTCAAAGTGTCGCGGAAAAACGGAGTTCTATGCCGATTCTCTCTAACGTTCTCCTTGAGGCTGGTGAGGGGGAACTTCGTCTCACCGCAACGGATCTCGAGGTAAGTTTTACCGGAACCTATGCGGCGCGCGTGGTGAACGTCGGAGCCATTACGGTTCAAGCCCGGAAATTCTATGAAATTGTGAAGGAACTTCCCGCCCAAGAGATCAGGGTGGTGGGCAAAGAAAATCAATGGCTCCACATATCAAGCGGCAGCACTGAATACAATCTTGTCGGTCTACCTGCCGATGAATTTCCCAAGGTGATGAAATGTGAGGCTGCAGAGTGGGTTGAGTTGAAGACGGGATTTCTCAGAAATATGATTGAGAAAACTATCTACGCCGTTTCTACTGAAGAGACCCGATACAATCTTTCCGGTATTTACTTCGAGAAGACACAGATTCAAGAAGAGCTCGGACTGAGATTGGTTGCCACCGATGGTCATCGGCTGTCACTTATAGAAAAAGTTTTGCCTGAGGTAGAAAAATTTGCCTTCACTAAGGGAGTTATCATACCAAGAAAAGGTATGAACGAACTCGCTCGACTATTGGAAGAGGGAGATCTTGTACAAATTTCCTTCTCTGACAATACAGCAATCTTTAAGATTGGGCAGTCAATCCTAATGATGCGACTTGTCGACGGAGAATTTCCTGACTATAATACGGTAATTCCGAAGAAAGTTGTGAGAATACTCACTATTGATCGACTGAAGTTTATGGAGATGCTGCGGCGTATGGCAATCATCTCGACAGAACGTTACCGAGGTGTTCGCTGCAATCTATTCTCCGAGCGTATGGAGATCATCTCCAATAATCCCGAGATTGGTGATGCCAGAGAAGAATTTCCGATACACTATCAGGGGGAGGAGATGACCGTCGCCTTCAATCCCCGCTACTTTCTTGACGCCCTTTCGGTCATGAAGAGCCCGATGGTCCAAGCAAAGATGTTGGATGAATCGAGTGCCTGTACCGTCTCAGGAGCCGAAGACGAAGGTTTTGTGGCTGTGGTCATGCCGATGCGTTTGTAGCCTGAGGGGGAAGTCTATCTCGGGAATTGAATCTCTTGACCGTACGGTTGTTCATGCGACGTAGTTGACTCCACTTGATAGAAGTGGATTGAATTGAAGCGCACACGAGGACAAGCGAATGCCACTCGAATGCGGATCTGTCAAGAGGTACTCCGCTAAGAACTGATGTGGAGAAGCAGCCTGGAACAAAGAGTCGGTATTAATTACATTTAGAGTTTAGCGGAATAAGCAATTCTATCCGGCGGGATTCTATGGATAAACTCGAAAACACCCCTGTAACTCCGGAGAACCAGTACGACGCCAGCAGAATAACGGTGCTGGAAGGGTTGGCTGCCGTCCGAAAACGGCCTTCCATGTATATCGGGAACCTCTCTACCGAAGGACTTCATCACCTCGTCTTTGAAGTCGTGGATAACAGTATTGATGAGGCTCTCGCGGGCTTCTGCGCTCGGATCGACGTACGCATTGACTCTGATAACACCGTGACTGTAGACGACGACGGACGCGGAATCCCTGTGGATATGCACGAGAAAGAGGGCACCCCCGCCGTTGAAGTGGTGATGACCAAACTCCATGCGGGCGGGAAGTTTGACAATCAAGCGTACAAGGTCTCTGGCGGACTCCACGGGGTCGGAGTATCCGTCGTCAATGCCCTGAGTGAGTTTCTTGAGGTGGAGATCCGGAGAGACGGGAGAGTGTACCGGCAGCGTTATGAGCGTGGTGATACCGTCACACCCGTAGAGGTGATTGGAACTACGCATCGCCGAGGCACTCGAGTAACGTTTAGACCGGACTCCCTGATTTTTCCCGACATCACCTTTAGCTTCGAGATCCTTGTCAACCGGTTGCGGGAATTGGCCTTTCTGAACAAAGGAGTGCGAATCACCATTCAGGATCATCGAATCAATCGTCAGCACGATTTCTACTACGAGGGGGGCATCGACTCCTTTGTCCAGTACCTCAACAAGAATAAGACACCCATCCACCCGGAGGTCATTCACCTCTCCGGCACCCGGGATGGCGTGGGTGTCGAGATTGCTCTCCAGTACACCGACAGCTACACCGAGCAAATCTTTGCCTTTGCGAATAATATCAACACGAGGGAGGGGGGGACTCATCTCAGTGGGTTCAAGGCGGGCCTGACTCGCTCGGCCAACCAGTATGCAGCAAGCGCCAACATCCCCAAGCACCTCAAGGGCAAACTCGAAGGTGACGACGTACGCGAAGGCCTCGCAGCCGTAATCAGTGTGAAACTCTCGAAGCCCCAGTTCGAGGGGCAGACGAAGAGCAAGCTGGGGAACAGCGAGGTGAAAGGCCTCGTGGAAACGATGGTGTACGAGCAACTGAGCGCCTACTTCGAAGAGAACCCTGCGGTGGCTCGTGCCGTTCTGGCGAAAGTGGCGGAAGCGGCCCGCGTGCGAGAGGCAGCTAGGCGCGCCAGGGAACTCACCCGCCGGAAAGGTGTCCTTGGAGAACACTCCCTGCCGGGCAAACTGGCTGACTGCCAGGAACGAGACCCGGCCCTGAGCGAGTTATTCATCGTTGAGGGCGACTCTGCTGGAGGGTCGGCGAAGCAAGCCCGTGATCGGAAGTTTCAGGCTGTGCTGCCCCTTCGCGGGAAGATCCTCAATGTGGAGAAGGCTCGCTTCGATAAGATGTTAGAAAACCAGGAAATCTGTACCATGATCACAGCCCTGGGTACCGGGGTTGGGAAAGATGATTTCGATCTCAGCAAGCTGAGATACCACCGAATCATCATCATGACTGATGCGGATGTGGACGGCTCCCACATCCGCACCCTCCTCCTCACCTTCTTCTACCGCCAGATGGAAGAGCTCATCCGGCAGGGACATCTCTATATCGCCCAACCACCGCTCCTCCGGGTCGCCCAGGCCAAAAAGGAGACGTACGTGCGAGATGAGGCGGCATTTCAACGTTTCCTCCTCGAGCGTGCCACCGAAAACCGAAATCTGATCATCGACAAGAGCAACAAGGTCTATGTCGGCGGGGAGCTGCTCCGAGTGCTTGAGAAGATGGTTCGCTACTTTGATATTCTCGGCTCACTCCAACGGCGCGGCTACGACATGGATCTGATGAAGGAGCTCTTGACGCTCTACCTGGAGGAGGAGATCCAGGCGGATTACGACAGCATGAGGCGGGTGCGGGATCACTTTGCCCGCGTCGGCTTCCAGGTCGGAGAAATTAGGGAGAATGAGGAATATCGTACCTTCGAGCTCCCGGTTCGGCCTAGGGAGAACGGCTGGGAATGGATCACCGTGGGCCGACAGCTCTTCAACCTGGTGGATTTCCGCCGGGCCCTCGACTATCGCCGGCAGCTCCTCGAGCTGGAGGACCCCCCCTACCGAGTGGTTGAAGGGGAGAAGGCTGTCACCATTCAATCGAAGCGCCATCTGCTGGAATACCTGAGAGAGCAGGGCAAGAAAGGGCTCACGATTCAGCGCTACAAGGGCCTCGGAGAGATGAACCCCGAGCAGTTGTGGGCAACCACCATGAACCGGGAGACGCGGACGCTCCTGCGCGTGAACATCGAGGACGCGGTTGAGGCGGACACGATCTTCACCATCCTCATGGGTGACAAGGTAGAGCCGCGGAGGGAGTTTATCCAGACCAACGCCCTGGAAGTGCGGGAATTGGACATTTGACGTGCTGATCTACGCAGGATCTCGGTGGCGAGCCATCCATCCTGTTTTTTTGTTTCGAGGGTCCAGCCATGGGTGAAGAAGTTCGAGGCATCAGAATCGAGGACGAAATCAAGCAGTCCTACCTGGACTATGCCATGAGCGTCATCATCGGCAGGGCCCTCCCCGATGTCCGCGACGGCCTGAAACCGGTCCATCGACGGATCCTTTATGCCATGCAGGAGTTGGGGAATGACTTCAACAAACCCTACAAAAAGTCGGCCCGTATCGTCGGAGACGTGATCGGTAAGTTTCACCCCCACGGCGATGCCGCGGTGTATGAGGCCCTGGTGCGGATGGCGCAGGACTTCTCGATGCGCTATCCCTTGGTGGACGGCCAGGGAAATTTCGGCTCCGTGGACGGCGACCCTCCGGCGGCCATGCGCTATACCGAGGTCCGGTTGAACCGTCTCGCTCACGAGTTTCTTGCTGATCTCGACAAGGAGACCGTGGATTTTGTCCCGAACTACGATGCCTCCCTCGTAGAGCCCTCGGTGCTCCCCACGGTGGTGCCCAATCTCCTCATCAATGGGGCAGCCGGCATCGCTGTGGGCATGGCGGCCAATATCCCGCCCCACAACCTGTCGGAGGTAATCGATGGCCTGGTGGCGATGATCGACAATCCCCAGATCGACTTGGACGGCCTCATGGCTCTCATTCCTGGCCCCGACTTTCCCACGGCGGGTTTCATCTATGGTACAGGCGGGATTCGCGAGGCCTACAGCACCGGGAGGGGACAGATCCGAGTGCGAGCCCGGGTGGACACCGAGGAAATCAAGGGGGAGCGGCAGAGGATCGTCATCACGGAGCTGCCTTATCAAGTGAACAAGGCGAGGCTTCTCGAACGGATTGCCGAGCTCGTCAAGGATAAGAGGATCGAGGGGATCCAGGACATCCGCGACGAGTCGGATCGGCAGGGCATGCGGGTGGCGATTGATCTCAGACGGGATGAGCAGGCTGAGGTGGTGCTCAATAACCTCTACAGGCACACGCAGCTGGAGGTGAGTTTCGGCATCAACATGCTCGCCATCGTCCACAACCGTCCCGAGGTTCTCATCCTCAAAGACGTTCTCGCTCACTTCCTCGAGCACCGGCGGACGGTCGTGCTCCGGCGTACCGCGTACCAGCTGCGCCAGGCAGAGGAGCGAGCCCATATCCTCGAGGGGCTGAGGATCGCCCTGGAGAACCTCGATGCGGTCATCCAGCTGATCAAGAGCTCGGCGAGCCCGAAGGAGGCCAGGGCAGGGCTCATGGCCCAGTTCTCTCTCACCGAAACACAGGCCCAGGCCATCCTCGACATGCGCCTCCAGCGGCTCACAGGGCTCGAGCGCGATCGCATCCTCGAGGAGCACCGCTCGCTCCTGGAAGAGATGGGAAGGCTCCGAAGCATCTTGCTGGACAGCGCCCTCCTCATGGCGGTAGTGCGGCAGGAGCTCGTGGAGTTGAAGCAGAAGTATGGCGACAAACGCCTCACCGAGATCGTCCAGGAGGTTCGTGAACTCCAGATGGTGGATTACATCGCCGAAGAGGACGTGGTCGTCAAGGTGTCTCACGCCGGCTACATCAAACGCAGTCCTCTCACCCTCTACCGCAGCCAGCACCGCGGTGGAAAGGGGAGAACCGCCATCCGCCCCCGGGAGGAAGACTTTGTTGAGAATCTCTTTGTGGCCTCTACCCACGACTCCCTCCTCTTCTTCACCAGCCTCGGTCGAGTCTACTGGCTGAAGGTGTACGAGATTCCCACCGCAGGCCCTCTGGCCCGGGGAAAGGCCGTCGTCAACATGCTCCCACTCCTGGAAGGGGAGCGCGTGGCCACCATTCTCCCGGTGAAGGATTTCGGCGCCAAACTCTATGTGGTCATGGCCACCCGGAAAGGGGTGGTGAAAAAAACCGAGTTGATGGCTTTCGGAAACCCGAGAACTGGGGGGATCATTGCCCTGCGAGTGGATGAGGGAGATGAACTTATTTCGGCACGCCTCACCGATGGGAGCCGCCAGCTCCTGCTTACCACTCAGGCCGGCAAAGCCACGCGAGTCAGGGAGGAAGAGATCCGGCCCATGGGGCGAGTTGCCCGAGGCGTGAAGGGCATGGATGTGGACGGAAGCTCTCTCGTGGGAATGGAGGTGGTGAGCGAGGAAGCAACCATCCTCACGGTGACCGAGCATGGCTTCGGTAAACGGACGAGAACGAGTGAATATCCCCTCCGGCGGCGGGGCGGCAAGGGTGTGCTCACCATCAGGACAACCCAGAGGAATGGTCCCGTTGTGGGGTTCCGCCAGGTGACCGACGGTGACGGCATCATACTCATCACCGACCGGGGCCGGCTCATCCGGATGAACGTGAGCGAGATTTCGGTGATCGGTCGAATCACTCAGGGTGTTCGCCTCATCGATATGGAGTCTGGTGAGCGGGTCGTAGACATGGCAACGCTCGCTGAAGAAGAGTCACAGGAGGAGTTGCTCCCGGGAACCGAGGCGGCTGGTCCGGCGGGAGATGGCGAAGGGAACACGGGTGAGTGAAAAGTCCCGGCAGGGCACGAGGGAAGAACCAGTAGGCGTGATCGGAGCCGGCGGCTGGGGCACCGCCCTCGCCAATCTCCTGGCAAGAAAGGGGGTTCCGGTCTCCCTCTGGGTGTATGAGGAAGATCTCTCCAAGACCATCGCCGAGACCAGGGAGAACACCCTCTATCTTCCCGGGATTCGGCTCGCCCCTCTGGTGCATGCCGAGAACGGCCTCGGCAACGTGGTACGGGCGAAACGGGTTCTGGTGATGGCGGTCCCGTCCCACGTGTACCGTCAGGTGGCGGCCCAGGTGATCTCCCTCCTTTCTGGCAGGGTGATAATTGTCAACGCCACAAAGGGTATCGAAAACGAGTCCCTGAAAACCATGGGGGAAATCTGGCGGGAGATCATGCCGGAGAGTCTGGTGTGGGACTATGCCGCCCTGTCGGGCCCGAGTTTCGCCCGGGAGGTGGCGAGACATGTGCCCACCGCTGTCACCGTTGCCGCTACGAGCAAGGAGGTGGCGGTAGAGGTACAACGCCTTTTCGCAACTCCCTTCTTCCGCGTCTACAGCAGTACGGACGTGATCGGGGTCGAGTTGGGGGGCGCCTTGAAGAACATCATCGCCCTGGCCGCGGGGATCATCGACGGCCTCGGCCTCGGTCACAACACCAGGGCGGCGCTCATCACCCGCGGTCTTGCGGAGATGAGCAGACTGGGGACCACCCTGGGAGCCCACCCCCTCACCTTCCTGGGTTTATCGGGAGTCGGCGACCTTGTCCTCACCTGCACCGGAGAGCTGAGTCGCAATCGTACCGTGGGATTTCAACTGGGCCAGGGGAGAAAACTGGAGGAGATCCTTGGCAAGATGAGAATGGTGGCTGAAGGGGTGAAGACAACCCGATCGGTCTACCACCTCGCCCGGAAACAGCGAGTGGAACTCCCCATCTGCGAGCAGATGTATCGGATTCTCTACGAGAAGCGATCACCCCAGGAGGCGGTGGCTGCCCTGATGGAGCGGGATCTCAAGCACGAGCCCGATACCTTTTTCCCGTCTTCCCCTGTCCCTTCGGGCCATGACTGATGCCCAAACGGCATCATCTCAACCAGCCTTCGTGGCGAAGAAGGGCTTTCTTGACATGGGTGCCGGAGGCGAAGCCGCCCAGCTTGCCCCCGGCAGCGATAATGCGATGACACGGAACGAAGAGCGCCACCGGATTGCTCCTGCACGCCTGGCCCACCGCCCGAGCTGTCTCGGGCCTTCCGAGCCGGGCGGCAATCTCTCCATAGGTAGCCACTTGGCCGGTGGGAATCTCACGAAGGCGGGCCCACACTCCGAGCTGGAAGGGAGTTCCCTTGAGGTGCACGGGATGATCGAGGGAGCTAAAGTCACCGGAGAAGTATCGCTCCAGCGCGTTAATAGCCGCGGCCAGAGGGCGACCGCCTTCCCTGAGTTGAACGGGGCGATGACGGTTGTGGAGGTGAGCGAGTACCTGGCCGAGTTCCTTCCCCCCGAGAAACTCGCAGCAGCAGATCCCCTTTTCTGATCCCGCCAGGAGCAGGGTGCTCCAGGGAGAGGCCACCCTGGTATAGGAGATTGTCTCCTCCATCATGGTACCTTCCTCTTGACACGGCGATGCGGAGAAAGGGCGACGCAAAGACACGGCGACCGTATTCCTGGGAACCGTAGGGGCGGGGTTTATCCCCGCCCATAAATCTCGCTTACAGGGGTTCGGATGGGGACCCCTACCCCCTTCGGTTTACTTATCCAAGATGAAATCCGTGATGTATGGATTTGTCTCCATCTCGTCCGCCAGGGTCGAGGTAGGTCGGTCGCCGTAATCATGCCCCGGCCAGACCACGGTTTCCGGCGGCAGGGAAAGGAGCTTCTCCGCGATGGATCGCAGCAGTTCCTCGAAGGATCCCCCCGGCAGATCGGTTCGACCGACAGCGCCGACAAAGAGCGTGTCTCCGGTGAAGAGGTTGTTTCCCACCCGCACGCACACAGCCCCCGGGGTGTGGCCGGGCGTGTGAATGAACTCCAGGGATAATCGGCCGAGGGGGAGTCGGTCACCGTCGTTGACCCGAACGTCCACGGCGGCGGCCGAGCAGAGACCAAAGGCCTCGGACAAGCGACGGCCTGAGGCGGAGGTGAAGAAGTCATCATCGACGGCATGCATCACCGTTTTCGCGCCGGTGCGGGCGGCCAGGGCCTGATTGCCGCAGGTGTGGTCGGCGTGGCCGTGGGTATTGATGATGTATGCAAGCTGAAGGTTTTTCTCTTTCAGGAGGGCGAGAATTCTCTCCGTGTCGCCCGCAGGATCGATTGCCGCTGCCTGTCGCGTCTCCTCACATCCCACCAGATAGCAGAATACCGCCATCTGGCCCACGGCGACCTGTTCGATGATCATAGTTCGCTCCCTGTGTCGCTTGCCGAAGTTCGCCTCAACAGGCTGTCCTGCAACCCCCGACGAGAAGAAGTCCTCCCCGTCGCCCTTGCTCCAGGTCCCGGCGTCACGAATCAGTGCTTGAACGCCCGCTGCCCGGTAAAGACCATGGTCGCATCCGCCCCGTTGCAGGCCTCGATCACCTCGTAGTCCCGGAGCGAGCCTCCAGGCTGAACCACAGATCTCACTCCCTCTTTGAGCCCCACATCCACCCCGTCCCGGAAGGGGAAAAAGGCATCGGACACCATGGCCGAACCGATGAGGCCGCCCTTGGCCGCTCGAGCGGCGTCGTCAATCTCCTCTTTGAGGGCCCGATCCTTGGTTCCGCGGGCGATGGCAAGCTCCAGCTCCTTGTAGGGGATGCCGTGGCGCTCGAAGCAGAGGCGATCGGCATACTTGGTGTAGGCCTTGAACACGGCGATCTCGGCCACGCCCACCCGATCCTGCTCGCCGGTACCGATGCCCACGGTGCATTCATCCTTCACGTAGAGCACCGAGTTGGAGGTCACGCCCTGCTCGATGCTCCAACCGAAGAGGAGATCCCTGAGCTCCTCCGGAGTCGGGCTGCGCTTGATCCGGTAGGTCGTCCCCTTGTAGGTTGTCTCGGCCGGCTTGAAATCCTCCGCCCTCAGGACGGCGTTCAGGGGCGACTGCTGGACGATGAGGCCGCCGTCGATGAGGGACTTGAAGTCCAGGAAGCGCAAGGTCCGGTAGTCCCGCAATCGGTCCAGGCGACTGATCTGGATGATCCGGAGATTGGCTCGTTTCTTCAGGATGTCGACCGTCCTCTCCTCGTAGTCCGGAGCGGCCACCACCTCGAGGTAATTGGCGCCCACCAGTTCGGCCGTCGTCTTGTCCACCGGTTGGTTGAAGACGACGGCTCCGCCGAAGGCGGCTATGCGGTCGGCCATATTAGCCCGGGCATAGGCGTCGGCGAGACTGCTCCCATGGGCGGCCCCGCACGGGTTGTTGTGCTTCAGGATCACCGCCGCCGGCCGGCTGTCCAGATACCGGAGAATATTGAGCCCGTTGTCGAGGTCGGTCAGGTTGGTCTTGCCGGGGTGTTTCCCGGGCTGGATCATATCGGTCTCGGTGATGGCGCTCACCAGGCCGAACCCCGGCTCGATGAACCGGCAGCCTCCGAGGGTCACATTCCCGCCCACGAGTTCGAAGAGAGCCGCCTCCTGGCCCGGATTCTCGCCGTAGCGGAGACCTTTTTCGATGAGGACCCCGGTCTCCTCATCGGGGATCTTCCAGCTGCGCTTGCGGTAGCGCAGGGCCTGGTCGCCGAAGGTGATGGTCATCTCGTCCGGAAAGTGGTCGTCCATCACTTTCCGATACATCTCCTTGAGTTCTGCCATGGGGGACCTCCTTGGGCTCTGGTTGAGCTGATTACGGGAAATGTAGGCCAGAACGGTCAGAGGGCCAAGAGGAAACTTCAGCTCTCGGCGGTAACAGCCGCGGCTTCCCCTGGCGTTCTTGACCGAAGCCTCGGATCCATGGTAGAAACGCCCATCTCAGCCGTGACGGCTTCGTAAAAAGTGCATCTGCGGCGTTGCGCTTCATCTTTCGTCACTGCAGCGTACCTCTATGTACGCCTCGTTCCTCAAGATTCGCGCGCCTTGCATCTGGAGCTTTTTACTGTGCCGTCTGCTTTGGCGACTTTTTACGAAGTCACCAGCCGTGGGGTGGTACCGCCCCTGCGGGGCACCCGCGGGCGATCCGTGAACTCACCTTTCCATTCCTACGGCGTGGGCCGTGCAAGGATGCAACGAATGAAAAGATGGGTCAAGAGGATTCTTGGCGTTACCATCATCATAGCCCTTCTGGCTGTGCGGTCGAGTTTTGCCGCCGATCCAACCACACTGAAGAAGGTCGCCGTCCTGCCCTTCCAAATCAATGCGGCCCAGGATCTCGGCTATCTCAGGGAGGGGATCCTGGACATGCTGGCAAGCCGCCTGGCCTGGGAGGGTAAGGTGCAGGTGATTGAAAAGAATCTGGTAAAGGAGGCCATGGCCGGACGCCAGGGTCCCCTGAACGAGGCCGCTGCCCGGCAGGTGGGCAAGGCCCTCGGTGCGGACTATGTCCTTTTCGGGAGCCTCACCGTCTTTGGCGACAGCGTCAGCATGGACGCCCAGATGGTCGATCTCACCGGTGACAAGGCCCCGGTGACCGTCTTCGCCCAGACCAAGGGGATGAATGAGGTCATCCCGCGGATCAACGACTTCGCCCAGGACATCAACAGCAAGATCTTCGGCCGGGCGCCCACGGTGACGGCGGCGCAGGAGCAACCAAAGTTTTCCCAGGCCCATCCGGAGAAGCTCGTCGTGCCCGGGACAATCCCCGGCCCCGGCCAGTCCCAGGTGCGGACGTCCGACCTCAACCCGGGCTTTATCGTCCCCTCCACCGTGGCCCAGAGCAGCGGCTTCTGGCAGAGCCAGACGGTGTCGCTTCCCGTCACCTCCATGGCGGTCGGCGACGTGAACGGGGACGGCATCCAGGAGGTCATCCTCATCGGGCCCCGGGAGCTCCAGATCTGCCAACAGGCGGGGAGCTCGCTCCAGCTCCTCAAGTCCTACAAGGGTGAGAGGGACGAGCACTTTCTCTGGGTTTCCACGGCCGACCTCAACCACAACAATGTCCCCGAGATCTACGTGAGCTGCCGAATCCGCGAGGAGCTCATGTCATCTTTTGTCCTGGAATGGAACGGGAGCGATTGGGTCAAGATCGCCGATAGCATCCGCTGGCACATTCGGGTGGCACGGCTCCCCGACAAGGGATATGTCCTCCTCGGCCAGGCCAGCCAGAAGGAGGAGCCCTTCTCCGGCGGGATCTCCGTCCTGAGCAGGGAGGGCTCGGACTACCGGCCCCTCGAGGGGCTCTCGCTCCCCAGCGGCACCAACATCTACAGCTTTGCCATGGGGCCCATAACCGAGCAGGGGAGCCGCGACGTGGCCTTTGTGGATAGCACCGGCAGGTTCAAGATAACCAAGAGCGACGGAGAGCTTCTCTGGCTCGCCGACGACCGCTTTGCCGCCTCCTTCGACTACATGCCGGGGCCAGACCGAGACCCTGGGCGCGGGGGCAGAGAGGCGGGTCGAGAAAAGTTCTTCCTCAACGCCCCGATTCTCCTGGCCGACCTGAACAACGACGGGCGGCCCGAGGTGATCGCGAACAAGAATGTCGCCGGCATTTTCGGCCGGGACATTCTGAACCTCAACTTCTTCGGGAAGAGCGAGCTCTACTCCTTCAGCTGGAACGGCATCACCATGGTGGAGGACTGGCACACCCCCGCCTTCCAAGGGATGACCACGGCCTACCAGGTGGCGGACCTGAACAACGACGGGCAGCAGGAGCTCGTGGTCGTCCTCGTCACCAGCCCGGGTACCGCCATCTGGTCGGAGGGAAAGAGCAGGGTCGTGGTCTACCCCATCGCGGCGCCCCAGAAGCCGGCGAAGGGGTAGGGCCCACATTTCTCGAGCTTACACCTGCAAGTCTCCCCTTACCCCCCCCTAACTCCGGCAACGATGGTTCAAACCGTTTCCGGCCCAGCCCATAGGCTGGAGTTTATCCCCGCCCACTCAGACTCACAAACTAAAAACCCCCAGGGGCTTTTTGCCCCCGGGGGTTCTCTGCTGCTGTCAGGTTCGTGCCAGCCGGACCTCTCTACCAGCTCCAGAAGAGGCCGGTTGCGAACTTGTAGGCGTCGTCGTCCTTGTCGTTCGGGGTGAAGGCCTTGTCCGCGAACAGGTAGCCGAAGGCGGCCTTGAGCTCGAGGCCGTCCACGATCCCCTGGCTCAGACGGAGGTACACCGAGGTGCCGAGCTTGTCATCCTCTTGCCGCACCTGGGCCGTGCTGGTCGGCGTGAGGCCGGTCGTGGTCCTTGAGGGCACCTTCTCGACGAACTGCATGTAGGCGCCGCCCGCCTGGAGCAGGGTCTTCTCGAGGGGCTTGAAGTCCACGTGGGCGCCGATCGCCCAGATGTTGGTCGGGACGTAGCCCTGGTTGGTTCTGGTCATGCCGGTTGCGGTCAGGTTAGTGCCGTTAAACGAAGGCGTGCCCGGGATGCCCGTGAAGGTGCCGGTGATGGTCGCCGAGTAGTCGTCGAACCAGCCGGGGAACACGATCTCGTCCATGTTATAGGTGTTCCGGCCGTCAACGCCCGGGGTGAGGTAGCCTTTGTACTTCCTGCTGCCGCTCTCATCATACTTGAAGCCCGAGCTGTAGTAAGCGTCCACGCCAATCAGGACCGGGTTCACGTTCACCGAGCCGCCCGCCTCGAGCTGGTATCCCTGGAATTTAATGTCACTGCCAGGTAGTTGCACCTGGCCTGTGTTCAGGCCGCCGGTGAAGTAGAGGCCGAAGACATCGCCTTTCCAGTCCGCATCGAGGACGAAGTTGTAGAGGTCAAAGTCCTGTTTGCCGCCTAACACGCTCTGATTGAAGGTCGTGTTCACCCAGGTCCCGCTAAGGTCCAAGGAGAGCTCCTTCATGGGGTTGAACCGGGCCGAGAGGGCCCAGAGGTCCCAGTCGTCGCTGGCGCTGTACGGCGTGACCGAGGTGTTCGAGGCCGAGAAGGCGGTCGCGGCCTGGTTCACGGCGGCGTTTACAGGTGAAATAGCGGTGGTAACACCCGCAAAGGTCGGCTGGGAGTTGTCCTGCAGCCGGGAGTAGACGCCGGTCAGCTTGAACATGTCGAACTTCGCGATGGCCACGATGCCGTTCGTGTCGTCGTTGAAGGCGAGGCCGGTGCCCAGCTTGGCCGGGAGGACGCCCACCATGAAGGTGAGCGGCGTGTTCGGCATGTTGAACTGGATGTAGGCGTTCTTGATCTCGCCGCCCGAGTTCGCCGCGCCCTGAGCGGCGTTGTCGCTCCTGGCGAGGGAGCCGCCGTCGGCGCTGGTTGTGCCGAGCCGGCCGTTGCCCCAGACGTCGTCCATCTCATACTTGAAGACCGCCATCAGGTTCTCGCTCGCGGTGGCGGTGAAGTAGAGCCGCATCCGGGTGTAGAAGCCGTTCAGGTTGTCATCGCCGCCGTTGCTGGTGGCACCGGTGACCGAGTCCCTGATGGCGTTGTCGGAGCCGTCGGTCGTGTTGTTGGTGCTGTAAAACTTGGTCCAGAACATGCCGCCGAACTTGAAATCGGCGGCGGAGGCGGGCAGGGTCAACAACGTAACCACTGCCGCAACCCCGATCAAGACGAGTAGAAAACGCTTCATAGAACCTCCTTGTCTTAAACTCTAGTCTCCTTAGTTTCTGAATCTGAAATGGCCCGCGAAGAAAACAAGAAAACTTACCCGATGCACCACCTCCTTTCCGCAAGGGATGGCTTGTCGTGCGGCTGGGCACGAACTGGGCGGAAAATACTATGACATCGTAGGGTTGTCAAGAAAAAAGTACAGCTATCAGGAAAATCTCCTAATTCCAAAAGGTTAAGCCTCTTGGTCGTCTGTCCGCCCCGCATTTGATGATAATCTGCGAAGCTAAGGCAAATAGGGTGCCAAAGAACGGCTGCACCGCCCTTCGTTGACAACTCCCATGGATGATGGTACTTCCTGATCCGATTCACGCCTTGCCCGCCGGGAGGGGCAGGCGTGCGTGAGGAGGAGTGCATGAAGATCCTGGTCACCGAGCCCCTCTCCGACAGGGGGATCCAGGTACTGGAGGAGACGCCGGGCTTCGAGGTTGACGTGAGCACCAACCTCACTCACGAGGAGCTGCTGGGGATCATCAAGAACTACGAGGCCCTGATCATCCGGAGCGGGACCACCGTGAGCGCCGACGTCATCGAGGCCGCCGACCGGCTCAAGGTGATCGGCCGGGCGGGGATCGGCCTGGACAATGTCGACATTGCGGCAGCCAGCAAGAGGGGCATCGTGGTCATGAACACCCCGGAGGGAAACGTCATTGCCACGGCGGAGCACGCCATCGCCATGCTCATGGCCCTCAGCCGAAGCATACCCCAGGCGGTCGCCTCCATGCGGGCCCACCGTTGGGAAAAGAAGCGCTTCCGGGGTAGAGAGCTCTTCGACAAGACCCTGGGTGTCATTGGGTTCGGGCGGATCGGCCGTGTGGTGGCCGAGCGGGCGCGAGGCTTGAAGCTGAACGTCATCGCCTACGATCCCCACATCCCTGCCGAGGCCATCCGCAGGCTCGGGGCGGAGCCGGTGACCCTGGCCGAGCTCCTGGCCCGATCAGACTGTATCACGGTCCATACCCCGATCACGCCCGAGACCAGGAATCTCATCAATGCCGGGTGTTTTGCCCGGATGAAGCGAGGTGTGCTCATCGTCAATTGTGCCAGGGGCGGGATCGTCAACGAGCGGGACCTCTATCAGGCTCTCCAGGATGGGATTGTTGGAGGAGCGGCGCTGGATGTGTTCGAGAAGGAACCTCCAGATGACAACGCGCTCCTCGACCTGGAGAATGTCATTGCCACCCCCCATCTCGGTGCTGTAACCGATGAGGCGCAGGAGAACGTGGCAGTGGCCGTGGCCAACCAGATCGTGGACTTCCTGCGGAGCGGGACCATCCGGAATGCCGTTAACTTTCCCGCTGTGGACGGCGAGACCCTGGCCATCCTTCGCCCCTACTTGACCTTGGGAGAGAAGCTGGGGAGCATGGTGGTGCAAATCACCCGGGGGGGACTCCAGGAGATCGCCGTTGACTATATCGGCGACGTGGTAAAGTACGATACGACGCCGCTCACGATTGCCCTCCTGAAGGGAGTGTTCACCCCCCTTCTTGGGGACGAGGTGAATTTTGTCAACGCGCCGATTCTGGCGAGAGAGCGGGATATCAAGCTCAAGGAGTCCAAGCGCAGCGAGGCGGAAGACTTCACGAATCTCATCACGGTGCGGCTGAAGACGACGGAGCTTGATAATACGGTCTCCGGGACGATCTTCGGCAGACGGGATGCGCGCCTTGTCCGGATCAACGACTTTCGTCTCGAATCCGTTTTGGAGGGGCATCTTCTGCTCATCTATAATTATGACAAGCCCGGTACCATCGGCGCCATCGGCACATGCCTCGGGCGACACCGGATCAACATCGCCACCATGGATGTCGGCCAGGTCATCGAATCCGGTCAGAATATCATCCTCCTTCGAACCGATACTCCTGTCCCCCCCGACGTGCAGAAGGAGCTGCTCGGGTTGGATAACCTGATCTACGTGCAGGGCTTGGAACTGTAGCGCCCCCGGGATTCCCGGAGGGATTCATGGTGGTTGTGCCATGTGAAGAGCGAGGTGAATGAACCATGGCTGATGAGGAGATGGAAGATAAGGGTTTTGCGGTCAAGGATCGTCGCCGATTCACTGAAGCGGGAGAGGCGAAGGACCAGGCTCAACCCGACAAGAAGGAGGAATCACCTCATCTCCGGAGTCGGGAAGACGCCAAACCTGAGGCAACGGGGCCTGAGAGTTCCCGGGAGGCTCCCCTTCCGATGATCACCTTCTCCACCTTCATCTTTTCCCTCAACACTTCTGCGCTGGTCCACCTGGGGGACTACCCGGACCCAGCCAGCGGGAAGAACGAGGTGGACTTGCCTCTGGCGAAACAGACGATCGACCTCATCGCCCTGCTGGAAGAGAAGACTCGGGGAAACTTGACCAAGGATGAGGAGAGCCTCATCAAGCACATCCTCTACGACCTACGGCTGCGCTATGTCCAGAAAACTCGGTAGCGCCCGGGTAATCACTCTTCGCGCTCCGGCGAAAATCAATCTTGGACTCAGGGTCCTCGGCCGGCGTTCAGACTGCTACCACGACATTATCTCCCTTATGGTGCCTGTGGGGCTGTTTGATGTGGTGAGCGTGAAGTCCGCCCCGAGGGGGATTACATTAAGCTGTCCGGATACGGACCTGCCTACGGATCGGGGCAACCTGGTCCACCGTGCCGCGCAACTGATTCTCGATGAATGCGGAAGCGATGCTGGTGTGCGCCTGGAGCTGCACAAGCGGATTCCCGTGGGAGCAGGCCTCGGCGGTGGGAGCAGTGATGCGGCGGCGACGCTCAGAGGGGTGGACGAACTCTTGGGCTGTCGCCTCGGGAATGAAGACCTCCACCGTCTTGCGGTGAGGCTCGGAGCGGACGTGCCCTTCTTCCTTCTGGGAGGTGCAGCCCTGGCCGAGGGCATCGGTGATCGCCTCACCGCTGTCGCCGCCGTGCCGGTGGTGTGGACCCTGCTTGTATACCCAGGTTTTCAGGTATCTACGCGGTGGGCCTACGAGCATTTGACGTTGACAACCATGGCAAATCGTTCTAACCTAAGTAGTCTCGGTGCAATTGCGGCAGGAGAGGAGACCGCTTATCGCCAGCGGCTCCTTGGCCGGCAGTGCTTGACTCTGGAAGACCTCCAGCCTTTGCTGGTCAACGATTTCGAGCCCCTGGTCTTCAGCCACTACCCCCGACTCGAAGAAATCAGGCAAGCTTTGTTGGCGGCTGGAGCCCGGGCGGCGCCGATGACCGGCAGCGGGCCTACACTGGTTGGTCTTTTCCCCTCGGAGGGTGCGGCCAAGGCTGCGCAAGACCAGGTGAGCCAAAGGCTGGCAATCGAGTCTTTTGTGGCGCCGACTCTTGCCGGAAACAGCTTGCGCGATAAGGTTGTCGGCGACGCTTAGGACGGGGCGCATGATCGGAAGGTTGGTTCCTGTGGTGGTGGGATGCCCATGATCCTTGACCGGCTTAGACTCTTTTGCGGCAACTCCAATCGAGATCTGGCAGCAAGCGTCTGCGATCACCTCCAGATCCCCTTGGGTAAGGCTCTGGTCTCCACCTTTGCCGACGGGGAGATCATGGTTGAGATCGGCGAAAATGTCCGGGGGCGAGACGTCTTTGTCCTCCAGTCTACCTCGGCCCCGGTGAATCACAATCTGATGGAGCTTCTCATCATCATCGATGCCCTGAAGCGGGCCTCGGCATGGCGCATTAGTGTCGTGCTGCCTTACTACGGGTACGCGCGGCAAGACCGGAAGGTGGCTCCTCGGGTCCCCATCAGTGCCAAGCTGGTCGCCGATCTCATCACGGTTGCCGGAGGGCACCGGCTCATCTCGCTAGATCTCCACGCCAATCAGATCCAGGGCTTCTTCAATATCCCCGTCGATAATCTCTTCGCGGCTCCGGTTATGCTCGCGTACATGCGTGAGCATTTCAAGGACAACCTCGTCATCGTCTCACCTGACGCCGGAGGCGTGGAACGGGCCCGAGCCTTTGCCAAGCGACTGGACGCCTCTCTGGCGATTATCGACAAGCGGCGCGAAAAGGGAGGGCTGGCGAAGGCGATGCAGGTTGTCGGCGACGTGAAGGGGAAGCCGACGATTATTCTCGACGACATGGTGGACACGGGTGGAACACTCACGGAAGCGGCGAAGGCCCTAACGGACAATGGCGCGGCCTCTGTGAACGCCTGCTGTACCCATGCGGTACTCTCCGGCTCCGCGGTGGAGCGGATCGAGAACTCGTCCATCGAGAATCTCATCGTCACCGACAGCATTCCGCTCAAGCCTGAGGCCAAGGCTTGCAAGAAAATTCGGGTGCTCTCGGTTGCCGGTCTCCTCGGCGAGGCCATTAAACGTACGCACTTGAACGATTCGGTGAGTTCCCTTTTTGTATGAGGTGATGACTTCGTAAGAAGTCGCCAAGGTAGACGGCACAGTAAGAAGCTCTCCCGCCACAGGCGGGACAAGGCGCGCGAATCTTGAGGAATGAGGCGTACAGAGAAGTACGCTGCAATGAGGAAAGATGAAGCGC
>Ga0209253_10001268_pt1 | contig 22169 bp, 21 predicted proteins | sample FrelakmetBRP12BR_FD_187145 | JGI IMG/M metagenome (GOLD analysis project Ga0209253, IMG submission 187145) | Freshwater lake sediment microbial communities from the University of Notre Dame, USA, for methane emissions studies - BRP12 BR (SPAdes)... | ecosystem: Environmental > Aquatic >...
GAGATGCGGAGACCACCTTCTATGTCGCCGGAAAGGGAAATCTGAAGAATCTCTCGGAGAGCGAATCGGTTGTCTATGATTACATCGCACGAGAGGGGCCTCGCAGCTTGTTCGAGACAATGGACGGGGTCAAGGATGTCATATTGATCAAGGATACATTGGTGGCGTTGATGGCACGAGGTAACGTGCTCTGCACTGGTCTGACCCCAACGGACATCATGCATCTCAGAGGAGATTTCGTGGTTGGGGACAAGGAAGCCTCTCAAATAGGACTACAACTCCTTGCCGCCAGGATAGACGATACCCCAGAGAACCTGGCGAAGCGAATCATGGAGCGAGTGGTGACGCGCGTCGGGGAGGAGATCATAATCAAGACCATGGCTGACGAAGTCGGACTAATGGCCTCGTCCCTCGCTGCGGACCAGATGCTGCATGCCGCCGCAGGAGAGAAAGTGTTCATGCATATGTCCCTGAAAGCCTCGCTCGACCGGCCGATCATAGGTGTAGGGGCACCAGCGCAAATATTGGTAAAGCCTCTCGAAGATCGGATGAACGCCCAGGTCATCATCCCTCCCAACTTCGATGTCGGGAATGCTGTGGGAGCGGTGTGCAGCTTGATTTCGGAATCGATTACGGTTGAGGTATATCCACGCGATGACAAGTTCATCGTCTTCTCGCAGTTCGGTTCCCCCTCGGAATATCGGCATCTGGAGGAAGCATTGCAATCCGCCAGCACGATTGCGGAGCGGTACGTCAGGGAGAGAATGGAACAGTCGAGGGTGGAGGACATCAAGGTCAAAATCGACCGGGTGGACCGCAAATTCTCGGATGGCTATGGGAAGGAGATGAAGTTCATCAGCTCCATCTTGATACGCGCCAGCGCAACGGGAAGGCCATTGCTCGACAAATAGGTGCGCAATGTGGCTTCTAAGGCCACAATCAACAAAAGGGCCAGAAGGTGAAGTCCTGGAATTGGCAATGAGCCTGGCTGTCTGGATGGACGGATCCTAGATTGACCAAGGTAAAGGCAGCTTCGGAATTAAGAACGAGGCAAGGGCAAGATTGATGCCCTCACTTGGCCTAATCATACATATGTCGAAGGACGAGGAGCGCATCCTCACCAAGAATCCGCAGGGGAAGACCGGCGTCAGCATAAGCAAGGCCAAATACGACCTGGTCTGGACTGGCCTGACCGATTGCCTCAAGGCCAAGCCATTGACGCACGAGGAGCTGATGGCCTGCGTGACTAAGAGGCTCCAGAGCAAGTTCGAGGGATCGATGAAATGGTACGCGGAGGCCGTCGAGCAAGACATGGAGACCAAGGGCGAGATAGAGCGCGTCCCGGGCAAGAAACATGAAACCTATCGCCTGAAAAAGAAGTAAGGCAGGAGCTCTTCACTTTTCGTCCTCGATCTTCTCTTCCTCTTCTTCGAGCTCTTCCTCGTCCACTGGCATGGACAGGAACTCATCTATCTCCTCTTCCAGCTGCAACAGCGCTTCCTGGGCCTTCTTCTTCTGCCCCTTCTCCACCATCTCCCGGATCGTGCTCACGCAGTCCATGATGAAGAGCATCTCATCGTCGATCTCCTCGAACATCTCGTAGAGGCTGGGCATTTTCAGCACCTCTGAAATACGATTAGGGCTTCAGGCTCAAAAAGGTTGGGAATCCTTGTCAAAGAGAACGCCTATCATCACCCCCGGATGATGCAAACCTCAAAGCCCTGGCTCAATCACATACTTGCAGAAATTGTAGCTAGAGCCGAAGGTCTCGGCCTTAGTGACGCGCGCCGGCATGCCCATCCGCGTCTCGAATATGGCCTCGAGGATGCCCTCGTTCATCAGGCACAGGGTCTTCCCCACGTCCGGCGCCTTGGAGCAATCGTACTCGTCCTTGATGATGAGGGTGACGGGATGCAGGGCGTAGACGTTGACCTCGCCCAGCTCGTGGATCTTGAAGAACTCCTTCACCTCGCCTATGATTCCTTCCACGGTGTTGGACTTCATCCGCTTGGATATCTCCTTACCTATCTGCCGCCCGATGTCCTTCAACACCGGGTCCATGTTGAAGCCGATGGCCTCCATGCCGATGACTATGGAGCGGATGACGCCCTTGAGGAAGGTGGAGGGGGTGCCTATGCTCTTGGAGATGGTGTTCTCCAAGTGCTTCATCAGGTCCTCGCGCGGGACGACGGACGAACCGACCGGCCTCGAGACCAAATAGAAGATCTTGCGGCGGTTGTCGTCGGGGTCGTCGCGATAGCCGATCAGGCCTTCCTTGACCATCTTATCCAAGTGCACGGAGAGGGTGGACTGGGCCTTTCCAGTGAGCTGGGCGATCTCGCTCAGGCTGAGGTCACGGCGCTGCAGCTCGCTCAATATCTTCTGCCTCACTGGGTTCGAGATCTGCCTAAGACCTGTGGTGGTGGAATAGACGTCGAAGGCGTCGGTCTTCTTCTCGGTCATGCTCTCCCCCCGGCAGCCAAAGAATGCAATGCACCATATATAAATCATCTTGACGAGCGATTCCAAAAGGAATATTCCATTCGAAGACCAATCTTTTTCTATGCCCGGTCGAAATTACAGGCGGTGATAGCTTGCGCATTCTGACCGAGCAGGGACCTAGGGACTACCGGGCGGTGTGGATGCAGGGCGACAAGGTGGTCATGATCGACCAGCGCCTCATCCCCGAGCGATTCCACCTGGTGGAGTTCTCCCTGGTGGAGGATGTGGCCAAGGCCATAAAGAACATGACCGTCCGAGGGGCACCGGCCATTGGTGTGGCAGCGGCCTATGGGATGGCCTTGGCGGCCTTGAACGGTCAGGACCTGGCATCGTCCGCTGCCTTGCTCAAGGCGCAGAGACCTACCGCCTTCGACCTGTTCTTCGCCGTCGATCACATGCTGGAACGCATATCCAAGGGCGAGAGGCCGGTGAAAGCGGCCAACGACTATGCTGATGCGATCGTCGTGAGGTGCAAGCATATCGGGGAGCAGGGCGAGGGGCTCATCGTCGACGGCGCCAAGGTCATGACCCATTGCAACGCAGGGGCTCTGGCCACGGTTGATTACGGAACCGCGCTCGCGCCCATCCGCCTGGCCTGGAGGTCGGGAAGGCGCTTCTTCGTCTACGTCTCCGAGACCAGGCCAAGGCTCCAGGGCATGAAGCTCACGGCCTATGAGCTGAGGAACGAGGGCATACCCCATTCCATCATCGTGGACGGAGCCTCAGGGCACTTCATGCGCCAGGGAGTGGACCTGGTGATCGTTGGGGCCGATAGGATCGCGGCGAACGGGGACTTCGCCAACAAGGTCGGCACGTTCGAGAAGGCGGTGCTGGCCAAGGAGCTTGACGTTCCTTTCTACGTGGCAGCGCCCATCTCCACCTTTGACTTCGCCATGGAATCGGGGCGAGGCATCGTCATCGAGGACCGAGGGGAGGAGGAGGTGACCTTCATGGACGGCAAGAGGATGGCGCCCGAGGGGAGCAGGGCGCTCAACCCATCCTTCGACATGACACCTTCCAAGTACGTGCGGGGTTTCATAACCGAGGCCGGCATTCTGTCGCCAAGGGAGATAGGAAGGATCAAGGGAGCCAGGATATGAACCGTATCGAGGGCGAGGTAAGGAGAGACATCGTGGACTTCGGAAAGGCGCTCTACGAAAGGCGTCTCGTGAACGGACTGTCCGGAAACATCTCTGGCAGGATCGATGACGAGGCCATCATCATCACCCCTTCGGGACACTGCAAGGGCCACCTCAAGGAGTTCGACCTGGTCCGCATGCTCATCGAAGACGGAAAGGTGACGGCGGGAGGCAGGCCTTCCATGGAGACCCCGTTCCATCTGGCCTTCTACAAGGCCAGGAACGACGTGGGCGGCGTCGTCCACGCCCATCCGCTCCATTGCACCCTGCTCGCCTGCTCCGGCAGGACGGTGCGGACCGACCTCACGCCCGAAGGGATACTGTACCTGGGGAAGGTGGCCTTCGTGCCTTATGCCACGCCTGGGTCCAAGGAGCTCGCGGACAACATGCATGCAGCCATGTCGGATCACAGCGCATTCATAATGGAGAACCACGGAGCCATCGCCGTGGGCAAGGACGTGGCGGAAGCCTACTATCGCTTGGAGACGCTTGAGTTTCTGGCGGAGATACAGGTGATGGCCGAGGGAGTGGGAAAGCTAAAGGCTCTGGAGGAAAGCGAGGTCCGCAAGGTACTGAGCATGGCCGAAGGGGCGAAGAGGTGATTTCATGATCATCGTGACCAAGTGGTTCGGGGTCTTCCTATGCGATAAGGAGAAGGTGCGCAAGCAGCTGCTCTTCGAGAAGGACGCCAAGGGTATCGCGGAGAAGCTGGCCGTAGTGCAAAGGGGTGGGATCCTGGAGGAGGAAGAGCGCATCGTCGAAGGTTACAAGCGTTTCAGGGTGGCCGATGCCCGGCTTTCGAAGATCGGCAAGCCGGAGGTGTACGACTCCTCCTTCATCAAGGCCGAGGACTTCGGCTATGATATGGCATTGATGCAAGCGGTGATGGTGCAGTTGGGCAAGATGAGGACCAGGGAGCCACTGTCCTCGGACCGGAGCCTGGTCCAGGCCATCCGGGCCATCGATGACCTCATCGAGACCATCAACGTGATGTCGGAGCGGCTCCATGAATGGTACGGGCTGCACTTCCCAGAGCTCGGCGATTATGCCAAGGACGAGAGGTACGCAGAGCTCATCGGGCGCCACGGCTACCGAGAGCCGGTCCTTAAGGCCATCGAGGTGCAGCTAGAGTCAGTAGGGGCGGAGATGCTGGACGAGGACATCGCCGCCATACAGGACCTCGCCCTCATGGTGAGCGAGCTCTATGAGACCAAGTCGCGCTTTGACGCCTATGTGCTGAGGACCATGGAGGCGCACGCTCCCAACCTCACCCGGCTGCTCTCGGCGAACCTGGGGGCGAGGCTGATCTCCCTCGCGGGAGGGCTCGGCCGCCTGGCCAAGCTGCCTTCCTCGACGGTCCAGCTGCTCGGCGCGGAGAAGGCCATGTTCATGCACCTTCGGTCAGGCAAAGCGCCCCCTAAGCACGGGATCATCTTCCAGTATCCCGGCATCCATAAGGCTCCATATTGGCAGAGGGGGAAGGTCGCTCGGTCATTGGCCTCCAAGGCCTCCATCGCCGCCAGGGTGGACTTCTACAAAGGGGAGTTCATCGGCGATAAGCTGGTGGAGGGCATGGAGAAGCGAATCAACGAGATAAAGGAGAAGTACCCGGAGGCGCCCAAGCGGGAACAGAGGCCAGCTCCTCCCAGACGAAAGCACAGTCGGGGCGAGTACCATCCCAGAAGGGGTTAGGTTTATAAACCACCGCCGGTTTTCCCTGAACAGATAAATATGTGGTCCCAAGCTGAAGTCAGGGAACTCAAGGAGGGGCGCTTCGTGGTCATCGACGAGGAGCCTTGCAAGATCCTGTCCATCACCACCTCCAAGCCCGGGAAGCATGGTGAGGCCAAGGCGCGTATAGACGCGGTTGGATTGTTCGATGAGAAGAAGCGCTCCATCGTTCACCCGGTCACCCATAAGGTCCAAGTTCCCATGATCGACAAGAGGAAGGCGCAGATCCTTGCTCTGGGGGGAGATGAGGTCCAGCTCATGGACCTGGAGAACTTCGAGAACTTCTCCCTTCGCATCACCGATGAGTTCAAGGGACAGCTCCACCCTGGAGAAGAAGTCCTCTACATGATCGCCATGGGGCGGCGCAAGATAACGAAGGTATGAGCTGGTCCAAGGCTTGGGGCACCAGCCCCTTCATCAATCCCTTAAAATGCGTTCTTCTGAGGGGGCAAATGTCGGCAGTGGATGACCGGTGATGGAATGGAACTGGCACCTTTCTTCGCGGCCTTCACGCTCATATTGCTCGCCGAGCTTGGCGACAAGACGATGATCGCCGTTATTGCCCTATCTTCCAAACATTCGAAGAAGCTGGTTTTCGCCTCGACCTTGCTGGCCTTGACCCTGGTCTCGGCGGTCGGTGTGGTGGTGGGGCAGATCCTGTTCGACTATGTCCCAGAGACCCTCATCACCGTCGGCGCAGGATTGCTCTTCCTGGCATTCGGGATACTGACCATCGTGATGCCAGAGAAGGAGGAGAAGCCCAAGGGAAAGAACGGCCTGAAGTGGGGGGCGTTCTGGAGCAGCTTCGCCTTGATGGCCGTGATGGAGCTGGGGGACAAGACCCAGCTCTCTATCATCGCCCTTTCCGCGGAGTACGGTGCGCCGCTCCTCATCCTGACTGGCGCGGTGTTGGCCTTCGCGGTGGTCACATTGGCGGGGGTCCTGCTCGGAGCGGAGATCGGGAAGCGCGTGCCCGAGCGCTACATAAAGCGGGGCAGCGCGGCCATCTTCATCCTGTTCGGGTTGGTCTTCCTGGCGCAGGGGCTGCTCGGCCTCGAGCTGCTCTGATCATCCTTCTAAAATTTCTTTGACCACCCTTTCGCAGCGGTCGGCGATCCGCTTCGCGGTGGCCTTGTCCTTGCCTTCGGAGTAGACGCGGAATATCGGCTCCGTGCCCGAGGGGCGGATGAGCGTCCAGCCACCATCGAAGAAGACCTTGGCGCCGTCGGTGGAGTCGATCTTGTTGGAGGAGAACGCCTCGCATACCTCCCTGAGAACCTGCTCCTTGCGCTCGTCAGGGCAGTGCAGCTTGCGCTTATCGAGGTGGTAGGAGGGCACCTTCTTGAGCAATGAGGAAAGGGGGCCTTCCACGGCGAGGATCTCCAGCATCTTGGCCATGCTCATGGCCGCGTCGCGACAATACTGGTGGTGGGGGAAGATCAGCCCTCCGTTCTCCTCGCCACCGAACAAAGCGCCGACCTCCATCATCTTCCTGGCTACGATGGGCGCGCCGACGCATGTGTATATCACCTCTCCGCCCGCCGCCCTTACCGCGTCCTCGACGCATTGGGAAGTGGAGACCGGGGTGACCACGATGCCTCCATCGTTCTCGGCCACCATGGAGGCGGCGACCACGGCCAGGCTCCTGTCCCCGTAGACATAGTGGCCTTTGTCATCGATGAAGATGACCCGGTCGGCGTCCCCGTCCTGGGCTATGCCTAGGTCCGCGCCGGACTCCTTGACCAAGGATATCAGATCCCCGAGGTTCTCCTCCACGGGCTCGGAGGGGTGCCCAGGGAAGGTGCCTTCCGGGTTGCAGTTCAGGGTGGAGGCGCTCGCTCCCAGCCTCTGCAGCAATGTCGGAGAGCAGAGGGAGCCGGCGCCGTTGGCGCAGTCCAGCACCACGCGCAGGTTCGCCTTCCTTATGGCATCCAGGTCGACCAGGCTGAGGACGGCCCTCTGATAGTAGTCCAAGGCCCCGGAGGTGGGCATGACCGTTCCCACCCCCCTCCAATCCTTGTGGTCGAAGGCGCGGGAGAAGTAAATGCGCTCGATCTCCTCCTCCCTGGAACGGTGCATCTCCGTGCCATCGGCATCCACGGCCTTGATGCCATTGAACTCCGGTGGGTTATGTGAGGCGGTGACCATCACCCCGCCCGAGATCTCGCTTATCTTGACGAAGTACTGCAAAGTGGGCGTCGGCAGCGCACCTAGCTCCAGTACGTCACAGCCCACGGACGTCAAACCCGCGGCCACGGCCGAACGGAACATGTCCGCGCTGGTGCGACAGTCGGTGGCCAAGGCGACCTTGCCCTTCATGAAGGTGCCGATAGCCCTGCCCACGTCCAAGGCCAGCTGGGGGTCCATGAAATCGTTCACCACGCCGCGCACGCCGTTGGTGCCGAAGAGCCGTTGGGACATCATCCTACCTGGCCTTGTGCCTCTGGGAGACCAGCAGGAGATGGATTATCTCCGCCGCATCGTTGCACTTGTCCGATGAGTTCTCCAGGCAGTGCAGGATGTCCCTCATCAGATAAATGGCCTTGGGGTCGATGTCGGAGAAGAATATCTCCTTCTTGGTGCTGTAGTGGAGGTCGTCGAGGATGTGCTCCTGGACCTTGACGCCCTTCTCGTACTTCATCACCGCCTCCTCGTCGACGCCTAGGCTGTCGATGCAGCTCTTCAGCAGCTTGGCCGCCTTCTCCAGCTCCTGGGTCATGGCGCAGTACTTGTTCCAGAGGGTGACCGGGACGTTGACGTTGGCCTCGATCACCAGCTGGATGTTCATGCCCGCCTCCTTGGCCCAGTCGGCCGCGAAGTCCAGGCGCCTGATGAGGTGCATCATGTCCTCGCGTTCCTTGGAGGCGAGGTCGCCCTTGGACAGCTCCTCGGTGATGCGGTCCTCCAGGTTGTCCGCCTCCTTCTCCGACAGCGCCGAGCGCTTTATGGCATCCAGCGCCGCGTTCCGGTCCGACTTGCATAATGCAAGAACGGCCCTGTTCAGCTCCGTTATGGTGTCCGCCACCTTCTGCGCATGGTCGCGCAGCAGGCTCATAACCACCGACTCTCTCCTCTTGCCGAACCAATCCAGCAAGTTCTCCTTCTCACTCAAGTTTCACCGCCTCCGATACTCCTTCTATCGGCCTTGGATACACCACGGCCGCCTTCCTATTGAACATTAGATAGACCTCCTGACCAGGATGGTAGAGCTTGCCCTCGATCGAGGGAACGTCGAATTCGACCAGATCGTCTGACTGGGATCTGGCGCTCACCCTGGAGAAGGTCCCCAAATAAGTCAAGTACTCGATGCGGGAGAGCAACCCATCGGTGAAGGGGAAGACGAACTCTGGCCGAACTGACACCACCACCGCCTCACCCACCTGCGGGTCGCAGTTCTCGACCATGATCACCGAGTTGTCGCGCAGCTCGATCCAGCTCCCTCCTTCATGCCTCTCCTTCACCCACCCTTCGAGCAGGTTCGTCTCCCCCACGAAGTTCGCGGTGAAGACGTCCCTCGGTCTGGTGTAGAGCTGCTCCGGAGTGCCGGACTCCACGATCCCCCCAGCCCTCATGACCACGATGCGGTCCGAAACGGACATGGCCTCCTCTTGGTCATGGGTCACATGCACCACGGTCAAGCCCAGCTTCTTGGCTATCCTCCTGAGCTCGTAGCGCAGATCCACCCGGACCCTGGCGTCCAAGGCGGACAAGGGTTCGTCCAGGAGGAGTAATTTTGCGCCGGTCGCCAAAGCCCTGGCTAAGGATGCCTTCTGCTGCTCCCCCCCGCACAGCTCGGACGGGAACATGCCCATCTTGTCCAAGAGCTTGACCATCTCCAGATATTTCTTGGCCACCTGCTCCCGCTCCTCCATGGGCCTGTCCTTGACCGTGGGACCATAGGATACGTTGCCTTTAACCGTCATATGAGGGAACAAGGCGATGTTCTGGAACACGTAGCCGAGGTCCCTCTCCTCGATGGGGACGCCTTTCATGCTCTTCCCTCCAATGTAGACCTCCCCTTGGCTCGGCTCAAGAATTCCGGCAATGATGCGGATCAAGGTGGTCTTGCCGCAGCCGGACGGTCCAAGGATGGTCACGTACTCCCCGTCGGCGATGTTGAGGTCCACTTCATCCACGGCCATGACCTTGCCGAAGCGCATTGTGATGTGACGTAGCGAAACCTCAGGCATTCACTCCACCCTCAGCTCCTTGTCCAGCCCCCCAGGGGGCATGGCGAACACGGTCGCCTTGTCCGCGCTCCATTTGATATTCACTTTATCGCCGACCGCGAGCCTACCTAGTCGCCAGGAGGGGATCTTCGATGAAAACCTCCCGAGACCAGGGACGTCCATGTCCAGGTAGATGTTGCGCCCTTCGAAGAGGATGCGCTCCACCGTCCCATCGAAATAGCCTTCGCCTTCCTTGTGCACTTCGGTATTGCCGACCTTGATGCCGACCACCACCCTTTCTCCCAGCCTTCTCTCGCAAGGCCTGGCTAGGACCGCATGGCCCGAATCGCCTCGAACAAAGGTGGATTCCGCCTTTTCCTCCACTACGCCCACAAAAAAGTTCGACTGGCCCACGAAGTTGGCCACGAATGGGCTGGCAGGGTTGTCGAACACGTCCGATGGTGTCCCGACCTGGACCACCTTGCCCTCCCTTATTATGGCGATGCGGTCGGCCATGACCAGGGCCTCGTCCTGGTCATGTGTTACATGGATGGTGGTGATGCCCATGGACTTTGCTAAGGAACGGAGCTCATGGCGAAGGCTTATGCGCAACCTTGCATCCAAGGCCCGCAGGGGCTCGTCCAGCAACAGCACGCTCGCCCCGGAGGCTAGGGCCCTCGCCAAAGCCGTCCTCTGCATCATCCCCCCGCTCAATTCGCTCGGGTATGCATCCGGACGGTTGGTTAGCCTGACCAGGTCCAGCATGTCCGCCAAGGTACGTTCCTTGACATCTTTATCATATTCGCGGATGTCGGGCCCGAAGAGGATGTTCTCCGCCACCGTCAGCTGAGGGAACAGAGCATAGCTCTGCGAGAGCATGACCGCACGGCGGTCCTCTGGCTCAATCTTGTTCATCAGCTGTCCTTCGAACAGGACGTCACCCTTATCCTGCTTGGTGAGCCCTGAGATGATCCGAAGGAGGGTGGTCTTGCCCGCGCCGGTCGGTCCAAGGAGGCAGAGGTACTCACCGTTCTGGACCTCCAAATCGATGCGGTCCGCGGCTTGGATGTCTCCGTAGCTTTTGACGATGCCCTGCAGTATTATCTGGGGCGTCTAGCTCACCCCCTTCCTTCTTTTAATCAGATATCGAAGGGAGAGCATGAGCGCAAATGATATTATGATGAGAATTATGCAGGCCAGTGCGGCAGTGTAATAGTCCTTGTCCACTTTGACTAGGTTGACGATGAAGTTCGGCGCAGTAAGAACCGTTGTGGATATGGCCCTGGTCGCACCGGTCTCACCAAGGCTACGGGTAAATGCCATGATAGCCCCGGCCAGGATCGAGGCCTTTATCATTGGGAAGAGGACTCGCCTGAACCCTTGGATTGGCTTTGCCCCAAGGGTCCTTGCGGTCTCCTCATAGGTGGGATCGATCTCCTCAACCGCGCCGGTAACGTTCCTGACCATCAACGGATAGGTGAAGGCGATATGGGCGAGCATCACCAGGAATATGGCCATGGGGCCGGACACAGGCGTTCCGCCCGTCCAGAACAGCTTGAGGGAGAAGCCCAAGGCCACGGTAGGAACGATGAGCGGAATGTTCACCAGGATGTCCAAGGTCTCGGGCAACCACTTCGACCGGTTCTTCGCAATGTAAAGCGCGAGGGGGATTCCCAGCGCCAGGTCGATCACCGTTACCACACCAGCGATGAGGAACGAATTAAGCAAGGATTGGCCGAACTCGGACCAATTCGTAACCGTAGATGGTGAGGAGGTGAAGACGAAGGTGAAGACGAAGAACGAGGGGATGAGCACGATGAATACCAGGAAGAGAACGGAGGTGGCGTCCTTGAAACGGGGGGCTAGGCCACGGGAAAGTATCTTCTCGGGCCTGGGCCAGACCTTACGGAATGGGATGTGCACCTTCTTCACCACGATGGCCACCACCACCAATAGCGCGAGAGCCAAAATTATCAGCACGATGCTGGTGAACGCCAAGGCGGGTTGGCTCTGCAACGAGTCGATCAACGTGGGGGCGGTGTTGAAGTCGGTATTTCCGATGGTGGCCAATGCTGCCACCGTGCCCCCGGTCTCGCTCAGGCTCCTGGCGAAACATAGGATGATACCCGTCACCAGGCCGGCTCGGAAGAGCGGAAGGGTGATGGTGCGAACCGCGGTAAGCTTGCTCGCCCCCAAGGTCTGACCAGCGGTCTCGAAGGTCTGGTCGATCTGCTCCAATATCGCCGATAGGGAGCGCACCATGTAGGGGTAGGAGAAGACGATGTGGAGCAGGATGATGAGGATGAAGGGTGAGCTGACTATCTTGAGGCCGAGAGGATTGGTTAGGTCGGCCGGGGTCATGCCCCAGAAGATGGCGGCGGAGAAGCCAAGGGCAGCGGTAGGGACCGCCAATGGCATATCGATCAAGGTGTCCAGGAGCTCCTTGCCTCGAAACTTCTTCCGGACCAGTATCCAGGCCATGGGCAGGCCTACAAGGATGTCGATGAGGGTCACTATGGCCGCGATTTCGAAGGAATTGGCGATCGCTGTCCAAATCTGGGACATTATCTCCGGGTTCTGGATGACATCGGTCTGAATGAGGCCCCAGTTGGTGAAGGCGTAGGTGAGAACGAAGAGGGTGGGGGTAATGACGAAGGCGAGGAAGAAAATTATGACAACCCAATTCCAGAGATTGCGGACCATTGGCTTACTAACGAATACTGTCGCTCTCTCCAGCCGGCTCATTCAGCAACCCCGAATGAATGTATTAGGGGAATTGTTGTGGCAATAATAAACTATTCAATATTCCGGATTATTGCTTGGTGGCCAAAATCGCATTGGATATGACGCTGTCCTTGGCGACGACCGTCTTAGGTCCAATGATGGAGCCTGAGACCTTGCAGCAAGGCTCGAGCAAGGCTCCCTTCATGATCAACGAATTGTTGACCTCGCATCCTTCGGAGATGGTGGCGCCGGACTCGATGCAGGCATAGGGCCCTATCCTGGCGCTCCTGATAGAGCTTGACCGGATCAGATTGGGGGGTTCGACGACGCAGGCCTCGCACGAAGGTGAAGATGCGGCAGGCTCCAGGTCTAAGATTTTCGCCTGGGCGGCCAAGAAGCTCTCCCTGGTTCCACAATCCATCCAATGACCAGTGAACCTGTGCCCGAACAGCCCATAGTCGAGGACGTTGGGGAACACCTCCCGCTCGATGGACACCTGGCCTTTTCCGATGTAGTCCAAAATCTCAGGCTCGAAGACGTAGTACCCAGCATTGATTAGGTCGGAGCGCGCCTCTTCCCTCTTCGGCTTCTCCTGGAAGTTTACGATCCGACAGGCCCTGTCCAGCTCCACGACGCCGAATGCGCTTGGGTCGTCCACCTGCCATAAAGCGATGGTGCCGATGCCCCCCTTCTCCCGATGCACCTTTACCAGGGAACGCAAATCCAAGGAGGAGATGCAATCACCGTTCATGGCGATGAAGGTCTCGTCCAGGTGTTGGGCCACGTTCTTGATCGCCCCTCCGGTCCCAAGCGGGCTAGGCTCGTGCACCACCACCACCTTGCGACCGCAAGGCTGTGAAAGGAAATGCTCCTCCAATGCTTCCTTCATATAGCTGACTGCCAGCACGACGGTGTCCACGCTCTGGGGCAGGGACTCGATCATGCGCACGATGAGGGGCTTTCCCACCAGTGGCACTAAAGGTTTGGGTACGGAATATGTCAAGGGTCGGAGCCGGGTGCCGAACCCGCCTGCGAGGATGACCGCCTTCATGCAAATCTTTTCTTAGGCAACAGCCCTTTTTTTAGCAATTATGGTTCAAAGGGGGGATATGCTGACCACGTTGTTGCCGCGCAGGATGACCACGCCCAATCGCCTGGTCTGCTCCGCGGTCCTCTCCTCAGTCTCCTCGAGCACCATGTTCATGTACTCATCGTAGCCAGTAAGCTTGCCCTCTAGGACGCGGCTGTCCTTTAGGAGCAAGGAGATCTTCTTGTTCATAGACTTCTCGAGCAGGGCCAACGGCATTACCATGCGTAATCACTCTATCTGGGAATAATGGCTAGGAGTTTAAAACCTTTCGCGCTCGATTACACGGCCGCCCTTGCCTTGTTCCCTACCCTGTAACTGGGAATCTGTGCAAACAGCTTTCGGAGGGCTCATAAAGCCCGCCAACGGTCCTTCCGTTATCCCCTCTTTGGCTTTATCCTCAATGACCGGACATCGCACCCCAAACAAGGATATTTAGGCAGATGGGCATCTGGGTTGCAGATGATAGGCCGTAAGTCGCTGCTGATCGTCATTAGCAAGGCAATATCGGCCTTACTCGGGTTCATCGGCCTATTCCTAATCACCCGCAACTTCCCAGAGAGCGCGTATGGACAAATCGCCTACACCATGTCCCTGGTGGCCCTGTTCGCCTCTTTCGCGGACCTGGGGTTCGCGACGGCCTACATCAAACGCATTAATGAGGGCAAGGACCCGAGCGATTGCCTCTCCAGCTATCTGGTGGTCAAGCTACTGCTATTGGCCGTGATGGTCGGAGCGATCTTCATCAGCTTCTGGACTTGGACCAGTTTGATGGGTCGGCCGTTGAACGACACCGACGTTGAGCTCATCGCCCTCTTCACCCTCTACTTCGTGCTCTACAACATCGCCACCGTGGCCACTGCGACCTTCGACGCCAACCTGAAGACGGCGAAGACCCAGATTTCGTTGATCGCGGAGATGCTCGTGCGGGTACCTCTGATCTTCTTCTTCGCCATACCGGCTGGGAACGTCTACGCCCTGGCCTGGACCTACGTCATCGGTGGCTTGGCGGTCGCCTTGGTCAGCATCTTCCTCCTTTCCAGGGAGAGACTGAGACTTAAGAGACCTACCCTGATCAGGTCCATGGCCGTCTTCGCGATGCCCTTGGCGATAGCGGTCGTCCTTGGTACCATCATAGGCAACATCGACAAAGTCTCGCTCGGTTTCTTCTGGAACTCCTCGGAGGTCGCCAACTACGCCGCCGGTCAGTCCATCGTCAACATGCTCTACGTCTTCGGGGCGGCGCTGAGCACCTTATTGTTCCCAACCTTCTCGAGATTGTACGAGAACGGTGAGAAACGCTCCATGCAGGACATAGTACGAAGAGGCGAGAGGTATCTCTCCTACATCATCACGCCGATCGTCTGCGTCTTCCTGGTCTTTCCCATGCTGATCGCCACGGTGCTCCTGAGCGAGAAATACTCGGGGGCGGCAGGGGTGATGCAGGTGCTCTCCCTCAATGTCATCATCCTCGCCCTAGGTGGCATTTACATCACCGAGATCGTGGCCATGAATCGAGCGAAAGAGCTGGTGTGGATAAGCGCCGTCCAGCTGGCCCTGCTCCTTTGCTTCCTGGTCATATTCGTTCCAACGTCGTTCCTCCAAATACCGATGCTCGAACTAAGGGCGGTCGGCACCGCCCTTGCCGTGCTTCTTGCCACCCTGATCGTGGTGGTGATTTATAGAATCATGATCTGGAGGATGATCGGCCTTGGATACAACCATGCGATGTCGTTCCATCTGGTCGGAGCATTGCTCAGCATCGGAACGCTCTTGGCCATCGAGATGGTCTACCAGCCCACGAGATGGTATGACATCATCTTGACCTGGATGGCGTCCGCCGGCGTCTTCTACATCTCCCTCTACTTCATGAGGGAGCTGAAGGACAAGGACATCCGCTATTTCCTTGAGGTGCTGAATCCCGTAGAGATGGTGAAGTATCTGAGGATGGAGTTCGGAAGGAAACCCTAAGGCCTCATCTCGATACCTGCGACTCCATCCAGCGCTTGATGTCCTCCTTCCTGGAGGAAGGTATGCCGAAGTATTCGGGGAACTTCTTGCTGGTGGAGAGCAGGAGCGTCTGGCCTTGCTTCTTGACGCTGATGAGGCCAGCGGAGCGGAGCACGCGCACGTGCTCGTACACCTCCGAGCCCAGCGCCTCCACGAGCTCGCTTTGCCGGATGGGTTGGTTGTAGGCGATATAGGCGGCGGTCTTCAGCACCTCCTTGGGGACCTCGACCTCCGCGAAAGGCATGCCGTAGCCGGTGAACTCCTTGCGTAGCTGCATGGAGTACCTTATGCCGATCTTGACCACCTCTATGGCCGAGCCTCGCTCCTCATATTCCTTTTTGAGCCGGGCAAGGGCCCTGCGGATGACATCGTCGGAGAGCTGCGACGCCGCTTCTATCTCGGCCATGCGCAAAGGCTTGGAGGAGGCGAAGAGGACGGCCTCCACGATCCTTTGCGGGTCGCCCTGTTCCAATTCACATCACCGCGCTCTGATGGGGCAGCTTGACGGCCGCCTTGGCGTCCTCCAGCAGGCCAATGTCCCAGGGGATCTTGATCTCCAGGAATATCTGGCCGTAGGGAAGGTCGTCCTGCCACAGCGATATCTTGCCGTTGCGGGCGAGGAAGAGCAGGGAGATGAAGACCGTGACCCGGTCCTCCTTTCCCCCTCCGAAGATGTCGTCGATGGGGACAGGTCCGTTGCCGCACCTCATGATGCGGGTCCAGACCTCCTCCACGTCCTTCTCCAGGTCCTCCGCGTGGTTCTTGGGGTCGAACTTCTGCTCCGCGGCGCTGATGGCGTCTCGGATGCGCTGCCTCTGCTCCCGCAGTTCGGCCTCCTCGCGGGCGTCCTCGAAGGCGTCCAGGAGCTCGATCAAGCTGACCGGTCGTTGCTGCTGGTGCCTGATGGCCTCGCACAGGTCGATGCTCTCGGGAACGTCCACCTGCACCTGGCTGGCTGGCCCCTCCACGAAGCAGTCGTCTATGACGTCGAAGTCCCAGTCGGAGCAGAACATCTGCTGCTGGTCCTGGCTGGCGGCCAGGACCTCCTCGCTCTGCAGCTTGAGGATGCTCCAGGCCATGAACACCAGTTTCCCGGCGACGATGAAGTTCACTTCCGAGTTCTTCACCCGGCGCAGGTAGAGGTCGGTGAAGGAGACCAGATCGATGTCCCAGGGGTCGAAGTTGTTGTTAAGCACCAGGTCGAAGACCAGCTGCATGGAGCGGTCCACCGGGTCCTTGATGACCACGTCCTGTTCCATCTGGAACTGGCGCGCGATGTCCAGATATCTATCCAGCTTGTGGTGCGCATCGTCCTCGGATATGAGCGCCTTGTGGAACATGAGGTGGCCCAGCACGCTGTCGAGTCCCTGGCTCATGCCTCTCCCCCCGCCTTCTCCTCAGGGATGTGCAGTTCGTCCTGCAGGTCCTTGATGTCCCCGATGTTGGGGCGCATGATCACGTTGGTGATGCCGGCCTCGCCCTTGGTGACGCCAACGATGTGGTCAGCCTTGCTCAAGGTGACCTTCCTCAGGGAGATCATCACGAACTGAGCGGTCTTGGACGACTTCTGCACGCGGTGGGCCACCATGTCGGCGTTGACCGCGTCCAGGAACATGTCCACCTCATCCAGCAGGTAGAAGGGCGACGGTTGGTACTGTTGCAGGGCGAAGATGAAGGCCAGCGCCGCCAGCGACTTCTCCCCTCCGCTCAGGGCCTCCAGGCGGAGCACCTTTCCGTTACGGGGACGGACCTTCATGATCAGGCCTCCCTCGAACGGCTGGTCGGGGTTCTCCAACACCAGCTCGGCCTCCCCGCCGCCGGAGAGGTCGGCATAGGTGACCTTGAAGTTCTCGTTGATGGCCAGGAACACTTTGGATAGGGCCTCCTTCTTCCTCTCGTTCAGCTCCTTCATCAATTTGATGAGGTCCTTGCGCTGCGCGTCCAAGCGGTTGCTCTCGCCTTTGAGCTCGTCGTGCCTGGTGCGCTTCTCGTCATAGTCCTTGACCGCCCTGAGGTTTACCGCGCCCATGGTGTTGAGGGTGCGCTCGCAAGATGCTATCGTCTCCTTGAGGTCCTCGAGGGTGGGCAAAGGAACCTGGACCACCACGGTGTAAGTGGATATCTCAGCCTCCACCTCCTTGAGCCGGTCCTCTGCCGCCCGCTGCTTGGTGATCATTCCAATGTTGATATCCCCCGAGGTCTCGATCTTGCCCTGTATCCTGTCCCTCTCGCCCTCTTGGAGCGTCTTCTGGCGGAACAGGTCGTCGCGCTTGTCCCTAAGGCCCTTCATCTCCTTGCCCATCGATTCCTCGACCTTTCTCAAGCCATTCAGCTCCACGTTGAGGCGGGCATCGGCCTCTTGAGAATCCTTGATGGCCTTCCGGAGGCGAGAGACCTTCTGATGGAGGTCGCCTTCCTCCTTGACATGATCGGCGTGCTTCTCCTTGGCCATCGTCAGCTGTGCGGCGGTGGTTTCCTTCTCTGCCTTCAGGTCGGCAACCTTGCCGGACAGCTCGGTGATCTCGGACTGCAAGGACTTGAGGCGGTTGGAGAGCTCCTTGGGTGCAATCTCCACGATGCGCTTGCGGCCAGAATCGCGCTCCGCCTTGTTCCTCTCCCATCGCGAGGTCAGTTCGGTGAGCTTGACATTGACGCCTTCGAGCGACCGTTCGGCCTCGCTCAGCTCCGATTGCCGCCTCCTCAGGTCCTCCTCCGCCTGTGAGAGCCTGGCCTTGACCTCCTTCCTTCTCTCATCCAAGGCGGCTATCTTGACGTTGTTGGTCGAGCCAGAGTTGTTGGTGTCCCTCATGGAGGCCTCAACGGTAACAAGGTCGGCGCGGACCTTGCGCAGCTCCTCCTGGACCTTCTCGGCGTGCTCGGTGGTCTTCCTCAGCTCCTCTCCAAGCTCGTCGAGCTTGTTCTTGGCCGTGCCGAACTTGAGCTGGGAGGACTCGACCGTCCCACCCACCATGGCGCCGGACGACTCGATGAGCTCGCCGCCAAGCGTGACCAGCCGAACTCCGCCCATCAGCCTCCTGGCCTTGTCCAGGGTGTCCACCACCACCGTATCCCCGAATACGTACCAGAAGGCGGCGCGATACTTCTCGTCGAAGCGGATGAGGTCGATGGCGAAGCCCTCCGATTCCTTCTCTGCCAGGATGGACTTGCCGCGCGGCTTGCCGTCAAGCATCTTGTTCAAAGGCAGGAACGTGGCCCTCCCCAGGCCGTTCCTCTTCAGGAATTGGATCGCGGTGGCCGCCACTTCATCGTCATCCACCACGATCGACTGCATCCGGTTCCCTGCGGAGACATTGAGGGCGACCTCATACTTGGGGTCGACCTCGGCCAGCTCGGCGATGGTGCCGTGGATGCCTTTGAGCTCGCGGCGGTCCCTCGCCTCCAGTAGGGAGCGGACGGCGCGATTGTAGCCCTTGGCCACGGATTCGGCGGCCTCCGTCTCTGCCTTTAGCTGGCTGTACTCCCTTGTCAGGCGGCGTATCGCTTGCTCCAGGTCCTCGGCCTGGCGACTCAACTTCCCTTCCAGGTTCTTCTTCTGGAAGAGCTCCTCCTGAAGGGCCTTCAGTTCTTGAGTGGAATTCTTATCGGCGGAGCGGAGGCCCTTGATGTTGAAGTCCGCATCGGCGGCCTCGAACTCCAGGGTCTTCTTTCCCTCGTCCAGGTTGGACATCTCCTGGCTGAGGCGCTCCTTCTTGTCCTGCAACCTGTCCTTCTCCAGGATCAGGGCGTTGCGCTCCTCCTCCAGCTCGCGCACCAGGTCGTCGAGGGAGGCCACCTTCTTATCGAGGTCTCCGAGCTCCTGGTCGTGGTGGGAGACCTTTTTCTGGACCTCTTCCAGCTCCTTCCTCTTCTTGTCCAGGAACGTGAGCTGGTCTAGGTATGAGGCTTCGGTTGACTTCAGGGCGCTGGAAAGATCGTTCAATTCCTTGACCAGGTCGGCTTTCTCCTTCCCTAGGGAGCTGAGAATCGTATTGAACTCCTCCAGGTCGTCCTGGGCCCTCTTGCCCTGCTCTTGGTTCCTGGCGATGTCGATCTTGACGGCGTCCATCCTGTCCTTGAGCTCCTTGAACTCATTGCCGCCCCGCCTCTCGATCTCCTTCTCTGCGGCAACGATCTTCGATTCCAGGTCCTTTATCCCATCTGAGCATTCGGTCTTCTTGACCTTCAGCCCTTCTATCTCGCGCTCATACGCCAGCATCTGTTTCTTTATTGAGTCGATCTCGGTGAGCGTCGATTCCTTCCTCTTATGGGCCAGCTGGACCTTGGCCATGGTTAGCTTGTCCTTCGCCTCCAGGTACTTGAGGGCTGAGGTGCGCTCCTCCTCCAACTGCTTTATCTGCTTGTTGAGCTCGTCGAGGATGATGCTGATGCGCTCGATGTTCTCCTCAGCCACCTTCCGCTCCGCCTCGGCTTTGCATATCTCCTCGTCGTATTTGATGATGCCAGACATGTCATCCAGTATGCGACGGCGGTCCACCGATGACATGGTGACTATCCTGGTCACGTCGCCCTGCTGGACCAAGTTATATCCTTCGGCGGATATGCGCGCGTTCTGAAGCAGGAAATCGAACTCGCTCAATGATGACTTTCGATCGTTCACATAGAAGTAGGAGTTGTAGCCGTCGGAGCTCTCTGAGAGCTTGACGTGCCTTGTCAGACGCACAACTTCTGAATCGATGGGGATGGTTCGGTCATGGTTGTCAAAGACCAGAGAGACCTTGCAGTGATCCGCAGGCTGCTTGCTCGGTCCTCCGTTGAAGATCAGGTCGGTGAGCTTCGCCGCCCTCAGCGCTTTGGAGCTCTTCGGTCCTAGGACGAAGAGTATGGCATCTGAGATGTTGCTCTTGCCAGACCCGTTCGGACCTGTGACGGCGGTGAACCCCTCAAGGAAGGGTACGGTCATCCTCTTGCCAAATGACTTGAAGTTCTCCAGCTCGAGCTGTTTTAGATACATGCGCGACCTCCCGTTGAGAGGGTCGAATAGAACGGGTCCTCCACGTGGAGAGAGACCTCTATCTGCAATCCCATCCCTCGAGTCCGACACGTGTCGGACAACGATTAGTATTGTGCTGTCAATATATATAGTTTTATCTGGATGCGCAGCTCCCCAGAACCTTCCCACGCAGGCTGATACCGATACACGCTTCTATACCTGGGGCTTTTTGAAATTGGCTGTAACTAAACGCGTTTCCTCAGCAATTTCGCTGGGTTGCCTGCTACAACGGCATAGGCTTCTACATCCTTGGTGACGACGGACCCAGCACCTATGACCGAACCCTCGCCGACATGGACTCTAGGAAGTATGATCGCTCCTATTCCGATGTCGCATCCATCCTCGATCACGACCTCCCCGAATTCCAGCTGATTGTCGATCACCGGTCTCGATATAGGCCCCTCCCCATGCACGGACGTCAGGATTTTGACCCCTGGGCCGATGCCGACCGATTTCCCGATTCGGATGCCTCCAGCGCTATGGAGGAAGCACATCTGGCCAATCCAGGTGTTGTCCCCTATGACCATCTCTTTCTTATGATATCCTTTCAAAATTGTATAATGGCCAACATAGACGTTGTCCCCGAGAGCGATGTTCTGGGGGTTGAAGACCAGAGCACCATCCTCGATGACGACGTTGCGGCCAATCGACCTGAAGTCGGACAACTTGTAGCTTCCTGTCCCATGGGTGTGATAGTCTCTTTGCCCGCCTTGGTTCAATTCGCTCCCTCCAAATGGTAGGTCAAGCTATAGTGAAATATTTTGTTTGTACCAATCCACTGTTCGCCGCATCCCCTCCTCGAATGGCACCGTCTGTTTGAAATCGACGATGTCCTCCGCGAGAAAGATATTGGCAATATGCCTCTTCACATCAGCAGGGCGGTCTGGCTCGTAAATAATCTCACCTCTGAAAGCCATCAGGTCGGCGATTAATCTCACCAAATAGTTGATGGAAATTTCCTTTCCGCTGGCGATGTTCAGAACCTTCTCCCTGGTATTCTTGCAATCGTACATCTTGATGGCGGCGTTTGCAGTGTCCGTGACATAGAGATAGTCCCGTGTCTGTTTACCATCGCCGAAGATGTGCGGGCTCTCCCCTCTCATGATGCTCGCTATGGTTATTGGAATCACTCCCGCATAGCTCGCTTCGTTCTGCCTCGGCCCATAATTATTGAAGGGCCTAATTATCGCGGCATCGATACCGAACGTGCGACAATATGAGAGGATCAGCAGGTCCCCTGCAGCCTTGCTCGCCGCATATGGGGTGGTTCCATTTAGGGGATGGTTCTCGTCCATTGGGCCGGAGATGGAGTTGCCATAGGCCTCCGAGGATGAGAAATGGATGAGGGTCTCGAATAGACCCTGCCTCGCCAGCTCGCATATAGTCAGGGTCATGTTGACATTCTGAGTAAACGTCCACGCAGGTTTCTCCAGGCTCGCGGGAAGGGGGACGACTGCCAGGTTAAAGACCACATCCGTGCCCTCGTCGCGAAGTATCCTTCCCATGGCTTCTTGGTCGGCGACGTCCTGGACATGGACTTTTAGATCCTTGCGCTTGGTTCTCGCTTCCTTTATGTTCCTCTCTTTACCTAGGAAGAAATTATCCACAACGGTTATTGTCTCGACTTCCTGCAGAATCAATTGGTCGACGAGATGGCTGCCTATGAAGCCCGCGCCGCCCATTATCATCACCGACTTGTTGCGAAGACTCATGCCATCTCCCTCATAGATTCCTTCAACGCATCAACCACTGCGCCCACCTCCTTCTCTCCCATCGAATAATAGAATGGCAGTGCT
>Ga0209253_10001269_pt1 | contig 22163 bp, 19 predicted proteins | sample FrelakmetBRP12BR_FD_187145 | JGI IMG/M metagenome (GOLD analysis project Ga0209253, IMG submission 187145) | Freshwater lake sediment microbial communities from the University of Notre Dame, USA, for methane emissions studies - BRP12 BR (SPAdes)... | ecosystem: Environmental > Aquatic >...
AGGAATGAGATTAGACCATTGGCCTCCCAAGAAATCTGAAGAGGAAATAGAGTCAGGAGCCATTGGATAGGAGCAGGGGATGAGGCATCGTGTTGCAGGAAGAAAATTAAGTCGCCACACTCAACATCGAGAGTTGATGTTTCGTAATATGCTGGTCTCGTTGCTTCAATATGAACGGATCAAAACCACTCTGGCCAAGGGAAAAGAGCTTCGACGTTGGGCAGATCGAATCATCAGTCTCGGAAAGAAGGGAACGCTTCATGCCAGAAGACAAGCCTTTGCTCTTCTTCGCAATGAAGGGATCGTAAAGAAACTCTTTGATGAAATCGCCCCAAAGCTCAAAGATCGCGAAGGAGGTTACACTCGAGTTTTTAAATTTGGGTGGCGCCAGGGAGATGGGGCTCCCCTTTCTCTCGTTGAACTGGTGACCTTTGCCCACCCGGAAGAGAAGAAGAAATCGACGATCAAGAAGGCCAAAGAGGTTCTTGAAAAAGTGACTCCAAAAAGGAAAGGAAAAGGAGAAGAAAAAGAGAAAAAGAAAGAAAAGGAAAGAGGAATCGAGAAGGAGAAGAAAGAAAAGAAGGCCAAGAAAGAAGAAAAAGAAGCGCCCAAAGAGAAAAAGGAAAAACCGAAGAAGAAATCTTCTGAAGGAAAAAGTAAATAACACCTCATTCTTTAATCCAAAAGCCCCTATACCCAACCGATATAGGGGCTTTTTTATTACTTTCTTTAATTGTCCTGACCATTATTTGAGTTGACAGACAGTGTCAAGATAACCTTTCTTAGAACTTCTCCCTGCAAGGTTTCAAGTCTTCGCTCTAAGGCAACTCTTGAGGTCAACGATTACGGAAAATCGTCCGCCTCAATTCAATATACGAAAATCATATCACAACATTCCTGATCGCTTCAAAACAGAAGATAGATAGCAGATATCTTGAATTTTTCTTGGTGGTAGATAGTTCAAACCCTCACGATTCCCTTATAAAACAAAATTAACAAGTTGCCCGGCTAAATGGACACCCAAATGGACACTGCGCACCAAGAAATGAAAGAAGGGGTCTAAACATTAGAACAAAGGCCTTGGCTTCCTGCTCCCCGGGGTGAAGGGGGCAAGTTTTACCAAATTTTCCTTTGACAAAGTTATATTCATAAAATATAGTACTATTTATTTAATAAATATAATTCATTAAAATGAGCATAAGAGAACGCAAAGAAAGAGAAAAAGAAATGCGGCGGCGTCAAATACAGGATGCTGCCAAAGAATTATTTATACGTAATGGCTTCAGTTCGACCACCGTGGAGGAAATTGCCGAAAAAGCCGAATTGAGTCCAGCTACGATTTATCTTTATTTCAAAAATAAGGAAGAACTTTACGCATCTATAAATTTGATTACTCTCCAAGATTTATTTAATGAAATAAAAAAAGTTTATAGTAACAAGAAGTTATCGGTTGAAGAGAAAATAACCAAGTTTAAAGATGGAATGTATAAAGTATTTAAAGATGATCCACTCATCTTACGTAATATTTTACATGTCCAATTAGAAGATACCTTATCTATCCTAAGCAAGGAACTTTTAGATCAGCTCAATAAAATATCTCAAAAGACAATGACCATGATTGCTCATGTCTATGAAGAGGGAGTTCGTCAAGGAAAATTCAGAGAGGGACATGGGATGGCCCATGCCGATATCATCTGGTCAATTTTTACAGGTCTTGTGATATGGGAAGAATCAAAAAGAAGGATTAACCCGAGAAAAGATTTCCTTAAATCTAGCCTGGATAGGGCTTTTGATATCTTTTGCCGGGGCATTAGAAAATTATGAAATATTTTTGATATTCACAGTAGTAACCCAAATCTATTTGATTCCTCAACGTGTTCTTGTGGAAAAGGGATATGGATCCAAACAACTATAATATCTTTTCTTTTATCAAACGTAATGCCAGAATTTACGGTAACAGAATTGCTTTGATATTAGGGAATGAAAGAATAACCCATGGTCAGTTTCTGGAAAATGTAAATCAACTTTCTTGTGGGCTTATGGATGCTGGTGTGGAAAAGGGCGATCGAATCGCTATCTTGAGCCAAAATAGCTTAGCGTATGCTTATCTTTGCGGCGCAGCCGCCAAAATAGGTGCCATTCTCCTGCCCCTCAACTGGCGTCTAGATTCGGAAGAGATCGAATATATCATCTCCGATGGAACACCAAAGATTATATTTGTCAGTTCAGAATTTCAGGACATGATGAAGCCGTTAATTCCCAAGTTTTGTTTCATTAAAAAGACCTATGCTTTAGGTCAGGCTGATGGTTTTTTCGAGGCTTTTAATGATTTAATGATTAGTGAAGGGATTTCCCCCGAGGGGAACATACGTTCAGATGATGATTACATGATAATTTATACCGCTGCAGTTGAGGGCAGACCGAGGGGTGCACTCTTAAGCCATCAAAACGTGATTGCCTCTAATTTACAATCCATATACTATTGGGCATTAACAAAAGAAGATGTGCATCTTCTTTTGCTGCCTTTTTTTCATATTGCTGGATTGGGCATGGTTTTAAGTGTCATGCAGGTCGGAGGCTCAAATATCATAATCCCAAAGTTTGATGTTGATCTTGCTCTCAAACACATTCAAGAGGATAAAGTAACGGTTTTTGGGGAGTTTCCCCCTATACTTAAGACCCTGATGGAGAAGGCCGAAGGAGGCAATTATGATCTTTCGAGTGTGAGACATGTTGTCGGTTTGGATCATCCCGACACCATCAAGAAGTTTCAAGAAATGAGTGGCGGGACCTTTTGGTCTGTCTACGGGCAATCGGAGACCTCAGGCGTTTTCACCTTTGCCCCCTATTTTGAAAAGCCGGGGTCTGCAGGGTTGCCAAGTTTCATGGCCGAGGTTGAAATCGTGGACGAGTATGATAACTTTGTCGAAACAGGACAATCCGGTGAGATTGTGATCCGGGGTCCGATGGTATTCAAGGGTTACTGGAACCAGGAAAAGGACAATGCCTATATTTTCCGTAATGGATGGCATCATACTGGTGATATGGGTAGTTTTGATGCTGATGGATACCTTTGGTATAAAGGACGATCAACTACGAAGGATCTGATCAAGACAGGAGGGGAAAACGTTTACCCAGCAGAAGTGGAAACGGCGATCCTTAAGCATCCTGCGGTAAAGGAAGCTGTGGTCTTCGGGGTTCCCGATTCCAAGTGGGGTGAGACCATCAAGGCGGTCTGCGTTTTAAAGCAAGGAGAGAGGCTGACTGAAATTGAGTTGATTGAATTCGTCGCAGGTCGGATCGCCCGATATAAGAAACCAAACCATGTAGTATTTACTTCAAGTCTCCCCAAAAACGAGAACGGTTTCGTTGATCGACAAAAGGTCAAGGCAGATTATGGAAAAGCCTAAGGGGTTATAATTGGGCGTAAGTAGGAAAGGCGAAGGCTATGGAAATAATGACCCGAGAAGCTCTTTCAGAAAAACCTTTAACAGGAGGAAAGATGGGAAGCCTTAAAAAGTTAAGGTTATTTTACTCAAAAAAATCAAGTTACCAAGGAGGAATTAAAATGAAAAGGAGACTTATTACAATTTTGTTTGTAGGTTTTTTTCTAATTCCTACTTTAACAGAAGCTTCGGGAAAAAGCCTAACAGTGGCTGTATCGGCAACCTATACGGGGGGCTTTGCTGCAATCGGTAAATATGTTTCGGACGGAGAAATCGATTATCTAAACTGGATAGCAAGTCGTGGTGGAATTGAATACAAAGACCCTGCAAGTGGCAAGAAAGAAATGGCGGCCATAAAGGTTATATGGGAAGATAACCAATATGATGTGACGAAGTCCGTAACAGCCTATAAAAGATTCAAAGCCCGCAAGGCGAATGTGATCACGGGCTTTGGCAGTACCCCTGGAGAAGCTTGTGCTGCAAGCGCTTCTCGGGATATGTTGCCATACCTTTCATGGTATTCTTATGCCAGTCCAGCGGGGTATAAACCAAAACCACAGTATTACTGGACTCTTTTACCTACCATTTGTGAATCCATCACTCCGATGATCAAATGGTTCATAAAGGAAAAGTGGCAAGGTCCCGGGACGCCGAGAATTGGCCTGATGTCTGCGGATTTACCTTCCTGGAGGGTTCTGGGCAAAACCGGCCTCATGGATTCGTACGTTAAAAGCGTGGGAGGTGAACTGGCAGGTATCGAATTTATCCCTCTCATGGCGACGGACCTATCCATACCCATTACGAGACTTGTGACGGACAAAAAGGTGGATGGTATTGTCTTCACAGGCGCATTGTCTCAAACGGTTGTCTTGGCAAAAGACTTACAACGGCTGGCCATCGATCTTAAAAAAACAACGGTCATTTGTAATGCAAGCGCCTGGGATGAGAGCCTCTTCAAATCGATACCTAAAGAAGTGGAAGGACTATACGGAGAAGTCTTTGCTGTTTCAAGTGAAGAAAATGTACCTGGTATGAAAAAGGTGAAAGAGGTGGCAAAATGGGCGGGTAGAAAGCCTGAGGAAGTAACGATTAATTACACAAACGGATTCGTGGGCTCGCTTGTACTCGAAGCAGGAATCAAAAGGGCATTGGAAAAGAAAGGTTATGAGAACGTCATCAAATCGGGTGAGGCGATCAGAGATGAGTTACACAACTTCAAGGCTCTTGATATTGGAGGGATAGCACCAACGGTAGCAGTCCTTCATCCGGACGAGCCCTATTTCATCAACTACAGTCGTATGGTTGAGGCGAAGGGCAACAAATTCAGCATTGTAGGAGCATGGACTTTAATAGATCGGATTAAAGGAGCAATCGAGTAAATCACCTTTTCATGTAGAAGAAAGGAGATATTTTTATGAAGATGAAGCAATATTTTATCCAAACCATGTTGATGATAGCATTCATTTTCGTCTTTTCCTTATATCCTATGACAGCAGTGGAGGCAGGTCCAAAGGCGACGTTAAAGGCTCCAAATGTTTTAATGATTGTCTGCTTGCCTTCCTTTGTGGGGTCCGAAAGTATTACCATGAAACCCATTTTCAATATCAGTAATCCAAACAAGTCGCTCATCGAAGTCAGTCTGGATTATCTGCTCGAAGTCGGAGGGAAACAGATCGGCAAATCTCAGGTCCCTAAAGCCTTTATCCCTCCTAATGAAACGCTTGAAATAAATGATGCCATGGTCGTTCCTTTCAAAACCTGGTTTGCTGCAGAGGCCTTAAGCGGTAAAAGTCCAAAAGAGGCCATCCTTTTGATTGCTCCGTTGTGGAAAGGGCTGGGGGGGTTGCGTCCGGACCTCATCAACGAAGAAACCTGGGAAAAAATACCTGCCAATAAAGCTGCCATGTTGGCAACGGGATCTGTTGTTGTAAAAATGGATGGCCGCCAAGAAATTTTCCATTTCATCAGCGAATGGCAAGACTAAAATGAGCGGGGGGATAGGTTTCAGGGTGCCACCTTCCTTTGCGGAGTCCTGAGCCCAAATCCTTGCCGATTTGTGCGAGTTTACTGGGCATGGGAAATTCGAAATATAAATAGTTTATTGAATGATCTGCTGCATGGACAAACTCCGTTTTAACGGATACTGAAATGGTGATAAGCTGAATGTCGGGTATGTTTGAAGAACCCATATTGGAGATAAGAGATGTGCATTTGTCGTTTGGGGGAATCAAATGCCTTGCTGGCATCAGCTTTGATGTGTTTGACAAAGGGTTGCTGGCCATTATTGGACCTAATGGCGCGGGGAAGACGGCGATGCTCAACTGCATTAGCGGATTCTATCGCCCACAACAGGGAAAGATTCTTTTTAAGAAAAAAGATTTGACGAAGCTGCCTCCCCATCATATTGCAAAACTCGGGATAGGTCGCACATTTCAGAATCTGGCAGTCTATGCTGGCGCTTCCACTATTGATAATCTTCTTGCTGGAAGACATTTCCATACAAAAGAAAACATCTTCGCACAGGCATTTTGGTTTGGCCCGGCCATGAAAGAGGAGATGAAGCAACGACTTATCGTAGAAGAAATCATTGATTTCATGGAGATCGAACCGAGCCGATACTCTATCGTAGGTAGCCTGCCCTACGGGCTTAGGAAAAGAATTGAATTGGGCAGGGCTTTGGCCATGGAACCCAATCTATTGTTGCTGGACGAACCGATGGCGGGTATGAACTTGGAAGAAAAAGAGGATATTGCTCGGTTTATTTTGGATATTCATGAACTAAGGAAAATTCCCATCATTCTCATCGAACACGACATGAGCATGGTGATGGATATTGCTCAAAGGATTGTTGTATTGGACCTCGGGGAAAAGATCGCTGAAGGTGATCCAGATCAGATAAAGTCAAACCCAACCGTTATCAAGGCTTATCTTGGGGAACTGGAGACGTGACCCAACTGGAGCGAATTCAGAGGAAGACATTTGAAATAGGGTGATTCCAAAAAGGATAAACCAAACATTGGATAATCTAGACACGATCCACAAAATATTAGATCGAAATCGCCTCCAATATGGTAACAGAGTCGCGATGCGCAAAAAATATCTTGGGATCTGGCAGGAGTATACCTGGAACGATGTTTATAATCACGTGGTATGGATTGGCTTGGGTTTCCTCTCCCTTGGGGCAAAGAAAGGAGACCGGGTGATCATCATTGGAAACAACGATCCCGAATTGGTATGGGCTCAATGGGGAGCTCAACATGCTCACCTCATTGTCAGCTGTCTCTACGTGGACTATCTCCCCGACGAGGTCAAATTTTTTATCAGGGATTGCGAAACCAAGTTTATGTTCTGCGAGGACCAGGAACAGGTGGATAAGGTGATACGGATCAGAGATGAGTGTCCAAGCCTTGAGAAGATCATTTATTGGGATTCGAAAGGATTATGGTCTTACGACGAACCATACCTGATGAGCTTGGAACAATTGGAAACTCTTGGGAAAGAATACGGAAAAGAACAACCAGGACTTTTCAAAGAGAATGCAACCAAAATGAAAGCAGAAGATGTCGCGGTGATTATCTACACGTCGGGAACAACCGGTGCCCCAAAGGGAAACCTGCAAACGTATACATCCTTACTGGAGTATGGGAAGCAGGGCTGTGCGCCGATTGGCCTTCAACCATGGGATGAATATGTCTCCTATGCCTCTCCCGCTTGGGCGGAGCAGATCGTGGGTCTGTCGATCTGTCCGATCTACCCCCTCATCATGTCTTTTGCCGAAGAGCCAGAGACGGTTATGGCCGATCTAAGAGATATCGGCCCCCACTTTATCTGGTTCACCGTTCGTCAATGGGAAGATTTGGCTCGTCAGATTCGAATAGGAATCGACAAAGCTTCTTTTTGGAAACGGTTTCTCTTCAACCAAGCCATGAAAATAAGCTTGAAGAGACTGACCAACATCGAGAAGGGTAAACCTATTTTCCCCTTTTTGAAAATCATACATCGACTGGCAGATTTTTCTGTATTGCGGAAAGTCAGGGACTATTTTGGTATGAAAAGGGCCCGGTGCTGTGCGTCAGGAGGAGCCCTTTCATCTCCTGACCTTCCAAGATTCTTTAAAGCCCTGGGGCTTCCTTTTAGCAACCTGTACGGAACGGTCGAGGCGGGGATGCTGACGACAACTCATCCCTTGGATACAGCCTATTCTTCCATAGGAAAGGCCAATCCAGGGAAAGAAATCAAAATAGAAAGGGGCGAGATTTGGGCCAAAGTGGGAAAGGAGCGTCCTGGATATTGGAACAAGCCGGGCCTTTGGGAAGAGCAGGTCAAAGATGGATGGTATCCAACAGGAGATGCGGGGTGGATGGACGATGAAGGGTATATCTATTATATTGACAGGATATCAGAGATGTCCTCTTTGAGAAACGGCTATCGGTTCAGCCCGCAGTTCATTGAGACGAGACTCCGGTTTAACCCTTATATCAAAGACGCCATCGTATTTGGCGCCGAGGAAGACTATGTGGTGGCCATCATCAGTTGCGATTTCGGAATGGTGGGGAGATGGGCGGAGTCAAGACATATCCCTTATACCACGCTGGTGGAGATGTCTCAACTGCCCCCTGTCATACAGCTTTTGAGGGAACAAATTCGTCAGGTCAATGATTCGATCCCTCTTGAGAGTAGAGTAAAGAAATTTATCAGCCTCCATAAGGAATTTGATCCAGATGAGGCCGAGCTCACTCGCAGCCGGAAACTGAAACGAACTGCGGTCACACAAAAATACAGTGAATTGCTGCGGGCCATGTATGAAGACAAGAATGATGTGAGTATGGAGACGGAGGTCACCTATAAAGACGGAAGAAAGGCAAGAATCAAGACTTCATTAACTGTGAACATCTTATAGAAAAGGAAGGTTAGCGTTCAGGTTATTTTACCCCAAAACGAATCGCAGGTCACTGGAAGGATCGTCTATTCTTATGCTTGAGCTTGTTAATGTGGAAGTCAGGTATCATGAAGTCATATTGGTCATCAGGGGAATCAGCCTCGAGGTTCAACAAGGACAGATCGTCAGCCTTTTGGGGGCCAATGGTGCAGGAAAGACCACAATCCTGAAGGCGATCTCAGGGATCCTTCATCACGAAGATGGCAAAGTGAGTGAAGGTTTTGTGAAATTTGAGGGGAAACGGATAGATAGATTGGAGTCTTATGCGATTGCCGAAGCCGGGATTCTTCATGTCATGGAAGGAAGAAGGATCTTTGAGCATCTGAGTGTAGAAGAAAATTTGTTAACCGGAGCCATCATGCATGGGAACGTTAGGACCCATAGCGATTTGGAGAAAGTTTACACGTACTTTCCAAAGCTGGCCACCGTTCGCAAAAGAACGTCAGGTTATCTCTCTGGAGGTGAACAGCAGATGGTGGTGATCGGCCGAGCCCTGATGGGTCAACCAAAACTATTCCTTTTGGATGAACCGTCATTAGGTCTGGCTCCATTATTGATTAAGGAAATTTTTGACATTCTCAAGACAATTAACAGGGACGAAGGAATCAGCATGCTGCTGGTCGAGCAGAACGCAAGAATCGCTCTCGATTCAAGCAATTATGGATACGTGTTGGAAAACGGCCGTATCGTTCTGGATGGTCTGTCAGATAAGCTTAAGCAGAACGAGGATATTAAAGAATTTTACTTAGGGCTTTCGGAATTGGGAAGCAGGAGGAGCTATAGGGATTTCAAACATTACTCAAGACGGAAGAGATGGTTATAAGAGATGGGGAAAATTCTGAACTATATTATAGCAGGGCTGGCTAATGGCTGTATTTATTCATTAATTGCCATAGGGTTTGTATTGATCTATAAGTCATCCAGTATTCTGAACTTTGCTCAGGGAGCCATTGTCATCCTAAGCGCTTTCGTCTTCTATTCGTTTACAATACAACTGGGTATTCCAATCGTAATCGCAATTTTGCTGGCTCTCGCATTTGGTGCTCTACTCGGGTTTGTTATTGAGCGTTTTATTTTAGATCGTTTGATCGGTCAACCCATCTTGGCCATCATTATCCTGACACTGGCATTCAGTGAGTTCCTGAAGGGCATTATGAATTTAGGCTGGGGGACAGACATCCTCAGCGCACCCCAATTATTCCCAAGAGGTAACATAACGATATTGAACATCGCCACCCTGGATTATTCACGCATTGCCTTTCTTGTGATCACCTTTGTTCTGATCAGTATCTTTGCCATCTTTTACAACAAGACAAAGATCGGCTTGGCAATGAAAGCTACATCCGATGACACCATCGCAGCTGGGAGTGTGGGAATAAGAGTCCGAAGGGTGTTTGCTGTCACCTGGATTATCAGTTGTATCACAGCGGCGGCAGGGGGTATTCTGGTGACCAATGTCATGGGGATTCATTATAAGGTAGCTGAAATAGGTTACAAAGCCATGGCAGTCGCTTTAGTCGGTGGACTCCAGTCTTTACCCGGGATTATTATTATTGGTCCTGTTATGGGAATCTTAGAATTCTTGTCAGCCGCATACCTTGATCCATTGGTAGATGGAGGGATGCGAGATCTTGCTCCATTTATTATATTACTGATCGTCTTAATCTTTCGACCTTCCGGTATTTTCGGCTGGGAGCGTATCGAGAGGATTTAGCTCATGTGGCGACCAAGCGGGTTATTTCATGTGAATTATAGGCAGGAGATTGCTTTTGTGCAGACCCCTTTCCAGTGGGTTATGTTGGTCTTGGGGCTCTTCTTGACATTCGCCCTACCCTTCCTCATCCCCTCGGATTTACTAAATTTTTTTATTAAATCCTTCATCACTATTACAGCGGTGTTGGGTATTACCTTACTGACCGGGAATTGCGGCCAAATCTCTCTAGGGCACACCGCTTTCATGGCGGTGGGAGCTTTTGTCGGAGCGATCTTGCTCAATCAGGGGATTCCCTTGATTCTTTCCTTGGTATTGGCTGGGTTAGCGGGTGGAATAGTGGGTCTCATATTTGGTCTTCCTGCACTTCGTATCAAAGGATTTTACCTCGCCTTTGCCACCCTGGCTGCATTTTATGTGATACAATTCATCCTGATACACTATTTCGGAGGAGTAGTCGGACATAGTGTTCCTCCACCGAGCATATTTGGTTTGAGTTTTAATTCCGATTTCCGCATCTATTATCTCATTGCATCGACATGTTTCATGATGACTTATTTTACGAAGAATATCACGCGTTGTAAATGGGGACGGGCTTTCATAGCCATCAGGGACCACGATATTGCTGCCAATACCTTAGGAGTGAATGTTTATTTCTACAAACTCATGGCCTTCTTCATTGGATGCTTCTATGCCGGTGTGGCGGGCTTACTATTGTCGATTTATATGGGTTGGGCCTCCGTAGATCATTACTCCCTAACCAACTGTATCTGGTATTTAGGGATGATTATCGTTGGGGGTATGCATTCCATGAGTGGCGCTTATATGGGAGTTTTTTTTATTTTAGGAATTGAGGAATTAGGCATTGTCATCGCACCCAAACTTGCCGAGCTTTTCCCTTACTTGTCAGGATCAATGATCGGAGCCATCCCCATTATTTTTGTGGGTTTAGTTCTTGTCCTGTTCATCATGTTTGAGCCAAGAGGGCTGGTTCACAGGTGGGAGATAATAAAAACGTCGATGCGGCTTTTCCCGTTCAGTAATTAAAAGCCAGGATAAACGTGCGCCTTTAAATTTAAAGGGAAGATGGGATTGAAGAAAGAGATTCAAACATCAAAACAAGTGTCTCTTGTAGCGGATAAGGTATCACTCTCCTTTGGAAAAATTTTAGTTCTCAATAACGTCTCCTTTCATGTCTACGAAGGAGAGATACTATCTATTATTGGGCCCAACGGGGCTGGCAAGACCAGTCTTCTCAATTGTCTGTCCGGATTTTACAAACCGGATAGTGGGCGGATCACCTATAGGGGGGAAGAAATCACGAAAGTACCGATTCACCGACGGGCCAAGCTCGGAATTGGGCGGACATTCCAGGGCCTACAACTTTTCCCTGGGATGACGGTTATCAATAACATTATGTCCGGCCGGCATATTCGGATGGAGACCAATTTCCTCCAAGCATTTTTGCACTGGCCCTGGGTCCATCGGGAAGAGATCAGCCATCGGGAAGTCGTGGAAGAGATCATCGATTTCCTCGAAATGGAAGCCATTCGGCATGAAGTGGTGGGAAATTTGGGATATGGGTTACGGAAACGGGTAGACCTGGCAAGGGCTCTGGCTCTTGAACCAAAGATACTCATCATGGATGAACCCATGGCCGGCATGAACATGGAAGAGAAGGAAGATATGGCCCGCTTCATCATCGATATTGAGGAATTCAAATCAATTCCCATCATCCTGGTGGAACATGATATGGAAGTCGTCATGGATATATCCAATCGGATCATGGTACTGGACTGGGGGAATGTCATTGCAGAAGGCAAACCCGAAGAGATTCGAACAAATCCGGCAGTGATCAAGGCCTACCTCGGGGAGGCGGAAGAGGAGATTCAGCATTATTGAAAAAAGGGTAAGGAATGCAGTCAGATCAGCAACCGATCAAATTTCCTCCAATTGAAGCCGATACAGTACCCAAACTTCTTCGGTTAAGAGTCCGAGAGTTAGGTGAAAAGGTCTTCATGCGGAGAAAAAGTCTAGGGATTTGGCAGTCTTATACCTTTCTCCAAGTCTATGAGCAGGTCAGAAACATCTGCTTAGGATTATTGGACCTAGGGCTTCAAGAGGGCGAAACAATTACTATCATTGGCGAGAACGAATTAGAAACCTTTTGGACGGAATATGCAGCCTTATGTGCCCGGGCTAAGGTTGTGTGTGTTTATCCTGATACGACGCCACAGGAACTGGAGTTCATTTTTGATAATTCCGAAACAGTGGTAGTCATTGCCGAAGACCAAGAGCAGGTGGATAAAACCTTAGAGGTTCGGCCTAAGTTGAAGCGACTTCGACAGATTGTTTACTGGGATCCAAGGGGAATGTGGCACTATAATGATCCGATCTTGATGGAGTTTAAAGAGATTCAAGAAAAGGGTAGGAAGTGCGGACAAAAAAATCCTGAAATTTTTAATCAGAAAATAGATTCCGGGCGGAGGGATGACATTGCTGTCTTAAGTTATACCTCGGGAACCACAGCCAATCCCAAGGGAGTGATCATGAATCAGAATTTTCTTCTGGACAATGCCATCCGTATCTTCGCCAATCTGCCCATCAAAAAATTCACTCGATACCTTTCCTACCTTTCCCCGGCTTGGGCTACAGAGCAGTGGTTTGGTATAACGCTCGGGCTTCTGGCCCCCTTTGAAATCAATTTTCCTGAAGAACCAGAGACGATCCTATCGAATATCCGAGAATTGGGGGCGGGTCTGCTGGTCTTCGGTCCGCGACAGTGGGAAAGCCTTGCCTCAAGTGTCCAATCTCACATGCTCGATGCAGGGCCTATAAGGCGTTTCTTTTACAATCTTGGCTTAAAGATAGGTTATAAGATCGCTGCCGGTAAGACAGAAGGGAAGTCTTCAAATATACTATGGTTCCTCGCTTTCCCCTTCGCAGATCAATTTATTTTGAAGTCCCTAAGGGATAATTTGGGGCTTAAATACTGTTACCTTCCAATAAGCGGAGGGTCAGCGATGGCTCCGGATGTCTTCCGCTTCTTCCATTCGATGGGGATTAAACTGCGAAATGCTTATGGCTGTACAGAAGCGGGAATGTTTACGACTCACATGGGCAACAAATTCAATTTAGAAACTCTTGGTTCGTGGTATGTTTCTCATCCCGATATTGGTCCTTCCTTCGAGTCAAGGGTCACGGAAGAAGGAGAACTTCAGGTTCGGGGAGGGGCAGGTTTTCAGGGTTATTTCAGAAATCCGGAGGCGACCCAGAAGGCGCAGGAAGATGGATGGTTCAAAACAGGAGACGCCGTTCGGATGACCGATGATGGACAACTCATCTATCTGGACCGAGTCACCGATCTCCGCCAACTCTCCGATGGATACAAGTTCCCTCCCCAATTTATTGAAACCCGACTCCGTTTTTCCCCCTTCATTAAAGATGCCATTATCCTGGGGGATACCGAAAAGCCCTATGTCTCCGCTTTGATCAATATAGACGCCGAAAACACAGGGAGATGGGCTGAAAAAAGAGGTATCGCTTATTCAACATTTCCAGACCTCAGTCAAAATGAAGGGGTCAGGAACCTAATCGGTCAGGAAATCGCCCGGGTCAACAACATGTTAGACTCAGGGGCCAGGGTGAGATATTTCATCAATCTGCCGAAAGAACTCGATCCAGATGAAGCGGAATTGACGAGGACCCGCAAACTGCGCCGGGAGTTTTTGGAAAGGAAATATGGGGAGATGATCCAAAATATTTATGGAGGATCGAAAGAATTTCCGAGCGAAATACCTGTAAAATATCAGGATGGCCGAACGAGCGTGGTGAAGGCAACGGTTTACATTAACCCAGTGGAACTGGAACATACAGGAGAATCAGCAATATGATCGATTTTTTCCAATATTTACTAAATGGTATCATGGTGGGACTTTTTTATGCCATCATGGCGTTGGCCTTTATCATTATTTATAGAGCAGGACGTATCCTCAATCTAGCCCAAGGGGAGGTCGTGGTCTTTGGCGGGTTCATTGTTTGGACCTTTATAGCCGGTGCCTCTTTTTCCCTCTGGATCGCGCTGCCTCTATCTTTGGTCGCTGTTGTGGTGCTCGGGTTTCTGGTAGAAAGAGGGTTTTTTCGCCCGATGATTGGCCAGTCCATCTTTGCAAATATCATGATTACGGTTGGGCTCATGGTGTTGATGCGGGGGTTGATGATCGTCTTCTGGGGGGCCAACGCAAGGCCATTCCCAATTATTTTCTCTTTGAAACCTATCATTCTGGGTCCTTTTACTTTCACCCGCTCCATCTTTTTTGGGGCCATTATCGCCTTGGCTGTCTTCATCATTACCCATTGGATCTTCGAGAAGACGCGGTGGGGTCTTGGGTTATCGACAGTCGCAGAGGACCATGTAGTTGCTCAGTCCATGGGCATTTCCGTCAAACGTTCCATTGGAATTGCATGGGCCCTCGGATTTATTGTGTCCACTCTAGCCGCCATCACTTTCTTGTCAGGTCAATCCATCAACTTTCTGGTATCGGAGATCGGTTTACGCGCCCTACCGGTAGCACTCCTGGGTGGCCTGGAGTCGATCTGGGGGGCGCCATTAGCTGGTATACTCATTGGGGTTGGGGAAGCTCTGGCAGGAGCCTATTTAGACAAATACACAATGGGGGCGATGTCAGAGGCTTTCCCGTTTATTATTATGTTAGTGATCCTCCTCATCCGGCCACAGGGGATATTTGGCTGGAAGATTATTGAAAGGGTTTAATTATGGCTGTCTTACCATGCGGTGTTCACTCGATTAACTACAGTCAGGATAAGGCGTTCATTCGAACCCCTGCTCAGTGGATCTGCTTCATCGCGTTTTTACTCATTGTCTTTGCAGGCCCATTTTTCCTTCCCCCCAGAATGCTCGGTATTATCATTATCACGGGGATCACAACCGTCGCTGTGGTAGGCCTTCAGATAACCGTAGGCCTGACAGGGCAGATCAACTTGGGACAATCGGCGTTCATGGGCATGGGGGCTTTCACAACTGCCACCCTCGCCGCCAACTTCAATCTTCCTTTCTGGCTCTCCATCCCCGCCGGTGGAATCGGCGGGGCCCTATTGGGAGCCATCTTTGGCATTCCAGCACTCCGGGTCAAGGGATTTTATTTGGCCTTGACGACGATCGCTGCGCAGATTCTCTTCCCACTCCTTATCACGAGGATGCCGAGTAAATGGTTTGGAGGTGCAAACGGCCTCGGGTTGGCTCCCGCCAAAATCGGCAGTTTTAACTTGCAGTCTGATCAGAGTCTCTACTATTTAATTATGGGCGTAACGGTGATCATGCTCTCCTTTGCTTTTAATCTCACCCGAAGTCGGGTTGGCAGAGCCCTGATGGCCGTGCGGGATAATGACATCGTGGCCGAAATCATGGGTATCAATCTCTTCACTTACAAAACGCTGGCATTCGGCATAGGGTCCTTGTATGCAGGAATCGCCGGAGGCCTCTGGGCGTATTACATCCGATATGTCATGGTAGACCAGTTCAGCCTCTGGTTCAGCGTCTGGTATCTCGGCATGATTATTGTTGGTGGGGTGGGGAGTATCCTCGGCGCCATACTGGGGACCGCATTTCTTCGGGCCCTTCAGGAACTGATCACTATTGCCGGCCCGTGGTTCGGCCAAATCTTTCCCCAAGCAGGAGGTGGGGCATTATGGTTTTCAGGCATGAACATTATTCTCGGAGGTGTGATCATACTCTTTTTGATATTTGAACCAAAGGGGCTCGCCCATCGCTGGAATGTTCTTAAACATTCCTTCAGGATCTGGCCGTATCCATATCTCTGAGATGGAAAGGAGGTGATCCGACATTACTTTAGAGGTCGACCCTACCATTAAATCTTTCAAGCAATAGTAAAAAGGAGGTCATTATAATGTGGGAACTCAGAAAAAAAATGGGATGTTTGTTGGTCGTCTTGGTGTCATTTGTAACGTTTTCAGCGCTCCACGCTTCTGCAGCCACTGAATATAAGATCACGTTCTCTGCCGATTACAGCGGTCCCTATACTTACCTCATGAAAAGCGCTGACCCGGCGCAGAAGATATTCGTCACTTGGTGGAATGAAACAGTGGGTCAGAAGGCGGGTATTAAGATCGCGATCAAAGCTTACGATACCCGTTACAATCCGGCTGTGGTGGCCAGCCTCTGGCCAGGAATCCTTTCCGGAGATAAGCCGATTTTACATCTAGGCCTGGGCGGTCCGGATGTGGCTAGTTTGATGAAGCGCTTACCTCAGGATAAGGTACCAATGTTCATGTCAACTGGTACCTATGGTTACTGCTGGTTGCCTGATCAGTGGATGTTTCAACCCCGTCCCACATATGCCCACGAATTTCGGGGTTTTTTGTCATGGGTCCAGAAGAACTGGAAAGAGGCGAGTCCCATTCGCATCGGAGCCCTCAGCACCCAGGGAATACCAGCCTATGAGGATCAAATTAAAGGGATTCAGAGTTTTTGTGCTGAGGAGCCTAAGTCCTTCGAATTCACAGACGTGGAGTGGATCAAGCTGGTTCCGGTTTCTATCACAAGCGAGGTGTCACGGCTCGCGAAGAAAAAGCCTGACTATATTTATATGGGAACGAATAGTCATCAGGTTGTGGCTCTTATACGGGCCCAGAAGGAACTGGGGATTAATATCCCGGCAGTGATGGCGACTCATACCGATATCATTATCACCGCCGCAGCGTCATCGATGAATGACCTCGAAGGACACTACGATGTGGGTGCTTGTAACTCGCCACTGGATAAGACGATTGAAGCCTACCAAATATTCGAGAAATATAGGCCTAGACTGGATCCAAATGCTCCCTGGGACTTGAACGCCGTTCAATTTGCCGGACAGATAGTTCTGGCCTTAAGGGCCGTTGAGAGGGCAGCCAAAAAGATAGGGGCAGCCAACATTACGGGTGAGGCCATCTATAATGCCATGTTTGAAGGACCATTTACTGAAAAAGAGCTATTGGGCCTTTGGCCTACTCTTCAGTATACCAAAGAGGCCCCGTTTTCAACCCTCAACATGAAGGTGAAGAGCAGTACGGTCAAAAACGGAAAACATATGCTGACGACGCCGGAATGGATTCCCATCCCTGCAATTAAAAAGTGGTGACAAGAGAGGAAATGATGTTAGAACTTGTCAATGTTGAATTCATGTTCAGCGGGGTCATCATGGTCTTGAAGGGTATTTCCATCCAGGTCCCCAGGGGGAAAGTAGTCGCCCTCCTGGGGGCTAACGGAGCCGGGAAATCGACCACCATCATGGCCATCTGTGGTCTTCTTCACAACGAGGAAGGAGAGGTGACCGACGGCCATATCCTATTTGAAGAAAAACCGATCGAACATATGGACCCTACGGAAATTGTCAAGAGAGGGATCGTTCCAGTTCTGGATGGCCGGCGGGTGGTTGAGCACTTAACCATGGAGCAGAATCTTCTGGTGGGCTCCCACCTCATACCTGACATGAAATCGGTACGGGAGGGCATGGAAAAGGTTTACTCCTATTTTCCTATTCTAAAAAACTTAAAAGGTAGAACCGCTGGTTACCTTTCCGGCGGGGAACAGCAGATGCTTGTGATTGGCCGTGCCCTGATGGCAAACCCGAGACTGATGCTTCTCGACGAGCCTTCCATGGGGCTTGCCCCCCTCATCATTAAAGAAATTTTTCATGTTCTCAATAAACTGAATAAGGAAGATCGTATCACCATGCTGTTGGTGGAACAAAATGTTCGAATCGCCTTAACAATTGCCGACTACGGATATCTCATGGAAAATGGACGCATCATGCTCCATGGTAGCAACAAGGAACTGGCTCAAAATGAAGACATCAAAGAATTTTATTTAGGACTCAACCTGTCGGGGGGTCGGAAAAGTTATCATGAAGTAAAACATTACAAACGCAGGAAGCGGTGGTTGGGCTGAAGGAGAGGAACAATGGAAATTCAAAATTGTGTGGCGATCGTCACTGGAGGCGCCTCAGGCTTGGGAGAGGCTTGTGTCCGCAATTTGGTGACGAATGGTGCCAAGGTTTCTATCTTTGATTTTGCGGAAGAGCGAGCCCGGAAAATTTGTTCGGAGCTCGGCGATGCCGTGATATTTTGTAACACAGACGTAACCGATGAGAAGACTGTCAAAGCCGCCGTCGATCAGACGACGGGCTCTTTTGGGAAAATTCATCTCGCCATCAATTGTGCAGGAGTTGGGACTCCGACAAAGGTCATCGGGAAGGAAGGGCCGATGCCCATGGACCATTTCAATCGGGTCTTACAAATTAATTTGGTGGGCACAATGCATGTCATACGATTGGCTGCTGAAAAGATGTTGAAAAATACGCCCAATGAAGAGGGTGAGAGAGGGGTCATTATCAATACCGCTTCGATCGCCGCCTTTGAGGGGCAGATTGGTCAGGCCGCATACAGCGCCTCGAAGGCAGGTGTCGTGGGCATGACGCTTCCCATTGCCCGTGAGTTTGCTGATTACGGGATAAGAGTGGTAACAATTGCCCCTGGAATTTTTGAGACACCCATGCTTGCTGGGTTGCCAGAAAAGGCTCGCGAAGCCTTATATAAGATGGTTCCCTTTCCGTCGAGATTGGGGAGACCATTCGAATTTGCACTATTGGTGAAACAAATTATTGAGAATCCTATGTTAAATGCGTGTACCATCAGACTGGATGCAGCGCTTAGGATGGCTGGGAAGTAAAAATCGAAATCCTTCTATACGAGAACTTCTGACCATACAGTAGTCCATCTTTGCTACTCATAAACTACTTTAAGGAGGGGGAATGGTACTCAACACGGTAACCTATGAAAAGAATGAAGGCGTTGGCATTATCACTTTAACCAGATCCAAGAGTATGAATGCCATCAGCAGAGAGTTTATCAGTGAACTTGATCAGGTTTTTGATGAAATTACCAGGGACGATGAAATATCAGCGGTAATCATCACGGGCAGCGAAAAGGTTTTTTGTGCCGGTGCAGATATTAAAGAGGTGTGCGAGATTAGATCACCAATGGAAGCCCATCTTTTTGTGACTAGTGTACAGAGGGTATTTAATAAGATCGAAAGATTGGACAAACCTGTTATCGCCGCAGTAAGCGGTTTAGCTCTTGGTGGAGGATGTGAACTGGCATTGGCATGTGACCTCCGAATCGCTGCTGAGAATGCCTCCTTTGGACAGCCAGAGATAAAGATAGGGGTAATTCCAGGAGCAGGTGGCACGCAGAGGTTGCCAAGACTTGTTGGTTTGGGCAGAGCCAAAGAATTACTTTTTACCGGTGATACCATAGATGCTCAGGAGGCTTACCGAATTGGCCTGGTCAACAAAGTCGTTCCGGTCGAAGCATTAATGAGCGAAGCAAAGAAAATGGCGCTTAAGCTAACAAAACAACCACCCCTTGCGTTAAAGACAATCAAAACGGTTGTTAACGAGGGAATCAATATGAATATTCGATCAGCATTAGCTCTGGAGGCTCGCGGTTTTGAAATTCTTTTTTCTACTGAAGATCAAAAGGAAGGGATGAAAGCTTTCGTAGAGAAGAGGAAGCCCATCTTTAAAGGAAAATAGAGAGGATAATACTAAAGGGGAAAGGAAGGGTATGGAAAACAAGAATGACATCGTAATTGTGAGTGCGGTCAGGACACCTTTCAGTAAATTTGACGGTGCAATGCGAGATATACCCAGCATCGATCTCGGAACCATGGTGATGAAAGGAGTCATCGAAAAGGTTGGGATTAAACCGGAGGAGGTCGAAGAAATCAATTATGGGAGTTGTATCCCGGCTGAATTCGCCTTGGAGTTTGATGTTCCGGCAAGGCAGGCAACGCTCCTGGCTGGTTTTCCTCCGGAAAATATCTCCTTAACTTTGGATCGGGCATGCTGTTCCTCTCTCACTGCGTTGCGTCTCTGCATACGAGCCATCAAGGCTGGGGAGGTTCAAGTCGCAATGGCTGTAGGCTCTGAGAATATGTCTAGAACACCTCATCTTGCTCCTGGGGCGCGGTGGGGAACAAAACTGGGGCACATTAGACTGTTCGATCCCCTTTTTGAACTGGGTTATAAATCCAAGGGATTTAACCCGGTTTCTATAGATGCTGGTGAAGTGGCATTGGAATATGGTGTAACAAGAGAAATGCAGGATGAATGGGGGCTGCTAAGTCAACAACGTTATGCGAAGGCCTATTTTGAAGGGAAGCTTAAAATAGGGGAAGAATTGATACCGGTAGTGATCCCTCAAAGAAAAGGCGACCCCATTATCATTGAAAAGGATGAATCTCCCCGCGAGACCAGTCTGCAGGCATTGGCCAACCTTAAGACCATCTATGGAAGTCCAACCGTAACTCCAGGTAATGCTCCTCCCATGAACGCGGGGGCGAGCGCTATCCTGGTTATGACCCGTCAGAAGGCGAAGGAAAAAGGATTGAAACCGTTGGCCACAATAGTGACCTCTATATGTTCGGCTATGGCTCCGAAATACATCGCGTCGATTCCAGCGTTGACAATACAGAAGGCCCTGAATACGGCAAACATGACCATTGATGACATGGATCTGATTGAGATTAACGAGGCCTTTGCTGCCATGCCACTCGTTTCGACCAAAATCCTTGCCAATGGCGATGAGAAAAAATGGAAGGAATTAAGGGAGAAGACGAATGTTAACGGTGGTGCCATTGCCATCGGTCACCCTGTCGGAGCAAGCGGCGCCAGGATTACAATGACGTTAGCCTATGAATTGAGAAGGCGTGGCGGTGGATACGGCGTAGCAGCAATTTGCGGAGGCCTTGCTCAGGGCGAAGCGATTATACTCAAGGTATCATCAGGATGAGAAATGGAATTAAGGCGATTTAAGCAAAATTCTCTGAATTGTTGCGGGAAGACTAAAAAGCAAGGCTGATCAGGGAGAGAGAATGAATTTCGATTTGACAGATGAGCAGAAAAAGGTTCGGGAGATGGCAAGGGACTTTGCCAGGAAAATCATCGCTCCTCGTGCCGAAGAGATGGAACGGACGGGCGAATATCCTTATGATATTATGGCTCAGATGGCTTCTCTGGGCATGATGGGTATTCCCTATCCTAAGGAGTATGGAGGTGGCGGGGGAGATTGGGTCAGCATGCATCTGTGCATTGAGGAGCTCTCAAGAGGTGACGTGTCCATGGGGGCTCTTTTGGATGTAACCACAAGTGTTGTAGCGAATGAGATTAATACGTTTGGGACTGAGGAGCAAAAGCGGAAATGGCTTATACCATTGGCCCAAGGGAAAGAAATTGGTGCCTTTGGTCTGACTGAACCTGACGCCGGTTCTGACACGGCGGCCCTCAAGACAACGGCCGTTCTGGAGGGAGAAGAATGGGTGATCAATGGATCAAAACAATTTATTACCAATATCGGGCTGGATAATGCATCGATACTAGTCATAACGGCCAAAACCAGAGTTGAGCAAAATGGGAAAATGACTGTTTCTACTTTAGTTGTTCCCAAAGATGCACCGGGTTTTACACTGGGTCAGAGATATGAAAAGATGACCTTTCATGCCTCTGCTACGCATGAAGTATTCTTTGATGACTGTCACATCCCAAAGGATCATCTTCTGGGAGATATCAATAAAGGTTTGGCTCAGCACCTTTCTGTACTCCAGACGGGCCGAATCAGCGTGGCCGCCATATCCACTGGGTTAGCCCAAGCCTGTCTTGACGAGGCGTTGGCTTATACTACACGGGGATTTCGATTTCGCCAACCCCTCATGGAGTCCCAGACAATCCCATTTAAAATAGCTGATATCGCCATGATGATCGAACTTTCCCGAATGATGTATCTGAAGGCAGCTTGGCTAAAGGATCAAGGGAAAGATTATACATTGGAAGCTCACTTTGCCAAATTATTTGCCACAGAAACGGCAAAGAAGATAGCTAGTGACGTTTTGAATATATATGGCTTGTTTGGATGTTTAGATCAATATCCGGTTTCTCGCTATTTCAAGGTAGCAAAACTATTTGAGATTGTAGAAGGAACTTCAGAGATG